>VFQP010003856.1_pt1 | contig 14666 bp, 15 predicted proteins | sample 3512351 | NCBI WGS metagenome assembly VFQP01 (sample SAMN10412372, study PRJNA504923) | tailings metagenome | isolation source: Relicate 1 Philex TSF1 revegetated site | place: Philippines: Tuba, Benguet | collected 2017-08-29 | reverse complement strand
CCAGCAGCAGCAAGAGCAGCCCCAGCAGCAGCAGCCGGTGGCCGCGCCGCCCACGGTGGCCCCCGGCGACGCGTCTGCAGGAGGCAGCAAGGCTTCCGGCGACCCTCTCGCGCGCCTGCCGTTCAAGAGCCTCAAGGGCAGCTGCAGGCTGGCCCTGCTCCCGGCGGGCGCCGGGTGGACGGGGCACGTCGTGGACGCAAAGACGAGGACGGTGCTGGGCGTCATGGCCACTCCCGTGCGTGGGCAGTGCTGCGCAGATCTCACAGCGTCACGTTCATCAGGAAAGCTTGGCAGCGTGCAGGTGACCCGTGCCCTTTCTCCACGGAAATCTGCGTGCGCAGGTCAACCCGGCGTCCGTGGGCGCCGACGCGTGCGGGTTCAGCGCGGGCGACGAGGAGCTGCTCAGGGTCACGCTCATCGTGCAGCGCGCCAGCGTGGCCCTGCCCCCGGCCCCCCCTGCTGGTGCCCAGCAGCGCTCCGCGCGCGCGCCGCCGCCTGCCGCGCCCGCCCAGCCCGCCGCCCTCACGACCCCACCTCCGCCTGCGGCAGCGCCCAGCGTGGCCGCCACCGACAACAGCGCGGGCGCCGCCTCGCTGCAAGGGCAAGGGGCCGCCGGCGCGGAGGCCCTGGCGGGGCTGCAGCGGCCCCCTCCTGACCAGCAGGGCGGGCAGGGAGGCGACGACGTGCGCGGCGGCGCGCCTGACGTGGCGCAAGCCCACCAGCAGGAGGCACCGAGCGCGTCTGGTGGCGGAAGAGCGGCGGGCGACAAGGCGGCGGAGGAGGAGGAGCACGTGACGTATGTGCTGAGCACGGGCGGCGACCTGCCCAGGTGGCGGCCCGCCAGCGTGCAGGACCTGTGGAGGGCGGGCGTGGTGGGCGACGACGACGACGAAGGCGGCTCCGGGGGTGGGAGCGGCGAGGAGGAGGGCCAGGCGGCAGAGGCTGTAGAAGAGGAGGACGACGAGGAGGACGTGTGGTCGACGGCGCTGCCCGCGGCGGCCACGCGCAGGTCGGACCAGCGGCAGGCGCCGCCGCAACCTGCTCAGGTGGGCGGCCTTGGCGCTGCTTGCTTGGGCGCCAGGACGGCCAGTGACCGAGCGATCACCACAGCGTGTGCTGCGCCACGCTGCGCGCCCCGTGCTGCCGCTGCTGCTGCAGGTGTGGCTGGACGCAAGCCGGCTGCTGAGCGGCGACCAGGCCAAGGCGCAGCTCAAGTTGTTCGCCCGCAAGCTGCTTGCCGTGCCTGAGGTGGCTGTCGTTGTGGGTGAGATGAGGGTCAAGGCGCGGTGAGGAGCAGCACGACGCCGCGTGCGCCCCGTGCGCGGCCCACCGCGCCCGCCACTGTGCGAGCCTCCGCCTTTTAAGCAGCACAGCCGCTAGATCTCCTACGCTCCCTGCCAGCGCATGCACGTGCCTCCCTGCTTTTGCTCTGTTTTGCTCTGTCGCGCGCCCCCGCCCCCGCCCCCGCCCCCGCCAATCCACACCCGGGCGGTAAGCCACACCCGGGCCGGTCGTGCACAAGAAGCGATGCAAGCGCACTGGACATCATCACGCGGCAGAGCGCTAGCACGATCGTCGGCGCATCGCAGAGCGTGGCAAGTCCCACCTTCGCGACGATGTGCAGCCACGCAGCAGACCGCCCTGAGCTACACGGAGCGCGTCTTCAGGAGCGTGGACGATGAGGAGAAGGGGGCAGGGGGAGCCGGAGCCGGCACGTCATCCTGGGCGGCGCTGCAGCGGGCGGACGCCGCGTGGAACCAGCTCAAGACAGGCCAGGCGTTCAGCGGGGCCCGCCCAGCCTTCGTGCGCGTGGAGCCGGGCCAGGCACCTGCAGGCGGTGGCGCGCCCTACGACGTGGTGGTGTGTGGAGGCACACTGGGTGTGTTCATCGCGGCGGCGCTGGCCCAGCGCAATCTGCGCGTGGCCGTGGTGGAGCGGGGCCCGCTTCAGGGGCGAGCTCAAGAATGGAACATCTCGCGAAAGGAGCTCGGCGAGCTGGTGCAGGTGAGATCTCGCGACGTGGGCGCTCGCTCACGTGTGGCGGCGAGGAGTGCGGGTGCCAACGACTGGATCTGCTAGTGCCACACCGCAGCTGGGCTTGCTGACGGCCGACGAGGTGGAGGCCAGCATCCGGAGCGAGTTCAACCCGGTGCGCGTGGGCTTCCACGGGACCCCCGACGTGTGGACGCGCGACGTGCTCAACGTGGGCGTGAGCCCAGACGCGCTCATCCAGACGGCGCGCGCCAAGCTGGAGGGCGCAGGGGGCGCCGTCTTGGAGCGCACGGCCCTGCAAGGCGCGTGGGCGGTGGGGCGCAGCAGTGGGGCGCACGGCCATGGCGCGGTGCGCGGCCCGGTTCCTGACCCTCAGCCCTGTGGTGTGGACGCGTGCAGGCATCACGGTGCACGCGGACTGCGCGCTGCTGCAGGTGGCGCCTGCGGGCGGCCCGCCCGGCGGCGCGGCGCCGTCGCCGCCCACGGCGCCACCGCCGCTGCGCGCGCAGCTGGTGCTGGACTGCCTGGGGCACGCCAGCCCCATCGTCAAGCAGATCCGGTCCGCTGCGCACCTGAAGCTCCCCCTCCTTGGGCTGACGATGATGGAATGTGTGTCGCGCGAGCAAAGACCAAAGAAGCCTGCTGCGCGGCGCTGCGCCGGGTGTACGCGCAGGTGGGGCCAGCGCCCCGACGGCATCTGCGCCGTGGTGGGCAGCATGGGCAGCGGCTTCAAGCACAACACCACCGGTGACGTCATCTACACGTTCGACGACCTCACGCCCGAGACGTCCCGCGTCGGCAGGTCCGTGGTGTTGGCGGGCACCTCCCTCGGCTCCGCCAGTCTATTTCGTCGGGCTCGCATGACGCGCGTGCTCCTGCCCTGCGTGCAGGCTGCAGCGCTTCTGGGAGGCCTTCCCCAGCGGCACGGGCCCCACCGACCGCACCACCTACATGTTTGCGTACCTGGCGTGCGAGCCGTCGGCGCCCAGCCTGCTCGACATGTTTGAGGACATGTGTGAGTGCGCGAGGAAAATGCGCAGCTGAGCATGGTGCACGCTGCTGAGCGCGCAAGCAAGCACCAGCCTGGGGGTGCTTTGTGCGCACGCTGGCACACGCTCACGCGCGCGCAGGGCCGGCCATGGCCCGGTACCAGGACGTGCGCCTGGAGGACATCACGGTCAAGCGCACGCTCTTCGGAGTGTTCCCCACCTACCGCGACAGCCCGCTCAAGCCGGCGTTTGACCGCGTGCTGCAGGTGAGGCGCACGTGCCGCTCGGGCTGCGTGCACACGCGCCGCCGCATCACCACTCGTGCGATGCGCGCTCACGTCCCTTCCTTCCGCTTCCCCCTGCAGGTGGGCGACGCCAGCGGCGTCCAGGTGAGAGGGCGCTGCTGGCTCAGTGTGGCACACACGGCGGCGGCGTGCCGCTCGCTTCACCTACACCCGTTCAACTTGCGCGGCGTGTGTGCGCGCGCAGTCGCCGCTGTCCTTTGGCGGCTTTGGCGCGCTGACGAGGCACCTGGGGCGCCTGACGGGTGCCGTGCACGAGGCGCTGCAAGCGGGGGCGGTGGACGCGGCGTCACTATCGCTCATCCACGGGTACAACCCCGGCCTGTCGTCCAGCTGGATGCTGCAGCAGGCAATGTCGGTGCGGGCGGCAGACGCGCCGCCGCCCAGCACGCTCATCAACAAGATGCTGGGTGAGCGCCTGGCCTGGTGTGCGCTGCCACAATGCGCCCGCGGCCTCCTCCTCAATGTACGCCAGGAGCAAGCTGTGTGTGCTGCGCCTGGTTGATGCTTTCAGGGGCCAACTTTGCCGCGATGGAGCGCCTGGGCGACCCCGTGATGAAGCCGTTCATGCAGGACGTGATCCAGCTCGGCCCGCTGCTCTCGACCATGGGGCAGCAGGTGCTGCTAGAGCCCACCATGGTCCCGCGGCTCATGGCGCGGGTGGGGCCAGGTGCGGCTAGAGGTTCATATCGGGCGGCGCAGCGGGCAATTCGCGTGATGATGGTGCACGCCGGCGCGTCCAAGTTCATGGGCTGCTGCACTTGCGTTCACGTGCTGCAGGGCCGCTGCTGGACTGGCTGCGGCACGTGCTGGCCCTGGCCGCCTTCACCGGCGCCCACAAGGTGCTGCATGGCCCGCTGGCGCAGCTGGCCGAGAGCCCGCAGCTGACGCCCAAGCAGCGCTTTGCGCTCAGGCGCACGGCCGAGGCGGTCGAGTTCGGCGCGGGGCTCGACTACAAGCTCTGAAACTTCAACAACGGATGCAGCTGTCGCTGGGGTGCTTTGAAGTGCATTCGATTTCGTGTGCTCGCCCGTGTTGCTCAGAAAAGCTGCTCGGCTCGTGGCCCAAGGCATAAGCAGCAGCGCCACACGTAGCGCGCACACACTTCTCGACACGCACCAGCGGCGGCGGCGCGTCAAACAGCTCCAAACATGGCGGCGACCGCGTCGCGGCCATACCAAATCGTCGTGTGGGGCGCCTCAGGTGATTGGCAGAGCGCGCAGTGTGTGATTGCCGCGAGTGCTCGGCGCTCGGTGCTCGCACTGGGCTCGCCTGCACCGCTCGTCCTACCTGACCGTGGCCCATCACCACACACACGCACCGGGGACGCACGCAGGCTTCACCGGAAAGCTCGTGTGTGAGCACATCGCGCGGGACTACCTCAAGCCTCAAGGACCGCCCCTGCGCTGGGCCATGGCAGGCAGGGACAAGCGCAAGCTGGAGGCGGTGCGCGAGGAGCTGCCCAAGATCAACCCCGCGATCAAGGACGTGCCCCTCCTCACAGCCGACGCGTCAGACAAGGCCGCAGTGGGCGACCTCCTCAAGCAGACTCAGGCACGGCACTCGGGGATGGCAGAGCGGTGTGTGGTGCGGCAGAGAGGGTGAGGCGCCGACCGTAGGCGTGTTGGCAGTTAGTCACCGCCGCAGCAGCGACTGGGGTGTGCTGGCACCACTCTTCGCAGGTGGTGCTCGCGCTGGTCGGCCCCTTTGCCAAGTACGGCAACACGGTGCTGCAGGAGGCGGTGGCGCAGGGCACGTCCTACTGCGACATCACGGGTGCGCGGCGGATACGAGCGTGGAGAGGGGTGTGGCAGGGCACGCAGGCACACGAGCTGAGCATGACACATCGCGTGCGCCTTGTGCGCCCGCAGGCGAGGTGCCATGGGTCAAGGACAGCATCCTCAAGTACCACGAGGCGGCCAAGCAGCGCGGCATCAAGATTGTGCACTGCTGCGGCTTTGACAGCGTGCCCTCGGACCTGGGCGCGCTGCTGCTGGCCGACTACGCGCAGCGGGTGCTGGGCAAGAAGCTGGACAAGGTGCGGCCGCCGCGCCAAGCAAAGGAGGGGGGCGCTGGGGACTCCATGGGTGATGGGGGCAGAGGTGCCATCACGCCTTGTGTGTCCCTGTGCCTGCCCTGACGCAGGTGACGGCGCTGGTGCGCGGCAAGGGCGGCGTGAGCGGGGGCACCATTGCCAGCGGCATGAACATCGTGGAGGCCTACCCGCTGTCCGAGCTGCTGGCAATCAACACCGACGCCTACTACCTGGCGCCCGGCAGCAAGTGAGCCCTTGAAGCTCGCACTCACGCATCTTCTGGTCCTGCCGCCTGCCTTGTTGCTGTCATGCAGTGCCACCTCTGCAGCGTGTGGTGGCAACCTCGTGTGCACGCAGGCGCGGCACGGACCGGCCCAGCAGCACGGCCCCCATCAAGGTGCCTGAGCTGGACGCCTGGGGCGGTGCCTGGGTCATGGAGGGCTGCAACGCCCGCGTGGTGCACCGCAGCAACGCCATCCGGGCCGAGGTGAGCGGCCCTTGCTCAGCATGCTGGTGTGCTAGCGAGCGAGCTCTGCGCGCGCTTTGGGTCCTGCGCGCCACACCTTTCCCCCCCTCGCCGCATGCGTGCCCAGGGGCCGTACGGGCCAGACTTCAAGTACGGGGAGCACCTGTATGCCGGCAGCGGGTGGTCAGGGTGGCTCTCCGCCAACATGTGAGTGGGATGTGGCTGCACCCGAGCAGAGGCTCGCCCTAGCAGTGCGAGCAACAGCAGTGCGGTGGTCGCGCGTGTGTGCGTTGCTTGTGCAGCGCGTCGGTGGGCACGGCGCTCATCGGCGTGGGCTTTGCGCTGTCGCCAGCGCGCGCCATCCTCAAGCGGTGCGTGCCACTGAGCCTCTCTCAAGGGCCAGGATGTTGCAGGCTGACCTGCGGACAGCCTGAAGCTGAGCGCGCGCATGGCTTTGTCCCTGCAGGTTCCTGCCGGCGCCTGGGCAGGGCCCGTCCCTCGAGGCGCAGCGCACGGGCAAGTGGTCGCTGCGCCTGGTGGGCCACACGTACGAGCCGGACGGCGGCAAGCCCACCGTCATCAAGGGAGAGTGCGGGGACAACAGGGACCCAGGTGCGCGCGGGCATGGCAACGGACAGCGAGCGTGCGCACGAGCAGCACGGCATGACCCATGTGAGGCACGCGTTGGCCGGTGCTGCACTCGCGTCCCTGCTGCAGGCTACTGGTCGACGAGCCGCATGATCCTGGAGACGGGCCTGGCGCTGGTGCTGGAGGCCGACGCCATCAGCCGCGCCGGCTGCCTGCCGGGGGGCGTGCTGACGCCCGCCACGGCGGCGGGCATGGTGCTCGTCAAGCGGCTGCGGGCGGCGGGCTTCACCTGGCGCGTGGAGGGCGACACTGAGGGCCAGCAGCCGGCGGCCACGGCGGCGGCTGGGGCGGTGGCGGGCGCAGCCACGCGCAGCTAGCGCGGCTACTGATGAGGAAAGCTCGTTGCATCGTTGCAGGAAGATCTAGAACGAAATTCATCAAACTCGCTGCGTCCTCCTGCGCTCCTCCTGCGCTCCTGCTACCCTAGTGCGTCAGCAGACCAGCGTGGCGGGTGCAGGGGCCGGAGGGACCCTTGCTGCCGCGCCGAGGCCCACGCTTGCCTGACGACTGCGTGGCGACGCAGTTGGCGACGGCGGTTGCTGTGGTTGGCGTGGCTGCTCATTGCGTTGGTGCTGCAAGTGCCGCAACCGCGCGCCGCGCTCTTGGAGGGAATGCTGCGCGTCCACCGTGGTGGGCCACAGAGCTCGCCGCCGCCCTGACGCCGCCCGCTGCGTGCCGTCTTGAGGGTGCTGCGCTTGGCCATGGAGGCCCCCGCCGTCGTGCTGCTGGGTTGGGTGCGGGAGCAGTGGCTGAGGCCCAGCGTGCGTGTGCGGGGTGGCGTGGGGCGAGGCGGAGACGGAGGACGAGGTCGCCAGGCGGTGCAGGTGCTGGGGGCGCGCACACGCTGCCAGCGGCCAGGCCCAGCTGGCGCCTCGCCCTGCGCACACAGGCAGCGCACAGCCACGCAACTCCTGTTTGGGACCTCCCCCCGGACCCCCCCCCCCCCCCGCCCGACATGCCAGTCGACGCGCCCAGCCCGCCACGCGTGCCCCCGTCGCCGCTCACCTTGATCTGTGCTCGTCTCTGTGGGTGCTGGCGTTGCTGCACCGCTGGCTGCCAAGCACGGCAGCAGGTCTGCGAGGAAGCTGTCGAGCGCCTGGCAGCCGACCGGTGGCCCGTGGACATGCGCCCTGCGTGCACGTGCACAGGCGCAGGGTGGCACCTGAGACGCGTGCCCCTGAGCACAGCCCCTATCTGTGCTACGCCTTCTCACAGCGCCTACCTGCAGCAGGGGCACGTGGCGTGCCGCTCGAGCCAGGCGTCGGCGCAGCCCGCGCACAGCGTGTGGCCGCAGGGCGACAGGACGCAGCAGGGCGTGGCCCACCGGTAACACACTGACAGCGCGACAGCGAAGGGCACGCACTGCAGGCCAAGGTCAGAGGAGCGCTTCCTTGCCGTTGGCCTGCGCGACCGCTGCGGCGAGGCGCACCTGGGCACTGGAGGTGCTGCAGCGAGGGGGACGCCTGGATCACTTTGCCGGGCGACGGGTAGGCTTCCATTGCTGCTTCTGCTGCGCGAATTGCTGCTGCACCCCTTCCCTCGGGTCCATGAGGAAACAGCTCGATGCCGGGAACGCGCCGCGCACTTTGACAGTCCTCGCGCGCAAGCAGGGATGGGCTTGGCGAGCGACGACGTGTGGGTGCGTGCTCGCCGCCTGCTCCAGCTCGATCAACCTTGACCCGCGCGCAGCAGCAACTCAGCATGCCCCTCTCGCTGTGCGACGCAGGAGGCCTACGTGGCCGAGCAGGCGCGTGACTACCCGGCCCAGCTGGTGCACAAGGTGCCGGTGCCGCTGCGCGAGTGGCAGGGATGGCACCGCGTCGCGGCGGCGCTGGGCCAGGACAGCGCCGTGCTGCCCTTCCTGCACATGGTCATCACCGAGCGCGTGGCCCGACTCCAGGCCGCTGCTGCAGCGGCGCCATCAGACGCCCGCGCCGCGGCGCCCGCCGCCAGGCCCGCGGCACCTGCACAACAACCGCAGCGGCCCGCGGCGCCGCAGCTGCAGCAGCCCGTCAAGGCCGCCAAGCAGAACGCGCCCGCGGCAGCAGCCGTAGCAGCAGCAGCAGCAGCAGCAGCGCTGGCGCCAGCAGCTGAGCCGGACGCGTCGCCTCCCGCCTCCCCAGTGAGCCCCCCGCCTCGTTTGGCACGCTGATTGCCTCGCCACGCCCTTGCAGCCCGTCCTCCATGGATGGTGCCATGCCGCATACTCGCGCTGCGCGCCCCCCGCAGGTGGAGACGACGCACGTGCAGCGCCTGCGCTTCCAGCAGCTGCAGTCCGCGCCCGCAGACCTCCAGCGACTGCTGCAAAAGCGCCGCGCCGCCGCCCACACCGCCAGGCAGCCCGCGCGGCAGCTGCGCCCAGGCAAGGCGCCCAGGAAGCAGCCCGCCACCACCGCCAGCGACGATGAGGAGGGCCCCGCCGCCGCCGCCGCCGAGAACAGCAGTGACGACGAGCAGCAGCCCACCTCGGCCGTGAAGCGCGCCAGGCTCCGCCTCCAGCAGCAGGAGCAGCAGCAGGAGCAGCGGGAGACCAACTCCCGCCGCCGGGCCCTGGCGGTGGCGGCGCGCGCGTCCGCGCAGATGGCCCAGAAGGCACGCGCCGTGCAGCAGCAGCCTCCCTTGCTCACCCTCAGCGACACCGACGACGACGAGGAGGGCCGCGACGGCGCACCCGCCCGCCCTCGACGGCGCAGCAACAACAAGCAGCAGCGGAAGCAGCAGCAGCAGCAGCAGCAGCAGCAGGAGCAGCAGCGCCCCGCCGCCGCCGCCGCCGCCGCCGCCGCGCCCAGGCCGGCGGGCGAGCCCTCCCCTGGTGCCTTGGCGCGGGCGGTGCTGCTGCTGCCCGTGCCCGGTCGCGTGCTGCTGGCGCGCCAGGGCACGCGGCGTCAGGTCGAGGCTGAGCGCGCCGTGCTGCGGCAGCTGGGCGTGCCGCGCCCGCGGCTGGCGCAGCGCTGGGACCTGAGCGAGGCGCAGCTCATCGCGCTGTGCAAGCACCTGCAGCCGGTGCAGGACGAGGTGGCGGCGCGCGTGGCGGAGCGCATGGCCGCCCGCGAGGCGGCCGCACAGGCAGACGAGGCACGCGGCCAGGAGGAGGAGGCGGCAGCGGCAGGAGCGGGAGGAGGTGGTGGGGGCGGGGCGGCGGCGCAGAGCACGCCGCCGCCACCGGCGGGCCACACAGCAAAGGCGCAGGCCAAGGCTGGCGGCACGGTGGCGGCGCCGCTGGGGCACCAGGCGGAGGAGCGGGGGCGGGACGCGGTGGCGCCGGAGCGGGGGAAGCAGGGCGGTGGGGGCAGAGGGGCGAGCGCGCAACCTCCGCCTCCGCCGGCAGCGGCGGCGGCGGCGGCGGCGGCGGCGGCGGCAGCGCCTGTGGTGCAGGTGCAGACGCCCAGCCAGGACAGCCCCGCTGGGACCCGCAAGCGCCAGCGGGAGGACGAGGACGCGGACGCGGCGGCGGCGACCAAAAGCGCGGCGCGGGCGCGGCCAGAGCAGCAGCAGCAGCAGCAAGGAGGAGGCGGGCAGGCGCCGGCGCCCGCCGCCCAGCCCAAGGCGGCGCCCGTCGCCGCAGCCACCGCCACGCCCGTTCCCTCGTCGCCCCCAGAGGGCACGCTGCCTCAAGCGCCCGCAGCAGGCCCAGTGGTGGCGGCGCAGGAGGAGCGCCCGCGGGGCGGCGTGCCGGGCGTCCGGGCGGCGCCCACGCGCCCGGCCCACATCTCGCCCGCCGCCGCGCCCTCGCTGCTGGGGCTGGGGCCCAAGCAGCAGCAGCGCGCGGCGTACGGCCGCTCCGTCGTGGCGCACGCTCACCGCTCATCGGCCGCCCTGGCGGCGGCCGCCGCCAAGCTGCGAGCCGCTGCCGCGCAAGCTGACCTGGAGGCCCTCGCGGCGGCGCCACACGGGGAGGCAGCAGCGGCGCCACACGGGGAGGCAGCAGCGGCGCCACACGGGGAGGCAGCAGCGGCGCCACACGGGGAGGCAGCAGCGGCGCCACACGGGGAGGCAGCAGCGGCGCCACACGGGGAGGCAGCAGCGGCGCCACACGGGGAGGCAGCAGCGGCGGCGGCAGCGGCGCCCGCTGCAGAAACGGCGCAGGCCGGTGCTGCCAGCGGCCCTCAGGCGGGAGCATCGGGGGACGCAGCGGCGGCAGGGGCGCCGCAGGGCCGCGTGACGCGCCAGCGTGCCAGCGCGGCGGCGGCGGCGGCGGCGGCATCGGGTTCGCAAGCCGGCACGCAGGCCTCAGGGTCAACGGGTGCACAGCCGGCCCAGGTGGCCGCTGCAGGCGGCGCGGCGGCGGCGGCGGAGGAGGCGGGCGCAAAGGCGCCTCGGCAGGCGGCTGAGCGGCCGGCCACGGGGAGCAGCGGCTCGCAGCGCCCCGCCACATCCTCGCAGCAGCGGCAGCAGCAGCGCAGGGGGCGCGGCAGGGCGGCGGCCCTGCTGGAGGAGGACGAGGGTGAGGAGGGTGGCGGTGTCGAGGGGCCGAGCGCTGGCGGGGCGGGCGGGGCGGGAGGGGAGGCGGTGGGCGCGGAGGGCGTGGAGGAGGCGGCGCGGCTGCCGGGCATCCCGCCCACGCAGCCCCTGGAGTTCTGGATGGCAGGCGCGGGCGCGCCGGAGGTGCCGGCCACGCAGGCGGAGCAGGCGCCGGCGCAACCGCAGCAGCAGCAGCCTGACGGCGGCGAGGTGGGCGCGGCGGCAGGGCAGGAGGACGGCGTGGCGGTGGTGGTGGGCGGTGACGGCGCTGCTGCTGGGGGCAAGCGGGGCGAGCAGGGCCTCACGCTGGAGGGGCACGTGGGGTTCCTGACGTGCGCCGACGTGGTGGTGGCACACCACCCTGCGCTGCAGCCCACGGGCGCCTGGGTGGCGGCGGTGGGTGCGGCGGTGACGGCCGAGGGGCGGCAGCAGTGGCCACTGCCGGCGGCGGAGGTCATTCAGCAGCGGCTGAACGAGCAGGCGGGGGGGGCGGGTGGAGGCGCCGGGGGCGCGGAGGGCGGGGCCGCGCTGGTGGAGGAGGAGGAGGAGGACGAGGGCACTGGGCACGGTGCAGGCGTCCCTGGCGGCCTGCTGGCGCTGGGCGGCTTCACGCAGCTGGCTTTCCAGACGCAGGCCATGTGACGGGCGCAGCGACGGCGATTTGGTGCTGCTGTGTGAAGCTGCGCTGCGTGCGAGCTGGCGTCCCTTCCCCTCGTGGCCCCTTGCTGACTGGCGCGTTTGCAAGGCGCGGAAGCGCTACAAGCACCTGAGGAGTCCCACCGCACTCTCAATCACAAAAGGAATGAAACGAATCGGAGTCTGCCCGAGCGGGTGCGGCGTGCGCTCCGCAGCATCCGTCAGGGCTCCACAGGCTGTGCGTGTGGAGGAGGGCCGTTCGCCCACGGCCCTCATTTTGCTGCTGCTTTGGCGGCCACCTTGGCTTGGAGTGCAGCAGCGTCGCGCGCCTGCCTCTGCTCCTTGGTGAGGCCGTCCTTGTCCTTGGCCGTGGGCTTCCCGTGCTTCTCCGCGCGCTTGGCGGCGCGGGCGCGGTCGATGTCGCGCTGGTTGCCACGCGTCATCCCTGCAACAGGTGAGTGAGCGGCCAAAGACATGAAGTGCAGCACCAGGCTCTGAGCTTGCCCAGGCCTGGCTGCTTGTGGGGTGGATGGAAGGTCGAGGCCGCCCGGGCGAAAGCGACCCCCCGCTCAGCGGGTCAGCGAGCCACCTCGAGCGCGCGGAGCTGAATCCGCCTTGGCACGCGGCGAAGCTGCTGCGGTAATGTTCCTCGCGTGCGCTGCTGTCCCCCCAGCGCGAGGCTCCCTCGAGCCCCTCACCTTCGAGAAGCTTTTGCCTCGAGAAGTCGCGGAACGCTTCGCAAAAGGTGCAGCAAGCACCAGGTGCTGCACTGCACGGAGTCGGTGTGCGCAGTCGGGCGTCTCGATGGCGTGCCGCACGAGCCAACCTTTTTGCATGCCGACCGCAAGCCCCGGAACAGGGCTCGCCCCAAAAAAACCCGAAAAAACAGCTCTCTCTGCCTCTTACATCTCCCAGCACCCCTCCACACGCACCCCCTCTCCTCTCCTCTGCTCTCCTCTCCTCTCCCCCAATCGTCGCCTGCTCAGGCGCTGCACTGCGAGTAAACGCTGACGACGTCGCCTCGGCTCGTGACGCTCACGCGGCAGCCGCAGGGCACGGCCATGGACTGCAGCGCCGGCTGCAGGCGCGTCGACGGCTGCAAAAACTGCCCCACCGACGCCAGCGTCAGCGACGCCGCTGTGCTGCTGAGCGTGAACCTGCGCGGGCGCGGGCACCAGGCGGGCGGGCAGGCGTCCTCGCGCGGGCAGGCCTGACGCCACGTACACCCGCAGGCCTCAGCTCACGAGTCGCGGCTCACTTGATGACGATGGCGGCGCCGTCGTCGCTGGCCTTGCAGGTGACCTTGGTGCCCGGCCAGGGCCAGGTGCGCACCCAGCTGGCCAGCGGCGCGTCCAGGTCCGCGCAGGTGGGCATCAGGCTCGTCAGCATGGACTCTGGCGCCGTCACCGTCACCGTCACGGGCACCACGCGCAGCGGCGGGGGCGCCGGCGGCGGCGCCGGCGGGACGGGCGGCGGCGGCGCGGGCGGCGGCGGCGCGCACTTGGGCACCGCCGGCGTGGTCGTGGTGTTGAGCACAAAGGCCGTGGTGCCGGACGAGCGCACGCTGACGGCGCTGTTGCACGGCGGCTGCAGCAGCGCCAGAAAGCCGTCCCAAATCAGCGAAAAGGCGATGATGTCGGCGCCGCGCGCCGTGGCGCTGCCCACCAGCAGCGTGAGCGAGTTGGGCACGGCGGCGTTGAGGTAGCAGCGCGCGGCGCGGCTGGCCGGCAGCGCCTTTCGCCGCACCCAGGTGTCCACGGCGGCGGCCGCGGCGTCGCAGTCGCGCTCCGTCAGCCGGAGGGGCGCGCCGCGCACCGTCACGGTGAGCGCCGGCGGCGGCGGCGGCGGCGGCCGGGGCGAGGGCGAGGGCGACGGCGAGGGCGGCGGCGGCGGCGGGCGGGGCGGCGCCGGCGGCGGGAGGCACGCCAGCTGCGGCAGGTTGCGTCCGTCAAAGACGTTGACGCCCGCCTCGTCGGCGTCAATGGTGAGGGAGTCGCCGCACGTGAGCCCGACCATGATTGCCATGATGCTGACAGCGTCCTGGTCAAAGGCGTCCAGGTAGGCGCTGGCGTCCTGGGCCGCCACGGTGGCCGAGACGATGACGGCGGCGGGCGAGCGCTTCTCGCAGCGCCACGTGTCGGAGAGCAGGCGCAGCCTGGGCGCCTTGAGGCGCAGCGTGCTGGTGGCCAGGCGGGCGAGCATCTGGCAGGCCTTGGGGATGCGCGTGAGCGTGGCGGTGGCGCTGAGCATGCCGGCGCGCACCGTGGTGGTGGCGGCGGGCGCCGGGAAAAAGGCGATGCCGCCGGGCATGTCCAGCGCTGCGGTGGGGGTGCCGGCGGAGGAGGAGCCCGGCGGGGCCCAGGGTACGGCGGGGAAGCTGGGGTACCTGGGGAGGCGGCCCGGGGGCGGGTTTGGCGAACGGTCCAGGGCCGCGGTGCGGGGCGGCGGGGGGCGGGGCCGTGGCGGGCGGGGCGCGGGCGGCGGGGGCGCGGGCGACGGCGGCGTGGGCGGCGGGCTGCAGCGGAGGAATGCCACGTTGGCGGACGACATGATGTAGGTGGTCTGGGTGGTGGTGTCTGCGACAAAGATGATGGAGGCGCAGGGCAGCGCCAGGCCGCGCTGCACCTGGGCGGCCCACCAGGGCTGCGACCGCCACGCCTGCAGCGCGCAGAGAGGTGATGGGCACACAGCATCGATGTGCGCGTGAGCGAGAGAGCGCCGGCGTGCGCACGCTTTGCTAGCCCCGGGGCAGCAACAATGAAGCAGCCGCTCACGTCAATGAGGCGCAGGCTGGCCGACTTGTTCTGCGCTCCGTGGCGCAGCGTCATGACCAGCGCGATGGAGGCGGGGCGCAGCGTGCAGCCCGAGTAGAGGAAGTCCGGGCCGGCCACCGTGCGCAGCATCTCGGCAAGGGCCGCTTGCAGGGTGGAGCAGTTGGCGGCGGCGCTGATGTCGCCTTTGCCAGAGGACCACCAGCTGCCCGGCCCCTCGTGCGGCACCACAATTTGCAGCGTGAGCACGTCCAGGCCGTTGTTGGGCGGCGGCGGGGGCTTGGGGGGCGGTGCCGGGGGCCGTGGCGGGCTGGGCGGCGCCGGGGGCAGGGGTGGGCGCGGGGGCGCCGGGCTGGGCGGCGGGGA
>VFQP010003855.1_pt1 | contig 14672 bp, 12 predicted proteins | sample 3512351 | NCBI WGS metagenome assembly VFQP01 (sample SAMN10412372, study PRJNA504923) | tailings metagenome | isolation source: Relicate 1 Philex TSF1 revegetated site | place: Philippines: Tuba, Benguet | collected 2017-08-29 | reverse complement strand
GGCAGGAGAATACCGAGACACCGACCAGGAACATCAGGCAGAGCCTGAGAAATAAATGTTTTTTCATAAGCATTTATGTTTTAATGGTTTAAAGATATAAATTTTTCTGAAACAAAAATGAAAAAAGAAATCCGAAAAACAATGCCCTATTTTTGATGCATCATTATTTTAATAAAAAAATTATATTTGCCTTAGCTAAACAGAGATCATGAATACAACCATCGGAAAAAGAATACGAACCTTCAGGGAAAACAAAGGCTTCTCACAGGAAGAACTGGCAGAAAAACTGCACATTTCACGGTCTACCTATCAAAGGATAGAAAACGGCGAAACCAACTCCTGGATCAACCATATCGAAAATATCTGCCATTCTTTAGAGGTAAATCTGGATGATATTTTGAAGCCGGAGGAAGGATATACCCAGATCAATAAAGAGAATTCAGCGAATGAAAATTCCAGTAATAATATGATTCAAAATCAAACAAATAATTACAATATTTCAGAAAAAATGCTGGAAAATCTTTATGACACCATTGCTGCCCTTAAAGAAGAGAACAGATTGCTAAAAGAAGAAATCAATCTTTTAAAATCAAAATAAAGCCAACGGATAACAGCAATTTTCTGAGGTTTAAAAAGGTTTCTAGAAGAATAAAAAATTCATTAGTCTTTCTTTTAAAAATGAGACGTGTCAACCGATAAAATGACACGTCTTATTTTATTAAATGATGCGTATGAATTGATCAGTTTATCCGCATCAATTTGGAGATTAGCACGCATGAGTTTTTACAGCTACTAAGCCGCTTTCTAAAAACGTCCGCATCTTTTCTTCAAAACGTCCGTAGGTTTTAATGAAAACGTCCGCATCTTTTCAGTAAAAGATGCGGACGTTTTTTATTGTGGCTAAAAATAGCTCTATAAACTTTCAAATTTCCTTACTGCTTCCAGTGTCATCTCAATTTCGTTTTCTTTGATGGCATCACTGATGAAATAGGTTTCGTAGCCGCTCGGCGGAAGATAAATTCCGTTGGTGAGCATATGATGGAAGAAACGGTTGAATGTGTCGTGGTTGGCTCTCTGCGCTTCATCAAAATTAAAAACATTTTCGCTGTCGAAGAAAACAGACATCATCGATCCTTGTCTGTTGATGGTATGTGCCATCCCTTTTTCCGATAAAATTTTTGAGATTTCGGTATCTAAAATTTCGGTAGTTTTTTCAAGCCTGCTGAAAAATCCTGCATCGTTTTTAATGATCTGCAAAGTTTTCAAACCGGCTCTCATCGCCAAAGGATTTCCGCTTAATGTTCCTGCCTGATAAACCGCACCTTTCGGAGCCAGATGATCCATAATTTCATTTCTTGCGGCAAAAGCTCCTACCGGAAGCCCGCCTCCGATTACTTTTCCGTACGTTACCAGATCTGCTTTTACGCCATAAAGCTCCTGCGCTCCGCCAAAAGCCAGTCTGAAACCTGTCATTACTTCATCGAAAATCAGCAAAGCTCCGTTTGCATCACAGATTTTTCTCAGTTCCTGAAGAAAATTATTTTCAGGAAGCACACATCCCATATTTCCGGCTACCGGCTCAATGATCACCGCAGCAATTTCCTCCTGATTATTGGCGAAAAGATCTTTCACCTGTTCCAGATCATTGTATCTTGCCAGCAAAGTATCTTTTGCCGTTCCCGAAGTAACTCCCGGAGAATTCGGATTTCCGAAAGTTGCCGCACCACTTCCCGCTTTTATGAGAAAAGAATCTGAATGACCGTGATAACAGCCTTCAAACTTTATAATCTTATCTCTTCCCGTAAAACCTCTTGCCAGTCTAATGGCACTCATACAGGCCTCGGTTCCTGAAGACACCATTCTGATCTGGTCTATATTCGGAACATTTCCTGTGATGAACTTTGCGATTTCGGTTTCAAGTTCTGTCGGAGCACCAAAAGAAAAGCCTTTCTCAGCCTGAATTTTAAGCTCTTCCAAAACTTCTGGATGGGTATGCCCTAAAATTGCCGGACCCCAGGAATTGATGTAATCAATATACGTATTATCATCAGCATCGGTAAGATATGCCCCTTTTGCAGATTTCATGAAAACAGGCACTCCGCCTACGGATTTGAATGCACGAACAGGAGAATTTACACCTCCCGGAATGTATTGGTTAGCTTCATCAAATAAAGCTGAACTTCTTTGATATTTCATTTTGTTTAGTGGAAGGTTGTCGGCAGTCAGTTGATAGAATTTGTCTGTTAAAAACAACGGAATCAACTCAAAACCAGCAACCTGTTTTAGTTTTTAGGTTTTTTGTCGATTAAATAGATCAGCTGTCCCGCAGAAGGTTTCTGCCCTTCATTCATTCTGTTTTTTGCGTAAAGCTTATTAAGTTTTATTCCGAATTTTTGGGCAATATCATACATATCTTCTCCGGATGCAGCTTTGTAAGTGGGAGTATTTCCGTCAGAATTTTTAGATTCCAGAAAAACAATAGCATTCTTTTTCAGAACATCAGACTCCAGTTCGTTCCACTTTAAGATTTTACTTTCGCTGATTTTAAATTTATCTGCAATGTACTTCACATTGGTGTCTTCCGGAATAACAATATATTTTAACCCGTCATTTGGATGAGTTTTAATCAAAATAGTATTTAAAGTTTCTTCTTTTTTGATCTTTTCTACCCTTTTTTTCTGTTCGGCGTAAGAGGTTGCTTTGTAAGGAACCGTTACGGTAACCGGTTGTGAAGCTTTTTTGGTTTCCTTCACCTGTTTTGCAGGCTCTAAACTTGCCATGAAGGTTCTGTCGTCTTTCAGATCAGGATATTTTTTGAGCAAAGCGTAAGTAACTTCCTTGGAATTGACCTCATCAAATTCGTACAGTTTATATTTTTCAATTTTTCCGATGAGAATAGATGCATATCTCGGGTTTGTGGCATACCCTGCTTTCTTCAGACCATGAGCCCAGGCTTTATAATCTTTCATATCCAGCTCAAAAAGTTTGGTGTAATACTTTCTCGTCGCCAAAAATATGGAATGATCTTCGTAAGACTGTTTCGGATTATCGTACACGCGAAAACATTCGTTGGGAGCATCATCCGTGTGCTTCATGGTTTTCCCTGTCCAGTCTTCTTTACATTTTATTCCGAAATGATTTTTTCCTTCCTGAGCAAGACGGCTTTGTCCGCCTCCGGTCTCTAAAAGTCCCTGTGCAAGAGTAATAGAAGCCGGAATTTTATATTTTTCCATCTCCTCTACCGCATACTGCGCAAACTTTTGAATGTACTGATCTTCTGTAGCCCAGGTCTGAGCTGAAAATTTTGATAAAACTAAAAGGCTAATGAGTAAAAAAAGTCTTTTCATCTTATTTATTTATTGTTTTAAAATAAAGATGGAACACTTGATGTTTCCTGTTTCTCTATTTAGATTATAATTAAATTTCTGTTCTGCTTTTCCAAAAATAAATTGGCTCCTTCAATTCCCTGCAAACCTCCTGTATGAAAACACAGTACCCTGCTCCCTTCAGGAAAATACCCTTCATCTGTCATCTCAAAAATTTTTTGCATCATTTTCCCCGTATAAACCGGATCTAAGGAAATATTGTGTTTTAGTTTAAAATCATTAATAAAACGAATGTTATCATCATTTATTTTACCATAACCGCCTAAAGAAGCATCCGTTAACACGTAATTTTTCTTTGGCGTGAACTCAGAAATCTTCTCTTCTAAAGAACTGTCCTGCACTACCTTAAAGCCTATAACTTTCTGGCTGTTTTCACAAAATTCGGCAATTCCTGCAATAGTTCCTCCGGTTCCTACTGCTGTGCAAAGATAGTCAAAATCTTTTGTTTGCTCATTCAACATCATTTTAATGCCCTGTACAGCATTATCATTGGTTCCTCCTTCGGGGATGATTAAAGCATCCGGGAATTCCTGCTGCAAAAATTCAGTAAGTTTTTCTTTATAACGATATTCTTCACGGGTTACAAACCTGAGATTCATTCCGTTTCTCTTGGCAGTCAGTAAAGTCGGGTTTTCCCGCCATTTTTGCTCAAGTTCCTCACCTCTTATTATTCCCAGTGTTTTAATACCTGAAATATTTCCAAAGGCTGCTACGGCAGAGATGTGATTGGAAAATGCTCCGCCAAATGTTATGATTAAGAGATTTTTCGGGTTTCTCTCTAAATATTGATTGATGTTGTAGAAAAGCTTCCAATACTTATTACCTGAGATATGAGGATGAATGAGATCTTCTCTTTTTATAAAGAGTTTTATATTTTTCTCAACAGGAATTTCAGTAATCGGAATTTCAATCTCTGGAATTTTCATTAGGGCAAATTTCCTGAATTTATTTCAATTGAACATTTAATCTGAAGTTAAACAAATATAAAAACCTTTATAAACTGTTAAAATTAAGAGAGATAGTTACGAAATGACCAGAATTTTCTTTTTCTAAGATAACTAAGGTCATGCTCCATTGCGTAAGCTTCTTTTTCAAAAGAAATCGAAAGGTAGGCAAGGTAAGCGTTTTTCAATCTGAAAAAATGATAATAATATTCAGCAATATACCATATATAGAAAAAAATAATCAGCAGCTCCAGCTGTTGCCTGAGATGAATTTTCTCGTGGTTGATCAAAACTTTATTGTGCTTATCCTCAGGTTTTTTAATTAAAATAAAAGGAAAAAGCGTAATGCCGTTTATTTTTGTATTTTTGAGCAGGAATTGGCACACAATTATCATGATAACAAATATAAAAGTTTTGATTTAACTTATGGCAAATTTTGACATCAAAGAGCATGAAGACTTTTACTACAATGAGCAGGGATACAAAGTTTTCACGGAAAAATTTCATCTCAAACGGGGATATTGCTGTAAGAGCGGATGCAAACATTGTCCGTACGGATACGATAAAAAGACAGACACATTCAACAAAAACATTAAAAAATCAATACAATGAAAAAATATATTTTTATTTTACTTGCCGCAGGTTTAACCTTAAGCTCATGCAGCCCTTTTAAAGTACGTTCAGATTATGCACAGACCGCAAACTTTTCAACGTATAAAACATATAAGCTCAGAATTGATGATCTTAAACTAAATGATATTGACAAGGACAGAGTTCTGAACGAACTCTCAAAACAGCTTCAGATGAAGGGTCTTTCGTCATCCAATACACCTGATCTGATTATTAACGTAAAAGCAAATCATAAAAAAATTACTGACATCAACACCACCAATCCAGGCGGAATGTGGGGTTGGGGCGGCGGTTTCGGCTGGGGAATCGGGATGAACAGAACCTGGACAAGCAATTATAACGAAGGGGCTATTATCGTAGATATGATTGATGCACAAAGCCAGAAACTCGTGTGGCAAGGTATAGGAAGCGGGATTGCGGTTGACCGTCCAAAGTCAAAGCAAAAACAAATACCTCAGATTATGTCAGAAATCATGGCAAACTATCCTCCCGGAATGAAAAAATAAGTAATTTATTATAACATACACTGAAAGCCGTTACAGAAATGTTTCGGCTTTTTAATTTGAATTGAAGAGTTTATTATGGAATTATTTAATCATAATCCAGTTAATTTAGCCTGTAAATTTTCTTTTTATAAGTTATAAACTATACTAAACATAAAATTGTCAGGGATTTATGTGAAATATTTTCGCTGTTAATTTGTGACTATTCAATTTTTTTAACTAAATTTGCACACCTAAAATTTAAAATTTACAAAGGAAATGACAAAGGCAGAATTGGTAAACACCATCTCAAATAAATTGGGGACCGAAAAGAATGAAACACAGAAAGTTGTAGAAGCTTTTATGCAGGAGATCAGAACTTCTATGTACAATGGAGACAATGTTTACTTAAGAGGGTTTGGATCATTCATCGTGAAAACAAGAGCAGCTAAAACGGGAAGAAACATCTCAAAAAACACTGCAATAGAAATTCCTGCACACAATATTCCGGCTTTCAAACCATCAAAATCTTTTGTGGAGAAAGTAAAGACCAAAGTTGCAGTAAAATAAAAAATTTAATATTAACGATTTACTAAAAAAATTAACATTATGCCAAGCGGAAAGAAAAGAAAAAGACACAAGGTTGCAACTCACAAAAGAAAGAAAAGAAGAAGAGCAAACAGACATAAGAAAAAATAATCTCACGCGAGGTTTTTAATATAATAATATAGTTGGTGCAATTTTAATTTTATTATTCACCGACTATATTTTATTATGTAAACAAATGGAAATGACGATCTGACAACAGATCTCATTTCATCATCAATCTTTTTATCTTTAATTTTAACAATGAAGAAAGAACTAATAGTTTCGTATGAAGATGATCTTACAAAGATTGCTTTGCTGGAGGACGGTAGACTATGTGAACTTCATGAGGAAGAAGACAAAAATGATTTTGTTGTAGGAGATTTATTTATCGGTAAAGTAAAAAAACTGGCACCGAATCTCAATGCAGCGTTTGTAAATATCGGATATGATAAAGACGCTTTTCTGCATTATCAGGATTTGGGACCACAATATCTTACCTACCGGAAATTCCTGAAAGATTCCGTTTCAAAAAAACAAACCAGCTCAAGTCTGAAGAACTTTGAAATTCAACCCGAAATTGACAAAAACGGAACTGTCGACAAAATCATTGCTAAGGATGATATCGTTTTATTACAAATTACCAAAGAGCCTATTTCAACCAAAGGACCGAGAATTTCCACCCAAATATCCTTAACGGGACGTTTTTTGGTTCTGATACCTTTCGACAACAAAGTATCCATCTCAAAAAAAATAGGCAGTTCTGAAGAAAAAGTAAGACTTCGTACCCTGATTAACAGTATAAAACCAGAAGGTTTCGGGGTTATTATCAGAACAGTTGCAGAAGGAAAAAAAGTAGCAGATCTCCACAATGATATGAATCAGCTGATTCAGAAATGGGAAAATACTTTTAAAAATATCCAGAAAAATAAAGTTCCGTCAAAAGTTCTAAGTGAGGATGATAAAGCATCTTCTATTCTTAGAGACAACTTTAATCAGGATTTTGTAAACATCATCTGCGATGATGAGCAGATGGTAAACGAAATGAAAAATTATCTCGAAGTCATTGCCCCTGAACGTAAAAATATCGTTCAGTTTTATGACTCTCACATTCCTCTATTAGAATATTACAATGTTGAAAAACAACTGAAACAAAGTTTCGGAAAACATGTCAATATTCCTAGTTCCAAAGGTGCTTATCTTGTTATAGAACACACAGAAGCACTTCACGTAATCGACGTGAATTCCGGCAACAACATCACAGCCGGAAATACTGCCAATAAAGAACACGCACTGAACGTGAATAAAATGGCAGCCACAGAAATAGCAAGACAACTTCGTCTTCGTGACATGGGCGGCATTATCGTTGTAGATTTTATCGATATGACCAATCCTGATCACAGAAAAGATCTTTATGAGCATTTCAGAACAGAAATGAGCCGGGACAAAGCTCGTCACAAAATTTTACCTCCAAGCAAGTTTGGACTGATACAAATCACAAGGCAAAGAAACCGTCCCGAAAAACAAATTGATACCAAAGAAGAAAACCCTAATAAGGATGGAGAAATCGTAGCTCCTATCGTTATTGTGGAAAGAATGGGTGAAACCATCAGAAATATTATGCAAAAAGAAAAAGGCAAACTTTTCTTACATGTGCATCCTTTTGTAGAAGCTTACCTTACCAAAGGCATGAAAAGCATACAGATGAAATGGTTTTTGAAATACAAAAAATGGGTAACCATTATCCCGAGAGATTCTTTCAGGTATCTGGAATACAAAATTTACAATTCTAAAAAAGAAGAATTGAGCGGTTATTCTAATTAACAGCCTAATTAAGCCTCCGATTCAGGAGGCTTTTTTATTGTTTTAAAGTTCCATTAATTAATTTGTTGATCCATTTAGCTATTTCAAAGTTAATTTAAAAAAATCTTTATTCTATTAATTTTATCCAATCATCTATGTACAATTCCCTACTTGGATAAATTACTCACCATCAAAAAATTTGAAACACTTCACCATAAGGCAATATCAAGGAATAATTAATTAAAAAGTATTTAAAATATATCCCGGTTATTTGATATAAAATATTATTTTTACGAATTTAATAAAATGAATACCATACATTAAATAAATAATTAAAATAAATCAATAAATAAGACAAATAATTAAATAATATTCATATATTTAGATCCTGAAAACTATTCCATGATGAAGCCAAAGTTAATCATCTTTGACGAGTCACTGCTGTACGCGGAAGGCTTGTCAAAGCTTCTTGTTCAAAACAAGATTTTTAGTTCTGTTGAAATCTTTAATTGTTACGAAAAGCTTACTGAACATCTGAAGAAAGAGCCTCCCGAGTTTCTTATGATAGGAACCAACACGATGCTTCTGACTGAAATACATTCTTTGGTTCAGGATACTTTACTACAACATAATTCTACCAAGATCATTGTAATCGGACATTCTTTTGATATATCAAGTATCAGAAAGCTTTTTAATAAAGGAATCAAATGTTACCTGGACAAAAACAGTCCTTATGAAGAGCTGGTAAAATCTATCTCCACATTACTGAATGATGATACTTATGTCTGTGACCATGTGAAAGAAATGATGATCAATTACATCAGCCACGAAGAAGAAAAACATGATCCTCACATTAGGGAATCTTTAACTAAAAGGGAACTGGAAATTTTAAAGCATATCTGCAACGGATTAAGCAGCAAAGACATCAGCGAGAAACTATTTATCAGTATTAATACTGTAGAAACCCACAGAAAAAGAATTCTGATGAAGCTTAACGTAAAAAACTCTGTCGGAGTGGTAAAATATGCGCTGGAGAACAATATTTTCAATTAGACCAATTAAATTTTTAAATAAAAAACTCAGAGCGGCACTCTGAGTTTTTTCTATGCTATAAAAGTGGTAACTAATCTAACCACCCCATTTCTTTCATCCATTCATCATTGTAGATTTTACCTACATATCTGGAACCGTGATCGTGGAACAATACAACAATTACATCATCTTTGGTAAACTGATCTTTCATCTGTACCAGCGATGCGATCGCACTTCCTGCAGAATATCCACAGAAAATCCCTTCTTCTTTTGCCAGTTTTCTTGCATAAACAGCCCCGTCTTTATCAGTAACTTTTTCAAAATGATCAATTACAGACATATCGTAGTTTTCGGGTAAAATATCTTCACCAATACCTTCTGTAATATAGGAATAAGCATTTTCAAGATGAATTTCACCTGTTTCGTGAATTTCTTTAAGGATAGATCCGTAAGTATCTACACCAATAACTTTAATATTAGGATTTTTTTCTTTGAAATACATTCCGCAGCCTGTAATGGTTCCTCCGGTTCCTGCTCCTACCAAAAAGTGAGTAAGCTTGCCCTCTGTCTGTTCCCAGATTTCAGGAGCTGTAGATTCGTAATGAGCTGTTCTGTTAGACAAATTGTCATATTGGTTTACATACCATCCGTTTTCTGTTTCTGTTGCCAGTCTTTTTGATACCGAGTAATAAGAACGGGGATCTGTAGGCTTTACATCCGTAGGACAGACGATAACTTCCGCACCCACTGCACGAAGAATATCACACTTTTCTTTAGACTGTTTAGAGTTGGTTACAAAAATACATTTGTACCCTTTGATGATTGCTGCCAAAGCCAATCCCATCCCTGTATTTCCTGACGTACCTTCAATGATCGTACCTCCTGGCTTCAGTCTGCCGTCTTTTTCGGCATCTTCAATCATTTTCAGAGCCATTCTGTCCTTTACCGAGTTCCCGGGATTGAACGTTTCAACTTTTGCCAAAACCAAAGCCGGAAAATCTTCTCCCAGAACTTTATTCAGTTTTACAAGTGGAGTATTTCCAATGGTTTCGAGTATATTTTCTGCGTATTTCATAAATCTTTTATAAGCGGCACAAAGATAAGGCTTTCAAAATAATTAGGGCAAAACTAAAGTCTATGAAACTGATTATTGATACAAATCATTAAAAAAAATCTTCCTCACCAAAAAAATTTGAGCTTTTAATGGCGATGATTGGTTTTAGGAGCAATTCCCGCTTTCCGTTCCAATCTTTTTTTCAAAAAAAGGATTTTCTCTTCAATCGGGGCTAGTAATTTGCCGAACCATGAAAATTCAGCAAAAAAATAAAAATTAACTAAATAATGTGAATCAATTAGTTATACTTAATTGCCTTTACAGGAGAAATCTTGCTGATGAGATAGCTTGGGATGACCAGTGCCAATCCTGAAATAATTAGAATTCCTACCGAAATGGAAATAATCACCAAAGGATTAAGATCCACCGGAACTACACTCACATAATAGTTTTCAGGATTGAGTGTAATAATTCCGAAAAATTTTTGCAGAACCAGAAGACCGAGACCTATCATATTGCCGTATAAAAGTCCGGGAATCATAATGATCAGAGTATAATTGATAAATGTTGCACGGATCTGCCCGTTGGTTGCGCCTAGAGTTTTAAGCAGCCCTATAGAATTGGTTCGCTCAATGATGAGAATCAGCAAAACCATAATGATATTGATAATCACTACTAAAAGCATGATTGAAATAATGATCCCCATATTTGTATCAAAAAGACCAATCCAGTCGTTGATCTGAGGGTATTTATCTGTAGCTTTTTCTGCATAGTTTTTATAGCCTATAAATTTTTCAACTGCAGGAAAATCTTCGTCAATATTATTTACATTTTTAAAAAAAACATCAAGTCCTCCGATTTCATTATCCTTCATATCCAGAATCTTCTTCACATGGTTGATGTCACCAATAACGAACTGATCATCAATCATTTTAATGTCAGTTTTATAAATTCCCGTAACTTCAAATTTTCTGTAAATAGGTTTCTGGTCAGCTTTTGAGAATACTGTTACAATACTGTCGTTTACTTTCAGGTGTAAATCTCCTGCCAGTTTTTGAGAAATAGCCACCCCATTATTATATCCGTCTTCATTAAAGAAAGGTATTTTACCCTCAATTATAAATTTCTTAAAACGTAAACTGTCAAAATCTTTTGCTACTCCTTTGAAAATGATTCCTGCAAAGCTGTGTTCGTTCCGCATGATACCTGTAACCATTGCATATTTCTGAACAGCAGCAACATCCGGAAGAGATAAGATCTGCTTAATATTCAATCCTTCATTATCCAAAACAGAAGTATTATAGGATGAATTTGATTTGGTAGATTTTACCGTTATATGTCCGCTGAAATCAGCAAGTCTTTCTTTGATTGCCTTTTTAGAACCCAGACCAGTAGAAACTGTAATGAGCGAAACAATAATTCCTAAAGCCACAGACAGTCTTCCAATGAAGATAATCACCCGTGAAAGGTTATTTTTATTATCTTTGGAAAACGCTATTTTTCTGGAGAAATATAATGGAAATTTCAAGCTTATGAATTTAAATTTCAAAATTAAAACATTACTTCTTATTTGCCTAATTTTTTTGGGTGTATTCAATATATATTATTCTCAAACATCAGATAAAGATTTTAAAACCGGGGCAGATCAGCCCGAACTTTATTTACCACTACTGAAAAATAAAACGATAGGTATTGTGACCAATCAGACAGGTTTATTAAACGATAAAAGCCATCTGGTAGATTTTCTAGTGAAAAACAATGTCAGAATCAAAGCTATTTTTGCTCCTGAACATGGTTTCCGGGGCGATGCAGACGCAGGTGAAAAAATAAGAAACGGAACTGATACCAAAACAGGGATTCCTATTGTTTCTCTGTATGGATCTAATAAAAAGCCAAAACCGGAACAATTGAAAGGAATTGATGTTGTTGTTTTTGATATTCAGGATGTTGGCGTAAGATTTTATACTTATATCTCAACATTAACTTATTTAATGGAAGCAGCCGCTGAAAACAATGTAGAAGTTATGGTTTTGGACCGACCAAATCCGCATGACGGATATATAGACGGTCCTGTCCTGAAAAAAAAATGGGAAAGTTTTGTCGGAATGCACGAAGTTCCGGTAGTATACGGACTGACTATTGGTGAATACGGAAAAATGGTGAACGGCGAAAAATGGCTCAAAAACGGAATTCAGGCTAAATATACTTTGATTCCGATGAAAAATTATCACAAGAAAAAACGCTACTCTATTTCTGAAAAACCTTCCCCAAATTTACCTAATGATCAGTCAATTAATCTTTATCCCAGTTTATGTTTCTTTGAAGGAACTCAGGTTTCTGTAGGTCGTGGAACAGATCTTCCGTTTCAGGTGTATGGTTCTCCCTGGACAAAAGAACTCTCCTATCAGTTTACTCCGAAACCCAATTATGGAGCTAAAAATCCGTTTCTGAACGGACAAATGTGCTATGGTGAAAATCTTTCAGATTATTCCAAAAAGCTACAGGAATTAAATTTGGAATGGCTCTTAAAAGCATATAAAAATTACAAAAATCCACAGCAGGATTTTTTTCTCAAGAATTTATTCTTTGATAAGCTTGCAGGTTCAGATGAGTTGCGCAGACAGATTATTGCCGGAAAATCTTTAAAAGAAATCAAATCCTCATGGAAATCTGATCTTGATAACTTTTCTAAAATCAGAGACAAATATATTATTTACAAAGACTGATTTAATTAAAAAGGCTTAAATATAATATTCAAGCCTTTCATTATTTTAAAGTTCTTTTCTTAATCTTGCTACCGGAATATTGAGCTGCTCACGATATTTAGCAATTGTTCTTCTTGCAATGTTGTACCCTTGCTCTTTAAGAATCACTACAAGAGCATCATCTGTAAGAGGTTTCCTTTTATTTTCTTTGCTGATGACTTCCTGAAGGTGATTTTTGATCTCTTTTGTAGAAACTTCCTCACCAACATCATTTGTAAGACTGTCCGAAAACAGATCTTTCAGATAAATAATTCCGTTGGGTGTATCTGCATACTTGCTTTTTACTACTCTGGAAATGGTAGAGATATCAAAACCTGTGATGTCTGCAATATCTTTCAGAATCATTGGTTTTAGGGATTTCTCGTCTCCGGTAATAAAATAATTGTGCTGAAATTTAACAATAGCATTAATGGTCTGCAACAAAGTATTCTGTCTTTGGTTAATCGCATCGATATACCATTTTGCGGCATCCAGTTTTTGCTTGATAAACAGAGCAGCCTGCTTATGCTCAGAAGAATTCTTATCGTGGGAATAGGTTGTTAAAATATCTTTGTACTCCTCAGAAACTCTCAATGTAGGAGCATTTTTGCTATTCAGCAGAGGAATGACCTGTCCATCTTTCACCTGAATAACAAAATCCGGAATGATTTCCTGGTTGATCGTAATCGTTTGAGTATCAAAATTCCCACCAACTTTCGGAGATAATTTAGAGATCTCTTCTAAGGCATCTTTCAGATCTTCTTCTTCAATATCATATTTCTGAATAATCTTATTGTAGTGCTTGTTAGTCAGTGCATCAAACTGAAAACGCAAAATATTTGCTGCCAAAGAAACCGCTTTATCTGAACTTACTTTTTTCTCAATCTGCAGTAAAAGACACTCCTGTAAACCCCTCGCTCCCACTCCGGGCGGATCCAGTTTCTGAATATAATTTTCTAATATATCTTCTACCTTTTCCTGCGTGGTATAGATTCCCTGAGAAAAGGCGAGATCGTCTACAATAGATTTAATTTCTCTTCGCAGATAACCGTCCGTATCAAGATTACCAATGATATACTCTGCAATTTTTAAATCCTCATCTGCAATATTGACGAGATTGATCTGCTCCATCAGATAATCGAAAAGAGACTGACCCTCCGTAAGAAGGCTTTCATTATCAAAATCTTCATCATCTGCTGAATAATTACTTGAAGCCGTTTTATAACTTGGCTCATCGTCATAAAGATATTCATTAACATCAAAATCTGTTTCAATGCTTTCCGTACCTTCAGATTCGTAAGAATCATCCAGAGAAGAATATTCATCATCTGCAGTCTCATCCTTAGCAATTTCAAGTGCAGGATTTTCTTCCAGCTCTCTTTCCAGCTCTTCTTCAAACTCCAAAGTATGAAGCTGAATCAACTTCATCAGCTGAATCTGCTGTGGTGCAAGTTTCTGTCCTAACTTAAGTTGTAAATTTTGTTTTAGCATATTCTACTTTGAGTTCGTTAACATAATTTAGGACGAATTTACAATTTTTTTTTGAATTTTTAAATTTTAGCACGATTTTTGATACAAAATTTTCTAGATACCACAGTATTATTTTATAAAATACTTAGTTTCACCTGTATTTATTTTAGTTCTTAGATAAAATAGATTAAATCCTCCCTTATTTTAACCACCTATTGCATCAACCTGTAAAATCGTAACAATTTGCAAATTGCAAAAGTCACGGCAAAACGAAAACCCAACACAAGACTTCAACAGCAGCTATAACTAAAATAAGAATTAATCAATAAAATGATGAAATAATCATTTTGATTTTCTGCGATTTAGCATCAATTCTAAAAAAATTAATAATTAAAATTTGCAGATAATTAAAAAAGCTATATATTTGCAACCACAATAATCAAAGGTAACACTTCAAGATTATGAAAATAAGATCCGGTAGTTCAGCTGGTTAGAATGCCGCCCTGTCACGGCGGAGGTCGCGGGTTCGAGTCCCGTCCGGA
>VFQP010003854.1_pt1 | contig 14675 bp, 11 predicted proteins | sample 3512351 | NCBI WGS metagenome assembly VFQP01 (sample SAMN10412372, study PRJNA504923) | tailings metagenome | isolation source: Relicate 1 Philex TSF1 revegetated site | place: Philippines: Tuba, Benguet | collected 2017-08-29 | reverse complement strand
TCGCGCTGGTTGATCAGGCACTTCTGCGAGGTGTGCACGAACTCGATCGGATCCTCGACCGAGAGGATGTGGCCGTACTCGTTCTTGTTGACGTGATCGACCATCGCCGCGAGCGTGGTCGACTTGCCCGAGCCGGTCGGGCCCGTGACGAGGATCAGGCCCTGCGGCTGCTCGATGAGCTCGCGGAAGATCTTCGGGCAGCCGAGATCCTCGAGTGTGAGCACCTCGGACGGAATGGTACGGAACACCGCGCCGGCACCGCGGTTCTGGTTGAATGCGTTGACGCGGAAGCGCGCCAGGCCCGGGATCTCGAACGAGAAGTCGACCTCGAGGAATTCCTCGTAGTCGCGGCGCTGCTTGTCCGACATGATGTCGTAGATCAGCGAGTGGATCTGCTTGTGGTCGAGCGCCGGGATATTGATGCGGCGCACGTCGCCGTCGACGCGGATCATCGGCGGCAGGCCGGCCGAGAGGTGGAGGTCGGAAGCCTTGTTCTTGACCGAAAACGCGAGCAGCTCGGCGATATCCATCGAATCGATCCCCTGGTGCGGCGACAGCGCCGACGTGCGGTGGCGGCGAGTATAGCCCGGTAAAATCAGCCCCATGCAAGACGAGAATCCCGTTTCACCCGATGCGGCATGGCACGACGTGACGGCACGCGCGGCCGCCGCGGCGCGTGGCCGACCGGTCACCGTGCTCGCGGTCGGCAAGACGCGCCCCGCGCAGGCACTGCGCGCGCTCGCCGACCTCGGCCAGCGCGCGTTCGGCGAGAACTACGTGCAGGAGGCGCTGGCCAAGCAGCGCGAGCTCGTCGACGCCGGCCTCGAATGGCATCTGATCGGCCCGCTGCAGTCGAACAAGGCGCGCGAGGTGGCCGAACACTTCGACTGGCTGCAGACGCTGGACCGCGCCAAGCTCGTCGAGCCGCTCGCGCGCTGGCGTCCGCCCGGCACGCCGCCGCTCGAGGTGCTGATCCAGGTCAACGTCGACGACGAGGCGAGCAAGTCCGGCTGTTCACCCGACGGCATCGGCGCGCTCGCCGACGCGATCGCCGCTCAACCGGCACTGCGCCTGCGCGGCCTCATGGCGATCCCGGCCCCCGCGCCCGATCACGACACGCGCCGCCGCGCGTTCGCGCGCATGCGCGGCCTGTTCGACACGCTGCGCGATGCGCACGCCGGCATCGACACCTTGTCGATGGGCATGTCCGAGGATTTCGAGCTCGCGATCGAGGAAGGCGCGACGCTCGTGCGCATCGGCAGCCTGCTGTTCGGGACGCGCGGCTGAGTCGGCAACGCTCTGCCTCGTCTCACCGCGAACACGGCTCTCACGCATCGACGCTCACGCCAAGAGAACGCTCGACGCCTCAGCGCGGCGCCGCGCCCCCCTGAAGCCTTTGCAGCAAGGCCTCGGCCTCGCGCGTATCCCAGGCCTGCTCGCCGACGCCGTCGCGCAGGCCGCGTATCGCCTCGGGCAACAGCGCGCGGGCTTCGTCGGCATGGCCGGATGCGGCGAGGCAGGCGGCATGGTGTGCGAGCAGCGCCGGGCCGAGAAAGACCTCGTGGATCTGTGCATACGTCGAGCGCGCTACGTCGAACTCGAGGCGTGCCTTCGCGAGATCACGGTCGCGACACGCAATGCGCGAGCGCATGTGATGCACCCGCGCCTTGTACGCGTCGGCGACACCCTCGACTGCGGCGACCCGTTCGGCTCGTTCGATGTAGGCATGCGAGGCATCGAGGTCGTCCGCCTCGAAGGTAGCCCAGGCGAGATACGTCATCGCGGGCAGCAGGTATTCGTGGTCCGGACCGTAGACCTCGGTCAGGATCTCGAGTGCCTCGGCGAGCGTCGTGCGCGCCTCGTCGAAGCGGCCGAGCCGCAGGTACAGCAGGCCGAGGTTGCTGAGCTTGACGCCGACCTCGCGATGGCGCGGGCCGAACGTCTCGCGCAGGCGCGCGATGCCGGTGCGATAGTTCTGTTCGGCCTCGTCGTAACGGCGCAGGTCGAGCAGCATGTCGGCAAGCGTGACCAGCGCACGCGCCGTGTCGGGCGCCTTCTCGCCGAGTGCCTCGCGGTTGAGGGCGACGGCGTCACGCGCCGCGTCGACGGCGCGCTCGGGACGCTGGCTCGCCGACTCGTGGTCGGCCCGCAGCAGGCTCATCTCGGCGAAGAAACGCGGATCCCTTTCGAACAGCACGGACCGCAGCCTTTCGACCTCTGCGTAGTGGGCGTCAGCCTCGGACGGACGCTGCAGGTTGCCGAGACTGATCGCCGCCGCCGCATTCGCGTAGGCGAGATCGAGGTCGTCACCGGCGCTCGCCGCGATCACTGCGCGAGCCTCGCGCAGGCTCTGCTCGGCTTCGGACGTGTCGCTCGCGGCCAGCGCACTCGCAGCGCTGTCCTTGACCGTGCGCGCAAACAGCGTGGGCTCGTCGGCGCCCGGTTCGCGGAATGTGGCAAGTGCTCGGTCGTACAACGCACGCGCGGCTTCGTAGAGACCGAGGCCTTGGTACGAACGCGCCATCGTCGCCTCGAGCTGCGCGCGCGTGCGCGCCTCGAGGCGCGTTTCCTTGTCGAGGCGCGCGACACCGCGGTCGAGCAGCTCGCGCGCACTGAGGTCGGGCTCGCCGGTCTCCTGCGGGTTCGCGCCGCGAAACAGGTCCTGCAGGAAGCCCGCGATCACGAGCGCCTGGTCCCTCTCGGTCGCGATGCGCCGGTTCTTGTCGGCGAGATCGACCACGTAGTACGCCGAGGCGGCCAGCATCGCGAGCGCAGCCAGCGACGCGGCCCAGTTGCGGCGCAGGAACTTGTGCGTGCGGTAGGCGAGGCTGCCGCGGTGCGCACGGACCGGACGGCCGGCCAGCCAGGCTTCGAGATCCTGCGCAAAGGCCTGCGGCGACGCGTAGCGCTCGACCTCGGCTGTGGCCATCGCCTTGGCGACGATGCGCGCGAGATCGCCACGCAACTGCGCGCGCAGACGTTCGGGCGAGGTGCCGCGCACGAGCGCGACCTCGCGCCGGCGTGCCTCGGGCACGGCCTGCACGGTCAGGTCGAGGCGCGGCAGGCGGCGCGCCGGATCGGCCTGGCGCAGGTCGTGCGCGGCATGGCCGGCGAGCAGCTCGTACAGCAGCAGGCCGAGCTGGTAGACATCGCTCGGCGTACCGACCGGATCGCCGCGACGCTGCTCGGGACTCGCATACGCCGGCGTCATCGCGAAGGTCTGGGTCTGGCGCAGGTCGCCCTGGCCGACCAGGCGCGCGATGCCGAAATCGAGCAGCTTGGGCGTGCCGTCCTCGGCCACGAGCACGTTGGCCGGCTTGATGTCGCGGTGCACGACGAGGTTCTGGTGCGCGAACTGCACGGCCGCGCAGATCGGCAGCAGCAGGCGCACGCGCGTGCGCACGTCGAGCCGGTGACGGTCGCACCAGGCCGTGATCGGCTCGCCGGCCACGTACTCGAGCGCGAACCAGGGCTGGTCGCCGCTCGCACCACCGTCGTAGAGCTGGGCGATGTTGGGATGGCCTAGCCGCGCGAGGATGTCGCGCTCGCGCCGGAAATGCCGGTCCGGCCGCAGCCAGCCGCCGCGCAGCAGCTTCAGGGCAACTTGGCGCTCGAAGGCACCGTCGGCGCGCTCGGCGAGCCACACCGCGCCCATGCCGCCGGAGCCGAGCGGACGCAGCAACCGGTACGCGCCGAACACGTCGCCGGCCTGGAACGCATCGGCCGGCGTGGCACGCTCGGGTTCGGTCTCGTCGTCGTGGCCGACCGCATCGGCACCGTCGAGCAGCTGCAGCACGCGGCGCTCGAGTTCGGCATCGCCGCCGGCAAGCCGACGCACACACTCAAGACGCTCGGCCGGGTCATCGACATCGAGCGCGTCGCGTGCAATGTTGAGCGTGCGCTGGGTCAGCAGGTCCATGCAGCCTCCGTGGCGGATCGCACGCCCGCACCCGGCGCGAGGGAAAGGTCAGCTTTGCGCGCTGTTTCTCGTACGGCTCGTCGCACACACCACCCACCGAGGAATTCGATCATGCTCGACAGCGAACTTCAAACCGCCGGCGCGGCCGCCGCGCACGCCCCCGTGCTCGATACCGACGCGCTGCTGCGCCACCTCGCCGAGGCCCTCCCGCGCCGCGGCGGCCGCTGGCGCATCGCCTCGCTCAGGGCCGAGCTGCCGGAACCCGGCCGTCGCCTCGCCAAGGCCACCAGCGAACCTTCCGCACCCAAGAAGGACGAGGACAAGGAGCAGGATCCCGCACCGACGCCCGACAGCGCGCCGATCAAGCCCGGCGCACCGAAGATCGAGGTCGTCTACGAGTGGCAGGAGGCCTGAGGCCTCCGCCGGCCGCGCCCGACCGGCGCGGCCACTCCGATCACGCGCGCATGCGCTCCTGCAGCCAGGCTTTGGCCAGCGACCAGTCGCGGTAGACGGTGCGTTCGTCGACTTCGAGAACGGCGGCCGCCTCGGCCACGCTGAGGCCCACGAAGTAACGCAGCTCGACCACGCGCGCCATGCGCTCGTTGGCGACCGACAGTTCCTCGATCGCCGCGTCGAGCTGGTGAAGGTCGGTCTCCTGCGGGATCGGCAGCTGCATCGCCTCGAGGAAACTCTCGCGCTTCCAGTCGCCGCCGTGCTTCTCGCTCGCCGCACGACGGGCACGGTCGATGAGGATCTGGCGCATGATGCGCGCCGCCGTGCTGAAGAGGTGCTTGCGGTTGGCGAGGTCGACGTGGTCGGCATCGAGCAGGCGCACGAACACCTCGTTGAGCAGCGCGGTCGGCTGCAGGGTGCGATGCCCCTGGTGCGCACGCAGCTCGCTCGCGGCGAGCGAACGCAGTTCCGCGTAGACCTGCGGCAACAGGTTGTCGAGCGCGCGGCTTTCGCCGGCACTCCACCGTTGCAGAAGCTCGGTCGTCGTCCCCGTCCCCGTCATGCCCGTCGCGCGTGCCACTGGCCAGCGCGTGTTGTATCACGGCGCCTGCGCGGGTTCAGCTGCCGCGATCGCAGGGCGTGATGGCGCCGCACTCGGCTGAGGCGCAACGCCCGATCGCCGCCCTGCCCCGCTCCGCGTCGTGACACGCTTGGTCGGGGCGGCTCCCGCGCTGGCTCGCAGCGATCATGCGACACGCCCGGCGCATGCACCTGGGACGATCTCGACGACGCCGCCGGTCTGGACACATGAGTCGAACGTGCGGCACGGGAGCACGTCGCGTGCCGCAGGCACGGTCTCGACGCACGACCCGTTCCGCATATCGCCTGATCGACGCGTCGATCGCCAAGCCTCGGCACGCGGAGCTGCAACCCCGACGCGTCCACCGGTATCCCGTTCCCCGCGCGATCACCACGACGCGGGAACACGGATGCCCTACTTCCCTCGGGCCTATCCGTCTCGACGGCTCCCACGCGATCAGAACGTGGGATCGGATCGCGCGCCCTACGACCCCCAGCCGAGCGAAGCCCATGCCCCTGCCCGCCTCACCTTCTGCCGTTCATCCCACACCGACCCTGTTTGTCCGAGCGCGCCGATGGTTCTCCACGTCACGCACGGGCCATTGGCTCGCCGCGCTGCTGTTCGTGGCTCTGCCGTTCCTGGCCGCGAACGTGCTGACGAGACTGCTGCTGCCCGATCCCGACCTGCGCGACATGCGCAACCTGATCAAGCTCGTGGTGCTCGGTGTCGCCTACTGGGCCTTCGTACGCGTGTACGAGCGGCGTGACGTGCAGGAGTTGTCGGCTCGCCACGCGATACCCGAACTGCTGTCCGGCCTGCTGCTCGGCGGCCTGCTGTTCTCGGGCATCGTCGCCGTGCTCGCGGCGGTCGGTGCGTACTCGATCGCGTCCGTCGGTACGCTCGGCGACCTCGGCGCCGTGACCGCGGACATGCTGCCCAAGCTCGCCGCCGGCGCGCTGGTCGAGGAACTGCTGTTCCGTCTCCTGCTGCTGCGGCTTCTCGAAAGGTCGATCGGCACCTTCGGGGCAGTGGCGCTCTCGAGCCTCGTCTTCGGCCTCGCCCACCTCGGCAACGCCGGCGCCACGCCACTCGTGGCGATCATGCTCGGCGTGGAACTCGGCCTGCTGTTCGGCGCGGCCTACCTGCTGACGCGCCGGCTGTGGCTGTGCGCGGCGCTGCACCTGTCCTGGAACTTCACGCAGGGGGCGATCTTCTCGATCGCGGTGTCCGGCCAGACCGGCGAGGGCTGGATTGACGGCCGTCTTTCCGGGCCCGCATGGCTGACCGGCGGCGCGTTCGGTGCAGAAGGCTCGGTGGTCGCGGTGGCCGTCTGCCTGGCCGCGACGGGCGTCCTGCTGGCGCTCGCCCGTCGGTTCGCCCGGAGTCGCGGGCAGGTGTAGCATCGGCGGACCAGCCGCGCGGTTGCGCGCGCGGTGCCACGACGGTCCGTTCCAGGGGATTCACTCATGTCCATGCGTATCCGACTCGCAGCGGCCTTGTCCGCTGCGTTTTCGCTTTGTCTCGTTTCGACGGCTTCGGCCGCCACCCGCGACCACTGGGTCGACACGCCGAGCCGTGCGCTGCCGGCCGATGTCGAAGCACCCGATGCCTACCGCGCCCTGAATCTCGACTTCCGCGCGATGGAAGCCGAGATCGCGCGCAGCGGCGGCATCGGCGTCACGCTGTCCGTCCCGCGTCCGGACGGTGGCTTCGCCGACTTCGTGCTCTCGGATTCCGGCACGATGCCGCCCGAGCTCGCGGCCAAGTACCCGCGCATCCGCAGCTTCCGTGCGACCACGCCGGACGGCCTGCGCGCGCGCGTCGACCTGTCGCCGATCGGCCTCAACATCATGGTGTTCGACCACCATGACGTCTGGGTGGTGCGCCCGGTGCGCTTCGGCGAGGGTAGCGAGTACGTCGCGTTCTCGCGCCGTGACGCCGAGTTCGCGCGCGAGCCGTTCAACTGCGGCGTGCACGGCGAATATCCGACCTCGCTCGTGCCGGGCCCGGCGCCCGCCACCACCACGGGCGTGATCAAGCGCACCTACCGCGCCGCCGTCGCCGCGAACAGCCCGTACGTGACCGCGATCGCCGCGCCGGCCGCGCCGACCGTCGAGATCGGCCTCGCCGCCGTCACGGTCGCGATGAACCGCGTCAACGAGGTGTACGAGAACGACCTCTCGATCCACATGACGCTGGTGCCGAACAACGACCTCGTCATCTATCCGACCTCGGCGACCGATCCGTACTCGAACAACACCGGCGCGCTGAACCAGAACACGGGCAACCTCAACACGGTGATCGGCTCGGCCAACTACGACATCGGTCACGTGTTCACCACGGGCAGCGGCGGCGTCGCCGGCCTCGGCGTGGTCTGCGGCAGCAGCAAGGGCCGCGGCACCACGGGCCTGTCGAGCCAGGCCGCGCTCACCAGCGACGTGTTCTACATCGACTACGTCGCCCACGAGATGGGCCACCAGTTCGGCGGCAACCACACGTTCAACAACAGCTGTGACGGCAACCGTTCCGGCTCGTCGGCGTACGAGCCGGGCAGCGGCTCGACGATCATGGCCTACGCCGGTATCTGCCCGCCCAACCTGCAGAACAACTCCGACCCGTACTTCCACGCGCGCAGCCTGCAGGAGATCGGCACGTTCTCGAGCAATGCGGGAAGCGGCGGATCATGCTCGGTCAACGCGACCAACCATCTCTCGCCCGTCGTCGCGCCGCTCTCGAACATGACGATCCCGTCGCGCACGCCGTTCGTGCTGAGCGGCAGCGCCACGAGCACGGCGCCGAATGCCGCGCTCACCTACAACTGGGAGCAGTACGATCTCGGCGCCGCGACGACCAACATCGCCGTCGATCCGGGCAACGGCCCGATCATCCGCTCGCTGACGCCGACGGCCTCGGGCGTGCGCACCGTGCCGAAGTTCGAGAATCTGCTCAGCGGCGCGACGATGGTCGGCGAGCTCCTGCCGACCACCGAGCGCAACCTCACGTTCCGCCTCACCGTGTTCGACAATGCGCCGACCGGCGGCACCTCGGAGAGCCGAGACGTGACGCTCGCCGTCAAGGCCGCGGCGGGTCCGTTCGCGGTGACCGCCCCGGCAGGCGGCGTCACCTGGGACGGCAACACGAACCCGCAGCAGCTCGTGACCTGGAACGTCGCCGGCACCGATGCCGCGCCGATCTCGTGCGCGGCGGTCGACATCGACCTCTACACGGGCGGCCCGTTCACGAGCAGCGCGGCGACCCTCGCGACCGCGGTGCCGAACACCGGCTCGGCCGTGGTCAACGTCCCCGCCGTGGACTCGAGCACGGCGCGCGTGCGCGTGCGTTGCTCGAACAACATCTTCTTCGCGATGAGCCCGGGCAACTTCGAGGTCGTCGGCGCCTCGGTCGACCTGCTGTTCGCCGACGGTTTCGAACCCGCGGTCGTGCCGACGTTCCCGCCGACGCTGGCCAAGGCGTTCTCGCCCACCAGCATCCTCGTGAACGCCACGAGCACGCTGACGATCACGCTGTCGAACCCGAATGCCACGCCGGCCACGCTGACCGCCGCGCTGGTCGACACGTTCCCGACCGGACTCGTCGTCGCCCCGACGCCGAACGTCGCGACCACGTGCCCGGGCGGCACGGCGACCGCCACCACCGGTGCGGGCTCGGTGTCGCTGTCGAGCGGTGCGACGATCCCGGCGAACGCGAGCTGCACGCTGTCGGTGTCGGTCACCTCGGCCACCGAGGGCAGCTACGCCAACACGATCGCCGCCGGTGCGCTGCAGACCGACGTCGGCAACAACGCCGGTGCCGCGAACGCGACGCTGACCGTCACCAACCCGGCCAACAACGTCGTCTGCTCGGCGCCGCTGAACCATGCCGTCGCGAACAACACCAACGGCACGGCGATCAACTGGAGCACCGGCTCGATCGTCGATGCCGATCCCACGACCGGCTACGACATCAACCTCTACGGCAACGCCACGGGCTTGACGGTGTGGTGGAACAACTCGCCGGCGATCAGTGCGGGCGTCGCGGCCTCCACGACCTCGTCGGACCTCTCGGTCCTCGCCGCCGGTGCCGTGGTCGGCCCGTCCTCGGTGTTCTCGCGCACGAATGGCCCGATGACCGCCTGGCGCACCGGCACCACCACGGGCAGCATGGGCTTCCGTTTCAACTGCTCGTCGCTCGGCACCTCGCCCTCGGGCACGTGCTACGGCTACCTGCGCATGACCACGACCAGCGCGAGCGGCTTCCCGGCCACGCTCAACAGCTACTGCTACGACCGCAGCGGCGCGGCGATCACGGTCGCGGCGCCGTAACCACCCGGCCGAGCCGCGGCACCGCGAGGGTGCCGCGGTGAAACCCGACTCACGCCCCGTGTCGCGAGACACGGGGCGTTTTTCTTGCGCGGCCCGGAGAGCGCGAGGCGAACACCGGTATCGCGGACGGTCGCGAGCGGTGCCGTCGTTGCGGGACGGCATCCCGGCAGCGCATCGTCGCCCGCTCCTTTGGCCGTCCTGCCTACCGTTCGGATGCATCCGGCGTCGGCCGATGCCGACGCTGCACGCGTCGCGTCACGGCACGCTCGCCAGCGGGACGAACAGCAGCATCAACGCGAGACCCGTCAGCACCGCCAGCACGAACGCGACGAGCGTGAGCAGGAGCGCGCGGGACCATCCGAAGGCGACGCCGCGCGCATCCGTCACGCGTCCGCGGAAGAACCCGCCGCCGAGCACCACGCACAGGGCGAGCCCGAGGGCCGAGGCGACGATCTCCGGCACACGCGGCGCAAGCCAGGCCATGCCTGCGCCGACGAGCATCGACACGAGCAGCAGCAGTCCCGCATAGGCGAACGCGTGCCGCCACGCGAGCCGCGCGCGGCCGAACAGCAAAGCGGCGAGCTTCGCGAACGCGGCGTGGACCAGCACGAACAGACCGGCCGGGATCACCCACAACATCACGTACAAGCCGCTCATCGTCTCCCCCGAATGCCTTCAACGTCATGCGAGTATGAAGTGCGCGACCCGCGATAAGCAGCGTTGTCGCGCCGACGCGTTCCGGGCCGGCGACCCGGGGATGAGCGAGAATGAGCGCTGCACACTCAGTGGAGTGTGCCCGCAAGGCTCTCGACCCGACACGTGACGGAGAGCTCCCACACGACACGCCGAGACCGACACATGGGTTCCCGCTCCACCGACGACCGCGAGCGACGCGACGCGTTGCACCCACGCAACCGCCATCAGGGTCGTTACGATTTCAAGCGCCTCGTGCGCGCGTGCAAGCCGCTCCAAGCGTTCCTGATCCGCACGCCCGCGGGCACGACGAGCATCGATTTCACCGATCCGCGTGCCATGCGCCTGCTCAACAGTGCCTTGCTCGCGGCCGACTACGGCATCGCGCATTGGGAGCTTCCGGAGGGTTACCTGTGCCCGCCGATTCCGGGACGCGCCGACTACGTGCACGCGCTCGCCGACCTGCTCGCCGAATCACGCGGCGGCGCGATCCCGCGCGGGCCCGACGTGCACCTGCTCGACATCGGCACGGGCGCGAGCGCGATCTATCCGCTCGTCGCGCATGCCGAATACGGCTGGCGCGTGGTCGGCAGCGACATCGACGCGACGGCGCTTCACGCGGCCGAGGCGAACGTGCGCGCGAATCGCCTCGAGACGGCGATCGACCTGCGTCGGCAGGTCTCGTCCACCGCGATCTTCGAAGGTGTCGTGCGTGCCGGCGAGCGTTTCGACGCGACCCTCTGCAACCCGCCCTTCCATGCCTCGGCCGCCGAAGCGGCACGGGGCAGCGCACGCAAGTGGCGCAATCTCGGTCGCGGCGGCAGCGCGCGGCGTCCCGCGCTGAACTTCGGCGGTCAGTCCAACGAGCTGTGGTGCAAGGGCGGCGAAGTCGCCTTCATCGGCCGCATGATCGAGGAGAGCGTCACGAGGCGTGACCAGGTGCTGTGGTTCACGAGCCTCGTCGCGACGTCGGATCACCTGCGCGACCTGCGCGCGCGCCTCGCGAAAGCGGGTGCGCTCGACGTGCGCGACGTCGCGATGGCGCAAGGCGCCAAGCAGAGCCGGTTCCTGGCGTGGACATTCCACGCTGCGGCACAGCGAATGACATGGGGCGGTTGAGCCCGCACAGTCCCGGCGGATGAATCGCGATTTGATCCCCGCCTGTCCATTGAGTCCTCTGCTATTCCATCCTCATCAAGCCCATGACTCCGATGGCAATGCACGCCATCAGCATGACGCTATTCATGATCGCCGCGAAATAGACCATGGCCAAATCGAAACCCTTGAGACGCCTCCACCTCATCAACAACAACCTGACCGGCAATAAATCAACGACACTGTAATGATTAACTTTATGACTATGCTCCAAAAAATCAACCTTTATTGCCATCGATATTATCCACGGCCTCATGACAACAGAAACAACGCTCGATGAAAATCCAACGATGAAAAGCAACTTCTCGTCAAACATGCCCTCCCCCGACCATCTCAATAGCGGCGAGATCCCCATGTCCCTGCCTTGAGTGAGGCTCCAGGATCTCCGCCCTATCCTCCGCATGCCCCGCTCCCCGCGCACGGCGGATAGCGCCCTATTTACGGGATCTCAGTAAATCAGCCAGCAACCGTATCCATGCGGCCATGGTAGCCAAATACATCACGCATGGGTGATCGGATCCCACAGGTATCCCGGACCCGACCAGGCCACCTTCGTGCCCAGCCTTGGTCAAGGCTGCAGATGCTTTAGGCCTTGCATATGTGCGCCATGGAAGATGGCGAGAGCAAACACCGTCAGGTTGAGCAGGATAAGTCGCCTCGACCATCTCAACCGCCCTTCGAAACGCTCGCGTATGCCGACCGGTGCATTTCTGGAAGACAAGATCAGGCGCATCACGCCCCAGTCCTTCAACCACCGGGCGTCAGGATCGTCGAACTTCCTCCAGTAGACCGGGAAATCCCGCATGAGCTCCTTCCTGATCGAAAAGAACATCATCAGGTAAGCGACCGTCGAGAAGAGCACGATCCAGCCTCCGATCATGTAGGCCATTGGCAGCATTGCTCCCTCCTGATTTCATTCTCGGACCGTTTCATTCTCGGACAGCCATCATCCCGGCATCTTCCGCCCCCCGCCGTCAGCACGTTCTACAGACCACCGGCGCCAAGAAGCCGATCATGCATGCCATGACGACAGCACGCCATCGACTGGTCGATCCCGGCCAATGTGGCTTCTACCATTGCATATCGCGTTGCGTTCGTCGCGCGTGGCTGTGCGGCTTCGATGCGCTGAGCGGACGGTCGCTCGAGCACCGTCGCAGCTGGGTCGAACAGCGTCTGCTCGAGCTGGCGGACATTTTCGCGGTCGGGCTCTACGCCTATGCAGTGATGAGAACCACACCCACGTCGTGTTGCGGGTCGACCCGCAGGCTGCTCGGGCATGGTCCGACGAGGAGGTCGCCTTGCGATGGGTCCGGCTCTTCCCCGCACGCACCGACGGCATGGTCGATGCAGAATGCAGTCGCGAGAAGGAACGCATCCTTCTCGGTAACGCGACCCGCCTCGCGACGTGTCGCCAGCGCTTGGGCGACCTTTCGTGGTTCATGCGTGCGCTCAACGAGCCGATCGCGCGTCGCGCAAACGAAGAAGACGCCTGCACGCGAAGGTTCTGGGAAGGCCGCTACAGATGCCAGGCGCTGCTGGACGAAGCGGCCGTGCTCGCTTGCATGAGCTACGTCGACCTCAACCCGATTCGCGTCGGCATCGCCGAGGATCTGCCGCAATCGGATCACACCGGGATCAAGCGGCGCATCGAAACCCTAGCGAAGCAAGCGCCCGAGGCTCCGCTTCCCGCGCTCGCGGGTGTCGAACCGGGCTTCGCGGTACTCGCGATCAGCACGGCGACGTATCTCGATCTGGTCGACTGGACAGCGCGGCTGACGCGCCCCGACGAACGCGGGCACATCGCTGCCTCTGCACCGCCCATCCTGGAGGCACTTGGCCTGCGCCGCACGTCATGGGCATGTCACGTCCTCGGGATCGAGACGCGCTACGTACGCGCGATCGGATCAGCGCGAAGCCTGATCGACAAAGCTGCCGTGATGGGACAGCGATGGCTCAAGGGCATAGGTGCGGCGCAACGGTTGGAACGAGGAATCGCCTGAAAGCCGCCGTTCGCGGGCGGTTTTCAATGCTGTACCGAGACCCGAGCTCGAACACATCTCGCGCGTTTCGCGCAAAGCGCCGAAGAATTCCGCCACTGCGTCGAAAGCAGCGGGCGAGCCCCGCGGCTCGCCCTTCGTACCTGCCTGGATTGTGGGTGTCCCAGATCCCGTGGGGGACCTTAGATTGGCCGCTTCGGCCAAACTAACGTCATACGGCGACCATAGTTTGGTCGCACTCCATTCAGATCTCCAGCCTCATTGCGCCGAATTGCTTGAGCTTGCACATGCAATTTGCTGATCGCAATACTAGTCCGTTACAGACCGTCCTCCCTATCCGAGACCCACTCACTTAAATCCCGGCGCGCAGTCGAAGCATCTGCGGCAGAGCGGAAAATTAGGTCCGCTCCGCTATCGTAGGGTAAATAGGCGGTTCGGCGCACCATGTTCGCAATAACAACTGGGAGGCATTCATCATTCGCAACCGCAGTCATAAGATCCGCGAAGTCCTCCAGATGCCAAATGATATTCGCCGCAAAGAAATGTCGTTGGTCATCACCTTCGGCATGGGACATCACGTGCTTTGGAATAATATCACCAAGTGGCGCGTTACATTTTTTCCATGACGCGCCCTCTAGGGAGGCAATAAATAGAACGCAGTCACTACCTTCACCTAACACATAGTTGGAGAACTCCTGTTGACGCTTCAACGTGAGACGTAGACCTCTGTCATTCTCCGTGTACCACTCTTTATCGGACAAGCTATGCACTCTGAGCCAACGGTCCCTCAAGCTCTCAATGCACGAGAACGTAACGGGTAACGTGCCCCCAAAATTATTCTGCCACTCATTCATTGCAGACACACAATTCATAACTTTAAGCCTTGGCGTTAGGTGCGCTACGGAGCTATCCAATTAAGGTCTTTATCGTATGTTCCCATTCGCTTATCCTTCATGCCAAGGTCGCTTATCGATCTCGCCATCTTCCAAGCTCCGCCTCTGTGACCCGTATTATCTCGAGTGATATACACACTTCCGTTAGTAAAGATAGCCTCACCCTTAATCTTCTCATTAATCCTCGTGAAGTTTAGCTTCTCTGCGGCGACCACTGCTTCTGGTGTGGTCTTATAGACTGCTCCAAGGGTTGCTCTAGCCCCTATCCCCATCGCCTTCAAAAGCGGGCCGATTAAATAGTTTTTAGGATCCGTCAATTCATCATCAATGACATCAGCAGCGTTGGACGCTATTTCTCCAGCTGTTCTCGCAGCATCCACTAATGCTGTATTGGAGCACCCAGCGGTGCGGCATTCCGTGATGTCACTAAATCCGCTATCGCTGACAACTGTCGTTGTAACATTCGCTCGCTCGGATGGGTGCATATCAGCAATTGATCTCCGGTCCGGTTGACGACCGTCAGGATCAACAAATGAGTATGGGTTACTTCCAACGTATTGATATCGATTGAAGTTATCGCATGAGAAACAGGCATCAATCGGATCCACCGACACAAACCGCATCGCCAACGGATCGTAGTACCGCTGCTGCATATAGATCAGC
>VFQP010003850.1_pt1 | contig 14687 bp, 15 predicted proteins | sample 3512351 | NCBI WGS metagenome assembly VFQP01 (sample SAMN10412372, study PRJNA504923) | tailings metagenome | isolation source: Relicate 1 Philex TSF1 revegetated site | place: Philippines: Tuba, Benguet | collected 2017-08-29 | reverse complement strand
AACAAGTGCCACTGGGACTTCCTGCAGCAGGAGGCGTCATGGCTCGCGCACGACTTCATGCAGGTGAGAGGCGCCAGGCAGCCCACGCCGCACCTCACCCGGCTCACACGCCCGCCCGCCCTTCGCCCTCCCGCGCACGCCACGGCTGACCAGCCAGATCCCACAGCTCGGGCGCGCGCGCGCCCACGCGGCGCGCCATCTCCAGCTGGTTGTGCGCCCCCCTCGCGCGCCGCCCGCGCAGGAGCGGCTGTGGCGCCGCGCGGCCGCCTACCAAATCGCGCACGCCGCCGCGCGCTTCGACCGCAAGCAGCTCCGCCACGTCAAGCTGCCCCCGGAGCTGGCGCCGCCCGCCGAGCAGCCCGCCGCCGCGCCGCCCGCCACCACCACCAAGGCCGGCAAAGGCGGCAGCAAGGGCGGGACGCCGGCAAAGGCGGCGGCGGCGGCAGCGGCGGCCGCCGCCGCCGCAGCAGCAGCAGCAGCAGCAGCCAAGGCGTCCAACGGGCCAGGTGCGGGCTGTGTTGCGGCACCCTCGCACTGCGGGGGCCTTGTGGGAGGGCGCGGTCCGGGTGAGCCCAGGCCCTGCGGTCCGCGGCGGCTTCTTGCCCAAGCCCCGCTGGCGGCGGCGTGACTCGGCGTTTCTGTGTGCGTGCGCGCGTCGCGCAGGGCCGCCCGGCGACGGGGACCCCGGCAGCCCCCCGGCGCTGACGCCGCTGCTCGAGCTGGCGCCCCCATGCGTGGTGGTGTCTGTGGAGCTGGGCGCACTGGTGCTGCAGCAGCTGGAGGAGGAGGACGTGGCGCGGCTGAGCCGGCACGCCGAGGCGCAGGGGAGGTACCAGGCGGCGCTGGATGAGGCGCGCAAGGTCCACGCGCTGCGCGTGCTGGGTGAGCGGCGCTGGCGGTGTAGTGGGAGGGGCCTGTGGTGGGTGGTGGAGTTGGGGATGGAAGCAAGCGAGGTGGGCACGTGGGTGGTGGTAAAGAAGCGAACAAGGAAGGGCCCACCGTCCACGCACTGCGCGTGCTGCGTGAGGGGCGCTTGCGGTGGCCTCGGGGGCGGTGTGGGCGCGGAGCAGCGCGCACGGATGCGGGCGAGGGGGCGTGGGCGGGGCGCAGCGTAAGCGGCAAGCGGGCAGCGGCCGCGTGCGGCCGCTGCGCACGGCGTCCGTGTATGGGCATGGGCACGGGCGCAGAGGAGGAGTGGGAGAGCTTGCTGGCGGCGTTCCAAGGCGCTTTTGCCCTTTGGTCTTGTGTTGCGGCTGCAGAGGAGGAGGAGGTCCAGCTGGCCAAGGAGAGGCGCGAGCGTCTCAAGAAGCAGCAGCTCAAGGCGGGCCTAGGGCTCGACGAGGGCTACGGCATGGACCTGGGCGAGCTGGGCGGGCGGGCGGGGCTGCCGCCCACGGCGCGCATGCGGCCGGGGCACGGCGGCATGGACGTGGACGGCGTCGGGGGCCGTGACAAGCGCAAGCGCAAGGTGGGAGGCGTTTCTTGGGGCAGGCTTTCTTGCTTGGGTGGGGAGGGGAGGGCGGTCAGGGGCCGCGGCAGCGCGAGCGCACGGTGCGGTTCTGCTGGGTGGCCAGGAAGTAGGGGCAGGCGCGTACGCGCAGAGGGCTAGGCCGCCGTGCGCTGCGGCGCGGGTGTGTTTTGGGGGGCAGGAACGTAAGAGTGGGGCGACGCCTTCACTGCGTTTTCCCCCTGCGATGTCGCATTCCCATTCCGTGGCATTGCAGAACCGGGACTATGACGAGGACTACGAGCCGGGCAAGATGGGCGGCATGGTGCGGCCCGACCGCATGGGCAGCATGCGCGGCGTTCCCGGCGGGCCCGGCGGCCCCATGCAGGGCATGGGGCGGCCGGACCTCATGGGCCTGGGCCCGGGCGGCATGCCTGGCATGGGCCAGCCGGGCGCGCTGTCGCTGGAGCAGCGCAAGGTGTCGATGCAGCGGGGCGGCAGCCTCAAGCCGGGGCAGATGCCAGGTGAGGAGGCGGAGGGGCGGCGACGGTGGTGTTCGTGGGGCCGGGGCAGGCAGGTGCGCGGCGTCGGAGCACGCAGCCCTTCCAAAAGCACGTGTGTGCACGCGGGCGGGCGCCCGACACCCTCGGCCTCTCACTCAGTTTGCCTCGCCGCTCCCGTTGCGCGCGTCCACCCGCGACGTGCAGGGATGGGCATGCCGGGAGGCATGGGCCCGCCCGGCGCCATGGGCGGTCCGCACGACGCCATGGGCCGCATGGACTCCATGGGCCTAGGGCGCATGCGGGCGCGGCTCTGGTCCTCACACGTGAGTCCGCCTGCCTCTTTCCTCGTCGACGCAAAGGTCGGGTGGCATGCTGCCTGACGCTCCCGCCGTCCGGGGACGCGTCCCCAAATCGCGTGCCGTGCGACGGAAGTCCGTCACATTGCTTTCGCGGCCACGTTCCTTTCCTTGCTTTTTGCTTCGCAGGACGACCAGATCCTGATTGCCATTGTGAGCGAGTTTGGGCAGAACTGGTACCTGGTGGCGGACGTGCTGCGGACCGTGAGCGCCATGAGCGGCGTGAGCCGGCGGCACGACGCGTGCAAGCTGAGATACGTGCAGCTGCAGCGCGAGTGGCACCGGGTGAGTGGCGGCGGGAGGCGGCAGGGGCGAGTGGGGTGTGGGGAGGGAGGGAGGGAGCGAGGGGGCGGGGCAGGAAGGGAGGGAGGGAATGCGGGCGGGCGGACGAGGGGTTTGGGAGCGAGGGAGGGAGGAGGGAAGCAGGAAGAACCCAGCGAGGAGAGAGCGAGGGAGCCACGGAGGGACGGCACCTGCACGCTGCGACGCTCGCAGCTGCAGCGCCAGTGGCACCAGGGGCGCGCGCTGCTGCAAGCCACAGCAACGCCAGCGCCAGAACGCCCAAACGCTGCGCTCGGCGGCCCAGTGGCCACAGCGCTCTGGCCTGCCGAGGCTCTCACCGTGCGCGTGCGTTCTTCCGTCGTTGACTCTGCCGCAGGTGCCCGAAGGGCAGGAGCTCCGGCCCGACGTGGCGGCGCTGCCGCTCATGCCCAAGCCGCACGCCAAGGAGGTGCTGGTGTCAGCGCTGCCGGTGCCTGACGCCGTGCTGGTGGCGCACCGCCGCTGCCTGGCGGACGTGGTGGCGCGGCACCACGGGCGGGCGCAGCAGGAGCGCATGCAGGCGCGAGAGGTGAGGGAGAGCCTGCGTTTTGGAGTTCTTTTGGGGGGGGATTGGTGGGCGGCAATGGGGGCGGGCGCAGCAGCAGGAGCGCATGCAGGCGAAAGAGCTGAGGGGAGGGCGCTTTTGTCGTCCGGGGGACAGGCGGGACAGGGACTGAGGGAGCGAACGCAGCAGGCGCGCGACGTGAGAGGACTACACCCAGCCACCAGCTCTTGTCGCCGCTGGTGCAAACGGCACCGCCACCACCACTCGCTCCCAATCCTTTCCCTTGTCCCTTTGCTCTGCTCCCTTTCTCCAGATGCACAAGTTCAGGCAGCCAGAGCACCCCTCCCACCAGGCCATCCAGCAGAAGATGCTGGCGGCCACCGGCGGGCGCATCCTCACGCCGCCAGAGTTCGGCATCGTCTCAGACCCCACCGCCAACCCGCTCGCACCCGACGGCGCACCGGGCCAGCCGCCGCAGGGCGCGCTGCCGCCACAGCAGCAGCAGCCAGGGGGGCTCCCGCTCGGCGCCGGCGGCATGGGCCGGGCGGGGTCGGCGAACCTCGGCGGCCTGCCGCCGCTGCCGCCGGGGCCCACGCCGGGGCAACCGCCGGGCATGGGCGGCATGGGCGGGCCGCTGGGCCCTCAACCGGGGCTTGCGGGGCAGGGCATGTCGCACAGCGACGCGGCGGCGGCGGCCGCCGTGGCGCAGGCCAACGCGGCGGCGGCGGCGGCGGCGGCGGCCGCCGTGCAGCAGCAGCAGCAGATGGCGGGCGGCGGCGGCGGCGGCGCGCCGGGCGGCGGGCCGCAGGGGTGGCCGGCGGCGCGCATCCCGCCGGGCATGTCGCGGGAGAAGCTGCTGCAGCTGGCGCAGAGCGCGCCGCTGCCGGTGCTGCAGCAGCAGGCGCAGCAGGCGCAGCAGCTGGCGCAGGCCAACCCCACGCCGCAGAACCAGCAGCAGGCGCAGACGGCGGCGGCGGTCGTCGCCGCCGCGCAGTCGCTCGCCAACGCCCGCCAGCAGCAGGGCGGCGGCGGCGGCATGCAGGCGCCAGGGCCCATGGGCGGCGGCGGCGGCATGCCGCCCCCGGGCATGGGCGGCATGCAGAACCCCAACGGGGGCATGGGCGGGCCCATGGCGCCGCCCCCGCAGCAGCAGCAGCCGCAGCAGGGGCGCGGCAACAGCTTGGTGTCGCCGGCGCAGATTCAGCAGCTCATGGCGACGGGGCGGCTGCCGCAGGGGCTGGGTGGGACGCTGCTGGACCTGGCGCAGAAGGGGACGCTGACGACGGGCCAGGCACAGGCCATGATCAAGCAGGCGCAGGCGCAGCAGGCGAGCATGCGGGCGGCGCAGCAGGCGGCGCAGCAGCAGGGCATGGGCGGCGGCGGCGGGCCGCCTCCGCTCAACCCTCAGCAGCAGCCGGCAGGGCTCATGGGCGGGGGCTTGCCGGGGATGCCGGGGATGGGCCCGCCGGGGCCGGGCAGCGGCATGGGCCCGCCGCCGGGGATGGGCGGCGGGCAGCAGTGGGGCCACGCGTCGCATGCGGCGGCGGCAGCGGCGGCGGCGGCGGCGGCCAACCAGGCCGCGAGTCAGGCGGCGGCGGCGGCGCTGGCGGGGCAGGGCATGGGCGGGCCGTACGGCATGGCGGGCAGGCAGTGACGGCGGTCGGTTGCGAGGCGGTTGGCCAGAGGGACGCGGCGCGTTCTCTGCGGGCGGCGCGTCGGTGTGTTGTGGTGCGGCGGGGGCGGCCTGATCGGGGCGGGACGGGAGGCGGCGGCGTGCTGGGCGTGTCGCGCCCCTGTCGTGTTTGCCAGCGATTGAGCGGAGGAAGCTGCTGCTGTCCGCGCGAGGAGGATTGCGAGGCGTGGGGCGGCTGCAGCTCACACGAGGACGACGCGCCGCCTTCCCCGTGCGCTCTCTCCAGCTCGGGTCCGACTCTCTTGCATGCCCCGTGCCGCTGCTGGCGCGGATTTCGTGCGGCGCCGTCTGTGTGCCTGCGTTCCTTGTTCCGGAGTTCCCTTTCGTGCACGTCACATTTCAAAGGCCCTTGCTGGTGCGCCTTGTCCCGCTGCGGGGGCCACGTGCGCCAACTGCAACGCTCTGCGCAGTGCGTGTACGTGCGGCTTGCGTCGACAGAACAGGCCACCACCCGTGTCATGTGGCGAGGATCAGCAGCGCGGAAGATCAGGCGCCAGCCCAGGCCAGAGCATGCGTCACATGGCGTGGGACAGGTCTGCGCCGCGCGTGGCAGGAGCGTGCTCGTGGCAGCAAGGCGGAAGACAGCGGAGGGGAGATGGTCAGGGGCTCCTCGGTCGCCTAGCAGGTGGCGGCAGAGGGGCGCACACCGCGCAGAGTGGTTTCAGCTTCGAGGGAGCACCTGGGCCGTTGAGCGGCAGCAGAGCGCGTGGACAGACGGCCCGCGGGGCGCATCGTCGGCAGCCCCTGGGGCGACCGCAACCAGCGGCGCACAGGCGGGCCCGCCGCGTCCCCCGTGGCATGCCCAGAAGGCAGGCGCAGGCTCATTGCCGTCTGCCACGCCGGCCGCCGACGCGGCGGCAGCGTCGTCAGTCGGGAGGGCGGCGCTGACGCTGCTCCGGGTGTGTGCCGTCTGCCCCAGTGGCGCGTTACACGTGTGGGGGAACGGTAGTGGTGACATGCAGGCCCGTGTCTGCCTGTGCGCGCTCTGCTGCCGCAGCGCGGCTGCCTAGGGTGGCGGCTTGCAGGCCTCATACGGGCGGACTTGCACTGCGTGTCACAGATGTGTCACAGACAAGCGCCACAGCGCTAGGGCAGCCATGGGGGCCCCTGGTCCTACCGAATGCTTTTAGGGGGGAGGGCGTCTGGGTCAAGGAGGCAGTGCCGGCAGGCAGAGAGGTGGAGATGGCGCGCAGAGACGCGGGACTGACAGGCAGGGAAAGGTTCGTGCAGAGCGGAATATTCCACGGAGAGAGGTGCGTCGGCGCCCAACGTTTGGAGCTCCGCGGGAGAAGGACGCGTGCGGGACGTTGTGATGCCCAGGAGCCGGGAGTGTCCCAGCCAGGCGTGCACGTGCGTGGGCTGCAGGGGGCGCCTTATGCAAGTTCCTCCCATCAAAACGACGTCCATTGGCTTGGGGGAAGGCAAGTGCAGGAACCTCGCCAGGTGCCTCAAGTTACGAGTGTGCAGTCACTGCCTTGAGACCAAGCCAAAGGTGCAGACAGGATCCGGGCGTGCGTTTGGTTACGACGGCGCTCCTGATGAACCACCCTCTCACTACACAGGTTCTCCTTGTTGCCCTCGCAAAAGCTAGTCTGCCTGCTCATGCACTCACGGCACGACCAGGCCAACGGGCCACGACCACACGCAGTTTTCCGTGACGCCACCCCAAGCGGTGCTCCTCGCCCCGCCCCCTCATTCAGTCACGCACACTGCATCCAGAACACGGCCCAAGCCGCTCTCCTCCTCCCCCATCCTCTCCTCGTGTTTCTCGCAGTGCGCAGTCTCAAATGGCGGGCAGCGATTCCGCCGTCCCACGTGGCCCCCTGCGCGAGTTCACACCAGCTCCCCACCCACGCCACCCTCACAGGATGTGCAGGGGGAAGTCCACGCCTCCAGGGCTGGCGGCCCCTCCCCAGAGAAACGCCGGCTTGGCAGCAGCGCGTGCGGCCCCGCAGTCGTCGTCGTCGCCATCCCCGTCCTGGCCCGCCGGATGGCCCTGGCCCCCGGGCCCGCAGTTGTTGAGCGGCCAGGGCCCCACGGCGCTGAGCGCCGCGATGAAGCTGCTGGGGTCGCCGGGCGAGAGCAGTGACAGCCGCGACGCGCGCTTCTTGACGTTCGTCGTGCGCTGCAGCGACGAGAGCTGCGCGTTGAGCTGCTGCACCAGCGCGTCGGCCGCCGGGCGCGCGCGAGGGTCCGCGTGCCAGCACCTGCGCCCGCGCCCACCACCGCAACCATCCTTTAAAGTCGCACGTCTCGCGCGCCCTGCGCGGGAATCAGGCGCTCCGCGCGCTCTGGCGAGCAGTCGCGGCATGAGGAAGCTCTCACCGGGAGGCCAAGTTCTTGTACTCCTGCGGCACGCTGGGCGCGAAGGTCGGCCGCAGAGACCCCTCGGACACCTGCGTGACGATGTCGTCGCTGCGCATGATGCCGTAGACGGGCTGGCCCGACACGAGCTCCCACATGAGGATGCCGAAGGCGTACACGTCCACCGACGCGTCCACCTCCTGGTCCTCTGCGCACACGATGCGTCGCGAGAGAGCGTGAGGCGCCCTCGACGCGGTGGGACTTTCGCCACGGGAGACGACCGATCGCAGGCAGCAGCGGCGCCCGCAAAGAAGGCTGCGTCCACGCACCTTCGCTGCCAGTGAACACCTCGGGGGGCAGGTGCGTGACCGTCCCGCTGTAGCGCCGGCGGCGCCGGGCGGGCGCGTGCTCGGCGCCACCGTCGGCCGCCGCCGGGGGGCTCACGCACGCGGCGCACGACTGGGACGCCATGTCGGCGATGCCGTGCAGCGCCGTGGAGAGCGTGCTGGCGCGCTCGTTGAGGGTGCTGCTGCTGGTCATCTCCACCGAGGGCTGCGGCGAGTGGAGGTCCGCCGCGCCGGGCGAACGCAGCTTGGTCAGGCCAAAGTCCGAGAGCTTGCAGTTGAAGCCGCGCGGGTCGCTGGTGTTCTCCTTGAGCAGCACGTTCTGCGACGCGCAAGGACAAGGCGACAACAAGGCGAGGGTTGCAGGAGCGCGTGGGCCTGGCTCGGCATATGCGCAACGCGACAATGACGCGAGTCGACTCGCACCTGCGGCTTGAGGTCGCGGTGCACCAGGCCCAGGGCGTGCAGGTACTGGAGCGCCGAGGCCAGCTCCATGAGCGTCTGGTAGATGCTGGCCCAGCGCACGCGAAGCGTCCCACCTGCGCCGCGCAGACCCCACGGACAGCAAAAGGGAAAGCTTGTTGCCGACTCGGTGCAGCTCCTGCGTGGACATCGCACGAGCATCCCAGTAGGCGACGTCCGAGGCCCGCTCACTCTGCGTCGTGTCGTGGAACGCGCCGTTCTGCACCGCGTCCCACAGCGTGCCCGCGCTGCAGAACTCCATGCAGATCACGAGTGCCTTGCGCACGGGCGCCGGCGACCGCGCCGCGCCGCCCTGCCAGCCGCCGCCCTGCCAGCCGCCGCCCGGCCAGCCGCCGGGGCTGCCGTACATGGCGAGCGGTGCGCGCGCCGCCTCCACCACGTCGTTGGCGCACAGGCCCATGGCTGCCAGCATGTGCTGCTCGCCCGTGTCGCGAGGCAGGACGGGCATTGGCGAGAGCGCCGTCGACGGGCCTGGTGTCAGCTCCGCCACGGCCGGCATGACGATGTCCGGGCTGTGTGAGTTGAGCAGGCTGTTGGTGTTGGACCTATTGTTGTCGGTGGCGGACGAGGGCTCGGAGCTGAGCAGCTTGTCGCCGACCAGCGTGAGCGGCGGCACGCCGGCGCCCGACATGAGCGCCTCGGCCGTCGCGTAGCGCACGCCAACGTCGGGGAAGAACGTGACGACCTGCACGATGTTGGGGTGGCTGAGCGTCGACAACACGGCCAGCTCGACCGCGTTGCGGAACACCTCGACCTCGGTGCCGCTGCGCTCGTGGATGACCTTGAGCGCCACGTCCATGCCTCGGTAGCTCGCCAGGTAGCACGCGCCGAAGCCGCCCGAGCCGACCTTGCTCTTGACCTGGATCGCGTGCAGGTCCTCGGGACCCTGCCCGCGCGTGCGCTGGTTGAGCTGCTGCCGCTGCGCCTCCTGCACGCGGTCCTGCAGCCCGGCGATGAGCGCGCCCATCCGCTTGCCCGAGCTGCTGCCCTGCTGCGACTGCGCCAGCCGGAACGAAGCCTTGCGCTTGGCCAGCGCGCGAGTGCCCGCTCCGCGCGCCGCGCCGACAACGCCGGCGCCGGCGCCGACGCCGACGCCGCTGTGCTGCGGCTGCAGCAAGGGCAGCTGCAGCTCGTGCCGCGCGCGCCCGCTGGTGGAGCACCTCCGCAGCTCCCGCTGCTCCGCCTGCAAGCCCCCCTCGGCGATGTCCGCAGCGGTGGGCAGCCTGACGAGCGAGGGCGCCTCGCTCTCGGACGGCTTGGAGCCCTTGCGCACCCCAGCGCTCGACCCCGACGCCGCCGACTGCTGGCGCACAAACTCGACCAGCGCGGCGTCCAGCGGCTCCAGCGCCAGAAAGCTCACGCGCTTGCGCAGCGCAAGGTCGTCGGCCTGCGCCCCAGCGGCGGCGGCGAGCGGGCGCGTGCCCGCCGTGGGCCACATGGGCATCAGGCCGCCGCCATCGGGGCTGGTGCGCAGCGCCGGGCGGGGCCGGCGCGCGGCGGCCAGCGCGGCGTCGGCGTGCGGCACGTTGAGCACGCTGGCCGCGCTGGCCTCCACCAGCTTGGCGGGCGGCATGCGGAACATGGACTGCTGGCGCGCGGGGCCGCGAAGCTCTGGCTTCGCCACGGCAGTGGGCTTGGCGCTGAACAGCTTGTCCATGGCGGTGAAGCCCATGAAGACTGAGAGCAGCTTGTTGCCAATCTTGATCGCCGACCCGCCCGGGGAGCCCGATGCAGCGGCGGTGACGGCTTCGAACTCGGCCGCCTGCTTGCTGGGCGCCATGGGCGCGCCGAGCAAGTCGCTACTGCCAAAGGCGCTGATTTGCGAAGCGCTGGCCGGCGCGACGACGATCGACTTGGCCTTGGCAAGCCTGGGTGTGGCGGGCATGGCGAAGAGGCCGCCGGTGCTGCCGCGGCTGTCGACGTCGCTGGCGCCGGGCTGCAGGTGGATCGAGCCGTCGACGGGCTCGGCGCGGCGCGCGGCGGTGCCGTCGCCGTCGTCGAGGAAGCTGACGCCGTGGGCGGCCGCGGCGGTGGAGAGCACCTCCGGCGGGAAGGTGGTCGAGAGCGTCGCCTGAGCGTGAGTGTGTGGGGAAGCGAACAAAGTCAGCCGCGCCCGTGTGTGTGGGCGCTGCGCTGCCAGCGAGCCGAGACGCGCTTCCCGCTTTGCACCTCGAGGGTGGAGTGCGTGGCTGTGTTGTTGACGCTCGACTGGTGCGTCGCGAGCGCCTTGAGATCGATGCTTGTGCGGCGCGTGTTGCGCGCGGTGCCGTCGGGCCGGAACGTGGTCGTGTCCAGCAGCGCCTGCAACGGCATGCCGCACCGTTGCGTGGTCGTGCGAGACGGCGCGCAGGTGCGACAGCATGCACTGCGCGAGCAGCCGCTCTCTCACCTGCGTCTGGATGTAGTCCCACTCCTCGAGCAGGTCGGACGAGAGCTTGGCGCACACGAGCGGGCGCAGCACCGACAAAAACTAGCCCAGGCTGCGCGTGATGGCCAGCAGCGACTCGTGGCTGTACCTGCGCCGCCACCACCGCAGTGTGCAGGCAGCAGCAAAAGCGCTTGACGTCGAGCCGAGGGACGCGGGCGGCCCTGTCCCTGTCCTTCATTCTCGCACGTGCGCACCGGTGCGAGAAGGCCAGGTAGACGGCCAAGACGGGCCCCTGCCGGTTGCCGGGGCCCTCGGGCATCCACATGACGTTGAGGCAGAGGCACGCGCTGGCGTCCTGGCTGGTGGTGAGGAACACGTCCGTGTTGGGGTTGCTGCGGTCCTGCATGAAGGCGGCGCAGTCCTGCACCCACATGCCCTGCTTGGTCGCGATGGCCTCGCCCAGCACCGTGCCCTCCAGCTTCACCACCATGCCCTCGACGTCGCTCGACATCATCATGCCGGAGGACATCATATGGCGCGCCGCCGCGCCCTCGACGGGCGCGCCCTCATTGCCCACGAGGTGCGAGGCGGCCAGGCGCTGGTGGACGGCGCTGAAGGACGGCGTGGTCTTGTCGCTCGATGTGTGGCGGCCTGCCGACGCGACGGGGATCCTCGGCGCCGACGGGCCCCGGTCGTTCCACCCAGCCACGCTCCCGTGCGCGACGAAGGGGGCGCTGTGGTCGCCGGACGCCACGCCCGCGCTCTTGTTGTAGACGGAGCTGGACCTGGCGCCGCCCTGGTCGCCGTCGTGGGGCCACGCCACCATGGGAGAGGTGGGCACCAAGAAGTGGTCCTCTGCTGGGAAGGACAGGGAGCTGTACGCGTCTGCACAGAGCAGAGCGGCAGGCGTTGCCCGCCGGGCGCGGCGAGTCGGCGGGCAGAGTCAGAGAGCAGTCGGACCACCCCTCGGCGCCTCAAGAGCTTTGGCGCGCGTACCTGTGACGAAGGCCGACACGGCGCCCATGAGCGCGCTGGAGCGCCGCCGCGCCCTGGACCCTGCAGGCGGCTGCGGCGGCGGGCTGCCGGCGGGGGACTGGGGCGTCGGCGCCGTCGCCGCGCTCCCGCCCGCGTCCTCCAGCGCCTTCATTCCGCCGGCGGTGTTGGACCACGACCCGTTTGCCATTTGCATCCTGCGCAAAGCCAGGCGGCCCCTCCACACTGGCTTCCATGGCAAACGCACCCTGCACCAACGCCCTCCCAGCAGGCAGTCCCCGCAGAAGAGGCGAGGTGGGCGCCTCACCTGCCCAGCGCCTCTGGCTGCTCGGTGCGCCCGCGCTGCAGCGTGCGGCGCGGCGCCTGCAGCTGCCCCGCGATGGCCGACCCATTCGTCGCCATCAAGTCGTCCAGCAACGTCGACGCATCGCGGGGCGGCGGCGCGGCGCGCAAGTGCTGCTCCGCGCCCGCCGCCGCCGCGCCGCCGTCCGCCGCCGCCGCCGCCGCTGCGGCGGGAAGCGCGGCGGCGGGATGCGCCGGGCCGTCGTGCGCCGGCGGTTGCTGGTACTGGTGGTGCTGTTGCTGGTGGCGCTGTTGCTGGTGGCGCTGCGCGTGGCGCAGGTCGTCAAAGAGCAGCGCCGCCTTGCCGCTGGCGCCGCACATGGCCACGCGGCAGTGCACCTTGCTGCCGTGGAAGAGCCGCTGCTGCTGCTGCTCCACCACCTTGGACGTGACGACCTGCGCGCAATCGTGACGTTGGCGGCGGCCACGCGCGCATACGGCAAAAGCGACCGCCGTCAGCCGCGTGGGGCCCGCTGCGCGCGCTCCGGGGCTGCGCGCAGCACGGCGCGCGGTGTGAGCTGACGGACAAATGCGACGGCAGCGGCCAGGCGCCCGCAGCCGCGTCAGGCGCGCTGTGGGGCAGCCCACAGCGCGGCGCGCGGCGCAAGCCACCCGGCCGCGCCGGCGGGTCCCCGGGGGCGCGGCACAACACGCACCGCCAGCAGCGCCGTGACCGAGGTGACTTGCTGCACGTCCTCCAGCACGGCGCAGTAGTCGCTCAGCTGCCCATCATGGAAGAGCCGGCTGAGCCATGAGGCCAGCACCTCGAGCTGCACCTCGGTCCTGGAGAGCGCAGGGCGTGGGCAGCAAGGGCAGCAACGTGCCAAAGCACCGTGTGGGTCCCTGTGCACGATGCCGAGCCGTTAGGAAGCCAGGCAGCAACAGGGGCGGGGTGCGCCGCCTCTGTGGAGCTCAGTGGCACCCGGCCGCGCTGACGGGGCGCGCCCGAGGGGCAGGAGGCCCGGGTCGCCCTGCCTGGCCTTCACGAACGGCGCTGCAGCATGCGCCTCGACTCGGCCCGTGATCAGGCACGCGCGGCTCGCAGGGCCGAGGCGCCCAGCGCGCTCAGCACGACCCAGCCACTGTGACACTGGCCGCCCGGCTCACCAGGTGCTGGCGAGCGCGTCCTCATCCCTGCAGCCCAGCGTCAGCGCGCCCACCACGCCCTGCGGCGACATGACGGCCACGCCGGCAAAGGCCTGCAGCCCGTGCCCCTTGCGCATGTCGATCCAGTCCTGCGGCCACTCCTCGTCGCCCGCCAGCGTCCACGACGGCAACCACTCCTGCGGCGCGCAGGAGGCAATCGCAGGCGGTGGTGGTTGATGACGCGGGCGAGGGGGGGGCGGTGCGGGACGTACAACGGGGTGCCGTCGCACCTGGCGGCTCAAGAGCAGGCTGACGCTGTGCTCCATGTGCTCCGGCGCCTCGAGCAGGTCCGTCAAGCCCGCCTGGCAGGCGTCCTGGGCGGCGCCGGCCGCCGCGAGGCACGTGCACGTGCGCAGCGTCGGGCTCAGGCCGTGCACGCTGCGCGCAGGGCGGACCCGACAGGCAGCAAGTCGGTGAGAAGGGCTGTCACCCACAGCCCGCGTGGCTGCGAGCGGCGAGAAGCGGCGTGAGGCTCACCTCACGAGGTCCACCAGGCTCCGCGACGACTTGCCGTCCCCGCCCACGAGCGCCACGAACTGCTGCAGCTGCTCGAAGGGCGTGCCCCTGACGCGTGCCAGCTTGCGCATGAGTTGCTTGAACTCCCTGTTCGCGGCCTCCTGCGCGCGCTCGACGTGGCCCAACGACTTGGTCAACATCGAGGTGCACCAACACCCGGGCCAAGCAGCCACCGAGTCGGCGCCGCACCTCTGCCTCCCTGGAAGTGCTCCGCCTGGTGCTCCGCCTGGAGGCGGAGACGTCGGCGCTGACCCGGGGAGGCGTGGCCAAGGAGCTGGGCCTGCGTGGCTTGGCCGGCGAGACGTGATGATCATCATCAGCATCATCTTCTTCGCCTGGCGCGCCGCCGCACGCCCGGAAGCAGGAGAGCACCGGCATTGATGCTACTGCTCGGCTTGCTTTCGGCTGGTCGTGTGGCGTTCTCAGTCGCGTTGTTCCATCCGTGACGTGTCTGGCTGGCCTCACGCTGCGGGTCGAGCTGCGGCGAGGACGCGCGCGCGCGTCGGCCCCATTGCACTGGAGGAGACCGGAGGACGCGTGTGAGCTGTGTGGTCTTTCTCTGCGCGGTTTCGTGCTCACGCAAAATGCCGTACGCGGCCACACGCGGCACACGGAGCACAAGCGCGCACAGGAACGGAACCCAGCCAGAGTCCAACTTGGGGTTCCATGTCATGTGGCCATGGGAGCGGGGGCGCCTGCGTGCGCCAATCGTTACGTCATCGATCGCTCGAGCAGGCTCTTGCCAAGCAGCCCGCAAGGGTGCATCCTCAGCGCAGATGACAGATGAGGAACACAGAGCCTCACCTGCCGGCTCGCCGGCGCCCTCAGGACGCGGGTGCCGGCTGGGGCGGCGCGAGATCCGGCGGCGTCAGCTGCAGGCGCAGTTGCGGCAGCCGCTGGCTGGGAGGGGGGATCATCCACACCTGCAGCACGCCCAGACGCACATGTGGAGCCATCACATGATTGCACGCCCGAACGCTGCGTGTGCCCACCCTTGACCCACTGTTCCCTCCAGCGCGCGCTTCGTCGCTCACGCAAAGCAGCGTTTCGGGTTGCCCTTGTCATGGCCCAGGACGAGGCACGCGCAGGCTCACCAATATGTTGGTCCACTTTTTGAGGTTGGAGGAGTTGCACTCAAAGATGTAGGCGAGCTCGTGGCCCGCCGCCCGCCCCAGGCCCTCGCAATTCTCCTCCAAGCTCGTGAACACCTGCCAAGGCGGCGCGGGGCGGGCCGGCGTGGTCACGTGCGGCACCGCGGCGGTGCCGACGCCCCCAGCCCTGCTCCACCCACCGGTGGACCCGCACGCCGCGCGGCGCCAAAGTCGGGCTCCACGCCACTCCACGACTGCCCGCCTCGCCTCCCCCT
>VFQP010003849.1_pt1 | contig 14692 bp, 26 predicted proteins | sample 3512351 | NCBI WGS metagenome assembly VFQP01 (sample SAMN10412372, study PRJNA504923) | tailings metagenome | isolation source: Relicate 1 Philex TSF1 revegetated site | place: Philippines: Tuba, Benguet | collected 2017-08-29 | reverse complement strand
CAGTCGCTGAGCGGTGCTTTCCTGCGGCTGCGTGGTTGATGCCACACCCACATCCCTCCCACCACCATTTCTCCCAAACAGCTGTGTCAAATCCGACAACGTGCCCGCTTCATCAGCATCATGGGCACCATACACCCCCGCTGCCACATCCTTCATGCAGGTCTCTATGTCTTGCAAGTAGGTGTGCATGCTGTGATAGGAGGGGACCGCACCACCCACCACTGCACGCTGAGCCATGATGACAGGAAGAGAACTCGACAAGTCCATCATACGCACCACTGCAGCAGACCGTGCAGTGCTGCCAAGAACAGTGGTGGTAGTGGTGGTAGTGGTGGTAGTGGTATTGGTGGGGGTGGTATTGGTGGTGGTATTGGTGGGGTTGTTCTGTGGTTGAGGTGTGGGAATTGGAGCACCATGAGCATTCCCTTGTGTGCACCCCCATACACACACTCTCTCAATGCTAACATACACACACTCTCAGTACAGCCACACAGCCACACACACACACTCAATACACTCATACCCCTGATTCCTCCCGGGGTGGGTGTCTCACTTGTCCATTAGCAATTGCCCGATACCAACCCAAGGGGTGATAGTGGAGGGCGAGGTCTTGTGTGTTGATGAGCTGGGGCAACCATGACTACATGTATAGAGGGTGTGGGTGGGTATGAACGATACACACACAACCAACCCCAGTCACCCCCCCACACGCACCGACAGTTGGTTTCGCAATGATGCATGCAATGACTCAAAATTGCTCCCCAATAATCGGGGAACCATGTCTCCAAGGTTGACCACATAGTCAAAGGTCAATGATGTCATGTGTGGGTGGTCAACGGTCAACGCATGGAGGGACTGCCAAAGTTGGGTGGGTTGCTTGCTGTAGAGGATCATGGGGGAACCAAATGTTGTGAGACCCCCACCTGTGGGTGATATGGGTGTTGTGGGTGATGTGGGTGATGTGGGTGTTGTGGGTGATGTGGGTGTGGCTGTGTACATGCCATGTGTGTGGTTATTGAGTGTTGGCTGTCGTACAACACACATACAACACACACACAACACACACACACAACATACCACCGGCAAAAAGCGCCCCATATAGCGCATGGTTGACCAGCAAATGAATGGTCAACGCTGATGCATACGCTCCTCCCAAGGAGTGACCAGTCAACCATAGCGGCTTTGACTCTACACCCACTGCAGCACATGTGGCATGTACAATGTCTAGGATATCCCCCACATGGTCCAAACACCCACAGTAAAAGCCACGATGCAACTGCACACGCTCTGAGTGGGTGTATTGGGGGGTTGTAATGTGTGTGTGTGTGCTGGGTGTATGGATTGTTGGGTGTATGGATTGTTGGGTGTGTATGGATTGCTGGGTGTGTATGGATTGCTTGGGTGTATATGCATTGTGTGTACACTCATGTCCATACACCCGACAATCACAACCCATCAGTTGTTGGGTGCATGCACCCCTGTACACCCGGCACAACATACCACAACATACCATCTACAGCATCCCCCACATGTATCGGCTCTGGTTCCAATTCAAGGTTGACCATCATGTCATGCTCATTAGCAGTCCCTCTGAATGCCACAACCACACCCAACCCACTCACCAACCATACACCAAACTTCTGTGGGCTCTCCATGCGCTGCTGCGGTGTAGTTGTGCTGGTGTCTGCTCCATCTACATCCCTGTGTGGGGTGGGGTGGGGTGGGGTGGGGAGTGTGTGTGTGTGCATGTGGGTGGGTGGGTGGTACTGTCAATGATGTGTGATTGGTGTTGCATGTGTGCACACTCAAAACCCAACACACATCCCAACCTCACACAGTACGACCCATACACCCTCCTTGCCCACGCACACCCTCCTTCTCCACACACACCCTCCTTCCCTTTGCACATACCGCACATGCATCAAGGTGGCAGTCACATGCGTGCATGTCAGACTCTCATCCTGTACACCGGCACCAGATGCACGATGTGCCAGTGGTAGTGTATATACAGTGGTGCTACCAACATCAGCTTCATGCACATCATATATCAACATGCTGAGCTGTCCGAGTACATATATACGCCTGTGTGTGTGTGTGTTGGTCTTACTGTGGTGCCTTGACCGTATTGCTGTGACTGTGGTGCCCGTCTTGCTGCTGAATAAGGGTTGACCACCACACACTCATGTACACACTGACCCACACCACACAAGATTGACACACACAGTACATCACATCACACCCCCAGACACACCGTAGGGTTGGAAGGTTATGATCAGGTGGGGGAATGGCGGTCAAGCTGTTGGCTGCAGCACGAAATGCAGCAGTTGCCAACCCCGTCCATGACGACATGTGTGTTGGCGAGAGGAAAAGATGAAATCAATGTGGATGAAGGTGATGCAGAAACTGCAAGGATGAGATGCAACGTATTGATGATGGCAAACAAAACAAGCTGATGATGCAGGAATGTCTTTGTTGATTTGATCACAACCCAGTTGTGTGTATAATGTGTTGTTACAGTGTGTTGTACACAGGGCTCGCTTGTTGATGTATGAGCAAAGAGCAAGGAATTAGAAAGACGAACAACCACAAACCACAAACCACACCAGGCAAACGCGCAGTTGAACAGATCCTCTCTATTGCACGCCAGCACACCAACCACGACACTCCAACACCACCACACTCCCCATGTCTAGTTGTTTGACCTTGGTCAACGCGCCTGCGAGCACGCCATCACGTACCATCAACGGTGCAGCTGCTCGACATGGACAATGCTCATGCTCTCGATATGGTTTCATGGCCATCCAGTACCCGCAACAGGGTTTACACCGGGCACGATTCCATTCCTCGCTCCACCTGACAGCAAAACGCCTCACGACGGCTGCAGCACAAGCAGAAACAACAACCACTGCGAGCCTCCCTGCGTTGCAACCCCTCAACGGTGCGTGAAAGGTGATATCAGCAAGGGTGCATGATACTGGGGATACCATCCACGCTCACACGACCTCTTGGTTGTGGGTACATGCTCACCCTCCCCCCCTCCACACACACAGATCAGTATGATGCTGCACATTCCTTTTCCGACTTTGCACATTGGATAATCCCAGGGCACTTGATGGTGGGGCGCTACCCTTTTTGCGAGCCATCCCGCTGCAAGTAGGTGGTACAACACAACAACAGCACATGTGTAGTCCGCTCTCCATCACACCCACCAACCCCCTCACCACATACCCCCTCCCCTTTCACCACATACTCCCCCCCTTCCACCGCATACCCCCACACCCTCACAACACACCCTCCAACCCCCACCCCACACAGATCCCGTGACCAAGGCGAAGCCCAGGTAGAAAAAATCATCCAAGCAGGCGTCACCACATTCATCTGCCTCCAAGCAGAGCTCCCACCACAAGAACAACTACGCATCGGCGGCAAAGACGGCTTTCTCCCCTACAGGGCCACTGCCCAGCTCATGGCGGCGGCACTGTCAGGCCCACCGCCAACATCGTCCCTGCATGATCTGCGCACGCCCGATCTGGACAGGTTTTTGCCACCGAGACGCCAGCCCATGGGTGAGGATGGGGTGGGGAGCCCACGGAAGGAGGTGGAGTTTATGCATTTTGGCATTCCCGACCTGGGTGTGCCGACAGATCAACAGTATGGGTGAGAGGTGGGGGGAGTAGGGAGTGGGGGTGGGGGGGGGGGGGGGGGTGTTGTGGGGTTGTAGGGGTGTAGGGGGGGGGGGTTGTTGCATGCACGTGTTGTATGTCTTACACTGTACATAGCTTGTGCGGTCTTACTGTACATGATTTTGTGTGGTCTTGTACACAACCATGTACACCACCATACCACCATATGCACACTACACACCACCACATGCAACACTACACACCACCACACGCAACGCACAGAACACTGGACATCATAACAGCACTAGAAGACATACTGCATAACAATGGTGTCGCATATGTACACTGTTGGGGTGGGCGAGGTCGCTCAGGCACCATTGCTGCATGTTTATTGGGCAAGGCGTATGGGTTGGGTGCACAGGAGGCATTGGAGAGGGTTGACAGGGCATATCGCACCCGGGAAAATGGTACTATGGTGGTGGGGGAGAATTGTGTGTCTTGTGTGTCCTGTGTATGTGGTGTGGTGTGTGCGTGTTGTGTGTGTGTTTTCCATAATATGTATGGTGTGCCTATCTCATCTCTTCATCTCTTCATACACACAACACACACACCACACCACAAACACACACACACACCACACAGAGTATTCATCCCCAGAGACAGCAGAGCAGGTCGAATTTGTCAAACGCTTTTTGTCACAGCATGCATCATAGTGGAGTGGTTGTTTCTGGAGTGGTTGTTCCTCAGTGAGTGCTGCATGAAGAAGTATAACGAGTGCTGCGAGAGGAGTATACCGAGCATAAAAAAAGTAAGGAATGCTGCATGTACAAGGAGGTCGTACATAGCCTTTTGCCTTTCTCCTCTCTCCTTCTCTACTTTTTCTTTTCTTTTCTTTCGACCTTTCGTTCATTCTGCAACCCACAACCAACATCCAGTACTACATGTGCTACTTGCATTGCTACATACGTTGGCTGCTGAAGACAACGAAAAATTGAACATCTCATAAAATCATGAAGACTGTCACAAACCTCTCCTCACACACACATCTCATGCAGGTGACACTATAATGACCATCTCATCCTCCTCACACACACACATCATGCAGGTGACACTACAGTGGCAGGAGCAGCAAGGGCAGCAGTTGTCAACACAGCCTCTGCTGCACGACGCCCTGATTTGATTGCACCTGTATGGTGTTTTTGTGTGTGTATTTGTGTGTGTGTGTGTGTTGATTTTTGTGTGTGTGTGTGTGTGTTGATTTTGTGTGTGTGTGTGTGTGTGTTGATTTGTGTGTGAGTGATATTGTATATTTCGTTCACGATTGGCAACTCAGCGCTCCACCCCCCAACGTCTCAAACGTACACACCATCACCCACGCATACACACCATCACCCACACATACACACCATCATCCACCCTTCCACACCACCTCCCCCCCCCATCCACCCCCCCACACACAACACACCATCCAGTGTTGCCGAGTCGCGATGGTCCCCACACACAAACACCCCACCCTGGAGCGCCACCGGTCGCACCAAATCTGTTGGTGGTGCCTGGTTGGGTTGTGCAAAAGGGATTCGGTATGTTTTGAGGTGTTGCCACTGTGCAGCAGCAGGTCCCCACCAGGTGATGAGGTCTTCTTGTACTGCATTGATGAGTTGGGTGTCGTTGAGGTCTGGGTAGGTACCAATGGTTGATACTGACACCAGTGTGGAACCTAGTGGTGTGGGTGGTGTGGGTGTGGGTGTGGGTGGTGGTGATGCACATGGAATATGGTGTGCTGTGGTGTGTTTATTGTGGATCTGGACATGGTACAAGCATGAATATGTTATTACCATAGGTATCATTACCATAGGTATCATTATCGTATTATTATCAGAGGTATGATTATCGCATTATTATCACAGGTATTATTATCGTATTATTATCATAGGTATCACTATACAGCAACAACATACCTGGTGGTGCATAGGATGGTGCAACAGTGGAGGGGAAGCACATGTTGTTTATAATACCACCTCCATCACCATTCAAGTATAGCATAGGCTCAGGAAGAGGGGGCTGCTGGGCCCTGAGAGTGTGAGTGTGTGTACAGAGTGTGTGTGTGTGTGTACAGTGTGTGTTGTAGGTACAGTGTGTGTGCACATGCCATTTCATGTGCCCCACATACATCACGAAACACCCCCCCCCTTTCCCCTTGACGAAAACCACACCCCACCCCACCCCATACCACCATACCGAAAGTACAAGCAGCATGTTCCCACCCCCGGCAGTGGCTTTGAGGGCACAGCATCCAACAACCCCCCCAACAACGGCCCCGCTGCTGGCTCATCCACCGCCACCACCACCCCCTTGGGTCCCGTCACCACCGCCCCACTTTCCAACTCTACACAGGGGCCCCCGGGTCCGTTTTCGGCCCGCACTCGGGCCACTGGTGAATTGGTGACAATGCACCCCTCTGGCAGTTGTGCAGCCAGTTGGGTGGCAACAGCACCAATACCTGCTGCTGGGAGGCAATTACTACCAGTGGCGAGCATGCGCATGACGAATCGAAAGAGGCGTGAGGTGACAGTGAGGTCCCGGTTGAAGAAGATGCCCCCTAGGAATGGTCGGAAGAATCGGTCGATGATTTCTTGACTGAAGCCTTCTTGCTGTGGGTGTGTGTGGGGGGTGTTTGTGGGGGTGGTGGTGGTGTGTGGTTACCGGGTGTGGAGTGTGGATACAGGTGGTGGGTGGATGGAGGTGTGAAGTACACAGTACTACACAGTGTATTACACACTACCACATAATACCACCAATACTACACAATATGTGCATCATGACACACAACCACCACCACCACCTACCCTCAAGCGCTCCATGGTGGTGGTCTCTGGTTCCCTCAGCAAATCATCCAAAGAACCCAGCAGTGACTTGGCACGAAACACACCCACCAGTACTTTATCCACAGGGGAACCAATGGGGTTGCCCAGGGAGGCGATGCCATCAGAAAGGTGACGAAATGGATCAGCCACACGATGCCAACCTTGGTCGTATCTGGGGGGGGTTTCAAGGAGTAGTGCGACGAGATTATATATTGTGCGTACTGAAAATGCGCACCATTCATACCCCTCCCATGTCCCCCCTGTCATCATACCGTACTGATGCACCAGCATAAAACGGCTTCAAGTCCAATGCATCATAGTCGAGCACATCACGTGCTTCAGGGTAGGACGTCAAGAATATCTGAAACCCCCTGTCGAGGAGAAACCCGTCGACCTCGTCTGTGCGCACACGCCCCCCCACGCTGTCAGAGGCCTCGTGGAGCTGCACTTGCAGGCCAGCTTGGGAGAGCTTGAGGGCAGCCGTGAGGCCAGCGACACCACCACCCACGACCACCACGTCAGGGGAGGCGCTAGCTGATGGGGTGTGGGTTTGCCGAGCTGTGCGTCGTTGGATGCGTGGTGTATGGAATGTGGGACGAGACCGGTGTAGTTGCGTGCATTGTAGGCGCGTGGGTGGGGCTGGTAGAGCGGGCATCGAGTGGGTATTCGCTGGTCAAGATCGAGTTGTTGTTTTTTCTTGGGGTGTGGATGATGTTGTGGTGATTGATGTGGTGATTGTTGAGGGTGGGTGGGTGGGTGTTGTGAAGGGTGAAGGGCTACTGGGTACAAGTGCTAAAAAGTCTCTGTTACCAACAGTGCTTTACACACAAATAGCACGTACATTGATCCAGCCCATTGACAAAAATCCATATGCAATCAAGATCCAAATGCAAAGAGCCCCACGCATACACCACAAGTCGATCAACATCCATCGTTTTGTACTTGCACCCTAGCAAACACAACGAGGAGGAAAAGCAACCCATAACAACAACACCGATCCCACAAACGTAACCGCATTGTTTGGGGACACCAGTATGGGCAAAAGCCGAAAACCATCTGGCAGCAAGTCGCCCGCCAACACCCCAAGCCCCACCAACGGGGTACGCAGGCAAGGGTCCTCTGGCAGTATTAGCAACCTTGCAAGGCAGAATAGCAACCTTGCAAGGCAAAATAACAAGGCGTCAGCAGCAGCGGGGGCGAATCAGAGTACGGCAGGGGAGCACAACAAGGTGTGTAGATGTGTCGAGCAACTCCAGAGGTGGAACACTCAGCAACACCACACCTCCTCGTACACCCAGGGCAAGCGGTTGAGGTCCTTTTTCATCCGTACCATATCCACAGTTGTGTTGATTGCATTCTTTGTTGTGTTTGTCTATAGCGGCCACGTGCCATTGATGTTTATGGTCCTTGGTATTCAGGTATGCATGTTGGCAAGCAGTATTCACTGGTGTTCACAACATGTACCATGTGATTCGGTACCAACAAGTACCATCAAACACAATTGATCACACTGGGTTTAACATATAATCACCAGTTTACAATGGTCCGGGAACTGTTCAACCTTGCCCAAGTGATTCGGCCCCCTGTAGACCGGGCATGGCAAACAAGCAAGAAAAACAGGGCCTTGCCTTCGTTTGCCGCGCTGCAATGGTACTGGTTTAGCGTGGCTGCATTTTTCTTATACTTTAGGTATGCGGGATTTGTTGGGGTGTATGAAAACGGTACACAATATTGTGGAAATATATCATGCATGGAATACTGCATGTGGAAATACATATACTATCACTCACAACACCAACTTCTCCCCAAAAGATTTATCAAGAACAATTTGATTGTAGAGATTACGAGTAATGCCAAGCTGGCACACTTGTTTGGGTGGGGTGTGCGTCATTATGCCCTGGTCAGCTTTTCCATGTACATTGCAGGTATGCTGTGTGTATTTTATTGCTGTGGATGTATTGCTGCTGTGTATATATTGTTGCTGTGTAGGGTTGTTTTGTTGTACAGATATGCCTGGAGATGGGTACCTCATGAAAGTCACTCTGTCACTCTGTCACTCTATACACCAAGATCTCCTCCACTATATTGACCTCCACTATATTGACCTCCACTATATTGACCTCCACACTCCCTACACTCCCTCTACACGCATCCCCCCCAACAACGCATCCCCCCCAACAACAGGCTTTATTGCGTTTGTGCTGACATTGGAAAAAGATTTCTACTCGTACCAGTTTCGTCAGTTTGCATGGACACACATGATTCTGTCAATTGTGCTCGTCCCAAGTAGCTTTTTTGTGTCGAATATTTTTGAAGGGCTCATTTGGTTTTTGCTGCCCACATCGTTGGTCATCATCAACGACATCTTTGCATACTTGGCAGGTGTGTGGAAGCATGGTTTTTTATCTATCTAGATGGTGCCCTACCTCTCCATCCCCCCAAAACAGGTTTCTTTTTTGGACGGACCCCTCTGATCAAGTTGTCACCCAAAAAGACATGGGAAGGATTTCTGGGTGGGTTTGTGGCCACAGTGGCAGCTGCATGGGGGCTTGCAGCCCTACTCAGCCGCTTTGAATGGTATTTTTGAGAGGCAGAGGTTCCTTATTGGATGTTGTCATGACGCTGCTGACCAAGAAAGCACCATCCCACAACAACCACACTCCCACAGGATGACGTGTCCCCGGGTGGACCTGACAGTGTGGGGCCCCCTTACGTGCCCAGCCAATCCCATCTTTTCCGTGCAGCAGTACATACTGGGGGATGTGGTGCACCACATGCCACAGCCCATAGAGCATGCGATCCACGCGATTGCACGGCTGCTGCCTGACCACGTGCGTTTGCGCATCATCGATACGACATTCACGGCCATGCCCATGCAGGTGCACGCGGTGATGCTGGGGATGATGGCATCCTTTGCAGCACCATTTGGAGGGTTTTTTGCGTCAGGATTCAAGCGCGCGTTTAAAATAAAAGATTTCGGTGATAGCATCCCTGGGCATGGTGGCATGACCGACCGCATGGACTGCCAGGTGTGTGGTGTTTTTGGAATTATGCCTGTGTGCATTCAACAACAACTACTACTACCCACTTGACCAACAGATTGTTATGGCAGTGTTGTCATACATGTACTTTAATCACTTTGTGGACCACGAGGTATTGAGTGTCGCCACCGCCCTCAACTGGGTGATGCGCATGCCCGACCGCCAGCAGCTGGAGCTGTTTGAGCGCCTGTCGGTGCTGTTGGCTGGGGAGGACCTGATACCAGAAGCACTGAGCGGCAAGGTGCAGGCTGCGGTGCAGTCGTCGTTGTCCACACTGGTGGTGCATTAGAGTGGGAGCAGGTTTGTGGTAGCCGGCACAATGTAAATGATTTGATGACAAAGCCTTGTCCACCCACCGAACTTCCCCAACTTGCGCCGGTGAGAACTTGCGCATTCAATAATCCGGCTTTCGATCGACAACACGTCTTTTCATTCATTCCATATAACAATCGCCCATACAATTCACACACACATCTCCTCTAAAGCCACACGCACGCACACACCCACTTCACATCCCTCGCTAAAAAAGCTCTGGTTGCCAGGGGATCCCAGGTTGACACACATCCAGCCAAAATAGCAACCGTCAGGCAAACTCCACCCCCCACAACACCCCCACGTCTTTGAACACACTGGCACACACACTCGCCAGCGCACCTTCAGCTGTTCACACCACCTCTGGTTGCATTGCCGAAGAAGAGGTGAAAACGGCTGCAGGGTTGCTTGGAGAGTTGCTTCATAACAGGTAACTGTATGCTCGGGCATGGTGAACACACGCAGATTGGGACACGAAAGGGTTAGCCACATTACAAACACATCTCAAGGGCACGGTTCATTTCTCCTCTCGGCGTCTGCCACCAGCCACCAGCCACGACGTCTGCATCACACCCACAGAAACTCGGGGTCGCCCGAGACGGACATCAATAAGAGGGCACGTAAGAAGCGTCCACAACAGGCGATGGATGAAACAACTGACACTCGGACCGTTCACCGGCGAACCAAATCGGTAAGTCAAGGGGGGTTGCTATGTGGTTGGATTGGCAGAGGGTTGAGGACAAGTGAAAGATTGGTGGGTGGCATTCCCCCTGAGCAGTTGCTGACATGTGCAATGCCACGAGTGTTCACACAGGCGCACATACTCCTGTGATACACAACCCCCCACACAATCCCCCACACAACCCAGGGTCGATATGCAGCAGACATTACACGAACAGAGCTCGAGGCGCTCTTCAACTTGCCTGTTGAGGAAGCCGGGGAAAAGCTCGGGGTGGGCCTCACCGTCCTCAAGAGCATCTGTCGCAAGTTCAACATCGAACGATGGCCATATCGCAAAGTACGACGCATACAATGGCTGCACGACCGCGTCAAAAGTGGGCTTGCACGTCCCCACTGCTTTCGAGACATTAAAAAGCTCATGGATGATCTCAAGGCAGGTCCCGACAGCCCAGTGTGGGCCAGCATAGGCATTGACTACCCAGTGTTGTTGCAGCGAATACACGATGCATTGGGTGGCACAGACGGCAACACACCATCAGACTCGCAGCAGTACCAGTCACCGAGGGGTGGGGAGCAGGATGCAGGGGATTCCATGGGGGATCGCTCGGCAGCATTGGGGCATCGCACTTCGGATGCACCATCTAGTGGTGTGGATGGTGGTTTGGGGGCACCATTGGGGTCTCGACAGAGCTCTGATACACAGACGGTACGTGGGATCGTTTATGACGATGGGGGGGTTTTGAGGGTGCTGCATGCCATTGCCGCAAAACACAGGAGCAAGCACATTTGCTGCGGATGCTGCTTGCACAATCTGGCAATGTCTCACCGCAAGTTGTTGCAAACATGAGCGAGCAGCAATTACGAGAAATTGTCGACATGTTGCAAACCAGTAATCAGGGGTGGCGTGGTGGTGGTGGGTATGGAGATGCATCCACAGGCAGTGGCTATACGCCAGGTATATTTGTGGTGGCATGGTTGTGCGTGTGTCGTATGGCATGTGGCGACTTGGTGTTGTTGTTTTTTCAACAGACACACAGACACACGTGTGCATTCTGCGATACCATCACCCACCTACTCTTCTCCAAACAGAGACATACCCACGCCCACTCGACCCCCCACACCCCCACGACCTCATGTCCACCCGTGTGCCCTTTGAATCCCGATACTCGGGTGGGGGGCTCCAACATGACCAGTGGCTTGCATTGCGCTCCATGGTGGAGCGACAACAGGGCCCTGCACTACAGGAACAACAGGGCCCCGCACCAGCCGTACCACTGACCCCAGGCACCACCCTCCCTAGCAACCCCCCCAACTGGCCCCCAGCCGACCCCTATGGGGCGTATGGTGGGATGGGTGGGATGGGACCCCCACCACAGGGGGGTGATAATCAGCGGTTGTTGGAGCAGCTGACGGCGTATGGGTTGCCACCACCAGCAGATGGGGGGTATGGATTGTACAGGTAAAGAGGGTGGGGTGGGGGGTGAGAGGGGGGGGATCCCTGTGTTGTGGACATCATGTTGTGATGGAGAGAATGGGGATATGTACACTATGCATGGGCATGAGGATGGCCTCACCATGTTTTATACACATACACCCACACACATACACACATGAATGGATGTACAAATACAGGAAATACACGAATAAATATACACACCCACAGGAACAACAGTGCCCAGCCACACGCCAGGCTCCCCTCTCATTTCTCAATAGACCCACAGCAGGAGTTGTGGAGGAGGGGCAGCTATAGTGGTGCTGCTCCTATGGGTGGAGGGTTTGGGCCGAGCGGTGGCAATGGTGTGTGTGGGGGGATGTATGCAGGTATGGTTGTTGTTGCTGGTGGTGGTGATGATGGGTGGGGTTGCCGATGTTGTTGTGCTGTACAAGGCATAGTCCACAGGCAATACCATACACACACACTCAACACAATCTTCAGCACTTGCAAAAAAATAAACAAATTTCATATCCTCCATCCCACCCCTTCATATCCTCCACCACACCCCCCCCCCCCACCCCCAGGCACTGCTACCCAACCTCCCATCAAGCCCGACCCAGGTGCCCCCACCCCCTCCACAGCCTACCCCACAGACAGCAGCCAATTGATGGATGTACTTGCCTCAGCCCTGTTGCCCCCCACTGCAGGGCCACCACCAGCCACACAAACAGCAGCAGAGCAGTTTGCTCAGCTGGGACCTGATACATTGGCACAGGTGAATAAGATATTGAAGGAGGCTGGGTATGATGCCCTGCCATGAGATGAGATGCCATGAATTGCCCTGCCATCAGTCATGGTGGTATGAGGAAGCGATCTGAGGACGTTGTACATGTCTATGATGTTTTGTGTCTGCACATACACACATGCACGCACATATGTTTGCGTCACGCACCTTGTGCGGTGCAGCCGCATGTGGTGTCTGTTTGTGTACACCCAGTCATGTACACCCAGTCGTACAGTTGTGCATGATGTCATCCATGCATGTGCCTGTGTTATCATCATCATTGTTATCGTTTTTTTCATTGCAGTATCATCATCATTTCTGTGGTGCTCACCACACCAACTTGAGAATACCCTTTGCGCACAAAGAATAATCAACAACCTTTACGCACTATGATTAATCAACATTACAAGAATGATCAACATTATACTTGTGCACATGGTGCTTCATTTGTTACGCTCCTGGGGCATGTGTATGTTGCATATTGTGTCAAGCAGTAGATTGTGTCTCGTGTAGCACCTGTCATGCGCCCTACACATGTACGAGTATGCCCTGCGTATGTGATTGTGTGTGACATGGTATGTGTGACATGCACCATGTGTTTCACACCAGGGCACCTCTGATGTGTGGGGTGTGTGTATTGCACATGTGTTTTATATGCTTGTGTGGGTACATATATATTGTGTATATGCTTGTGTGGGTACATTTCCACCATACGTACACCATGCACACACCATACACACACCGTACACACACGATACACACACCATGCATACGCACACCACTACTGTGTTTTTTTTGTGTCTGACTGGGGAGCCCCCTCCTCACCACCACCATCACCACCACCATCACCACCATAACATTATGTTTCCACTCCAGTTTGTGATGTGCTCATAATGAATACAAGAATGCAATTGTTGCCATGGGGTGCGCATTTCATAGAATAAACAACATGCATAGAAAATCATACAAGTGGCATGATTTTGCGCCCCCGTTTTCCTGTGTGTGTTTTGTGTGTATGTGATTATGTGGACAGGAAGATTGCTCCCTGTGCCAATAATGTGCGCGGGCTACTGTAGAGTAGCGTGCTGCAGTCATGAAATGCAGGTTGCTGTAACACTCAGGTGTTGAGGCTGATGAGCAGAGCTCTCCGAGAATGTTTTGTATTGCAACTTATGTTGTTTCACAGCGGAATCAGGATCACAAACAACATGACAATCACAGTGCAACCACTCATTCGTCGCCAGTTGCATGTACAACGCCTGAATAAACTGTACAAGACGGCAATCAAAGCAGATCTTCTGTCATCACGGCATCTGCTGGTAGCTATGGCACCTAGTTTGATGAAAATAGATGCCCACGTGCATGTATGGGCACGTGCTGAAGATGCACACAGATTCCCATTCGTAGGACAGCTAGCAGGTGCAGCCTCCAATGCCCCTGAACCGCCCATGGCAGGGCATGTTGAAATCCTCAACGATGCCATGGACTCAGCTGGTGTTACAGGTGCCCTCATCGTGCAGCCTGGCAACCATGGTTTTGATCACTCCTACGTAACCAGTGTTCTTCGTGCCCAGGGTGGGCACCGCTTTGCTGGCTGTTTGCTCGCAGATCCCACACCCGGGGGGGATGGGGTATCCAAACTTCGTCAGCTAGTTGCACAAGATGGGTATAAGGCGGTGCGTTTCAATCCGTATTTATGGCCAGAGGAACAACGTATGACAAATCAAGTGGGTCGGGCCCTGTATCAAGCAGCGGGGGAGATGGGGGTCCCTGTGGGACACATGCCATTCAAGGGATTGCTGTTGCACATTGATGACATTGAAACATTGTGTACAGACTATCCAGATACCAAGGTATTGTTGTGTGTGTGGGGGGGGGGGGGTATAAAAAGGGGGTTTGTGTGTGTGTGTGTGTGTGTGTGTGTGTGTGTGTGTGTGTGTGTGTGTGTGTGT
>VFQP010003848.1_pt1 | contig 14694 bp, 16 predicted proteins | sample 3512351 | NCBI WGS metagenome assembly VFQP01 (sample SAMN10412372, study PRJNA504923) | tailings metagenome | isolation source: Relicate 1 Philex TSF1 revegetated site | place: Philippines: Tuba, Benguet | collected 2017-08-29 | reverse complement strand
GGAGGAGGGGGTGCAGCGGCGGCGCAAGGGGCACGTGGCGTTTGCCGAGCCTGAGGACGAGGGCGGCGCGGAGGAGGGGGAGCGGGCAGCGGAGGGTGAGGGGGGCAGGAAGAAACTGCGGCGCGACGCATCTTCGGAGGGGGGCGGCGGGCAGAAGCGGCGGCCCGGGGAGGGGCGGGCGGGGGCCAAGCGTGCGGCGCGGGGCGAGGAGGGCAGGAAGGCGTCGCGGGGGGCGGCGGGGCGGGGGGGAGGGGGGGCCAAGGCTGCGCGCAAGGGCAAGGGCGGCGGGTTCCTGCTGTTTGAGACGGAGGCGGCGCTGTCGGGCGACGACAGCGGGGACGAGGAGGACGGCGAGCACCTCGACCAGGACGTGGACGGCTTTGTCGTCGACACGACGCAGTGAGTGTGTTGGTGTGCGCGCAGCTCTCGATCGCGCGACTCGCTCAGGTGGTGGAGGGCGCTGCATGAAGCGTCATTGCGCGTGCTCGTTGCTGCGCGCGTCATGCGCAGGGAGGAGGAGGTTGACGGCGAGCGCGGGCGCGAGGGCCACGCGCAGTACCTGGGCTGGAACGTGACGCAGAACCCCGTGAGCGCCAGCCAGATCAACGTGGCCGAGCTGGTGAACCAGCGCTTCCGCGGCAGGCGGCGGCTGCCGGCGCACGTGGCGGACACGCCCGGCGCCAGCGTGATCGACGACGACGACGACGAGGAGGAGGAGGACGAGGGCGAGGGGGACGAGGGCGAGGAGGAGGAGGGGGAGGAGGAGCGGCCCGGGCGCCGCGGCATCGACATCACCATGACGCAGGCGCCGGGCGGCGGTGGCTTTGACGACTCGCCATGTGAGTGCGCACACACATGGTGTGGGGTTGCTGTTGCAGGCGTCGTTTCGCTGCGGCGTTTCCCATCCTCCAGCAGCGTGCGGCGAGCTCGGCTGCTGCTGGTCGCGTGCGCGCCGCAGGCCGCGTGTGCGGCGACGGCGGCGAGCTCATGCTGTGCGACGGCTGCGACAAGGCCTTCCACCACGAGTGCGTCGGCCTGCCGGGCATCCCCGTGGCCGAGTGGTTCTGCCGCGAGTGCGTGGCCGCCGGCCTGGACCGCAGCGGCGAGGGCGAGGACGAGCAGGAGGAGGGCGAGAAGGAGGAGGAGCAGGAGGAGGAGCCGGTGGTGGGGCCGCGTGGCCGCGCGCCGGCGTGGGCCCCGGCGCCTGTGCGTGGCGGCGGCGGGGGAGGGGGAGGGGGAGGGGCGGCTCCGCACCAAGCGGCCTGGGGGGCCGCGCGGGGTGCCGCCAGCAACGGCTGGGGTGCCGCCCCGGCGCGCCCTCAGGCGCCTGGGCCTGGTGGCGGCTGGAACAGGCGCGCGCCGCTCCAGCAGCAGCAGCAGGCCCGGCGCTGGTGAAGGCGTGCGCGCGTGCGCTTGCGTGTGCGGGCTGGGGAGACTTTGCGTGCGGTTCTGATGCGCGTTCGCGTGCGGGCTCTGCGGATGCTTCGGACGCTCTCGAGCGCTTGCTGGTCCTGCTTCCGTGCAAGCTTGCGCTCGAGGGAGGGCAGCGGCTTACTTAACGAGCCAGAGGGCCAAAGAATGTTTAGATGCAGTTCACAGGCAACAGCGAGCAGCCTCTCCTGTCTTCTCTCACGCAGCTGCACGCGTGGTGCCTCACGCCGGCACTGCCACCTTCTCCTTGATGCCGAGCAGCTCGGGCAGCTCCGACATGTAGTAGTCGGGGTGCACCTTGTTCTCGGGGCTCAGCAGCGTCTCCTCGCTCGTCACGCCTGTCGTACGCGCCCGGCAGAGCACGCATGGCAGCACACCGTCGTCAGCACCAGGGGAGACACAAGCGACGAGCAGAATTCAGTGCCCTTGCCTTTGCGCTTGCGGACAAGCACGCGGCGCTCACCCGAGAGCACCAGGCAGGTGGTGAGCCCGCCGTTCTTGCCAAACATGATGTCCGTGTCGAGGCGGTCGCCCACCATGCAGATCTGTGAGCGCTGCAGCTTGAAGGTGTTGGCGATGTTCTCCAGCATGATCTCGCTGGGCTTGCCCACCACCAGCGGCTCGCGCTTGGTGCTGCCCACAATGGCGCCCACCATGGAGCCGTTGCCTGCGCCGCGCCAGAAGATATGGAGTCAACAAGGTGCTCAGGAGCTCGCTCTTTTTCCTGTCGTCGGGGGCAGCAAGGAACACCTGAAGGAACACTGCCCCCCGCTGGCCCAGGCACGACGCTGGGACCCGAGGGCACACGGCTTGCCAGGCAAGATGCCCCGACCCAGCACTGGTGTGCCGCACACCGCCTGGGGCCCCGGGCGGCAAGCCTGGCGCCGCGCGAGGCGCACCTGCCCACTCCTGTGCGTCCGTCAGGTGCGTCACGGCGTCGCGGTTGGTGGCGATGAAGAGGCACCCGGGGTTCTCGCGGATGCACAGCGTGGCGTACTGGATCTTGTAGTAGTTGATGTTGCGGTCAAAGCCCACCACCACGGCGCCCACCTGCCAGCACCAACCAGCAAAAATGCTGCGTGTCGTCGCCCGCACTGCCCCAGTGCCGCGCTCTGCGTGGCTGGTGGCTGCAGGCGCCGAGCGTGTCCCGTCAACCCCGCCGGCAGGGCCCCTGCTCACGTCGTGGTCGTGCTGCATGAACTCCCCGGGCTTGAGGTTGACCTTCTTGTCGGCGTCCTGCGGCCCGCCCAGGTGCGGGATGCCCTTGAGGTCCAGCTCCTGTGCAGCGGCATGGCGAGGTGCGCGTGCACATGAGCAGGGACGTCAGCACGCCCAACCACGGCTGGCGCGGGGACCGGTGCACCGTGGTGGCACAGAGGTGATGAATGCGCGCACCTGCTGGATGCCCTCCTCGCCAATGACGTACACCTTCTTGCCAAACTGGATGGACTCTAGGTAGGCGGCCGCCGCGTACGAGGACGAGTAAATCTCCTCCTGCGGGCGCAACAAGCACCCCATCGCGCCAAGCCTGAGCCAGGCACCCGTGCGCCGCACACGCTGTTGGTCATTCCTGCTGGGCATCTGCTGGGCAGGACGCCTGCGCACCGCCTTGACGTTGAGGCCGAGGCTGGTGAACTTCTTGAGGTACCCGGCGCGTGACTTGGTGCTGTTGTTGGTCACGAAGAAGAGGCGCTTGCCCTGCGCACGGCACCCCATGGCCATCGTGCTGGGCCACGTCAGCGGTGGCCGCGCCTCCGCTTGCGGTGGTGAGCGCGTCAGCGAGCCGGGCTGCTCACCAGGCCCCTCAGCAGCTCCAGCGTCTCTGGCACGCCCTCAATGACGGAGTCTCCCCTCCAGATGACGCCTGCGAGCGTGCGCGCAGGGCTGCACTGGGTTGGAGGAGTTCGAGCCAAAGCTGCTCGTCCGCGCCCGCTGCCCTGCGCTCCTCACCGTCGCAGTCAAAGATGAAGCACTCCACCTTGTTCACCAGCGCCAGCTTGTCGTCGTTGGTGGCCCTCCGCGCTGCGTGCACACTCGCGCGGTGAGGCGCGACGCTGAGCGTGGGTGAGCTGGGCCGCACAACAGGATCAAGCGACGAGCAGATGAGAGGAACGAGAACGCTCGAGGACGCGCACGTTGAGAGCCTCCCAGTGACGCGCGGCAAGTCATCGCTGCTGCGCGGCTGAGCCTGGGCGCCGCGCGCTTTGTGCTGCCGCTGGCCGCTCCCGCCTGCCTCAGCTGCCTTGATCCGAGCAGAGCCTGCTGCATGCTGGTTGCACTTGGGAGTGAATGTGCGCGGGCAGGTGCCAAGAGGATCGTCTGAGGCGCGGTGCGACATGGCGCCCAGGGCGTACTACCCCACGCACTACCCTGCGTCCCGCACCGCGCGCTCCTCGACTGACCGCTGCGCGTGGGCCAGCTCGCTGCTGAGCGTGTTGGCCAAGAGCTGGCACTTCTCCAACGCCTTGAGCTGCGAGCGGGTGGGGTGCAGCGACGAGCGTCCGTCGATGACATCGACGTACAGCACGTGCGGCCGGCGAGCCAAACCACCCCAACCAATGACGCGCGCTCACCAGCTTCATCTTCTCCTTCTCGACCTCCTGGTCGACCGGCTGCACCTCCCACTCGTCCTCTGGCTGCGTGGCGCCGCTGTCCAGCCACGGCTTGATGGCCGGCAGCTCCACCTCACGCTTGGTGGTCGCAGGCCCCGCGAGGACCATCTCTGCCATGTCGTGCGCGTGCTGGGCGTAGGCGCTGGTGCTCGGCGACCTGCGGCCAGTGCCATCCATCACAGCACAGCGGGGTGAGGGCACGGCTCCTGCTGCGCTCCCCCTTCCAGCCCCCTCCCCCAGCAACAGCAAGCACCCAGCGCTTGCGCTCACCGCTCGCCGTCCAGGTTGGCGAGCGCCGGCACAGCGGCCAGCACCGCCTCCTTGTAGCCCGCCTCATGGCAGCACGCGTTGCCCGGGCTGGGCTGCTCCGCCACGAGGTGCTGCAGGTACAAGGCGCGCAGCGCCGTCAGGGGCGCCAGCTGGTTGTGCAGGTCCAGGCAGCGCACCGAGTCGAGCTTGTTGTCCTGCAGCTCGAGGCGCTCCAGCTTGAAGAGCGCGGCCAGGCCCTCCAGCTTGCTGATGCGGTTGCTCGAGAGGTTCAGGCGCCGGAGGCTGCCCGCCAGCGCCTCCAGGCCCTCGATCCTGCGGCGTGCGCAGGGGGCCGCGGGGCGTGCGCGTGTGTCCCGAGTGTGTCCCGCCGGACGCAGCGGCCTGGAGGCCTCTCCTCGTGGCACGCACTTGGTGATGCCGTTCTTGCACAGGTTGAGGTCCTGCAGGTTGACGCACGCGGCCAGGCTGGGCACGGCCGATAGCGCCCTGTTGGCGAGCGAGAGCTTGAACACGATCGCCACGTCGAAGCGCTGCGTGGACGCCTTGATGTCGTCCTCGAGGCGAGGCTGCGTCTTGCTGTCTAAACGTGCCAGCATCCTGCTCCCGAGTCTGTGTGCGCGCGTGTCGAGCCCCGCGTCCCCGAGTGCGCCCTTGAGTCAAAACTGCGCGACAGCCCGCTGCTCTCTGGGAAAGGAACGCCTGAGAACGGGCCTTGCACTGAGAGAGAGAGAGAGAGAGTACAAGGGTAAGCGCGCAGCAGCTGCAGATCGCGAAGAATGGTGAACAGGTACATGCCAGCGACACGCTGGCACCGAACGAAGGAGGTCTCCAAAATCCCCACCACCCAAAACCAGACGCAGAAACAAGCACAGAAAGAAGCAGGGGATCGGGGGGATGAGGGTACATCCACACACACACACCACTTCGGCGCACGACAAAAACGATGAAGAATGACGGTCCACGCACCAAAAACGAACGAGGCAAACGCGCCCCTCCTGCCTCAGAGCTTGGACGCAGACGCGTCGGCCGCCCCGCCGCCGCCGCCACCACCTGCCGCTCCTCCCTTGTTCCCGCCCGAGAGGCGCGCCATGGCCGCCTCGAGCACGCGCATGGTGTCTGGCTCGTTGAGGAAGCCCCAGGCGCCCTCGGCCTCGCCGGCCCAGTGCTGCTCCCACTGGCGGCAAAAGTCCTCGCGCAGCACGCGCTTGGTGCCCGCCACGGCCAGCGGCGGCAGCCTGATGAGCTGCTGCATCACCTTTTCCGCCGCGCCCAGCACCTGGTCGCGCTCCACCACCTGGTCCACCAGACCCAGCGCCTTGGCCTGCAGAGCGCCACGCGAGCACCACCGCCACCATTGAGGTCCCTCCCTTGAGGTCCTGGAGTGTGGACGCATGATCCGCTGGCCCGTGCCGCTGGCCTTGCCCACCTCTCCCTCTCTCACACGAAAAAAGCCCCGTGAGGCATCTGATGCACTGGCCGGCAGCTGGGCTCCAGCTCCGCCGAGGCGCCCAAGCAGACGCAAATCCAACACACAGAGACATGAAGAGGAGGGCGCACCTCTGCTGGGTTGACCATCTTGCCCGTGGTGAGCAGCTTGTCGGCCGCCTTGCGCCCGACCAGCTGGCTCATGAGCAGCGCCCAGAACTTGGGCACCAGGATGCCCAGCTGCACCTCGTTGAGCCCAATGGCGCCCTGGCTGCTCATCACGCGGTGGTCGCAGCACAGCGCCATCATGCAGCCGCCGGCCGGGCACGCGCCGCGCACGGCGGCAATGGTCGAGAGCGGCCCGCGGTGCAGCTTGCACAGCACGCGGTTCGAGGTGCACCAGAACTCGGCGTAGCGCTTGGCCGAGGTGCGCGGCGCGTAGAGCTCGAGCAGGTCGTTGCCGGCGGTGAAGACGTCGCGCTTGAGGCCAGTGGTGAAGATGAGCCCGCGCACACGCGGGAACGCCGCCTCGGCGCGGTCCAGCACAGCCTCCAGCTGCTGCCACATGAGCAGGTTGAGGCTGTTGACCGGCTCCTTGTGCATGCTCACCACCCAGTAGCCCTCGCGCTCCTGCACCGACAGGTAGCTGCTGGGCTCGGGGGCGCCGCCAGTGGCGCTGGAGGGGCCGCCACTTGAGGTTGGGGGCCCGGCGCCGGGCACCCCCAGGTGAGCCATGCTTGGGGGGGCAAGGGAGAAGGGGCGGCGTGCCTGCCTGCGAGAGTGGTAGGCACCACCACACGGAGGAGGGTGGTGACAGAAGGCGCGAGGCGGTGCGTGGTGGAACGTGTGCGTGGTGGACCGCGGCGCTCAGATCAGGTCTCCATAACAAACAGCTTTCTACACGAGTCGTTCGGAAGAAGAAGTGTTGTTTTCGCATCACCGCGCGCGTGCCACCGTGGGTGCCGTGCGGTGCAGTGCGGTGCGTGCTCCACGTGCGACGAGTCGGCAAGAACGCAGCGAACACCTTGAGATCGATCAGCAGGAGGGACTCTCGTGGAGCCCCTGCAGCAACGATTTGGGTGCATCTTCGTCATCCTCGCGTCCGTGTGCGGGGGGGGGTGCGTCCCGCGGCGCCCCGTGCTGCACAGCTGGTGCACCCATGCGATGGGCATGTGCCGCACTGCCCATGGGTGCCCTTTCAGCCGTGCGTGCGTGCTCGTGCGTGCTCTCTGGCGGCGCTGCAGCCGCCAGCAAGGTGATCTGACGCAGCCGCCGCTCCCTGGTGCCTCCTGGTGCGCGCGATGCGTGGCTAGGACCAGCGCCATCGGGCCATTGCTGGCGTCGTCGTGGCAGTGGCGTCGCTGTTGGCCGCGGCCTCCTTCCCTCAGAGATTGCTAATGGTGGACTCATTGCGCGCGAGGCGCGCGTTGTATCTCAAAGATTATAAGTAAAGCCATCATCGGGAGGTGTGATGGCGGTGCGGAGGCCTGCGCTCGCTCGCTCGCTCGGTGCGTGCTGGTGCGTTGTGCCGCGTCGGATTGGCCCCTCCTGGGCCGTGCACACACCTGGGGACCAGGAAGCAGCGGCTGAAGACCTCCTTGGTGCGGCTGGGGCTCCTCTTGTGCTGCTGGGATGCTCCTCTTGATGGGCCTTTCTCAGCGCATGGGCGCGCCCTGTGCGTGGCGCAGCGCGAATCTTTAAACACCTGTGACAGCTGCGACTGCACACGAGGCCCCCTGTGGCTGCACTGCGAACGAGCGCTCGATGGAGCCCGCACATGTCCATCGTTGGATGCGAGCCAGCTTTGCAGCGCTCCCATCGCGAGTCAAGTCAATCAGTCCATCACGGCATGCCAGGTCCGGCCGTAGTAACTGGCCTGCTGGTCCCCGTAAGCCCCGTAGAAATCGGTGTAGATGGGCTGGCCCACCACGGGCCGGGGCAGGTGGCGCCAGACGCCGCCGATGAGCTTGCTGTTGTGCGCGCCGCCGATGGCGTGGTTGCCCAGCACCGAGTTGCTGGCGCGGTGCACGTCCTTGATGGTCAGCTGCGTGTTGCCGCCGTCCATGCGCGCCCAAAAGGCGTCGACGGACGACTTGCGCACGTCGTCGGCCGCCGCGCCGCCCGGCGCCAGCGTGGCTGCCCCTGCGCCCCGCGGTTGTGAGGGACCCCCAGCACGTGCCACATCCTCAGCCACATCCTGAGCGTGCCGTGCGTGAACCCCTACCCCAAAGAGCGCGCACCTGGCCGCAGCGTGTCGTGGGCGCGCGTGATGGTGCGCATGGTGGGCGTGCTGTCCACGCTGTGCACTAGGCTGGGCACGGTGCCGCGGCTCGTCAGCATCATGAGTTCGCCCTGCGTCAGCGCGCTCTCGGGCACGCGGTCGGCGGCGCCGTGGTGCCGGGACGTCTTGAGCTTCTGCACCGTAGAGTCCCAGGCGTCGCTCGTGCGGTTGGCCCAGCTGGCCGCGTCGTGCACGCACTCGGTGTTGACGGCCGGAGAGACGTCATTGTAGCTGTAGATCGCAGCTGCGCGTCTCCCAAGCAAAAGCAAGCAACGACGCAGGAGGGTGGGCTGACGCCCTCTGGGCTTGCGAGGTCATGGCCGCTCACCCCACCGCCCTGCTTACCGATGGCCTTGGAGCCCTGCACCGCCTGGCTCCGCTTGAGCGTGCCGGCGGCGGTGAAGACGCCGGGCGCCGTCAGCGGCTGGGCCTGCACGGCGGGGGTTGCCGCTCGCACTCAGCAGTGCGTGCGGGCATGGAGCACAGGACGGACGGCACAACAAACGATGTGGCCCGCCCCTCACCACACCTTGGACTCGACGACCAGGCCTGGCAGCTTGTGGGCGTCAAACTTGCCCGTGGCGGTGAGGAAGGGCGGGCGCAGGTCGGCGCCGGCGGTGGGCTCCGTGTCCTGGTTCTGCCACACGCGCGTGGCGCCGGCGGGGCTCTGCTTCTGCAGCTGCTGCGTCGCTGTGCCCCGCAGCAGGGACGCGCTGGCGTTGAAGTCCAACGTCCCAGCCTCCAGGACCCTGCGCCGGCAGGTGCGCGGTGTGATGGTGTGAGCGTGAACGCAGCCCGTTCGCGCCGGATGAGCAAGCGCCCCCCTCTGGGACAGGAAGCTCACTTTGCCTTGCTCGTGTCCTTTGTCGTGAACGTGCTGATGCTCTGGTGCCGAGGGTCGTGCAGGTATGTCCTGCAGCGCGTGCACCACGGCGAGTCAAGATGGCGAGCGAGAAGATGTTGAACGAGAAAGACGGCGAGCAGCGCGTGACGAGCGCGTGAAGAAGGCTCTTCGACGCTCACTTGGACGCCATCGCGCGTGAATAAGGCCTGGGGAGAGCTCCCTTTCTAAGGTGTGTGCGGCACCACGCTCGAGGGGGCCACGCTCGAGACGCTTTCTTTCGTTCTGACGCGCTTGCGCTGACGTGCTGCAGCTCAGGTGCAACGGGCTTGACGGTCGCGCGTGTGCTGGCCCAAAGGCTTTTGCAGGCGCAAGTGGTCAAACGATCGACAGGTGTGGTCTCGACAGCCACCAGGAGGACGAGGAAAAGGAGGCCACCCAGCACGCCCTTTTCACCACACCATCAGGCTGATCACGCACGCGCACAAGAGCGAACGAACAGAAGAGCGCAACGCATCAACTCACCATCAGTGGGAGCAACCTGTGATGGGCACGCGCGCTAACCCTCGCAACGGCGGCCAGTGTGTGTGTGCGCCTAACGACAGCAGCTGCGTGCGAGGAAGAAGCGCCTCCTCCTTGGGGGACGCGGTGGTCGGGCGCGGTCCGCAAGACAGGGCAAAGAAAATCACGTTGAGGAAGCGAACGGGAACGGGAAAGGGAAGGGAGAGATATGCGTGTATGTACAAGCCTCGAGGGAGAGAGACAGCGGGGGAGGAGAGAAGGATGAGAGGACCTAGCGTCGACGGCAAGTTCGTGCGCGCAGTCCTACCACCACCTACGCGATCGCCCGTACCGACCCAACCACACATCACCGCGGGCGAGCCAGCGGCTGCTGCAGGGGCTGCTCCTCCAGGTCGGCCGCCGAGTCGACGGCCGGCAGCAGCGGTGCGGCCAGCGGGTCGGCGCGCCCCCACCTCATGACGGCCTGGGCGGCGGCAGACAGGTGCAGCCGGGTGCTCAGGCGCCGGTGCAGCTCCCGCTCGGCCGCCTGCTGCAGCGCCACGTCCTCCACGCTGCCCGCCGGCGTACCGCTGCTGTGCAGAGACTCTGAACGGCTCAGGCCCTGCTGCAGCGCCTCCTCCTCCTCGCCGTCCGGCAGCCCCAGCACCCTGCCGTCGTCCTCCTCCTCCTCCCGCGCCTCCCTGGCGCGCCCCTGGTGGCCCTGCGGCGCCGCGGCGGGGGCCCCCAGGCGCGGGCGTGGCAAGAGCGGCGCCGCGCCGCCGCTGCGCCGCCAGAACGAGGCGAGCGCCCGGGGCGGGCCAGCGGCGGCGTTGGCGCCGCCCGCTTGCGCAGAGAGCCACCTTGGCCAGAGCGCCGCCGCCGCCGGGCGGCCGCTGCTGCTGCTGCGGGCCAGGCACGCCCTGCTGTCCAGGCTGCCAGAGGTGGGGCCGGTGCTGCGGGGCAGCAGCGGCTGGTGCAGCGCCTGCGCTTGGGAGGCGTGGCCCGGGCGCCCGGGGCCCGCGTGGTGGGCGCCCGTGTGCAGCAGGTGCATGTGCTGGCTGTGGGCGTTGGGGTGCGGGTGGTGCTGCCGCCGCGCCGGCGCCCACGTGCCGCCGTGGCGCACGCCGTGCTCCTGCGCGCGCAAGAGACAATGCGGCACGGCGCGGCGTGGTGGTCCCGAGCGGCTCTCCCGGGCGCCCCGACGACGATGACGAGCCCGGCACATCAAGCCCGCTCACCGCCGGAGCGCTCACGCCCAGCAGGGACGAGGAGCCCTCGCCCAAGGAGGAGCGTCTGGAGAGCGGGCCCTGTGAACCCGAGGCCGACGCCGACGGCAGGCGGCCCCAGTGCGGCGCATGTGCACCTGCTGCTGCTGCGGCGGCGGCGGCGACGCCTCCGGGGAGGGCGTCGGACGAGGATCCTGGCGCGGGCGGCGCTATGATGCAGCAGCAAAAGAGCGCGCGGAGCAGCTCGAGCACGGCGCCCGTGCCGTGGCCCAGGTGCTGCGTGGAGGTGGAGAAGGACTCGCTGAGGCGTCGCCGGCTGGCGCGCAGCAGCTGCACCACCTCCTCGGCCTCGTGCTGCAGCGCCCGCATGCGCGCCTGCATGAACTTGCTGAGCCCCTGCAGGCCCTGGGGGCCCGCCTCGAGCGTGGCGTGCGCCGGCGGCGTGGCCGAGGGCTGCCAGAAGCCGCCGGCCAGCAGCGCCTCGCGCTCGCGGGGGTCGATGCCCGGCTCGCCGCGGGGCGTGCGCACGCGCAGCGAGCGCCAGCGGGCGGGGATGTCGCGCGCCCACACGCGGCGCTTGCTGGTGAGCACGTCGTGCAGGCAGGGGCGGCCCACGCTGGTGAAGCCGCTCGTGCCGTCCGGCCGGTCCTGCGAGGGAGGCCAGGAGGGGGGGCAGGGCGGTGGTGGGAGGCCCGCGCAGCATGCGTATGCGCTGCCACATGCGCCTCGTGCAGCGCGTGCCCGCCGCGCACCCAGTGCGGGAAGAGCAGGACGGCGGGCGCGGGCGGCTCGGGCTCCCCGTTGGCGCCCTCCTCTTGCTGCTGCTGCAGATGCTGCTGCTGCTCGTCCTCGCCCTGCGGCGCTGCTTCTTCTGCTGTCCCCTGGCGTTCGCTGCGGTGGGCGAGGTCGTCTTGAATCCTCCTCCTCCTCCGCTTCGCATCCGCGTGCCTCCTCCACGCCCTCTGCAGCACCCGGGCCGCAGCATCGCGGTCGATCGCTGCGCAAGCTGCTCGCTGCTGGGGAGTGGGGGGGTCGGGCACAATCTCCTCAGGAGGAGGCACGGCGCCGCACTTCTTGCCCAAGGCCACATCGGCGCCGTGCACGCTGAGCTCGATCGGGCTGTCGCCAAGCAGCGGGGTCCCGACGTGCGGCCCTGGTGTCGAGGCGCGAGGGAGCGCCTCGGCTACCATCCTTCCAGCACCCCGCCTCAGCTTGTGGGACCGCAGCGATGCGGTGCGTGGTCGTGCATGGCGAGCGTGGTAGCAGCCATCGCACCAGTGGTGCGGAGCTTATGCACGCGCAAGCCCTCATGTTTGCTCGACGAACATGCCACACGCTTGCCCGACTGTCAGGATTGGTCCCGATTCGCGGCATCGCGCTTTCGCTCTCTCGCTCCGCCGTCCATCGCCCCGTCGCTCGCCTGCCTTCACCACGAGCCGCCACAGCCACGCGCTCGGCACACGGGAGCAGCGATGGCCAGCGCTGGCGGCTTGCTGCTGGGCAGGAGCCTTCCGGCACGCGCGTCATGCAGCCTGGGGCAGCTCTTGATGGAGGGGCGCTCGCTGGCGCACGTGCCTGGCTCAGCGCGCCTTCAGGCGTGGGCGTGCGCCGCCACACCCACCACTGGCTCGCTGCAGACCACCACCAGCAGCAGCAGCAGCAGCTCTTCTTGCTGCGCCCTCGTGGACGACGCCAGCAGCACCATCTCCAGGAGTGAGTGCACGTGCCACCTGGGCGGGCGCGATCCACAGCGCATTCCGACTCTCACACTGAGCACCTGCCCCAACGTCCACGCAGGAGGCCTCCACCTGTGGACCGTGCCGCTGGCGCCGCGGCAGTCCGCCTGCGCGCGCCAGGGCGGCGGCGGCCGTGGCGGCGCCGTCTGCCCGTCAGCGGTCAGCGGGGGCGCCTCTGGCGAGGTGGGCCCCGGCGGCGCGGCCAAGGCAGCGGGCGGCAAGGCGGCCTCGTCGTCGTCGTCGCTGCCCAAGGGGGGCAAGCACAAGGGCGGCAAGCCCCGGCCAGCCTCCCCGACCGTCCCCCCGGCCGCCTCAACGTCGGCCGGCAACGGCGCGCCGGCCTCGGCGACGGCCACGCTCGCGGCCAGCGCCCCAGCGGCGGCGGCCAGCAGAGGAGGCGCCGTGGTGGTGGACGAGGCGGTGGAGGACGGGCAGCAGGAGCGGGACGACGCGCAGGAGGGCGGGGCGTTCCTTGCCAGCGCTGACGTGGACCCCAACCAGGGGCAGTCCCTGGTGAGTGCAGAGGAGCAGTGGCGGCGGGGCGAAAAGGACTATGAAGCTGTGAGCACACCGCGCAAGTGTCACACCTTGATGGCCACCTTGGGGTCGTGCTTGTGGCATGGCCATCACGCAGGCGCCCTTCATGGACGCCGTCGTGAAGGTGCGTCATGTGCTGCGTGCACTGTGTCAAAGGATCCCTCCTACCCCCCTCTTGTCTGGCTGGCATGCGTTGCGAGAGAGTGATGATGTGTCACGCACGTGGGTTGCCGCGGGCGCAGGTCTACTGCGTGCACACCGAGCCCAACTACTCGCTGCCCTGGCAGCGCAAGCGCCAGGCCACCAGCACCTCGTCCGGCTTCATGGTCATGTTTGGCGGCAAGAGGCGCCTGCTCACCAACGCGCACTCGGTCGACTACTACACTCAAGTGAGTAGTCAGCGTGGGGCAGGGGCGCCTTCTCCTCGCTGTCGCCACTCCTCGTGCACGCTTGAGCCTCCTTGTCACGCATGACGCTCCCTCACACGCTTGCACACGTCTCCAGCCCTTTTCCTTCGCTTTCTTGCACGTCGTCACCTGCACGTCGTCACCCGCGCGCAGGTCAAGGTGAAGCGGCGCGGCGACGACCGCAAGTTCCTGGCGCGTGTGCTCTCCATCGGCGTCGACTGCGACGTGGCGCTGCTGGACGTGGAGGACGAGGCCTTTTGGGAGGGCGCCACGCCGCTCGAGTTCGGCACGCTGCCACGCCTGCAGGACGCCGTCGCCGTCGTCGGGTGCGCGCCCACACGCACGCCCGTCCGCGCGGCGCCCCTGGGCCCGCCCGCCGCCTGCGCCGGCCGGCAAGCATTCTCCACAACCACCTCTCGCTCACGTGCTCCTCCTGCTGCTGTCGCCATGCCATTGTGTGTGGCGCGCCGCCGCAGGTACCCGATTGGCGGCGACACCATCAGCGTGACGGCGGGCGTGGTGTCGCGCATCGAGGTGACGGACTACACGCACGGCTCGACCGACCTGCTGGCCATCCAGATCGACGCGGCCATCAACGGCGGCAACAGCGGCGGGCCCGTGTTCAACGCGCGCGGCGAGTGCTGCGGCATTGCGTTCCAGGCGCTGGTGGGGTCGGACGTGGAGAACGTGGGGTACGTCATCCCCACGCAGGTGGTGCAGCACTTTTTGACCGACTACGAGCGCACCGGCGGCTTCACCGGCTTCCCCGCGCTGGGCGTGCGGTGGCAGCGCATGGAGAGCGACGCGCTGCGGCGCGCCTTTGGCATGGCCGCCAACCAAAAGGGTGAGGACGCTAGGACGTGCAGCGCGGCGCCCGAGGTGGTTTTTGTTCTGTCTGCGCGGCATGGGCAGAGCATATGGTCCGGGCTGTCGCGTGCACGCGCGTGTGCAAGGTCGCGTGTGTTGTGGCGCGCAGGCGTGCTGGTGCGGGACGTCAACCCGACGAGCGCGGCGGCGCAGCTGCTGCGGCCAAACGACGTGCTGCTGTCGTTCGACGGCGTGTCCATCAGCAACGACGGCACTGTGCCATTACGCACCGGCGAGCGCATTGCCTTCTCATCACTCATATCCAACCCGGTGCTTTAGAAGGAGGAGGAGAAGGGAGGGTGGGGCTGGCATGGGCAGCACGTTTGCGCCACCCCGTGTGCCCGTGGCGCCTGCTGCGCAAACGCCCCTCGCAGTACGTGGGCGACGAGTGCGTGCTGCGCCTGCTGCGCGGCGGCCAGGAGCTGGAGCTCAACGTCAAGTGAGCAGCGGCTCGTGCTCTTGCTTGCTGCAGCGCCCTGCACCTTGCGCCCATGCGTTCATGCTTGCCGCTCCCCTCCCCACCCCCCAACAAACCCGCAGGCTGTCCAAGCCGGCGGCGC
>VFQP010003847.1_pt1 | contig 14694 bp, 8 predicted proteins | sample 3512351 | NCBI WGS metagenome assembly VFQP01 (sample SAMN10412372, study PRJNA504923) | tailings metagenome | isolation source: Relicate 1 Philex TSF1 revegetated site | place: Philippines: Tuba, Benguet | collected 2017-08-29 | reverse complement strand
GCTGTCGCAGTTGGCTGTTCCGCGCTCGACTGTTCGGCTATCGCAGTTTGCTTTTTGCCGCTCCCACGTACTCTGCGGCCAAATAGTCCGGCCGTTCCTCCACAACGCCGCCGCGCCTGAGCGCACTGTGCACCATGCCGCCGTCGCCCGTCGCCAGGCCCACGTGCGTGATGCGCCGATCCTCGCGGTCGGAGAAGAAGAGCAAGTCACCCGCGGCATGCGGCGCGTGCAGATCCACCGACGCGCACTGCGTGGCCTCCGCCTGCTGCCAGGCATCACGTGGCAAGGCCACTCCGTGCAACGCGTAGCAGCGCTGCACCAAACCCGAGCAGTCCACGCCCCACGGTGTGATGCCGGCCCAGCAGTAGCTGCTGCCAGTGAAATAGCGACGCGCCGTGTCCACCACAGCCCGACCATCTGCCGGGAAGTGCTCGGCGAGCGCGCCAACGGGCAGCCACGCACCAGTCAGCACCTCACACTCCGGCGCGAAGCGCGCGCCAAGAGGCAACGGCTTCACACCCGACGCCGCGCGCACCACGCAGCCCAGTGAGACATGCCAGGTCGATTCGTCGCCGCGCGTGGGCGCGAGATAGCCGACATGCGTCCAGCCCTCATACGCATCGGGGCCACGCACATGCAGCCAGGACCCGCGCTCCTCGAGCACGGTAAGCACCTCTCCCGCCAGCAACTGTGAAGTGAGCGCGGAAGATACGCGGGGCTCACCGAAGAGGGGGGCGAGGGCGGAGTTTACGGTCTGATGGGACATGCCATGAAGCTATTGGGAACAGCAAACGGCGGAACGGCAAACCGCGACAGCGACCTGCGAAACGGCCAACGGCGATAGCCGATGGTCCGGAAGCCTGTATGCTCGGAAGCCGCAATGGCAGAAGCCCCAACTGCAGGACCTGCGGTTGAGGCTTCCGTGTTGCGGCTTCTGGCGTCCAGGCTTCCGGCGCAAAGGCTATCGCCGTTGGCCGTTTCGCTTTGTGGCAGTCGCCGTTTGCCGTTCCGCCGTTTGCCGTTCCGCAGTCTGCCGTTCCGCAGTCTGCCGTTCAGCTATCGCAGTTTGCTGTTCATCGCGGAAAGCAGCGACCCCACCCTGCTCTCCATCTCCGCCAGCGTGAACGGCTTCGCGATCACCGGCCGTCCCGTGAGACGAATGAAGCGCGAGGCGCTGGCACTGTGCAGATCGCCCGTCATGAACACCACCCGCGAGGCCTGACGGGGGAACGAGGTCTGCAGGGTGTCGTACACGTCCTCTCCGGACAGCCCGCGCATGCGCAGGTCCAGCAGCACCAGATCGTACTCCGTCGCCGCCAGACACTCCAGCGCGGCCGCTCCGTTGTCCACGCCGTCCACCGCATAGCCCTTCTTGGTGAGATAGCGCTGCACAGCCATGCGCAACGTGTCCTCGTCCTCGATGAGCAGAATGCGACGCACGGGCGACGACGCCTCACCCGCGTGAGCCGCGTCATCCCGGTCCGCCTGCAGCAGCGGAGCCTGGGACTCGCCCGGGCGCACAGGGGACGGTGTCAGGGCTTCACCAGCCGACAGCGCCGGCAGTCGCACGATGGCCGTTGTGCCCTCACCGGCAACCGACTCCACGGTCAGCACGCCGCCATGGTCGCGCACAATGGTATGCGCGATGGTCAGGCCCAGTCCACGATGCCCCCGGTGACCTCGGGTGGTGAACATGGGTTCGAACACACGTGAGAGCTGTGTCGCGGGAATGCCCGGCCCCGTATCGATGACACGCAGCACCACCCCGCGCGCATCCCGTGCCGTGCGCACCATCATCTTGCGCAGACCCGCCCGCTCCATCAGCGCCTCCTCGGCGTTCACGAGCAGGTTGGACAGCACCTGCTGCAACTGCAGCGGATCGCCGTGCACCGTGGGAATGTCGGACTCGAGCTCGGACAGCACCTCCACACCCGCGGCGCGCAGCGCGAAGCCGTGATGCTCGAGCGCACGACGCACGATGGCATTCACATCCACCACCGTGCGTGGTCCGCCCGCCTCGGGCGCCTCACCGGTGGTTTCAAGCAGATGCCCGACAATCTGCGAGGCCCGACGTGCCTGCTCGATGATCTGTTCGAGCGCCAGCTGATCCTCGCGCCCGAGCGTGGGCGAAGACACCTGCAGCTCGGCCACCGCCAGGAGACTGGTGAGCGGATTGTTCAGCTCATTGGCCATCTGCCCCAGCGACTGGCCCACGGCAGCGAGACGGGCCTGCTGCAGTTGGGTCTCGTGCAGGATTTCGTCGTTGGTGATGTCCCGTACGATGCACAGCGCGCCGGTCACCGCCCCATTCTCATGCAGCGGCGCCGCCGTCACCATGGTCAGACGCGAACCCTTGGCACCCAGGCAGCGCAGCTGCAGCTTGCGGTGCTCACCAGACAGCACGGCCGCCATGTCATGACGCGCCAGGTGATGATCCACCGGATCGACCAGGCTGAGATAGGAAGAACCGATGATCTGCTCGCTGGTGAGACCGGACTCCGTGAGCATGCCGCGGTTCACCGAGGTGAAGCGGCCTTCGGCGTCCACCGTGAAGATGGCGTCGGTCGCATTCTCGATCACGCCACGATACAGCTGCTCCGAGCGCTCGCGCGCCACCGCATCCGCCCGGTGATCGGTCACATCGCGCAGACAGGCCACCGAACCGATGATGACACCCAACTCGTAGAGCGGCGCCGTGGCCACCTGCACGGTGCGGCGCGTGCCATCACGGCGCAGCACCTCGCATTCGTAGCGCGGCTGTTCGCCGCGCATCACCGCCAGCTCGTTGGCGCGCACCACCGGCCACCACTCACCCGGCACCAGCGGCTCGGCGGTCTCTCCCACCAGATTGAGGCGCTGGAACAGCGCATGCGCCGCCGGGTTGGCAAAGGCAATGCGCCCATCCACTTCGGTGATGACGATCGCGTCGGACACGGTGTCGAGCACCTTGCCGTGCTGCTCGGCCAGGCGGGACGACTCCGTCACGTCATCGAAGGTGATGACCAACCCGCCGGCCGGATGCGGCGAGGCCAGCAGCGCAAAGAGACGCCCCGTGGCGAGATCGCGCACCGCCTCACGCACGGGCGTGCCCTCATCGAGCGCACGCTCCATGAACGCGTCGAGGGCGCGGCCATCGGCCTCGTCACCCGGCCCCACGAGCGCATCGCGGAAGCGAGTTCGCAGCAGCGCCGACACCGAGCGGCCGCACATCTCGGCGGCCCGCGTGTTGCAGCGCACCACGCAACGCGCCTCGTCCAGCACCACGATACCGCTGGCGGTGCTGTCGAAGGCCACCTTCCATTCCTGGGTGGCCTTTTCGATTTCCTCGAACAGGCGCGCATTGACGATGGCCACCGACACCTGATCGGCCAGTCGCTTGAGCACCTTGGCGTCGTCCTGATCGAAGGGACGGTCGCGATTGATGACGGCAATGCCGCCAATCGTACCCTGACCCGTGACCAGCGGCGCAATGACGGTGCGCTGGATGCGCGCCAGGTGCTGCACCGTCTTGTTGAGCGACACCTCGCCCGAGAACTCGTTGGCCAGCACCAGCTCGTTGTTCTCCACCGCGCGACCAATGAGACTGGACGCCACGGGGAGATGCACGCCGCTCAGCACATCGGCGCTGCCGTGCGCGGCCACGATGTGCAGGTAGTCGCCGTTGCGCAGGGCGATGCAGGCACCTTCCACGCCGAGCAGCGACACCGAGTGTCGCAGAATGAGGCGCAGCACCTCACCCAGGCGCAGCGACTCGCCCACCGCGCGCGCGACGTCGGCCAGCGCCTCCGTCGTGCGTCGCTCCCGCTCGCTCTCGGCGTAGCGGCGCGCGTTGGCCAGCGCCGTTGCCGCCTGTGAGGCCATGGTGGACAGCACTTCCTCGTCTTCAGCCGAGAAGACGTTGATGTGCGAGGAGTGCACGGCCAGCACGGCCAGCAGGCGGATACCCACGCGCACCGGCACCACGATGACGGAACTGGCCGGTGTGGCCTCACCCACGATGTCATAGAACGACAGCGGCGCCGTGAGGCCCGCACGCTCACGCGCCCGGTCGGCATCACGGTCGCCGACACGCAGCGAGCGACCGGTGCGCGCCACTTCCGCCACCAGACCGTCGCCAAGACGCACCGTGGCACGTGGCCGCTCGGCGCCGCGCACAATGCGCAGCGTGGTCGTGAGCAGGTCGTTTGTCAGGTCGGGCACCATGAGCGCCACGCCATCGCAGCGCACGGCACGCTGGGCCTGACGCGCCAGCTCGCGCACGATCTCCTGTTCGTCGAGCGAACGGGCCAGCGAGGCGCCCGCCTCCTGCAGCAACTGCAGGCGGGTATGTCGCTGCTGCGCCACCGCCTCGAGGGCGTCATGGCCAACCCGCGCAGCGAGATGCCGCACAATGGCGGCCAGATCGCGCTGGCGAAGGTCGCTGGGACGGCGGCCATCGCGCGGGTGCGACAGCTTCACGAACCCCAGCACCTCACCGTGCGGACCGCGCATCACGCCGATGATGAGATCCGTGGGCAGCCAGCGATCGTCGCTGCCGGCAGGCGACGGGTCGGCGCCGTAGAACTCGAGGGCCACCCAGGGGTCGCTGCCATCGAGCAGATACAGGTCGCCGACCCTGAAGCGATCGAGATGCTGCAAGCGTCGCCGCCACACGGCGCCGGGCAGGGCCTTGAGCGGCATTGGACCCGGTGCGCCGACCTGCGGAAACACCTGGGCGTCGGTTTCCACCACGAGCGTGGTGTTGAGCGACTGATCGCGCAGCGAGATCACCACCTGCTCGAAGCCCAGGTCCTGCAGGCCATGCACGGCCGCCTGCACACGCCCCGCCGTGGAATCAGCGCGGTCGATGGACTCCAGCACCCCATGCAACGCGGGCTGGGTGGTGGCAGCAGGCAGGAATTGGGGCGGAGAGACCATGGCGTAGAGAGACGAGCCAGCGGCCTCGACCGTTACAGAATGGAACGCGTCCAGTCTAAAAGGTCCAGAAGCGGAAGAAATCGATGCCGATCTGCGGCGGCGTCTGCTGGAAGGTGCGGGAAATGCCCAGTCGCCCGCAGGCCTGCGCCGAGGAGCCGGGTTCGAGACCGGCCTGCACCGACAGGCCACCCTCGAATCGACGTTCGACCTTCACCCCGAGGCCCTGCGCAAACAGCGACAGCGCATCTCCGCTGCCGGTTTGTGGCGCGAGGCCGCACAGGCCCGTGCTGAAGGTGAGGAAGGTGTTGCGCGCCACCTGACCGCCCACCCCGACACGGGTGGACGCGAGAATACCCAGGCCATTCTGTCGCAGGTTGGCGGCATCGCCCGGATTGAGCGCCGTGGGCTCCACCTGCACCACGTCGAAACGGCCACCGGCCAGACGGCTGGACAGATACGAACCCGCCAGACGCAGGGCCAGCGTGGCGCCCTGCTCGGCATAGGTGCTGCCCAGCACCGTATACGCGGGCTCGCCCGTGACCAGGTAGCTGAGCATGTCACTCTCGGGCAGCGGCGGATTGTCGGCGCTGGTAAGCGCGAGCGTGGGACGCTCCACGGTGCCGCCGATGTTCACGCGGATGCGCACATCCTGCCGATTGGAGTTGGCGCGTGTTTCGCGCACCGTGTGCAGCGCGGCAATGTCGAGCGTGGGTTCGAGATCGGGATCGCCGAAGAAGCGCACGACGCCGCGCTCCACCTCGAATGTGGGCCGCGCAATGCCAAGATTGAGCTGATAGGTCCCGCGCTCCACGGTGAGCGAGTCGGCCAGCGCCAGGCGCGCGCCAAGGGCGTCGCGCGGCGCGGAGCGCGTGAGCCGCAGCTGCCCACCGAGTTTGAGGTTGGCTTCGGGCGAACGCAGCCACACGTCATCGCCGATGCGCAGGCGCACATCGTCGAGCTGCAGATTGCGCATGATCATGCTGGGCGCATTGGGCAGCAGCGCATTCACACCAAGCCGTGTGGTGTCGATGAGGTCGAGATCCTCCGGAATATCGAGGGCCCGGCGCTGCGCCAACTGATTGATGTATACCCGGCCACGGTCCACGCGCACGGCGCCACGCAGCACCGGCGCCTCGCTCGAGCCCTCAAGCGTGATGGGACGTGTCGTGGTCAGCGTGAGCGACGCCGACCGGGCCTTGTCCACCGCGAGGAAGTTGTTGGCCGCCAATTGCAGATTGAACGAGGGCTTGGCGATTTCGGTGATGCCAATGGTACCCGACAGTCCCAGTGAATCCGTGGGCGCGCCGCTCACGGCACCGAAGCGCCGGATCTGAATGGTGTCGCCCAGCAGGCCGACATCGGCTGACGCCTTCTCGAGACGGATGCCGAGGTTCTCGAGCGAGAGTGAGGCATCGTCCACCCGCAGCTGCCCGCGCAGACGGGGGCGATCCCAGGTGCCCGTGAGGGCCACATCGGTCTCCAGCGTCCCGCTGGCACGGGTGACGTCGGGGAAGAGGGATTCGAGCAGGGACAGATCGGTGCGCGCGCTTTCAATACGCCCGGTGAGCGGCTGGTCGATGGTGCGCCGCTCGCGCGCGGCGAGCGCGAGGTCCATGGGCAGCGAGGCCGACATGACCAGTGCGGACTGCCCGCCCACGCGCAGCGACCCCTCCACTCCCAGGCGCAGCGAATCGTAGTGCGCCCGCGCAAACAGTTCACCGAATCGCACCCGCCCCACCACCGCGTCGGCCAGCCGCACGGTGCCGTCCATGCGCGGGGCCTGACGGGTGCCCGACAGCGTGAAGTCGGCGTGCATGGTCCCCCGTGTGGGCGCCCGTGTGGCAGCACCCGCATTTCCGCCCGTACGCAGCAGGCGCCCAAGGTCGCCCAGCGGGACTCGATCGGCGAGAAACTCACCGCGCACCGCGCCGCTGTCGCCCAGCTGACCGCGCAGCAGTAGCCGCCCGGTGTCGCTGTGCAGCAGCACCAGCGAGTCGAGTACACCGCGCCCTTCACCCATGAGCCGCAGCGTGGCGGGCGCCGCCAGCGCAAAACCACGCGGTCTGGCAAATCCACTGTCAACGCGCACCGAGACGGTGTCGAATCGCACATCGGTGCTGTCACCCACGCGCGTCACGCCACCCGCCACCTGCAAGCGGCTTTCCGACGGGGTGCGCAGCGCGACAGAAAAGCGTTCGGCGAGGCCGCCCTTGAGGGTGGAGCGCGCCGTGGCCGCCGAGACGTCGAGCCCCAGCAGCAGCGCCGAATCGGCGGTGGCGATCAGCATACCGTTGGCGCCGCGCAGCACGTCGGCCACCTGCAGATCAAAACCGGCGCGCAGCGAGCGCGTGCCCGCCACCACCACATCACGCAAATCGGCGCGCGCATCCAGATCGAGCCCGCGCGCATCGAGCGAGTCGACGGAACCGAGCAACGTGCCGCTCATCTCCACCGTGCCGCGCAGCGTGTCGCTGGGCAAAATGAACGGGGTGCGTGTGCTGTCCCGTGGCGAGAGCCAGGGACGCAGGCCACCAAGCGAGTCGATCACGAGATTGAAGCGCAGCGCGTCCCGGCGCGCAGCGTCGAGCCCCAGACCACCGCGGGCCACGAGCCGCAGGGCGGAGCTCTCCACCTGCAGCGTGTCCACGCGCACATGCCCCGAGTCGAAGAGCACCGACACGGTGCCTCCGAAGAGCCGCGCGTCGGCAATGCGTGAGAACTGATCGACGGTGGCCGTGAGCGGCCCACGGATGCTGCGGGTGATGAACTCGTCGGTGGTGCTGTCCACGGTGGCCTGGAGGTCCACCACACCCGCCATGGTGAGCGCACTCGCGGGCAGACGCGAGTCACCGAAGAGCGACTGCAGATTGGCGCCACGCGCACGCCACGCGCCACTGGCTCCCATGACCGGCACCAGGGCATCGGCCTTGCCCGTGAAGCTCAGCTCTCCTCCCTCACCGGCCAGTGTGGCCTGCAAGTCAAAGGCATCGGCCATGCCTTTGGCCACAATGCGCCCAACCGCCGATCCGCGCAGCGGCATGTCGGGGTAGGAGCGCGACAACGTGGTGTACGACAGCGGCACGGCCTGCAGGTCCACGTCGAAGAAGGTGCCCTCGGGCACCAGCGTGTAGCGGCCGGCGCCGGTGAATCGCGACGGCTGACCCGGTCCGTCCACCAGTTCGAGATCGGCGTTGCTGAAGAAGGCGTCGTACCAGAGCGAGTCGAGGCGCACCCGGCCACGCGCGAAGCCATTGAGTTCCGCGAAGAGCGGATTGACGTGGCGCGGCGTGCGGAAATCGAGCTGCTCGATGTCCAGATCGACACCCTTGAGCACCGCTTCGGCGGGCGCAAAGATGTTGAGCCGCCCGCGCGCCCGTGCGCGGCTCACGGCGCCCGGCACGTGCTCGTCGAAGTACGCCAGCTGCGCGTCATCGAGTTGCCAGTCGGGCAGGAAGCCGCCGCGGCCCGTCACGCGTCCACGCAGCGCGCCCTGCCAGTCATAGGGGAAGGGTTCCCCGTTGAACCAGCGCAACAGGTCGGTGTGCGCCGGTTCGAGCTGCAGGTCCACGTCGGTCAGCCGCGTCACCGGCCCACCCACGCCCCAGGTCATGCGCCCCATGAGACGCGAGCGCAGCGAGCGCGCGTCCATGTTGGTGATCTGGTAGTCGATGATGCTCAGGTTGCGCGGGTCGTTGCGCATGGTGAGAAACGCGCGCCCGCCGCCCACATGCGGCACCGTTTCGTCGATCCACGCCAGATCGGTGAGCGAGACGGTGTCGAGTTGCAACCGGATGTCGTAGCGCACCGGCTTGCCGCCACCCCACACGATCTTGGCACCGCCGTGCGCGCGCGAGCCGGGCAGCGCAAAGCGGGCGCTGTCCACGAAGAGCGAATCGCCGAGCTTGTGGAATCGGCCCTTGAGCCCCTGGAACCAGAAGGGCGGATAGACCCACATCACGTCCATCTTGCGCACGGTGAAGAACTGGCCGGCGCTGTCCGGATCGGCGAGACGGGACCGCCCGAGCGCCACATTGCCGCGCACGAAGCGATAGACCTGCACATAGCGTCCGTCTTCGGCGCGGCGTTCGCCGTCGAGTCGCGTGAGATTGTAGCGCAGCGCGCTGTCCCGCTTGGCTCCGCGCAGCGTGTCCGACAACTGCCACGGCAGGCGCGCCACGAAGGTGGCCTCGTGCAGCGTGGTGGTGTCGATGACGATGTAACGGCCGAAGCGGCTGGGCGTGCCCTTGGGTTTTGCCGGGCCGCGCCGGAGCGCGCGCTTCCAGTTCCAGTCGTCGCTGCCGTAGTCGATGAGCGTGATGCGCGGCCGCGTGACCTCGAGCGACTTGATGACGATGCGCGCGTCGAGCAGGTCGCGCGGATCGTAGGTGACGCGAATGGGTCCCGTGGTGATGAACGGTTTGCCGTCGGCCGTGCGCAGGTCGAGCGAGTCGATGGCCAGCTCGGTGAACAGCGTGCCGTGCAGCCCACTCACATGCAGTCGGCCGGGAATGGCCGCGCGCGCAATGGGCAGCGCCGTGCGCAGAATCAGCGCGCGTCCTGCATCGGTTTGCGTGAGGCCCACCACGCCGCCCACGGCCGCCACCAGCAGCAGCAACAGCACCGCGGCGGTGCCCAGGACGACCGTGCGACGGCGCGGTGCCATCAGAAGGCCTGCCCGATCCAGATGCTCGGATTGAGACGTCCGAGCAGACCCGTGCGCCGCGTGGGCCGGAAGGTGGAGGGGCAGGAGCCCGAGGCCTGCACCGGCGGCGCGCCCGGCTGGATGCTTTCGTTGATGGCCAGCTGATTGCCGGGGCTCACGCAGTACAATGGCGCCACACCCGCCTGCAGCGGGGCGTTGAAGTACGCCGCCCCCGCCGGCAGGGCGTAGGGGTTGTAGCCGAAATCCACTCGGATGGCGCCGAAGGGCGAGGCCACGCGCACGCCCAGACCGGGCGTGACCTTGATGATGGGCCCATCGCTCGCGAGCGACGCGCCACGCGCCACATCACCGCGATTCCACAGGCGTCCCGCATCGGCAAAGGCCGCCAGTTGCAGCAGACGCGGCAGCACAGGACTCGGCCACTGCGCCTCGAGATTGGCCACGAACAGCGTGTTGCCGCCCGTGGGCACCACACGTTCGGTGACGGTGGTGGAATCGACGCGGAAGAACTGCCGCCCGTTCTCCTGCACCGCCTGATAGCCGCTCACGATGTACACGGCCGGCCCCAGCTCATTCTGCCGGAAGCCGCGCACGGTGGTGGGGCCACCGGCGTAGAGGCGCTCCTGCGGCGGAATGAAGCTGCCCACGCCCGCACCGCTGCCCTGCCCCTGCACGAGCCCGCCGCGCACATGCGCCGTGACGGTGGCGCTGCCCAGCTGGTGATACCACGACACATCGGCGGTGGCGCGGTTGAACTGCTGCGTGCGGTCGCTGCCGATGAGTGTGCTCGCGTGGCGCAGCGATACCCGCGCCAGCGTGCCGCCCGTGGGGCGCAGCGGATCGTTGAGCCGCTCGCGTGAGATGCTGAACTCGAGCGCGGCCAGGCGGTTGTTGCGCTGCAGAAAGCCGCGCAGCTCGGCGTCACAGGCGTTGAACACCGCGCAGAAGAAGGCGGGTTCGGCCTCGGTGCGCCCCAGCTCCAGTTGATACGACAGCGTGCTGGGTGTGCGTGTGGCGGCGCGGCGCGCGAACGGATCAGTCACCGAGAACACGCCACCAATGGGCGTACGGCGCAGGAAGGCGCGGTACTCACTGAGCGTGGAACTGAACAACGTGAGCGACGGCACCCGCGCCTGCTCGGCGCGCACGGGCTGCCGCAGCGTCATGGACGTGTAGTAGTTCAGCGTGCGCGAGTACGGATCGGAGCGCGCCTGCCCCTGACAGAGCTCGGGGAAACCATCCACCGGCGCCCCGAGGCCGATCTTGCTCACACGCGCCGTGAGTTCGAGGCGCTGCGCGTAAGGCAGGAAATCGCGATCGGTGAGCGAAGCCTGCGTGCGAAAGCAGTCGAGTGTGGCCCAGCCCATGCCGCCGCGTGCCGCGAAGCGATCGCCCTCCACCAGCCGCGCGGTGAGATTCACCAGTGTATCGCCCGGCGGCTGCACACTGTCAGGCTGAATCTCCACCCGCTGAAAGGCGTCGGTCTGATAGAGATTGCGCTGCGCATCGATGATGGCGCGCGCACTGTACCAGTCGCCGGACGAGACATTGAGGGCGCGGCGGATCATGGCGTCGGACACCTGACGACTGCCGTCGGGTGACTCGACCTGGAGCGCAATGCGACCGATGCGCGCACGGGCGCCGGGCACCACGGCCACCTCCACATCGGCCGTGCGCGCCCGGGTGTTGGTGGTGTAGGCCAGCAGCGCCTCGGCCTGCGGCCATCCCCGATTGCGCAAACGACGCACCAGCGTGTCGCGCCCGGCCTCGAGCGCCGAGCGATCGAAGAGACCGCCCACCTGCAGGGGGAAGTCGCGCGCGGCCCGGGCCAGTTCGGGGTGTTCGCTGGTGCCGCGCAACACCAGCGCGCTCACGCGCATGGGCTCCCCCTCGCGGATGACGAAGGTGATGTCGATCACCTGTCGCTTCACGTTCTGCACCACCGTATCCACCTGCACGTCGGGATAGCCGCGGCGGCGATAGAGGGAGGTGAGTCGCTGCACATCACGCGCGAACTCCACCGGATCGAGGCAGCGCCGCTGCCCGACGAGGGGCACACCGGGCAAGGTGGAGGGCAGCGTGGCGACGGTGGCAGCGAGTGCGGAGGCCGGATACTCGCGGTTGCCCTCGAATCGCAGGGTGCGCACCTCGCGATCGCCGCGCTCGCAGGAGAGGTCCTGGGCGGCGAGGGGACCGGCGATGGCGAGGGCGAAAAGCAGGGAGAGGGAGCGCACGACGCAGGGGAAGTTAACAGCCCGTAGCTGCCGCCGAACAGCGGAACCGCAAACTGCGGAACAGCCAACTGCGAAACTGCCAACTGCGATAGCCGGGGGCTCGGAAGCCTGTACACCAGAAGCCGTAGGGCAGAAGCCCTGACCGCAGCCCTGCAGTTGGGGCTCCTGCGGTACGGCTCCCGAGCTGCAGGCTTCCGGGCCACGGCTATCGCCGTTTGCTGTTCCCCATGCGTTCCCATGTCCCAATTCTCGTCATTCTGATGTCACACCATCTCATTTCTCAGCGCATGCTGGGGCATGAGCGACTCCCGCAATCTCCGTGTGCTCTCTGCCGCCGAGGACCTCGCCGTGGCCGTGCTGTCTGTCGTGCCGCTGGTCAATGCCCGTCGCGCCCCCGGAGTGCGCGGCCAGCTGGCCCGCTCCGTGACGGCCATCTCCGCCAACGTCGCGGAAGCGGCCAATCTGGGCAGCGACCCGAACTTCAAGCGGCAGCTGCGGCTCGCCCTGGCGTCGGCGAATGAAGCGGGCAGCCACCTGCGGGTGCTCGAGCGCACCGGCGCCGTACAGCGGCAGCACATCTGGCGCTGCGAAAACAAGCGGGTGGCAGTGTGCAAGATGCTTGTGAGCCTCATTCGCGCTGTCGAGGAGCGAGAGGCGAACGAGGAGGAGGAACGGCGGAACAGCAAGGACCGAAACAGCAAACCGCGACAGCCAACAGCGGAATAGCCAATCGCGAAACGGCCAACCGCGATAGCGGAATGCCCGGAAGCCATGACTCCAGAAGCCATAAACCATAAGCCCCAACCGCAGCCCGGCAGTAGAGGCTCCTGCGCTGAGGCTTCCGGCGCAAAGGCTTCCGACGCACGGCTATCGCCGTTGGCCGTTCCGCGGTTGGCTGTCGCAGTTTGCCGTTCCGCGGTTTGCCGTTCCGCAGTTTGCCGTTCCGCCGTTCGCCGTTCCCCCCCCAGTTACGTTCCATGGCATGAAGATCTATACCCGGACTGGAGACGAGGGCGGTACCGCCCTCTTCGGCGGCGGCCGCGTGGGCAAGGATCACCCGCGGGTGGAAGCCTATGGCGATGTCGACGAGCTCAATGCCTCCCTCGGCCTCGCCCGCAGCATCGACATGATGCCGCGCATCGACGAAGTCCTCGTGCCCATCCAGCGGGACCTTTTTGCCATCGGCGCCCTGCTGGCCACGCCCGATCACGAGAAAATGCGTGAGCAGCTGGTCAAGGCGCGCATCGATGAGGCGCGCATTGCGGAGCTCGAGCGCGCCATTGACGCCTGCGAAGCCGAGCTCGAGCCGCTGCGCAGCTTCATCATTCCGGGCGGCACGCCCAAGGCTGCCGCGCTGCATGTCGCCCGCACGGTCTGCCGTCGTGCCGAACGGCGCGTGGTGCATCTGGCCAGCACGGTGGAGCTGCCGCATCTCGTCATCATCTATCTCAATCGCCTCTCCGACCTGCTCTTCATGCTGGCCCGCGTCGCCAACAAGCGGGCCGGTGCCGGCGAGGTGACCTGGTAGCGGTCGTGCCGGACACGCCGGTGCAGGTCGAGCCGCTCGCGCCCCTGCCACTCACCTACCCCGTGTACTGCGCCCCGGGCGCACTCGGGGCGCTGGGCCACATTGTGCAGCAGCACGCGCCGGCCCATCGCTACGTGGTCATCAGCGATGAGGTCGTGGCACCGCTGCACGCGGCGCGCGTCATGGCGGCGCTGCAGCAGATCGCGCCGGCTGAGCGCAGCACGCTGCTCACCCTGCCCGCCGGCGAGGAGCACAAGACCCGCGCCGAGTGGGCCCGTCTCAGCGACGCTTTGCTGGCCTGGGGAGCGGGACGTGACACCACCATTCTCGCGCTGGGCGGTGGCGTGGTTGGGGATCTCGCGGGCTTTGTCGCCGCCACGTTCATGCGCGGGGTCCCCGTGGTGCAGCTGCCCACCACCCTGCTGGCCATGGTGGACGCGGCCGTGGGTGGCAAGACCGCCGTCGACACGCCCGCAGGCAAGAATCTCGTGGGTGCCTTTCACGACCCGGCCGCCGTAGTCATGGACACCGCGCTGCTGAACACCCTGCCGCCCGCGGTGCTGCGCACGGGCCTGGCCGAAATGCTCAAGCACGGCGTGCTGTCGGGCGCCGCCTATTTCGCACAGGTGGAGGAGACCGGCCGCCGTCTCGCGCAGCTCGATGACCGCGCGCGCGCCGCAGCCCTCACACCGCTGGTGGCGGACAGCGTGCGCATCAAGGCCGCCGTGGTGGCAGATGACGCGCGTGAGGGTGGCAAGCGGCAGGTGCTCAACTTCGGCCACACCATTGCCCACGCCATCGAGAAGCTGCTCGACTATCGCCTGCCCCATGGCGACGCGGTGGCCCTTGGCATGATCGTCGAGGCGCAGCTCGCCGAACTCTCGGGGGTGGCGCGCGAACCGCTGGCCCGGCGCATCCGCGAGGCTCTGACTGCCGTGGGTCTGCCCACCACCCTGCCCGCCGGCGTGGACCGGGACGCCGTGCTGCACGAAACGCACGGCGACAAAAAGGCCCGCGCCGGTGCCGCCCGCTACGCCCTGCCCCTCGCCCTTGGCGAGATGGACCCGGCCGAGGGCCGCTGGTCGCGCCCGGTGGCCGACGCCCTCGTTCGACAGGCCCTCGACGCGATCTGAAGTCGGGCCTCACCAACCGATTACCACGGATTCCACGGACAACAAGAGAAACCACAGGAAGGGCACTTCGAGATGTCCCTTCCTGCTTTTTCCGTTGTTGTCCGTGTCATCCGTGGTGGTCAGTTGGAGCTGAACATGCCTCACTGCTAAGGTAACTTGATCGGAAATGTCACAAAGGTGGCGCCGGACTGTCCCATTTGCGCCGTCGCGAAAATTTTC
>VFQP010003846.1_pt1 | contig 14699 bp, 11 predicted proteins | sample 3512351 | NCBI WGS metagenome assembly VFQP01 (sample SAMN10412372, study PRJNA504923) | tailings metagenome | isolation source: Relicate 1 Philex TSF1 revegetated site | place: Philippines: Tuba, Benguet | collected 2017-08-29 | reverse complement strand
GGGCGCTGGTAGATGGTGCCGTCGGGGTTGCGGTCGAACGGCATGCCCATGTGCTCGAGCTCGTACACCACCTTGGGTGCTTCGCGGCACATGAACTCGATGGCGTCCTGGTCACCGAGCCAGTCGGAGCCCTTGATGGTGTCGTAGAAGTGGTAGTGCCAGTTGTCTTCGCTCATGTTGCCCAGCGAGGCGCCGATGCCGCCTTGAGCGGCCACGGTGTGCGAACGCGTGGGGAAGACCTTGGACAGCACGGCGACCTTGAGGCCGGCGCGCGCGAGCTGCAGCGAGGCGCGCATGCCGGAGCCACCGGCACCGACGATGACGACGTCGAACTGGCGCTTGTTGACAGGGGTGGGGGCGGACATGACTCAGATTCTCCAGAGAACTTGGACTGCCCAGCCAAGGCAGGCCAGCAGCCAGACCAGGGTGAACACGTGCATGACGACGCGCAGGCCCGCGGGCTTGACGTAGTCCATCCAGATGTCGCGAACGCCGACCCACACGTGGTAGGCCAGGGCCACGAACACCGCAAAGGTGAGGGCCTTCATCCATTGCGGGGCGAAGATGCCGGCCCAGCCTTCATAGCCGAGCGGGCCGCTGGTGAACAGCACCTTGGCGAGCACCACGAGGGTGAACAGCGCCATGAGCGCGGCCGTGATGCGTTGCGCGAGCCAGTCGCGCATGCCGTAGTGGGCGCCGGTGACGACGCGTTTGGAACCGTAGTTGACGGACATGGGAAGAACCTCGCGGGCGATCAGTACAGGCCGAACAGCTTGGCGCCCAGCACGACGGTCAGGCCGATGCTCAGCACCAGCGTGACCACGGCCGAGGACTTGCCGAACGACTTGGTCACGGCGTGGGTGGCGTCCATCCAGAGGTGGCGCACACCGGCGATGAAGTGGTGCAGGTAGGCCCAGATGAGGGCAAGCACCACGAGCTTGAGGAACCAGCCCGGCACGAAGCCGATGCCGCCCTCGAAGGCGCCGACGAACACGTCGTGGGAGATCTCGGACGACACCGAGGTGTCGAACAGCCACACGATCAGTGGCAGCAACAGGAACATCAACAGGCCGCTGACGCGGTGCAGGATCGACACCCAGCCTGCGGCGGGCAGGCGGTAGGTGGTGAGATCCTTGAACGCGTTGATGTTGCGGAACTCGGGCCGCTTGTTGGTCAACTCGGGCATGGATGGGGCTTTCGTGGGAAAGGCGCTCGGGCGGGGGAAGGGGTTTGGCAACTCGCTGGTAACTCGTTCGTAACTCGCACCAGGAGCGGGCAAATTCTATTGCAACGCAGCAGGCCGTCGTGTACCTGACAAGCCGGTACCGAAGTGCCGTACGCGGGTTCTCAGCTCAATTCATTGCGGTAGTGGCGTGCGTCGGTGCGGTAAAGGCCCCGGCGCAGCTCCATGGGGGTGTCGTTGTAGGTGAAGGCCAGCCGCTCCACGCTGAGCAGCGGATGGCCAGGCGCGACGGCCAGGCGTTCGGCCGCCTCGGCATCGGCGCTCACGGCCTTGAGCTTCTCGACCGCGCGCACCATGCGCACGCCGAACTGCGATTCGAACAGCGCGTACATGGGGCCCTTGTCGCTGGCCAGGGTGTCGATGGTGAGCCCTTTGAAGGGGCCGCCGGGCAGCCAGATCTCTTCGAGGATCGCGGGCGTGCCGCCGAAGGCCAGCACGCGGCGCACCTGCAGCACGCCGTCACCGGTGCGCAGACCGAGCTGGCGCGCCACCTCGGCGCTCGCGCGCAGGCGGCGGCAGTCGATGATCTGGCGCTCGGCCGGGCCCTGCTCGTCGAGCGTGCCCTGGTCGGGCAGCAGGCGAAGGAAGCGGAACTGGATGTGCTGCTCGGCGTGGGTGGCCACGAAGGTGCCCTTGCCCTGGCGCCGCACCACGAGGTTGTCGGTGGCGAGTTCGTCGATGGCCTTGCGCACCGTGCCCTGGCTGACCTTGTAGCGCGCAGCGAGGTCGAACTCGCTCGGGATCATGTCGCCGGGTTTCCACTCGCCGGCCTGCAGGCTGCGCAGGATCAGGCCCTTGATCTGCTGGTACAGCGGGCTGAACGCAGGCGCCCCCGACTCGGCAGCGGTGCTGCCATCACCCGGCTGGGTTGTGTCGGAAGGAGAGGGCGATGTGGCCATGGGGGGTATGGGCGGCGCGGTGCCGCGGAGGCCAATGATATCTTATATAAGACATAAGACAAATTGACCGCCTAGGGTTTACGCGGGTACACTCCCGCCCGACTCAAGCCCCGATCGCCGCCACCGATACCCCGCGTGGCGCGCCGTTCCAGCGGCCCCGGTCCCTCCACATTCCAACACCCATCCCTGGAGCTCCCACCATGACCAAGAAGCCCGTTCGCGTCGCCGTCACCGGCGCCGCCGGCCAGATCGGCTACGCCCTGCTGTTCCGCATCGCCTCCGGCGAAATGCTCGGCAAGGACCAGCCCGTGATCCTGCAACTGCTGGAGATCCCGGACGAGAAGGCCCAGAAGGCGCTCAAGGGCGTGATGATGGAACTGGAAGACTGCGCCTTCCCGCTGCTGGCCGGCATGGAAGCCCACAGCGACCCGATGACCGCCTTCAAGGACACCGACTACGCGCTGCTCGTGGGCGCCCGTCCCCGCGGCCCCGGCATGGAGCGTGCCGACCTGCTGGCCGCCAACGCCCAGATCTTCACCGCCCAGGGCAAGGCCCTGAACGCCGTGGCCAGCCGCGACGTGAAGGTGCTGGTGGTCGGCAACCCCGCCAACACCAACGCCTACATCGCCATGAAGAGCGCGCCCGACCTGCCGCGCGAGAACTTCACCGCCATGCTGCGCCTGGACCACAACCGCGCCGCCAGCCAGATCGCTGCCAAGACCGGTGGCAAGGTCGGCGAGATCGAGAAGCTCACCGTGTGGGGCAACCACTCGCCCACCATGTACGCCGACTACCGCTTCGCCACCATCGGCGGCAAGAGCGTGAAAGACGCCATCAACGACCAGGTCTGGAACGAGACCGTGTTCCTGCCCACCGTGGGCAAGCGCGGCGCCGCCATCATCGAAGCGCGCGGCCTGTCGTCGGCCGCCTCGGCCGCCAACGCCGCCATCGACCACATGCGCGACTGGGCCCTGGGCTCCAACGGCAAGTGGGTCACCATGGGCGTGCCCTCCAACGGCGAGTACGGCATCCCCAAGGACGTGATGTTCGGCTTCCCGGTCACCACCGAAGGCGGCAAGTACAAGATCGTCGAAGGCCTGCCCATCGACGAGTTCAGCCAGAAGTGCATCGACAAGACCCTGGCCGAGCTCGTGGGCGAGCAGGACGGCGTCAAGCACCTGCTCTGATCCAGCCCCTGCGCGTGAACCCTCGCACCATCCTGCTCGGGCCCCAGGCCGGCGCCATCGCGCTGCCGGTCTGTGACCATTACAGCGGGGTCGAGGCGCGCATGCGCAAGAGCCTGTCGCTACAGGCCGAACTCGCCGACGAGTTCGGCGCCTGCGTGTTCGACGTCACCCTGGACTGCGAAGACGGCGCCCCGGTGGGCGGCGAGGCCGAACACGCCGCGCTGGTCACCGAACTCGCGCTGTCGGCGCCACCGGGTGCGCGCGTCGCGGTGCGCGTGCATGCGGTCGACCACCCGGCTTTCGAGGCCGACATCGCCCACATCGTGGGCCGCGCGGGCGCCCGGCTGTGCCACGTGATGCTGCCCAAGGTCGAATCGGTGGCCGACGTGGACCGCGCCGCGGCCCTGCTCGATGCGGCTGGCGCCCCCACGCTCGCGCTGCACGCGCTCATCGAATCGCCCGCCGCGGTGCACCGCGCCTTCGACATCGCGGCCCACCCGCGTCTGCAGAGCCTGAGCTTCGGCCTGATGGATTTCGTGTCCGCGCACGGCGGGGCCATACCCTCGGCCGGCATGAGCTCGCAGGGCCAGTTCAGCCACCCGCTGGTGCTGCGCGCCAAGATCGAGATCGCCAGCGCCTGCCACGCGCACGGCAAGGTGCCCGCGCACGGCGTGGTCACCGAGTTCAAGGACCTGGCCGCGCTGCAGACCGCTGCGCGCCGCGCCGCGCATGAACTCGGGTTCACGCGCATGTGGAGCATCCACCCCGACCAGATCCGCCCCATCGTCGCGGCCTTCACGCCCGCGGCCGACGAGGTGGACGAAGCCGCCACCGTCATCGAGCGCGCCGCTGCCGCGGCCTGGGCGCCGGTGCAGGTGGGTGGCCGCCTGCACGACCGCGCGAGCTACCGCTACTACTGGCAGGTGCTCGAACGCGCCCAACGCACCGGGCGCGGCCTGCCCGCGCCGGTGCAAGCCCTGTTCGCCGCCACCTGACCCCTCATTTGTTTGTCCCACGGAGAAACCCCATGTCCAACTTCCTCGCCGACTACCGCGCCCACGCCGCCGAACGCGCCGCGCTGGGCATTCCGCCGCTGCCGCTTTCGGCGCAGCAGGTGGCCGACCTGATCGAGCTGATCAAGACCCCGCCCGGTGGCGAAGAAGCCTTCCTGCTGGAGCTGCTCACGCACCGCGTGCCGCCCGGCGTGGACGACGCGGCCAAGGTCAAAGCCAGCTTCCTGGCGGCCGTGGCCCACGGCGACATTCAGGTGGGCCTGATCGACAAGGCCAAGGCCACCGAGCTGCTGGGCACCATGGTGGGCGGCTACAACGTGCACCCGCTGATCGAGCTGCTCGACGACCCGGGCGTGGCCGCCGTGGCGGCCGAGGGCCTGAAGAAGACCCTGCTGATGTTCGACTACTTCAACGACGTGGCGGCCAAGGCCAAGGCCGGCAACGCCAAGGCGCAGGAAGTGATGAAGAGCTGGGCCGATGCCGAGTGGTTCACCTCGCGCCCCGAAGTGCCCAAGAGCATCACCGTCACCGTGTTCAAGGTGCCCGGCGAGACCAACACCGACGACCTCTCGCCCGCGCCCGATGCGTGGAGCCGCCCGGACATCCCGCTGCACTACCTCGCCATGCTCAAGAACACCCGTGCCGACGCGGCGTTCAAGCCCGAGGAAGACGGCAAGCGCGGCCCGATGCAGTTCATCGAGGACCTCAAGAAGAAGGGCCACCTCGTGGCCTACGTGGGCGACGTGGTGGGCACCGGCTCCTCGCGCAAGTCGGCCACCAACTCGGTGATCTGGGCCACGGGCCAGGACATCCCCTTCGTGCCCAACAAGCGCTTCGGCGGCGTCACGCTCGGCGGCAAGATCGCGCCCATCTTCTTCAACACGCAGGAAGACTCGGGCTCGCTGCCGATCGAAGTGGACGTGAGCAAGCTCGAAATGGGTGACGTGATCGAGGTGCTGCCCTACGACGGCAAGATCACCAAGAACGGCGCCGAGGTCGCGTCGTTCGCGCTCAAGAGCGATGTGCTGCTCGACGAGGTGCGTGCCGGTGGCCGCATCAACCTGATCATCGGCCGCAGCCTGACCGCCAAGGCGCGCGAGTTCCTGGGCCTGCCGGCCTCCACCGCGTTCCGCCTGCCGCAGGCCCCGGCCGCGAGCAAGGCCGGCTTCACGCTGGCGCAGAAGATGGTGGGCCGCGCGGTCGGTCTGCCCGAAGGCCAGGGCGTGCGCCCCGGCACCTACTGCGAGCCCAAGATGACCACCGTGGGCAGCCAGGACACCACCGGCCCCATGACGCGCGACGAACTGAAAGACCTGGCCTGCCTGGGCTTCAGCGCCGACCTCGTGATGCAGTCGTTCTGCCACACCGCGGCCTATCCCAAGCCCGTGGACGTGAAGACCCACCGCGAGCTGCCCGCCTTCATCAGCAACCGCGGCGGCGTGGCCCTGCGCCCCGGTGACGGCGTGATCCACAGCTGGCTCAACCGCCTGCTGCTGCCCGACACCGTGGGCACCGGTGGCGACTCGCACACCCGCTTCCCGATCGGCATCAGCTTCCCCGCCGGCTCGGGCCTCGTGGCCTTCGGCGCCGCCACCGGCGTGATGCCGCTGGACATGCCCGAGTCGGTGCTGGTGCGCTTCAAGGGCCAGATGCAGCCCGGCGTGACGCTGCGCGACCTGGTCCACGCGATCCCGCTGTACGCGATCAAGGCCGGTCTGCTGACCGTGGCCAAGGCCGGCAAGAAGAACGTGTTCTCGGGCCGCATCCTCGAGATCGAAGGGCTGCCCGACCTCAAGGTGGAACAGGCCTTCGAGCTGTCCGACGCGAGCGCCGAGCGCTCGGCCGCGGGCTGCACCATCAAGCTCAACCCCGAGCCGATCAAGGAATACCTCACCAGCAACATCGTGCTGATGAAGAACATGATCGCCGACGGCTACCAGGACGCCAAAACCCTGCAGCGCCGCATCGAGAAGGTCGAGGCCTGGCTGGCGAACCCGCAGCTGCTCGAAGCCGACAAGGACGCCGAGTACGCGGCCGTGATCGAGATCGATCTGGCCGACATCAAGGAGCCCATCGTCTGCTGCCCGAACGACCCGGACGACGCCAAGTTCATGTCCGAAGTGGCCGGCACCAAGATCGACGAAGCCTTCATTGGCAGCTGCATGACCAACATCGGCCACTTCCGCGCCGCGGCCAAGCTGCTGGGCGGCCAGCGCGACATCCCGGTCAAGCTGTGGGTGGCGCCGCCGACCAAGATGGACCAGAGCGAGCTGATCAAGGAAGGCCACTACGCCGCCTTCGGCACCGCCGGTGCACGCACCGAGATGCCGGGCTGCAGCCTGTGCATGGGCAACCAGGCCCAGGTGCGTGAAGGTGCCACGGTGGTGAGCACCAGCACGCGCAACTTCCCGAACCGCCTGGGCAAGAACACCAACGTGTTCCTGGCCTCGGCCGAACTGGCGGCCATCGCGTCCAAGCTGGGCCGCATCCCGACCGTGGCCGAGTACCACGCCGAGATGGGCATCATCAACAAGGACGCCGCCAGCGTGTACCGCTACATGAACTTCGACCAGATCGAGGAGTACGCGGACGTGGCCAAGGGCGTGACGGCCTGAGGACGGTTGTCCGTCGCCCAAACAGAAAAGGGCGCCCCCATGGGGGCGCCCTTTTTCATGGGCCTTTGGCGCTCGCTCAGCGCTTTGCGAACACCGATCTGATCTGCCGAAGCGCATCCCCGGGGAAATCTTTGAGCCTGCGGCCAGAGGTGTCTTCCTTCACACCCCGCGTTGGGGCAAAGGGGCTGCCTTTTGTGCTCGCCAAAGCTTCAGCGATTTCCTGGGCAGAGGACTCCACATTTGATGGCGTCTGCTTGGAGCGGGGGAAACTGGTCATGTACTTCAAGCCCATGTTGCGGCTCAACGCCTTTCGCCTGGCTGCGGTGACTTGTTCGAGCTCTTGAAGGTTCTTCACCGCGTGGTCACTCGACAAAGGCGCCCCCGTCGTCTGTTTGGGTTCCTTATCCAGGCGCTTCGTCTGGGCCATCAAGCGTTCGCTTTCTTGCCTGTCTTTTTCCTGTCTTGCGTCCAATTCTTCGATCGTGGCTTTCAGCTTTGCATCCGATTCGTCATGGATCTTTTGCGCGGCTTCATTCGCCGCGCGAAGCGCGTCGACTTCCTTTCCCATCTTTCGGGCTGTGCGTTTCACGGCATCGAGGCCTGAATCCTTCGGCGCTTGGGCGGGATTGCGCGGATCTTGGGCGACGCGTTGCCGCAGTTCCTCGAGCAGTTCAGGTGAAGGATGCAGGCTGTCGAATATGGGGTTGACGCTTTTTTCCGTCGATTCGGCTGCTGGTGGACTGTCATTCTTGCCGGTCGACGGCTTTGCGGATTTGATCTGCTGCTTTCGAAGAGCCTGGAACTCAGCATCCGGCATGTCAATGATGCTTTCGACCGTGTCTTGAAGCTGTGTTGCGGTCGTTGGACTCAATGCATGGGGGCGATCGTCGCTTTGGGATTCGTCTTCCTCCGCAGGCCCTGAATCGTCGGCTTGTCGCGAAGTTGCCAAGGCGGAGGAGGAAGTCTGTGGAATCCCTGCAGCGTTGGTGGCGCTGCCAAAAAGACCGCCTTGGGTTTCAACAACCTGTTTGAAGCCGCTGACCAGATATTCAACTTCATCGTTGACATCTTCGTCCGCCACAACAAGATTCCTTTGTGCGATCTCCAGCGACCTCACCATCTCATCGAGGCCATCGCCAGCGCTTTCGTCTTCGTTCAAGGCTTGATACAGGGTGACCAAGTCGGGGGGCAAGCCGTCAAAGGCAGTCGCGGCCTCCTGCTGCAACTGTGGAGCCACCTTCACACCGGCTGTGCAGGCCGCTCGTTGTGCGGGCTTGGGCAGCATTTCGATCTCGTTGATAAGCTGATCCAGTTCGACATCCACGCGCTTCGAGCTCGCTTGCACAGCCAGCCGGTTGGCCTCGGCGGCATGGGCTTTCGCCAGTGCCGTGGTTTCCGCGCTTGCAATCCGGGCAAGCGAAACACAATCCTGGGACGCTTGCGAGAAAACGGCTTTCAGGCCATCGAACTTGTCCGATTCATAGCCAGACGCTTTGATCGCTTCGTCAAGCATCTTTTGCAGGCCGGCATAAAACACAGTCATGTCTGTGCAGATCGCCACGCTTTTCTGGCGGGCAGCGATCGCAGGATCGTCCGAGTAAACCCTGGCCGTTGAGATCGGCGGGTATGGGATCAAGTCTTGTGGCGGTTCGGGTTGGGTCGAGTCTTCGTGCAATTCGAAGAGCTCGGGCGGATCGAAAAGCTTCTCGTCCCAAGCGCCACGGCAGGCTTGTACGAGTTGGTTGTCCGGATGGTCGTTCAAACCCAGGGCTTCTGTGGTCGAGCGATGCGCCAAGGAATCGTCCATCGTCGCGTCGCTCGAACCGACCATGCCTTCACTCAAGAGAAGCGTCTTGGCGCTCCCCGTGTCGACCGGCCTTGTTTCTTCACGGCCGTTCTCGATGGGCGTGAGGTTGGGGCTGATGCCCACGGTTTTGGGTTGGAGCGGTTTGGAGTGGCCCGGTCTTCTGAAAATGAGGTTGTCGCTTCGGGGCATGGGGCTTCCGTTCAGGTGAGAGGTTCAGGCGCGCACGGCCGCGCTTTGCAGCAAGGCGGCGCGGTGGTCTTTGTCCAGCGAGAGATCGTTCGATGCACCGAGATCGCGCCGCCAATCGAGCACCTGCCCTGCGGTGTCGCGCACCAGCTGCGCGAGCCAGTCTTCTGGCGCCACGCCCTGATGGGGCGGCGTGGCCGTGAGGCACAGCAGCGTGGTCTTGCGCTTGGCGTGAAAGCCGAAACGCAGGTTGGGGTGGTCGGTGGTCATGAGCTGCAGCGTGAGCAGGTGCTCGTGCACCGCGGCGCGCTGGGCTTCGGGGAACAGGGCGATTTCGGCCAGCAGCAGGAAGTGGGCGCTGGGCTCGCGGTGGTGCAGTTCGATGTGCACGCCGTCGAGCGTGACGGTGTGGCCCCGGCCCAGGGCATGGGGATCGGCCAGGTTCAGCGCCAGGCTGGCACGGTGGCACAGGGTGTCGAACTGCTCACGGGTCATGGCGGGGCGCGGGTGGGCTGCGTCCTGCCTCAGTAACCCGTCCCGGGGAGCGGTTCCGGCCCTCCCGGGCCGGCGGGTCGATCAGCCGGCGCTGGCCAGAGCCCTCAGCCGTTCGGCCGTGGCCTCGTCGGCGGGGAAGAAGGTCTCCAGCGCCAGTTCCTGCAGGGTGATGTCGACCGCCGTGCCGAAGACCGTGGTGGTGCTCACGAGGTGGAGTTCGCCCACGGGGGTGTCGAAGCGGAATGGCATGAGCACACCCAGGTGCTCGCCGGGCAGCGCCGCGTCGGCCGCAGGCGGCGGCGCCGGCAGTGCGCGCAGCTCCTCGGCCAGCGTGGCCAGTGCGCCGTCGCCCGTGGCGGCGATCTGCTGGCGCAGACGCTCCAGCAGGTGCTCGCGCCACTGCGGCAGGTTGTGGATGCGCGGCGCCAGGCCTTGCGGGTGCAGGCTCAGGCGCAGCACGTTCACGGGCGGCTGCAGCAGCGCAGGCGCCACGCCCTGCAGCAGCAGCGGCACGAGCCGGTTGTGCATCACGAGGTTCCAGTGGCGGTCCATGGCCAGGGCGGGCCAGGGCTCGTGCGCATCGAGGATGCGCTGCACCGCCGCGCGTGCCGCCGCCATGGCGGGATCGTCGAGCGCGCGCTCGCGGTACATGGGTGCGTAGCCCGCGGCCACCAGCAGGGCATTGCGTTCGCGTGGCGGCAGCTGCAGGCGTTCGGCCAGGCGCATCACCATTTCGCGGCTCGGGCTGGCGCGGCCGGTTTCCACGCAGCTCAGGTGGCGCGTGGACACCTCGGCCTGCAGCGCGAGTTCGAGTTGGCTCAGGCGGCGGCGCTGGCGCCACTGGCGCAGGCGTTCGCCGAAGGGGGCGGGGGCGGCGTGGTGGGCGTGCATGGGGCCATGGTAGGGCGGGCGTGCGCGGCCGCCATGACCTGCGGGGTCATGGACCCGCTGCGGGGGCATGGCCACCATGGGCCGCCTGTTCAACCCCCTCAGGAGATCCTCCATGAACCTTGCCACGCTCCACCTTCCCACCCGCCAGCTGCGCCAGGTGCTGGCCTTCGACGCCCTGGCCGGTGCGGGACTGGCCGCGCTGCACCTGGCGCTCGCCGCCCCGCTGGCGGCCTGGTTCGGCCTGTCCGAGGCCCTGCTCACCGCCATGGGCTGGGCCCTGCCGGTCTACGCGCTGCTGGCCGGCCTGTTGGCGCGCCAGCGCACGCCCTCGCGCGCCTGGCTGCTGCTGCTGGTGCTGGGCAATCTGGGCTGGGCGCTGGCCTGCCTGGCGCTGGCCTGGGGCGGCACCGGGGTGACGCCGCTGGGCCAGGCCTACCTCACGGCGTTCGCGGTCGCGGTGCTGGTGCTGGCCGATCTGGAGTTCCTGGGCTGGCGGGCGCCCGGGCTGCGGCCGGCGGTGTGACGCAGCCCGTGCAGGGGGCAATCGGGCGCCGCGCTTGCGGTGTCTGCAGAAGGCCGCAGAATGGCCGCTCTGCGAACGATCTTCAGGAGAGACCCCCTCATGAACGCCCCCACGCGTTTCGCGCACCCCTTCGCCCACACGCTCAAGACCTTCAACCCGTCGGCCGGCAAGTCCGGCCGGCTGTATTCGCTGCCGGCGCTGGCGCGCGAATTTCCCAATGTGCAGCGACTGCCGCAGGCGATCCGCATCGTGCTCGAGAGCGTGCTGCGCCATTGCGACGGCGAGCGCGTGACGCGCGAGCACGTGCAGCAGCTCGCGAACTGGCGGCCCAATGCACCGCGCACCGACGAGATTCCCTTCACCGTGGCGCGCGTGGTGCTGCAGGACTTCACCGGCGTGCCGCTGCTGGCCGACCTGGCCGCCATGCGCAGCACGGCCGAACGCCTGGGCCAGGACCCGAAGAAGATCGAGCCGCTGGTGCCCGTCGATCTGGTGGTGGACCACTCGGTGATGGTGGACCACTACGGCACGAAGAACGCGCTCGACCTGAACATGAAGCTGGAGTTCCAGCGCAACCGCGAGCGCTATGGCTTCATGAAGTGGGGCATGCAGGCCTTCGACACCTTCGGTGTGGTGCCGCCGGGCTTCGGCATCGTGCACCAGGTGAACCTCGAGTACCTCGCGCGCGGCGTGCACATGAAGGGCGGGCTCTACTACCCCGACACGCTGGTGGGCACCGACAGCCACACCACCATGATCAACGGCATCGGCGTGGTGGGCTGGGGGGTGGGCGGCATCGAGGCCGAGGCCGCGATGCTGGGCCAGCCGGTGTACTTCCTCACGCCCGACGTGGTGGGCTTCGAGCTCACCGGCCGCCTGCGCGGCGGCGTCACCGCCACGGACCTGGTGCTCACCGTCACCGAGATCCTGCGCAAGCACAAGGTGGTGGGCAAGTTCGTGGAGTTCTTCGGCGAGGGCACGGCCTCGCTCACGCTGCCCGACCGCGCCACCATCGCGAACATGGCGCCCGAGTACGGGGCCACCATGGGCTTCTTCCCGGTCGATGAAAAAACCATCGACTACTTCCGCGGCACGGGCCGCAGCAAGGCCGAGATCGAGGCCTTCGAGGCCTACTTCCGCGCCCAGGGCCTGTTCGGCGTGCCGCGCCGCGGCGACATCGATTATTCGCAGGTGGTCACGCTCGACCTGGGCAAGGTCACGCCCAGCCTGGCCGGCCCCAAGCGCCCGCAGGACCGCATCGAACTGGGCAAGGTGGCCGAGCAGTTCTGCACCCTGTTCAGCCTGCCCAGCGCGCAGAACGGCTTCAACCGCCCGGCCGAGCTGCTGCACACGCGCTACCTCGCCGAGCCCGAGGCGTCGCCACCGCCCACGCCCGAGGTCAAGCCCACGCCCGAGGGCGCGCCGCGCTACGAGGCCGAGATGGTGTCGAACCGGCCGGTGCGCGCCAAGGCCCCGGCCGCGCCCGCGCCCGAGACCCAGCTCACCATCGGCAACGGCGACGTGCTGATCGCGGCCATCACGAGCTGCACCAACACCAGCAACCCCGGTGTGCTGCTGGCCGCGGGTCTGCTGGCCAAGAAGGCGGTCGAGAAGGGGCTCAAGGTCAAGCCGCACATCAAGACCTCGCTCGCGCCGGGCTCGCGCATCGTCACCGAGTACCTGAGCAAGACCGGGCTGCTGCCCTACCTCGAGAAGCTGGGCTTCGCGCTCGCGGGCTACGGCTGCACCACCTGCATCGGCAACGCGGGCGACCTCGCGCCCGAGCTCAACGCGGTGATCGTCGAGAACGACCTGGTGTGTGCCGCGGTGCTCTCGGGCAACCGCAACTTCGAGGCCCGCATCCACCCCAACCTCAAGGCCAACTTCCTCGCGAGCCCGCCGCTGGTGGTGGCCTACGCCATCGCGGGCAACGTGATGATCGACCTCATGAGCCAGCCCGTGGGCCAGGGCAAGGGTGGCAAGCCCGTGTACCTGGGCGACATCTGGCCCAGCAGCGACGAGATCCACGCGCTCATGAAGAGCGCCATGAACGGCAAGGCCTACCGCGACAACTACGCGCTCGTGAAGAGCGAGCCCGGCGCGCTGTGGGAGGCCATTCCGGGCACGCGTGGCACCACCTACGACTGGCCGGCGAGCACCTACATCGCCGAGCCGCCGTTCTTCGAGGGCTTCACGCTGGCCGAACGCGAACAGGCGGCGCCGGTGGCGGTGAAGGGCGCGCGCATCATGGCGCTGTTCGGCGACTCGATCACCACCGACCACATCTCGCCCGCGGGCAACATCAAGGCCAGTTCGCCGGCCGGGCAGTGGCTGCAGGCGCAGCGCGTGCTGCCGGCCGACTTCAACAGCTATGGCGCGCGCCGCGGCCACCACGAGGTGATGATGCGCGGCACCTTCGCGAACGTGCGCATCAAGAACCTCATGATCCCGGCCCGGCCGGACGGCTCGCGCGAGGAGGGCGGCGTCACGCTGCACCACCCCAGGACCGCGGGCGCCACGCCCGAGAAGCTGCCGATCTACGACGCCGCCATGCGCTACATCGCCGAGGGCGTGCCCACGGTGATCTTCGCGGGCGAGGAGTACGGCACCGGCTCCAGCCGCGACTGGGCGGCCAAGGGCACGCAGCTGCTGGGCATCAAGGCCGTGGTGGCGCGCAGCTTCGAGCGCATCCACCGCAGCAACCTGGTGGGCATGGGCGTGCTGCCGCTGCAGTTCAAGCCCGGCGATTCGTGGGAGTCGCTGGGCCTGCGCGGCGACGAGACGGTGGAGGTGCTGCCCGACCCCGGGCTGCGGCCGCAGAGCGAGGCCCGGCTGGTGATCACCAGCGCCGACGGCCAGCGGCGCGAGGTCGCGGTCACGCTGCGCATCGACACCCCGGTCGAGGTCGACTACTACCGGGCCGGCGGCATTCTCCCGTACGTCCTGCGGCAATTGTTGACCGCTTGAGCCGGTTGCTGCATCCCGGCATCATGTGACCCACGGGTTCTTCGGGGGTCGCCATGCGCCAGTCAGCGAAGTACAGCCCGTCGCGACGCCCCGCCGCCCCCGAGGTGGCCGGGCCGGCGGCGGACGAGGGCATCAGCCAGGTTCGACAGCCAGGGCGCCTGCGCGCGGCGCTGGCGCGGCAGCTCTCGCAGCAGCGGCTGCTGTGGCTGGCCGTGGGCCTGCTCTCGGTGGCGCTCATCGCCACCATCTGGCAGCAGCGCAACGGCCCCGCGCCGCTCACGCAGAAGGCGATCGACGCCGCCGTGCTGCGCACGCTCACCACCCAGGTGATGCCCTCGCCCACGGCGCGCGCGGCCGAGAAGATCCGCCCCTCGGTGGTGCGCGTGCTCTCCTACAACCGCGACAAGGACGGCAAGGAGGACGAGTCGGGCGTGGGCACGGGTGTGGTGATCGTCGACAAGGGCGTGATCCTCACCAACCTGCACGTGGTGCAGGGTGCCGACCGGCTCAAGATCACCTTTGCCGACGGCACCGAGTCGGGCGCCAGCGTCACGGGCGCGCAGCCCGAGAACGACCTCGCCGTGCTGCAGGCCCACACCATTCCCGACGACCTCTCGGCCGCCACCATGCGCTCCACCGCCGACCTCGTGGCGGGCGACGGCGTGGTGGCCGTGGGCTTTCCCTTCGGCATCGGCCCCTCGGTGTCGGCCGGCGTGATCTCGGGCTTCAAACGCGAGTTCAAGTCGCCCGAAGGCAAGCAGGTCATCGGCAACCTGATCCAGTTCGACGCCGCCGCCAACCCGGGCAATTCGGGCGGGCCGCTGGTCACCATGGACGGCGAGGTGGTCGGCATCGTCACCGGCATCCTCAACC
>VFQP010003844.1_pt1 | contig 14706 bp, 16 predicted proteins | sample 3512351 | NCBI WGS metagenome assembly VFQP01 (sample SAMN10412372, study PRJNA504923) | tailings metagenome | isolation source: Relicate 1 Philex TSF1 revegetated site | place: Philippines: Tuba, Benguet | collected 2017-08-29 | reverse complement strand
CAGCGGCTTCCAGAGCCACCAGTACCGCTGCATCGAATTCGCCATGGGCAACAAGAATGCCGCCATGCTCAAGCCCCACGAGCACAACGCCGAGCGCCTGGCCGTGGTGAAAGCCGCCTACGAAGCGCCCTCGCTCTACGACGAAGCCCTTCGCCTGCTGGCCCGCCGCGGCCTGCCCGTGCCGCAGAGCCACACCCAGCGCGACTGGAGCCAGCCCTACGAAGCCAGCGACGCAGTGGAACAGGCCTGGCTGCAGGTGTACCGCAGCCCCAAGGACCACTGGGACCTGTACCAGCTGGGCGAAGAACTCACCGACCTGGAGGACGCCTTCCGCCTCTGGCGCTTCCGCCACGTCACCACCGTGGAACGCGTGATCGGCTTCAAGCGCGGCACCGGCGGCACCGGCGGCGTGAGCTACCTGCGCAAGATGCTCGACGTGGTGCTGTTCCCGGAGATCTGGCGGTTGCGCACGGAGCTTTGAGTGGAAGCTATCGAGCGCTGTCTTAAGCCGAGGATTTCACTTCAGCCGTGACCCTTTCTCCGATCGAGACCTCTGCCTCCAGCTTGGCCACTTCGGCCTCCAGTTTCCTAAGCTGGAGGACAGCCATTCGATCATCTCGGATCTGAATGTCGCGGTGCCATCTGGCAGCACCGAATGCACTCAGGAAAATTCCGGCGGCGAGCATAGCCGCGATCGCTGTGCGTGCCACCTTCTCGTTTTCACCGGTTATCTCCAACAGCTTGCGATTCAAGGCCAGCAGATCATTCTCGGACTTGGTCCTCTGATCCTTTGCCTCCAACGAAATCACGCTTTCGGCGTACTTGATCTTCCGATCAAGAGCAGACTCGTATGACGAGACAAAGGCAAAGATTGAAGAGACGATCAACGCAAGCCCGAACAGGCAAGCAAACTTGTAGATGTTGTCCGTTGGAGCCGGCAATGATGGAATCATGAGTATCGTTACGGTCTGTCTACACCGGATGCGCCGAGAGCCTCACTCCCAACGCGCGCGCCACCTTCAAGACGGTATCGAACCTGGGCTTCGAGCCGGGCGCAAGCGCCTTGTACAGGCTTTCTCGGCCCAACCCCGCATCCTTGGCCACTTGCGCCATGCCCTTTGCACGCGCGATGTCCCCCAAGGCAAGAAGAAGTAGATCGGGATCGTCCATTTCGAGCACCGCCGTCATGTATTCGGCAATGGCGGCGTCGTCGGTCAGGTAGCGGGAGGCATCGAATGGGAGCAGCTTCGCTTGTCCTTCGACTTTGGTCTTGGATGTGCCCATGGCTCCAGCTCCAGTTGTTTGAGAAGTTGCTGTGTTCGCTTGATCAAGCTTTAGTGGAATTCAAGTTCGGCAAGGGCCGCCCCTTCACCACCCGCGCCGCGCGGGAATGTGAACGTCCGCTTCCTCTTCTTCCTGGCGCTTGTCGCTGCGCCAGGGCCATTCGCAGCCGCCGGCATCGCAGCAGCTCAACAGGTTCGGCAGACGGCCGCGCCCATCCCCGTCGCAAGGGGCGTCGCAGGGCAGGTCCGGGGAGCAGTCGCAGCACCCCACGTCGCAGTCGCCGCGTTGTGCGGCGAGCGGGCGGCGCACGGGTGACAGGCGCCGGTGCGCCACGCCGCAGAGGTGCATGCGCTGCCGCAGGACCAGGCCGCCTTTCAACACGCCATACCGGCGGATGACGCGGCGGCCCAGTTCCGAGCAACTGGCCCGGCCGGTGTGCCGACGGTAGGCGCAGCAGAAGCCCTTGTAGGGCGAGAGACAGCGTTGGTAAAAGGCAATCGCGAGCAGAACCAGTTTCTTCATCGCGCAGCATCGTATTCACGGCCCCTGTTGCGGGCCGCGTGGCCGCACGGACCTCGCTTCGTTCATCACCAACGCACGGATGGGTGCCACGAATGAGCGCAACAGGCTCAAGGCACGACGCCGCGCGCCAGCAGGTCGGATTGGCGCAGGGCGTCCGTGAGGGCCTGGGCGATGGTGGCGATGTTCTCCGGTGCAAACAGGGTGAGGTGTTCGCCCGAGACCAGCACGATGTCCAGCCCGCCGCCCGCCACGCAGGACCAGCCGTAGTCGGCCGGGCGCTCCACCTTGTCGCTGACGCCCGCGGCCTTGAAGAGGGTGATGCGTCCCTGGTAGGCCGGGGGGCGGTAGGCCTGCATGGCCTGCCAGTTGTTCTGGCGCACCTGCACGCGGCGCAGATCGCTGTAAGGCTCCGCCGGGCCGGTTCGTTGCGCGGCCTTCACCTCGGCCTTCAACCGGCGGTTGGTGCGGATGCCTTCGGTCAAACGGGCGCGCACCAGCTGCAGCCGGGGCCAGACGGGCGTGGCTGCGTTCTGCCGCCAGAAGACGCGCAGGCGCTCCGTCATGGTGTAGTTGCGCCACGGCGCGGCCGGGTTGTGGGTGTCGAAGAGCGCCACGAACTCGACCGCTTGCCCTTCCCGCGTCAGCTGAATGGCCATCTCGTGGGCCACCACGCCGCCGAACGAGTAGCCGGCCAGCCGGTAAGGCCCGTTTGGCTGAATGGCGCGCAGGCCGCGGATGTAGCCCGCGGCCGTTTCTTCGATGCTGCAGGACTCGATGGGACCGCTGTGGCCAAGCTCCAGCGACTCGATGGCGTGCAGCGGAATCTCCGGCGGCATCAGGGCCGCGAGGCTGCGGTAGAACAGCACGCCGCCATCCCCGCCGTGGATGCAGAACAGCGGCGTGTCGCCCTCGCCGGGCGAGATTGTGACGATGTTGCCCTTGCCCGGAATCGGCGGCGCATCGTTGGAATTCATCTCGACCGATGGCGCGAGGACTTCCGCCAGGCTTGCGATGGTGGGGTGCTGCAGCAGCGTGGCCAGCGGCGGGGACTGGCCGAACTCGCGGTTGATGCGGGCGAACATCCGCAGCGCCATCAGCGAGTTGCCGCCGAGCGCGAAGAAGTCGTCGTCGCGGTGGATGTCGGCCACGCCGAGCAGCTCGCGCCAGATCACCGCCAGTTGCTCCTCGGTCTCGCCCACCGGCGGTGCCCCGGCCGCCGCCGCCGTCGTCTCGGCCCGGCTTCTCACCGGGTCGGGGAGCGCCGCCACCTGGATCTTGCCGTTCGCATTGAGCGGGAACGACTCGATGATGCCGATGGCGTCGGGCCGCATGAAGACCGGCAACCGCGCCGCGAGCATTCCAGCCAGATCGCTCTCCTGCACGCCGCCGGGCTCGTGGGGAATCACCCAGGCGAGGATGCGCTTGGTTTCGGCACTGTCTCCCCGCACGGCCACCTTGGCCTGGCGGACGCCCGTGTGGTTGGCGAGCAGGCTTTCGATTTCCCCGAGCTCGATGCGAAAGCCGCGCACCTTGACCTGATGGTCTCTGCGGCCGAGAAAGGCGATGGTGCCGTCGGCCTCGCGGCGGCAGAGATCGCCGGTGCGGTAGAGCCGGCCGAACTCGGGATGCAGGATGAATTTCTCGGCGGTGAGCTCGGCCGCGCCGTGGTAGCCGATGGCGAGCCCGTCGCCACCGGTGAACAGTTCGCCGGGAATGCCGACCGGCACCGGCCTGAGCAGGCTGTCGAGCAGATAGACCGTGGTGTTGGCTATCGGCTTGCCGATGGGAATCGAGGGCTTCTCCAGATCCGCCAGGGTGATGGTGTGGCAGGTGGTGAAGGTGGTGTTTTCGGTGGGGCCGTAGCCGTTGATCAGGCGCGTGTCCGGCAGGGTTTCCAGCGCGCGCCGCACATGGAAAGGCGACAGCACGTCGCCACCGGCCAGCAGGTGGCGCAGCCCCTGCAGCGACATCGGGCTCTCGTCCATCATCAGTTGAAACAAGCCGGACGTGAGCCAGAGCGTGGTGACGCCGTGTTCGCGCACCGCGTGGGCGATTTCCGCAATGCCCGGTCCATCGGGGAGCAGCACCAGGCGGCCGCCGTTGAGCAGCGGTCCCCAGATTTCGAGCAGCGACGCGTCGAACGACGCCGGCGCGGCCTGCAGAAACACGTCGTCGGGCGTGAACGCCATGAAGTTCTGGTTCCTGACCAGCCGCACCACGCCGCGATGGGCCAGCAGCACGCCCTTGGGCCGCCCGGTGGAGCCGGAGGTGAACAGCAGGTGCGCGGGATGCCCGGCGGTCAGCGCGATCACTGGCAACTCGGCGATGGCGGCGGCCTTGCCGGTGGCGGGGATCGGGATGAGGGTGCCCTTCCAGCCTTGCGGATACGCCGTCTCGCAACCCGCCGTGGCGAGGCCGATGGACGCACCACAGTCCTCCAGCTGCAGCGCAAAGCGCTCCGCGGGATACGCCGGATCGATCGGCACGCAGCCACCGCCGGCCAGCAGGATGCCGAGGAAGCCGACGATCATTTCCGGCGAAGGCCGCGCGCTGATCGCGACGAGATCGCCGGGGGCCACACCGGCCTCGATCAACCGCAGCGCGAGCTGGCTCGCTTCCGCATGCAGCTGGAAATAGGTGAGCGTGTGGTCACCGGAACGGAGCGCCATGCGCTCCGGACAACGGCGCGCGGTCTCCTGAAAAAGTTCGCCGATGGTCGCATCGCGCAGGTACCCGGCGGCAACGCCTTTCCACTCGCCGAGCAGCCGGGATTGCTCCGCGTCCGTGAGCATGTCCAGTTGATCGATGGGCGCCGAAGGCTGGTCCGCGATGCCTTCCAGCAAGCGCTTGAAATGCCCGAGCATGCGATCTGCGGTGGCGCGGGAGAACAGGTCCGTGCTGTAGTGGCAGGCCAGGCGCCAGCCTTCCGGACCCTCGGCCACGAAGAAATGCAGGTCGAACATCCGCCCCGGCGACGGCGAGGGAATCGGTGTAAACGACACGCCGCCGGACGTCCGCTCCCTGGCGAACGCGGGGTGGTGACTGAAGCTCACCTGAAACAGCGGGTTGCGGCCCAGGTCCCGCTCCGCGCGCAGTTCGCGCACCAGGCATTCGAACGGCAGATCCTGGTGTTCCAGCGCTTCCGCCGCCGTGTCGCGGACCTGGCCGAGGAACACATTGAAGGGCGGGTTTCCCGAAAGATCGCTGCGCAGGGCCAGCCAATGCGTGAACACGCCGATCAGCGGCGCCCACTCATCGCGTTGGCGGCCCGTCGTCGGCGCGCAGACGGCCACGTCGGTGTTGCCGGTGTAGCGGTGCAGCAGGAGCGTGCAGGCGGCGAGCTGCAGCTGGAAGAACGTGGCACCGCTGTTCGCGGCAACGGCGTGGAGCCGATACGTCAGCTCCGCTGGCAGCAGCGTGGAGGTGAATGCGCCCTGCCAGGATGCGGCGACCGGTCGCGGCGCGTCGGCCGGCAGATCCAGCTCCGCCAGCCCATCCAGCCGCTGCTTCCACCAGGCCAGTTGCCCTTTCATTTCAGGGCCTTGCAGGGCCTCGTGCTGCCAGGTGCTGAAGTCGCCGTATTGCAGCGGCAGGGGTTCGAGCGGGCAAGGCAGGTTTTCCACACCAGCCTGGTAGATCGCCGCGATCTCGTCGACCAGCACGGCCATCGACAAGCCATCGCCCACCGCATGGTGGAGCGTGACCTGAAAGTCAAAGGAGGACGGCCCGAGCCGCACGAGCACCGCGCGGACCAAGGGACCGGTCGTCAGCTGGAACGCGCGGCGGGCCTCGACCTCGCACACACGGCCGGCCTCGTCTTCCAGCTGGTCCGCCGGCCCATGGCTGAGATCGATCACCTCCAGCTGGAGCTTCAACGCCGGGCTGACGATCTGCAGCAGCGCCCCGCCATCCTCACCGAAGTGGGTGCGCAGGACTTCGTGGCGCTCGATCAGGGTGTTCATCGCGCGCTCCAGCAAACCCTCATCCAGCGGACCCGTCAGGCGCAAGCGCAGCGGCACGTTGAACACGGTCCCCTCGCCTTGCAGCAGCTCCGCATACCAGAAGGCCTGCTGGGCCATGGAGGCCGGAAACGCAAGCACACCCTGCCCCGCGTCCGCGAGAGGGACGCCTCGGGGTGGGGCCTGTGGGGTGCGGCTCATCGGCTCTGTTCGGATGGGGTCGACAGGCATCGCCGCGGGCGCCTCGCATGGAGGCAGTGGAGCTTGTCTCGGGTGTCCCCTCGGGCGGATGCTGAGGGAAATTCAACCACATTGCGGGAATGTGACTGAATGAGGTTGTTACAACCCGCACGGGGGTTGCCAACGATCGTCAAACGTGCCCAGCGACGCGACGACGAAACGCTTCCTCGTCGATCAGTGCACTCAAGGTGGCAGGGTCGGCCGGCTTGACGAAGTAACCATCGAACCCCGCCGACTTGGAAGCCTCCCCGGCCTCGTGTTCTCCCCAGCCCGTCAACGCAATCAACAACAAGTCACCACTTGCACGCGTTTCGCGCAGGCGCTGGGCGAGCTCCACGCCCGACATGCCCGGCATGCCCAGATCCAGGATGGCCACCTGAAGCGGAGAGCCGCCGATGGCTTCGAGCGCCGCCGCACCACTGAACGCCACCACGGTTTGATAACCGTAGAACTGCATGGCCCCCGCCAGCATGTTGGCCGCGTCTTCGTTGTCGTCAACGATGAGGACCTTGATGCGGCCCCTTTCCCCGTTGCTCATGTTCCATCCCATACCAAGCTGTTTGTCCTGACGATCGGCGTACAAAAGGTCGATGCTCGGGCGCTCATCGGTGCGCGCCCGGTTGGACTCCATGTCGAAAAGCTGAGTGAGATTCACGTTGAACTGTTTTGCAGCTGCGAGTTGATGTGGACCACCAGCGGCTCGGTTGTGCTGGGGGGCCCCTAGGTGACGGCAAGTGCCGTGCCTGAAGGCGCCTTCAATCGCTAGAACTTTGGCAAACAGTTTCGGCAGACATCTTCAAATTCATGCGGCAAGAATGGGATTTCTAGTTCTAACGTGACTGACTCAACCCCCGAAGTAAGCGACGAAGTGGAACAAGCGTGGCTGCAGGTCTACCGCCACCCCAAGGACCGCTGGGATCTGTACCAACTGGGCTACGGCCTGCGCAATCGCGACGAGGCTGTACTTAGTCTCTCCGCATTTCCGCCTTTCCGGATTCAATTATTTTTCTATATTGTAAGTTTCGCTCTGTTGGTCCATAAATCTGCTCTGCAACTTTTAAAGATAAAGAGTACATCTTTCTTTTAAGACATTCATCAATAATCTTTACAAACTGCTTATTTCGCTCTGTAGGACCGTATATTTCTTTTGCGATCTCATAAGCAAAACCAGGCTTACCTTCAACTAGCGCGAGCTGTATTAGCCCCACATATTCCGCGTTGCGTTCCGTCGGGCCATATATTTTTCCTGCAATTTCGAAAAGCGTTTGAAGATTGCCAACATCCGATTCAACGAAAGATTTCTCGTATTTCTGAATAGGTTCAATCTGATCAACAATCTGCCGAGCCTTTTCTAACACACCTCCACTAGAGGCTGTCTTTAGTTCAGCCTCTTTGGAGAAAAAGAAATACTCAGCCTGAAGCAAAATGATGCCGACACCAATCGGGGCGATAATCGCTGTAGCAACCCAACTCTTCAAGGTCATGATGTTTTATTTTCCATGAAATACGCCCTACAAAGCCTGCAGGCAATGTCGCTGCCATAGCCCCTCGTTTACTTGCGGCGCTTCCGAATCACCTCCAGCAAAAGACTGTTTGCCCCGTCATACAAGTCCGATTTGGGATTATCTGCGCAAAATTTGTCCATCCAATCAAACACCAAAGGCCCATCCACCGATTCCAAAAGATTTGGCCCATCAATACCCGAGTTTAATCCAGACACAAACCCAAGGAGCCAAAACTGATTTCTAATATACAAAATATTTATCTTGAATGGCTTGACAACCTTCTCTTCTTCACGGCCTTGCATCCACTCAATACAAGACACTGGCGCAAGAACAGTTACGGTTCGACCCTTAGCAAAACCGAGCGAAGGATTAAAGAAAAAACACGCGGTCGCTATCGAGATAAATCTCAAACTATTCATAGAACGTTTTCCCGTGGAGGGTAATAGCCTCCTGCGCAACCGAAATAAAAGCCAATGATGTCAAAATGAAAAAGGCAACAGCGGTAACAATCTCCACGAATGCAGGCAAATTCAGCAATGAAGAAAGCTGCAGGGACGAATACCCAATACCTACCACAAACGGAGTCACTGTTATTAGAACAAAGATGCAGCGTATTAGTGTCGTGGCCAATCGAGCAAGCAAAAGATTAAATCGCACCTCCTTACGCCTAACCGGAAGGCCCATACTTTTCTGAAAATTTGAGGAGTCTACAGCCACAAAATTAAGAATATGCGGAAATGCATCCTTATAGTCTCTGGCCCTTCGTATGGCGACCAACTCCCGTTGCCTGGTAATATAGAATGACCCTAACCACACAAAAACGAGAGGGTACAAAGCAACTAATAACCCGATTGCAAGAGGAAGCGCGGAGAACCTAAAATCGGCGGACCCATACTGCAAGGTCAACTGTCTAGGAGTTTCAATGCCAAGAACTGTTCCTTTCTCGGGAGTCTCACTTTTCTGAAGTTCTTTAAGCGCCGCAATTAATGTTTTTGGGTCTTTGTCTGATGTCAGCACGCCATCCAGCTGCCCCTTAAGGCTCGACCAGTCTGGAAGTGACATAAGCAGATCTTGGAGCTTTGATGCGTAATTCGGAGCATCAGGAATGTTTGATTTGCGCGCAGGTTCAAGACCTAAACTCTTGCGCATAGCTTCCACTCGTTGCTCTTTTTCCGAATTCGGGATGCTAGGGGCTTTGCCTGTCTCATAAAGATCTTGCAGTCCAGGGGCATTCTTCTCCAACACCTCAATTAGGGATTCCAATGCCCTAGTCTCCTTTGCACCAAAATGAACTGCAACCGTAGTCAGATACACTTGCAAAGCGCAAACTAGCAAAAGAAAAAACCCCAAATAGAGAAGTCTCTCAATGCGTAAGCCAATTGTGAAGAGCATATCCTAGAAATAGATTAGATTAAAAGTGCATGCTTTTTCTCAACCCGAGGCCACGACACTCAGGGTACGTTTTACAAGTTGTGTATTTTCCCCGACCTCACACTACTTGAGCACGAGAAACATCTACAAGGGTTCCGCCTCGCTTACAAAAACGATCAACAACTTGAGTGCCAACCACACTGAACCTACGAGGATGCTCATCCATGGTCGCGATGGGCCTGGACGGACTGGGAATCTCCTCTGAGTCGATGTTCATGAGTTGACCTCTTAGAGGCCGCAACTATCCGTGGGTTAGAAGCGTACTCTCTCTTTCCCTTTCTCGGGGTGGGAAATCCTGTGGAAAAACGGTTTGAATCGGTTAGAAAACTCGAAAGCGGTCGGGTCAAGAGGTTGATCTTGCAGACCATCACCGGCATCGGCATCGGCATCGGCATCGGCATCGGCATCGGCATCGGCATCGGCATCGGCATTTTCGACCTCGATAGTCTGCGGGGAATTGGTGTAGTTGCCTTTCTCGTCGAATGTCTATCCTGAAGTCGAGACCCTCTGCCCAAAAAAGCGAAAGAGTAGGAAAGCAAACAAAGAGGCCGCTGCAGCTACGTACCAACCTTCAAAAACTCAAACGCATTGCAAGCCACAACAAAGCTCGTGGCAGCATCGTATTGGCCGTAACCGTAGATCACCAGTCCGGCTTCGCGAACGCGGCTGGCGAGGCCTGTGTAGTCGCTGTCAGACGACACGATGCAGAACCCATCCACTCTTCTGTCCCGCTCGTGCAGCAACTCCATCGCATCCATGATCAGCGCGGAGTCGGTGGCGTTTTTGCCTTTGCTGTAGTGGAACTGTTGGACCGGGCGAATGATGTGCGCTTGCAGGACCTTGCGCCATGAGGCGAGGTGCTGGTTGGTCCAGTCGCCGTAGGCGCGGCGGATGGTGGGGTTGCCTCGTTGGGCGACCAGTTCCATCAAGCGCTCTGTGTGGGTGGCGCTGATGTTTTCGGCGTCGATGAGGACCGCCAGCCTTGGCGGTTTGATGAACGAGAACGGGTTGTTTAGCATGTGCCTCCCTGTCGCTTTGAAAACCGCCGCCACCCGATGAGGGTGGCGGTGGCCCAGGCAGGTTGGCGTACCGAGACGTTTTTCAACACCGGCGAGACTTTCGTCTCCCCGTCTGGGCCACCATAAAAGCGGTGTGCACAGAGAAGAATGAGATGGCCGCAACGCAAAAACGTTACAGCCATCTCTTCAAAAAACGTCAGCGGGACGCCAATCCCGGTCGTACCTTTTTCGTACGACGTACGCAGTATAGGCCCAGCTAAGTTCGTTCAGGCCAGCACCGCCAGCCGCGCCTTGTTGGCGCTCCTGGCTGCGGTGTATTCCATGATCCGTGCCACCTCGTTCGCGGCTTCCTCGCCAAAGCGCTTCTCCAGCAGGTACAGCACCGCATCGATGCACAGCGTCACGCCGCCCCCGGTGATCACCTGCCCCGCATCGACCAGCAAGGCGTGTTTGGTCTGAACGGTGGGGAAGCGCTCGCGCAGTTCGCGCAGCGGGGACACCTCGGGCGGCACCACCTCCACTTTCGTGGTCGCCGACTTGCCGTCGAGCAGGCCCGCCTCGGCCAGGATCATGGCGCCGGTGCACACCGAGCACAGCGTGGCGCCCGGCGCGACGCGTCGGGCGAAGGCCTGGATCGCCGGGTCCTTCGAGGCCTTGCGCCACCCGGGCCCGCCGGGCACGAGCAACACGTCCACGTCCTTCACCTCGTCGAAGGTCTTCGAGGGCATCACCAGCAAGCCGTTCGAAAACACCACCGGCTCGCGCCGTGCTGCCACGGTGTCATAGGACAACTCGGGAATGATTCGCCTGGCCATGGAGATGACGCCGATGGCGGCCAGGTCCACGGGTTCGATGCCTTCGTAGAGAAGAAAAGTGACGTGCATGGTGCCTCCTGAAAAAGCGCCACGATAGTTTCCAACCAGGAAACTATCCATCAGGGTTTCCCATATGTTGTCTATTGGACAACATACCTAACATTGCAGCACTGGACTGGCAACAGTCGCCGGGCCTACATCGTTGAAAGGAGCCAGCCCATGCCAGCACCGTTCAAGCCGCCCACGCACTGACACCGGCGCGCGCACCGAATCCTTACCCGGAGGCCGGTGCAGATGGTTCCGAAAAATCCGGCGCACCACAGCGATTCCAGTCGCGCTCGCTTGCCCACTTTCCATCGTCCCGTCACGGCCCCACGAACACGGTGCCGGCCACCACACAGGAAACCGATATGAGCCAAACCGCAACGGCTGCCGCGCACGCCTCCGAGCCGGCCAGCACCAACCCTTCCGAGGTGAATCGAGTGGTCTTCGCCAGCTCGATAGGCACCATCATCGAGTGGTATGACTTCCTCATCTACGGCACCGCTGCCGCGCTGGTCTTCAACAAACTCTTCTTCCCCTCCGACGACCCCTTCCTGGGCACGCTCGCCGCGCTCGGTAGCGCGGCGGTGGGCTTCTTCGCCCGGCCTTTCGGCGGCGCCTTCTTCGGTTTCCTGGGCGACAAGGTGGGCCGCAAGTCCATGCTCCTCATCACCCTGGTCATCATGGGCCTGGGCACCTTCGCCATCGGCCTGCTGCCCACCTACGCGCAGATCGGCATCTGGGCACCCATCCTGCTGGTCACGCTGCGCATCGTGCAGGGCATCGGGCTGGGTGGTGAATGGGGCGGCGCGGCCCTGATGGTGCTGGAGCACGCGCCCAAGCATCGGCGCGGGTTCTGCGGAAGCCTGGTCCAGATCGGGTTTCCCATCGGCCTCATCCTCTCGGCCTCGGTGTTCGCGCTCGTCTCGCAACTGCCCGAAGAAGACTTCCTCTCATGGGGCTGGCGCATCCCGTTCCTCTCCAGCATCGTGCTGGTGGCCCTGGGCACGTTCATCCGCCTCAAGGTGTCGGAGTCTCCGGTCTTCCTGGAGATGAAGGCCAAGAAGGAGATCGCCAAGAACCCCTTCCTGGACGCCGTGTTCCGCAACCCGAAGAACTTCCTGATCGCCGTGGGCCTCAAGATCTGCGAAGTGTCGTGGGTGTACATGCTCACCGTCTTCATGGTGGTCTACGCGGTGAACAACCTGGGCCTGCCCAAGTCGCTGATGCTCAACGCGATCATGATCGCCGCGGCCATCGAGATCATCACCATCCCGCTGTTCGGCTACCTCTCGGACCGCATCGGCCGGCGCCCGTTCTACTTCGCCGGCACGATCTTCACCTTCCTGTTTGCGTTCCCGCTGTTCTGGTTGATGGACACACGCGATCCCTTCATCGTGATCGTCGCGGTCGCGGTGGCTCTGAGCTTCGGCCACGGCCTCATGTTCGGTCCGCAAGCCACCTACTTCCCCGAGCTGTTCGGCGCCAAGGTCCGCTACACGGGCGCGTCGTTCGGCTTCCAGGTCTCGGCGGCCATCGGCGGTGGCCTCACGCCCATCATGTCCGCCATCCTGGTGCAGAAGATGGGTGGCTCCGCGGGTGTGTCCATGCTGCTGATCGCCCTGGCCTGCATCACCTTCGTCGCGGCCTGTTATGCGCATGAAACGCGCGACAGCTCGGTGCGGGTGTAAGTTGTCATTCGCGCGCCCGGGCTGGCAACCCGGGTGGTCTCTCCCCAGACCATCGGCCTGCTCCCATGCCAACAGGCCGACCCCAGGCGCCATTGCCAAGCCCCACGATGTTTGCCCATTGGGCAACCTCGTACCACCCGACCGGCACCGGGTGCTTCAAGCCTCAGGAGAAAAGCCATGTCCAGCGTGTTCAAGGAACGACTCAGCGGGAAACTCGAGCCGACCATCGGTGGTTCTGTCTACGTGGACCCCGCGAAGATGGAATGGAAGCCCTCGCAGTTTCCCAAGATCCAGATGAAGGTGCTTTACCGCAACGACGAAGTCGGTGAGATGACGGTGCTGCTCAAGTGGGAGCCGGGCGCCGTGCTGCCCTTCCACAAGCACCCCGAAATCGAGCAGAGCTACGTGATCGAAGGCTCCTTCTCCGACCACGACGGCACCTGCTACGCGGGCCAGTACGTGTACCGCCATCCCGGCTCGCTGCACGAGACGCGCTCGGAGACCGGCTGCACCATCCTCGCCGTCTACCGCAAGCCCAACATCTTCTTCAACGCCGCCGGCTTCGAAGCAGACAAGTAAGCCCAAGCCCCCCTGGCAGCCCACCATGGCCTACGTCGTCACCGAAGCCTGCATCGCCTGCCGCTATGGCGAATGCGTCGCCGTGTGTCCGCAAGACGCGTTTCATGGTGGGCCCAATTTCGTCGTCATCAACCCCACCACCTGCGCCAACTGCTCGCTCTGCGAAATGGTGTGCCCGGTGAATGCCATCGTGGCCGCCACGGACCTGCGCGCAGACCAGCAGGCCTACCGGGCGCTGAACGCGCAACTCGCGGCCCGATGGCCCGTGGTGAGGGACATGGCGCCGTTGCCCGATGCGGACGCGAACGCGTTCGAGAAGGACAAGCGCCACCGCCTGCTGCTCGACGAGCCTGGCACCTGAAGCCGGCGCCCGCGCCCGGGAAATCCCGCCATGGCCTCGACCCGGCATGAGCTATGCTGGGCAACGAAGCAACCATTGGGAAATTTCAGGAAACATGGTGTCAGCACGCCCGAAGAAGACCGTCAGGACCGAAGCCGCACCCGAGGCACCCAAAGAGGTCGAAGCCCACATCGCGCTCGGCACGCGCCTGAAGCAGCGCCGCCTCGAAGCGCACCTCACGCTGGCGGAGCTGGCCGAGCGTTCCGGCTTCGGCAAGGCTTATCTGTCGCGCATCGAGAACGGCAAGAAGGTGCCTCCCATCGGCACGCTCTCCCGCATCGCCGACGTGCTCGGCATCGAGGCGGCCAGCCTGCTGACCGAAACGTCGCACACCGCCTGGCGCGGCGTGAGCTTCGTCAAGAAGACCGACAAGCGCCCCACCGTGATGGGTGGCAGCCAGTTCGGCTACGACTACTTCGCGCTGACCGACGCCACCACCGGCCGCGCCCTGCAACCCTTCATCTTTTCCTTCCCCGACAAGGTGGACAAGTTCGTCTTCTTCGAACACGAGGGCGAAGAAATGATGCACGTGCTCACCGGGCGCGTGGAATGGCAGGTGGGCATGGACAAGTTCGTGCTGGAGCCGGGCGACACCATCCACTTCGATTCGAGAATCCCCCACCGCGGGCACAGCCTGTCCGGCCCCGCCACCGCGCTGGTGGTGATGTACTCGCCGGCGGGATCCAAGGCCAGCCTGGCCTGAGAGCGCGCTCAGCCCAGATCTTCGCGAGCGGATGTGGATTCAGGCTCGGCGGTCACACGCGCCACGCCCAGCTTGAGCCCCAGCATGCCGAGGATGCGGTTCATCGTCTGCACGCTGCCGTCGCTGCGCTCCTGCTCGATGTCTTGAATGGTGCGGTAGGCCACGCCGGAGAGCCTGGCCATTTCGGCCGTGGTCAGCCGCATCGTTTTCTTCAAGTGCCGCACCGATTGCGCCAGCGACCATTCGGGGTGCGAGAGCACATCGTCCACCGCCTGCTGGCGCAGTTCCAGTTGCTCGGCCAGGGAAAGGGGGGTGAAACGCTTGTCCATCTTTTTCCCGTCACTTCAGTGCGGCCAGTTCTTTTGCAGGGTGCGCGATTCTTTCATTTGCACGGAATTCTGGCTTAAATATGGCGTTTTCCGTTTGTATTATTGGTGGTTTTTCGTGCAAATATGATCGACAAGGTCTGTGCGTTGCCTCCCCCAAATGCGGGTAGGCGTATCCGGTCAGACCGTT
>VFQP010003842.1_pt1 | contig 14707 bp, 13 predicted proteins | sample 3512351 | NCBI WGS metagenome assembly VFQP01 (sample SAMN10412372, study PRJNA504923) | tailings metagenome | isolation source: Relicate 1 Philex TSF1 revegetated site | place: Philippines: Tuba, Benguet | collected 2017-08-29 | reverse complement strand
ACGCCGCGCTGCTCCCCGTGCTCACCTCCTCTGCCTGTACGCCCCCGCGCGCAGCGTGCCCAAGGGCACCCCGCTCTTCATCTCCCTGTCGGCGTGCCAACAGGACGCCGCCTCGTGGGGCCCCAGCACCGAGGCGTTCGCGCCCGAGCGGCACCTGCAGCCCGGCCACGAGGAGCTGGCGCCCACCAACCCAGCCGCCATGATGCCCTTTGGCGCCGGCGCGCGGCAGTGCGTGGGCTACAAGCTGGCGCAGCTGATGGGGCGCATGGCCCTGGCGCGCCTGGTGCAGCGCTTCACCTTCAGCCCCGGGCCCGGCGCTCCGGAGCCAAAGTGGAGCACGTCCCTGGGCTACGTGCCCGACCGCATCGTCGTGCGAGTGGACTGCCGCAGCCCGTGACAAGTTGCCGCTGGGGATCCGTCGATCGTGCGGATCTCCCACCCCACCTTGAGCACTGCTTGGGACGTTGTTTCGCTGTGTTGCCCGAACGGGCAAGCACGTGCGCCTCCCATCATGTCAACCGCACGCGTTATCGAGATCCGCGAGTGGGCGCATTTGCGAAGGAGTAGGAGCAATGTCGCAGCAGCTGGAGCTCGCGATCGAGTGGGCGCGCTCGCACCCGGGGCTCGCCCTGCTGGGTTGCGCAGGAGCAGTCGCGGTGCGTGGTCCCGGATCGCGCAGGCGATCAGCGCCAGGCAGGCTGGACGAGCTGCATGGGAATGAGCGACGTCTCGCACCAGTTGGATCGCCATCAGAATGCGTCCTGCGAGAGCCAGAGCTCTCCCAATTGGGCAACTGCGGGTATGGCGCTAGAGAGATTGGCAGCTGCAGCACTGCACCATCTCGACGCAGCGGAGGTGCATCCTTGTGCAGCACGTCACGATCTGAGAGGAGCATCGCAGGAGGCGGGGGCTGCACCTGCGCTCGCGCCTCCACCTCCACGCCCCTCCGCGCTTCTCTGCCTGATCCTGCCCTGCCTGCTGCTCATGCAGGCATGGCTGACGATCCGGCCGCTGCAGCGCTGGCGCCTGAGGCGCATCCCGGGGCCGGTCGGCGTCCCCTTGCTCGGCGCCCTGCCCGACCTCCTCAGCAAGGGAGACGTGTACGAGTTCGCCGCGCACTACTCTGAAAAGTACACCAAGGCGTGGCAAGTGAGGTGGCACCCTCCTTCACGCCTCCTTTCCCGGTGGGGATCGGGCGCTGCAGGCATGCGGCACCCCTGCCTGCCGCTGCGGATGGTGCCCCGCAGATGTGGCTGGGCGCCAAGCCTCACGTGGTCATCTCTGACGTGGAGCTGGCCCGGCGCGTCGCCAACCGCTTCAACTCGAGGCCCGTGCTGGACGACCTCACGCTGCGCCACGGCGAGGTGCGTGCGTCACACGCTTTCTGTGTGCGCGTGCGTGGCCGTGGCGGCCTGTGCAGAGCCATCTCGCCACATGTCGCGCGCTCACGGCTGTGCTGCTCCGCGCAGAACAACGCGGCGTGGAACGCGCAGCTGCTCTTCCTGCCCTCTGGCAAGGAGGTGCGCTCACTGGCCCGCGGGCAACACGCCCAACCCCCCCGTCTGTTTGCAAAGGCGCGCACCCTAGCTGTCCTCAACCCCTGTGCCTCTGCCCCCTGCCCATGCACCTCCTGCTCTGCAGTGGCGCGTGGCGCGCAAGGCGTTCGAGGTGGCGGTGATGCACCCCAAGAGCCTGCAGGCGCAGGCGCCCTTCATGGCGCAGTGCGTGGAGCGCATGTGCGCGCTGGTGCAGCGCCACGCGGGGTCCGGCGAGCCCGTGGACGTGCTGCCGCTCGTGTACGCCATGACCCTGGACGGAGTGGGCTTTGCAGCCTTTGGCCTGGACCTGGGCGCCACCGGCACCCTGGCCGACGTCCAGCAGTGCGACGGCGTGGCCACGGTCAAGGTGCCCGGTGGTGCGGGGCCCGGCGGTGGCAAGGGCGGCAAGGGCGGCGAGGCGCGCTCCCTGGAGGCCGGGCCGCCGCCGGCGGGGTGGTGGGAGGCGCACGCGCTGGGCTCGCCCGAGTTTGGCAGGTGCATGGTGCGGTGCGCCGTGGGCGTCATGCGGTCCATGTCCTTCACCACGGCCAGCGCCTGGTCGCTCGTGGTGAGTTGACGTGGGGGTGCTCTCGTCCACTTGCTGCGTCAACCAAGCGGAGAGGAGCAGCGCCCCTGCCGCAGGCTCAACGTTGCCCTGGCTCTGTCCTTCCTGCGCTGCGCAGCCGCTCTTCTTCCCCTGGGCGGAGGGCGCGGTGCGCCTCCTGTCGCGCCTGCTGCCGGACAAGCCCATGATGGAGGAGAAGCAGGTGAGCGTGGGGGCGACGGCGGGCAATCCTGGCGCCCTCCTCACGTCACCCACCGCCTGCTCAGCGCGGTGGTCCTTCTCCTGGTGCGTGCGTGTGCAGTACTTTGACGGGCTCAAGGAGGCCTGCAAGGTCGTCATCCGCACCTGGCGCGCGCAGCAAGCCTCGGCCGCCGCGGGCGCCGGCGTCATCAGGTGCGTGCTTCGGCGCCCTTGGGTGTGTGCGTGTGTGCATCTTGCACCAACGGAACGGGCCACCGCCCGCGTCATGCAGGAAGGAAGGATCAGCAGCGACGCGGAGGCACCAGCCCAGGCCAGAGCAAGCGTGGGTGCTGCTTCCCTGGAGGCAGGCGTTGCTCTGCAGGCCGCGACGCTCTCTCCTTCTCTCGCCCCCAACCCCCCCAAACTGCGTGCAGCGAGCAGGGCTTTGTGTCCCGCCTGCTGTCGGACATGTCCAAGGGCGCGCCGGGCGCCGACCAGGAGGACAGCATGACGGACCTGCAACTGGTGGGCAACGTGAGTGCGGTGCCGTCGCACGGCGCTCTGGCGCGCGTGTCACAGCCCGCTAGCGGGGCAGGATGCGGGCAGGATGTGCCGCTGCTCCTTGCGGTGGTGCGGGGGCCGCCTGCGTGTGCAAAAAGGAGGCTCTGCCGCTGCCTCCACACAAGGCAGCTGCGCGGGTGCTCACCACGCTCGCCTTTGATGGGCTTGCCGTGATGCACCCGCAGGCCATTGGCATGGTCATCACCGGTGAGCTGCGCGCAGCGCATACGGCATGCCTCCCTCTCTCTGTCTCTCCGTCTGTCGCAGCCCGCCCGCCTCTGGCCACCCTCACTGCTCACGGCACATACTGACCCCCTCCGCAGGCTACGAGACGACGGGCGCGGGCCTGGCCTCCACGCTCTACCTCCTGTCTTGCAACCCCGAGGCTCAGCGCAAGCTGCAGGAGGAGGTGGACCAGGTGCTGGGGGGCAAGGTGAGGCGGCGCGGTGGAGGAAGGGGGCCGTGTGCCTTGGCCGCACGCGGCGGTGGGCGCGCTCAGAGTGCGCCTGGCAGCCTCGCGCCGCGCCACCACGCGCAGGCCGCCACGCAAGAGGACCTGGAGCGCATGCCCTACCTCAACGCCGTCTTCATGGTGCGTCCCCGCTTGTGCGCCCTCTGCCTCCTGCATCGCTGCCCTGCGACAAGCCAGTCGCCAGGACCAGAGCGTCGCTCGCCGCTGCGTGCGGGGGGGACCCACGTGAGCGCAGGAGGCGCTGAGGCTGCGCCCCCCTGCCAACGCCATCGTCCGGCACATGAGCGACGAGACGTGGGACCTGGGCGACGGCATCACGTGCGCCGCCCGCCGTGCCGTACGGCATGCTCACGCTCGCCTCCCCGCCGCAATCCCGCGCTCCGCTCTGCCCTCCACATGTGATGCGCAGGCTGCCCAAGGACACGTACGTCTTCATCCCCACGGGCTTCTTCATGGTGGACCCCAAGGCCTGGGGCCCCCGCGCGTGCGACTTCCTGCCCGAGCGGCACCTGGACCCCGCGCTGGCGCCCACCAATCCCGCCGCCATGATGCCCTTTGGCGCCGGCGCGCGGCAGTGCGTGGGCTACAAGTTCGCCCTGCAGGAGGGGCGCATGGCCCTGGCGCGCCTGGCGCAGCGCTTCACCTTTAGCCCCGCGCCCGGCGCGCCCAAGCCCAAGTGGACCACGTCCCTGGCGTACTCACCAGACACCGTCGTGCTGCAGGTGGCGCCACGCCACGCCTGACTCAGGCGTGCCCTTCTCTTTGGCAGCTCCCTTCTCTTTGGCAGCTCCCCCTTCCCTTCCTGCCCTTCTCTGTGGCAGCTCCCCTGGCAGATCCTTGCGCCGTGCTCCTGTCCTGCATCTTGCCGTGCACTTTGCCGTGCGCAGTGTCGTGCGCGATCTCGCGCCCTCGCGAATTCGGCGTTGTTTTCTCGTCGCACTAACTTGCTTCAGGGACTGGAAGCTTGTCCACTCCTCGCTCTGCGCGCCCCGCTTTGCCGTTCGCCGCCCATGCCCTTCTGCCCCACCGCGTTCAAGCAAAGCGCTGGTTCGCTCACACGCAGCACTCGTCGCAGAACTCATATCCTTTTCACAAAGCGCGCCGCCAGCTCCTGACTCCCAGCAGTGCTGGCCGGGGCAACAGGCGCCCACCGCGGTCCGGCCCAACAGGCACATTGTGGGCCGGCACCACCAGGAGCCCCAAAGGTGGGCCAGTCTCCCGCGGAATGAACCCAGCAACGCGCTCCACCTTGCGCTAACTGCGTTTGGGCCCGCAGGCAGCCAGGCCAGCGCCCTGATGGACCGTCCGACTTCCGGCCTGACGCCCGGGCCACCCACTCCTTTGCTTTCACCGCTTGCTGCACCGTGCGCAGACGATGGCGTCCAGGGACGAAGATCCGGCGCAGCAGCCTGCCGCCAAACGGCCGCGTCGCCAAGGCGGCGCAGCAGCGCCTGCGCCTGGCGTCCCACCGCCAGCAACAGCCACCACAACAGCGCAGGGCACCAGCGGCGTTGAGGGCCACGGGTGCGGGGAACACAGCCAGGTCGCCCAGGACGGAGCGCCGGTGCCTTTGCCCCGGGTCAACATCGACGCGCCTGTGCAGGACGGGGCACGCCAGGAGCTCCGGCGCCGCAAGGCAGGCGCGGTGAGCCGTCCAGGGCCAGCCAGGCCAGTTGTGTCCTGAGGGGTCGCAAGCGGGAAAAGCAGCACACCGTTCAAGGGCGGCGATGGTGCCGACGCGCCCTGGATCCCGTCGTCCCCACGGCACGCAGGTGCTGGACTTTGCCGGCGCCCCGCTCCAGGGCCAGACGTACCTGCCCCTGCCCTTCATCGCCGCGGTGCGTGCCGAACGGACCCCACGACGCCGGGGAGGGGCGAGGACGCGGGGTTGCGGTCACCGGGGCCGCTTCTCTCCCTGGACCCGTTGCGCGCCCGCAGCACTTTGCTGGGATGGCCTTCCCCCTCCTGCTGGCCGCCGAGCTGCACATGGACGGGCAGCTGCTCACCTCCTCGTGCACGGTGAGGACACCACGCACTCGCTCGCTCGCCTGGCTCCTTCCTTCCTCGCCGCCCCTGCTGAATTCCACGCTGCGCCGCTGTCACACCACAATGGTGCCTTGGCGCGAGGCCGCAGGTGCGGGTGGCGCGCGTGGAGCGCGAGGCGGGCCGCCAGCTGCGCCACCTGCTGTCGGGCTTCGTCTGCGCCCTCCCGCGCGACCTCCAGGACGTGCGCCTGCAGCGCGTCGAGGTCGTCCGCCGGGAGCCCGCGCCGCACGATGACGCCGCCGCCGCCGCTCTCATCGTCGCCGCCGCCGTCGTCGCCGCCGCCGCCGCCGCCGCGTCCCCCGACAGCACCACCAGCACCACCACCACCTGCGCGCTGCCCGCCGGCGACGCTCTCAGCCGGGAGCGCGCCCGCAGCACCGCCGCGTCCCCCACCCCCACCGTGATCACCTCCGCCACCACTGCCAGCGGCGCCACCAGCGCGCCGGCCCAGCGCAACACCCCCAGGGCACCTCACTCCCCCGCCGCCATCGCGCTGCGCATCACCATGACCTCCCGAGGCAAGTGGCACGTGCCCAGTGCCCCGCCCCCGCGCGTCGCGTTCTGCGCGCCCCAGCCGCCCCCCCCAACGCAACAGCCGGGGCCGGCCCTGCCGGGCCACGAGGCAGGCGCCCCCGCAGCGCAAGCGGCGAGCGAGCAGCGGGCGGCGGCGGAGATGGTGATGGCGGCGGCGGCCGCCGGGCCCTGGAGCGCTGACGCTTCATTCCTTTGCGACGCGGAGCTTGACGACTCGGAGGCGCTGGCGGAGCTGGAGGACTTCATCGTGTCGCCCCGGGCCCAGAGCCCCGAGCCGCGCCAGCAGGAGCAGCAGCAGCAGCAACAGCAGCAGCAGCAGCAGGCGGAGGGCGCAGGCGACGACTCGCTAGGAGCCAGCTCCCCGCAGCTGCAGCAGCAGGGCCGGGAGGGCGGGGCGCGTGCCCACAGCCTGGAGCCGCCGCCCAACCCGCCGCAGCAGAGCGAGGGAGAGGTGCGGGCGCCCACCCACGCGGACCAGCCGCCCCCGCCGCAGCCCGCTGGGGAGCCGGCCGCGGCGCCAGCGAGCGGCAGCGGCGGCCAGGAGCAGGCGCTCTCCCTGGCGGCGGACGAGGTGGTGCGGGCGCTGCTCGCCGCCCTGGACGGGGACCCCGCCCTGCCGGCGGACCCGCCAGCGGCCCCGGCCGCCGTGGGCGGCCCCCTCCAGCCGCAGCTGCCCCTGCAGCGCGCGCCCGCCGCCGCCGCGCAGCCCGTCAAGCTCAGCCGGGTGGCCAGCGACCGCGTGCACCTGCCGGCCCGCCTGTACTGGCGGCACTTCCGCAACGAAGGTCGGTCTTGCGGGGTGGGGGGACGGCAGCATGGTGTTTGCGCTGGCTGGCGCTTGACGCGTGCGGCTGAGGAGAGCTTTCCGCCGTGCCCTCCGCCGTGCCCTGCTGCGCGCGCAGCGTTCCCGCTGCCGGTGCTGGTGCAGGCGCGGCTCAACGGGGAGCTGGTGCAGCAGGGCCGGCCGCTGCCAGCGCGCATCGTGTGCTACCACGTGCGCGGCGGCCACTGCAACTACTGGGTCGTCGGCATCACGCCCCAACTCAAAGCGTGCGTTGAGCGCGTGGGAGCGGTGGGGGCGGCGCACGCCAGGCACGTTGGGGCAAGAGAAGCCATGCCTCGCTTGCTGCGTGCTTCCCGCAGGTGCACGGAGCGCGCGCACAAGTGGAACGACCTGCGGGCGGGGGACGTAGCCGTCTTGATCCCGCCGCTGGGCGAGGCGCCGCCGCTGCTGAGCGTCAGCTTGCATGCGGTGCTTGCGTAGAGCGCGCGCGAGCTCTCCGCCCCTCGTGATGCTCGTCACCGTTTGCACTCGTGACTCAACACCTCGTCCTCGCGCATGCAACTCCAAGCAAAGCGTGCACCTCCCTGCGCCGTTGCTCGTGTGCGGCCCCACCAGCCGGCCTTCAGGCCTGCGCCCCCGGCCCCACACCAGCCTCCCCGCCGGCCATTGCGTCCAGCGCGCCGCTGCCCCCGCCTCCGCCGGCCCCAGCCAGCGCCAGCTCCATCAGGGCCCACGACGACGCGCTCGCCAGCCCCGCCGCGCCCGGCGCCGCCAAGCCGCCGCTCGCCTGCCGCGCTAGAGCCGCCGCGCCGCCCGGCTCCACCGGGACCGGCGCCCCGTTGCCGCCCTGCGCGCCGCTGGCCGCGCCGCCCGCGTTCTGCAGCAGGAGCAGCAGGGCCTCCACCGATTCCATGCGCGCCAGGTTGAGCAGCCCTCCGGCGGCGCCTGGCGGCGCCGCCAGGCCCACCGAAGACCTGCCCTCCGCCGCGGCGCCCGCCTGCTGCTGCTGCTGCTGCTGCTGCTGCTGGGCGGGGGCCGCGTCCGCCGCGTGCTGCGCGGCGCCGGGGCGCAGCGCAGGCGCCTGCAGCTGCAGCCAGGCGTGCGCTGGCGGCAGCGGCGGCGGCGGCGCGGCGGCGCCCGTCGCCGGCTGCGGCGGCGCGCCAGGCGGGTGGGAGGTGGTGAGCCAGGAGGACGCCCAGGCCAGGCACAGGCCGCTGGAGGAGCGCTGCACCTGCGGCGCCCCCGCGGCGAGGGGCGGAGCGCCGGCGGCAGCGGCGGGGTCCATTGCCGCCACCCTGCCATGGCCGTATGGTGGCGGCGCGGGCGGGAGGCGTGAGGCGTCCACGAGCAGGTTGGCGGCGGCCAGGACGGGCAGGGACGCCAGGCGCGACAGCCCCGCCGGCGCCAGCACCGCCAGCGTGGGCGGCTCGTGCAGGTGGCCGGCGGCGGCCAGCAGGGCATGCGCGGGAGGGTAGGGCTCCGCGCCGCCCAGGTGGTGCAGGTCCAGGGTCGGGGCGGAGGCCGCCGCCGCCGGCGTGTGGGCGTGCAGCGCCGTGCGGTTGGCGCCGTGGAGGGCGGGGGCCGCCTGGTCGGCGCTGCTGGTAGGCGAAGGGGACGTGCCGGCATGCGGGACGGGCGTGTCGGGCCCGGCGGCGGGCGACGGGCCGGCCGCGGCGGCCGCGTGGTGGTGGTGGAGCGCGAGGGGTGCGGGCGGGGCGAGCTGCGGTGGCGGCGCTGGCGGCTGGCGTTGCTGCCAGTGCGGCTGGGCGCGGCTGCCGTTGGGCGCGGCGGCGGCGGCGGCGCGCGAGCGGGCGGTGGGTGGCGCGCTGCGGCGGGCGACGATCGCGTGCACCAGCGCCTTGGCGTCCAGGTGGCCCATGCCCAGCGCCGCGACGGCGCCGCTCGGCGTGCTGGGCACGTGCGGAGGGAGGACGGCGGCCAGCTCGGCAAAGTGCTCGGGCGCGCTCTCCAGCCCGTGAAGCAGCAGCGACTGCGACCGGGCACACGACCGCAGAGATGGCCAGGTCTGTGCACAGCAGGTGGCCGTGCGCGAGCCGAGGGGAATGCCAGCAGCGCCGCTCACCTCGAGCGCCTTGCGCTGCTGGACCTCGCGGGCGTACGCAATCTGCATCGATTTGAGCTGCCCCTGCAGCTCGGCGTTGGAGGCGTGCAGCTCGGACAGCTGCTTCTGCGTGCCCGCGATCCTGTGCAGCTTGCGCTGCCGGCACTTGCGCGCCGCCAGCCTGTTCTTCTCGCGCCTGCGCGCGCTCGCGCCGTGATGGACACGCCGTGAGTGCAAGGCGGCCCGCGCGAGGCCTGCACAAGACGCGAGGACCGGCGACACGTCCGCGCACCGGATCCGCGTGACGGCGTCGTTCTGCTCGTGCGGCGGCAGGTGCGCCGTCAGGTCGCGCGCGTTGGGGTGGTTCCCGGGCGGGCCCATGACGCCCTTGCCCGGCGCCGGCGGCCGGCGCAGCGCGGGCGGCAGGGGCACGTTGGCCGCCTGCAGCACCTCGACCACGTCCACGTAGATCTGCGAGCAGCACGTCAGGTTGCTCATCCCTCGCCGAATGCGCGCGCATCTAGCCTTGAGCGCCCTCAAAGCGCCGCGACACCCCTCCGCACCTGCGCGTCGCTCAGCTTGTCCTCCCCGCCCACGCCGCCAAACGCGCACTGCCCCTCCTCCTCGTCCTCGTCGCTGCCCTCTCCCAGGCCCACCTGCCCCAGCCACCCGGACGCGCCCGCGCCCTGCCCCTGGCGCGCCTCCGCCTCCTCCTCCTCTCCCTCTCCTCCCTGCTCATCCTCCCCGTGGTAATCGCTGCCCGCCTGCTCCTCCTCCTCCTGCTCCTCCTCGTCCTGGTGCTCCCCCGCCCCCTCCAGGTCCACCGCGTAGCCCAGGGCCGAGTAGTCGAGCGCCTTGCGCTGACGCTTGGGCCGCGGCGGCGACGGCGCCTCCCCCCCCGCCTCCTGCCAGGAGGGCTCCGAGGGGATGGCCAGGGCGGCCTGCTTCCGCTTCCTGGGCTTGGTGCCGCCGCCCTTGCGCCTGCCACCGCCCCCCCCCGAGGCCTTGGCCCGCTTGCGCTTGCCGCCGCCGCCGCCGCTGCGCGAGCGCGGCTTCTTGCCCTTGCCCTTGGCCTGCTGCTGCTGCTGCTGCTGCTGCTCCATTGCAATGCCGTTGTCGTCGGGCGCGTCGCCCTGCCGCAGGGATGCAGGGGCCGCGTCGTGCCCCTCCTCCTCCTCTGCCACCACCGCCTCCTCTTCCACCTCCTCGTCCTCGTGCTTGACGTGGCCCGGGGTGGGGCGTGTGTGGCCTGCAGACAGGGGCAGCGCCACGCCCTGGCGCCACTGCCTGCTGCCGCCAGAGTGCAGGCGCGCCGCCGACTGCTCGGGCTCCGTGGCCCCTGGCCCCACCGCTGCCGCCGGCGAAGCGTCGCCCTCCTCTTGCGCGTGGTGCGCCACGACCAGCGCTCTCCTCCACGAGTAGGCTGCTGCGGGCGGCGGCCGCTCCACGTGGGCTGGCGCGACGCCGGGTGGTGGTGGGTCGTGGGGGGTGCGCGTGGCGGCGCTTGCGGTCGGGGGGTGCGGGGACGGCGCAGCGGCGGCGTGCGCGCACTGGCGTGGAGAGTGCCTGGGGCTGGACCCCGACCCAGAGCCGCACTGCTGCTGGCCGCTGCGCGTGCCCCCCTCGTGGCCCTCCTCCTCCTCCTCCTCTTCCTGCTCCTCCACGGTGGCGGTGACGAGCGGACGCAGCGCGCGGCCGGTGTTCGTGTTGGCAGGCATGCCGCCGTCCAGCAGGTCCATCACCACCTCGGCCAGCAGCGTCAGCGAGTCAGCGTGGTGCATCTGCTGCGGCGGGTGCGGGGCGGCGCGCGCGGCGGCGGGCTGCGGGCCTGGGCGGGGCACGCGCAGGGCTGGTGGCGCCGCGGTGCTGGCGCAGAGGCCTTGCTGCTGCTGCTGCTGCTGCGTGCTCTGCCCTGCTGGCGCTGTGGCTGGGCCGTTCCGGCTCGCGCGCTGCAGGGGTGCGTTGCTGCTGGGCGGTGGCGCGGCAGGCGATGGCCCCGCCAGCGTCGCGGCGGCCAGCGGGGCGCCCAGATCGTGCGCCGCTGCGGACGCGGAGGTGGGCCGCTGGGGCGCTGGGGCGATCGCGATCCGTGCGGGGGGTGCGCTGTGCGTGTCGATGATCGCCGAAGACGCGGCGAACGGCGAGACCGGGTGCTTCATGCGGGCGGTAATGTGAATGCGGCTGCGCGCGTGCTGTGTGCTGCAAATGCGCAAGCAGAGCGCGATCTCGTCGAGGCCATGAGTCACCCAAACCCTTTTGCGTTCGGCAGAGAAGGAGAAAGGGGCAGCGAGCAGCACCAGGACTCGCGGAAGGTCAGCTGGTAGGGATGGGCCGCCAGGCCCGGGAGCAGCTCGCGCAGAGCACTCGCACTAGGAAGCAGCTCCACGGCAAAAGGTGAGGAGAAGCAGCAGCAGCGACGCTCAGGCGCCAATCGCGCAGGCCAATCGCCATCGTGTTGTTGCAGTGGCTCCTCCGCGGCTGCTCTTTGGGGCGCAAAGCGCTTCTCGCCGTGATGCACTTGCCGTGCGCCTGATGGCTGGCGGCTTCGAGCGCACTCGCAGGAGCGCCGTGACTGCGCTGGTCGAGCACTTCCGCGATGCTGAGACGACGCGCAAGGGCTACCTGGCGTCTGGGGAGGAGCTGGACTCGACGGACGCAAGCGCCATCGAGCCCGGCAGCAATGCTGCTGGCACCAGGCCGTTCATTTGCAGCGGGAGGCTGGTGGCGGTGCAGACGGCGAGCAAGTGAGTCAATTGATTGCTCTCCCTCGCGCGCGCGTGCTCGCTTCGCGCTTGCTGCTTGACGCTTTGACCGCATTGTCGTGCGCAACTCGCCCCACAACGCAGGACGCCAGACACGCCGATCAACGAGCGGCGCAGGGAGGACCGCGACGTCGTCCTCAAGCTGCAGGACAAGCTCACCATCACGTCGAAGCATGTGAGCTCAGGCGACCGGCCGTACCTGTGCGGGGAGACGCGCAAATCGCGAAAAAGTTGGCGCACACACGCGCGCACACGCATGCGCAGACGTACGTGCAAAAGGTGCTGCGGGCGCACGACCCCGAGAACAAGGGGGCGCTCACGCCCGACGCCATGCACGCCGCGCTGGGGCGCCTGAACCTGGGCCTGTCGGACCTGGAGATCAGCCAGGTGCGCCAGGAGCCCCAAGGAGCGGGCAAGCAGCACGCAAGCTGCTGCAGCTGCCAAAGCGTCACCTGTGGATCCGCCTCGCACCTGCACTGGGGCGCTGCAGGTGGTGTCGCGGCTGCGCACGCCCGGCAGCGACCTCATCCCCTGCCAGTCGCTCTTCAACTGGGCGCACAGCCTGGAGCCCCTGGGGGTGCGGCAGATGGACGACGGGCTGCCGGCCTCCCACGGCGGCTCGCCCGTGCGGGCGCGCAAGCTGGCCGGCACGGGGCGCCTGCTGGCCACGTCCATACACCCGCGGCCCAGCAACGCGCCCATCAGCGGCACTGGGGAGCAGGGCCTGCTGCACGCGCGTGAGTGGCGGCTGGGCTGAGGGCAGGAACGATCAGGCGCAGGGCTCGGCTGTCGCACGCGCCACACCGCCGTCGTGCCGCCGTTGTTGCACCCGCAGAGGAGGCGGCGCTGGCCGAGAGCGCGCGGCGGGCGGCGGACGAGGAGGCGCCCCCGCACAGCCAGGCCAACAACTCGCGCACGCGGGCGCCCTGGGAGCCGCTGCAGGGGCGCATGCAGGCGTGGAACTGGGAGCTGAGGCCGCAGGGCCTGGCCGGCGTGGTGGGGCCCGCCGAGCCCGGCAGCTACGAGCAGAAGAAGCAGGACGCCCTGCTCATGTGAGGCCCCACAGCCGCGGGGGGCTGGCTGCGGGCTGCTGTGGGGTCTGCAGCTGCTGGGCCGTGCCGAGCGCGTGGACGGTCCACCCTGAGCCTCCCCCATGTGGTGCGCGCAGATCGCTGCTGTCGGAGCGTCTCAACCAGTCGGCGGACAAGCTGCGCGCCACGTTCCGCAAGTGGGACGCGTCGCGCAACGGGCAGCTGAGCAAGGACGAGTTCGTGGGCGCGCTCGAGGCCATGCACCTCAACGTGCCGCGCCCCCGGCTGGAGCGCCTGTTCGACATGGCCGACGTCAACGGCAGCGCCGAGGTCGACTACCTCGAGTTCGTGCGCACCTTTGAGAGCAGGGCCGACGCCGCGCGGCGGGTGAGCGCACGGCGCAAGCACGCACACGCACACCCGCTCGCCCTGCGTGACGCCGGCCCGGCAACCTGCTGCCCCGCGCGAACCGGCCGCGTCGCGCGCCTGCAGGTGAACCCAGCGGACCAGGCGGCCCGGCAGGTTCCCCTGGCCCAGACGCTGGACCCTCCGCTGGCCGAGGAGGAGGTGCGCGAGGTGGTGCGCTCCCAGCTGGCCCAGGAGCTGGCGAGCAAGCTGGCGGCCAAGGCCACCGCCGCGCACGCCGTCTTCCGGGCCTTCGACGCAAACGGCGACGGCCACCTCTCGCTGCAGGAGCTCACCACCTGCTGCCAGGCGCTCACGCCAGGTGACCGCTCTTGCTCGGTCTTGCGGGCCCCGCCCGCGCCCCTCCCGACGCCACCGCCCTCAGCCTGTAGCCCCCGCACCACCACCGCACACACGGCGCGCAGGCATCAGCGAGAGGCAGGTGGCGGCGCTGCTGACGGCCGCCGACCCGTCGGGCGACGGCTACCTCACCTACCGCGAGTTCCTGGGCAACCTGGTGGACAGCGCGCCGCCGCACCCGCGCCTCACCAACGCGCACATGGCGGGGCCGGCCGCCAGCCGCATGGGCGAGCCGCGCAACGGCTGGGGCCACTCCCCGCTCTTCACGGTCAGGCTCTTCTGGGCTCTCCTGCTCTTGCTGCGCTCCCTCGGGCGTGTGAGGCCCAAGCGTGCCTCTCAAGCGTGCGCCGCGCCTCCTCCTCCACTCGTGGCGCGCAGAGGTACCTCAAGCCGGCCGTCATGACGGCCGAGAGCGACGCGCAGGCGCGCCGCGAGGAGCTGCAGGCCGCGCTGGGCCTGGACCAGCCGCTGCCGCCCTCCTCGCACGCCGCGCTGCGCACGCCGCACGCGCGCGCGGGGCAGGACGACGGCGCCTTCAGCAACACGGTGTGGTCGCGCGAGGACCTGCCCACGCCCGGCTACACGGGCGTGCTGCAGCCGCACCTGCGCGGCACGGGCCGGCCGCGCATGTCGGCCGAGGAGCGCCGCCTCATGCTGCACAAGATGGCCGTCGAGCCGCTGCTCACCTCGCTCTCCTCGCCGCCCGCCGACCTCTCAGTCACGGTGCAGCTGCACGCGGACGCCACCGGCAGCGGCAAGCAGCCGCACGATTACGCCACCGTGCCCTCGACGCCCCTGCCGGCGCCCGGGCGCAGCAAGGGCCCCGACGGGCTGCCTCCCTACGGCGTCAAGGGCAGCAGCGGCGTGACGGAGCGGCGCGGCAAGGGCTCCGTGCTGCCCTACGAGCGATCCACGCTGGCGCACTCGCAGTCACTGCACGGCGAGCGCACCACCGCCGCCGCCAGCAGCGGCCTCGACACGCCGCCGTCCTCGAGGCGGCAGAGGAGGGAGGTGACGGACACGAGCGCGCTGCGCGACCTCATCCCGCCCAGGTGCGCCACTCCCCTCGCCACGAACACGCAGGCGCGCCGCACCCTGTCACGCCCACAGGCGCACCACGGGCACATGCAGACGCCACATCCCCTTGCCACGTCCCCCTGTCGCTCAGGTGGGGCAACGACCCCGAGTACCTGGAGCTGCGCCGCTCGCTGCCCGACATGCACGGCGGCCGCGCCATGACGCCCGGCGCGCCCGCCACCACCAGCCACAGCCTGGAGCTGGGGCCGCGGCCCTTCACCACGTCCGCCGACAGCCAGGGCGCCACCGCAAGGAGGACCAAGGGCAAGGCCAGGCGAGGGAGCGCTGACGGCGCCAGCTGCTCGTTTCATGGCAAGGCAGCCAGTGACG
>VFQP010003841.1_pt1 | contig 14708 bp, 19 predicted proteins | sample 3512351 | NCBI WGS metagenome assembly VFQP01 (sample SAMN10412372, study PRJNA504923) | tailings metagenome | isolation source: Relicate 1 Philex TSF1 revegetated site | place: Philippines: Tuba, Benguet | collected 2017-08-29 | reverse complement strand
AGCCCCACAACAAACGCGGTTCCGGATATGGCTTTGACGGTGGCGATCTGGCTCACGGTGGCTCCTATGGCATCTGAATGAAGATGCCCGGAGGTTAGCCATAACTGTTAACTATTGTTATTGGACCAAAGTCCAATTTCATGAATTTTGACTTTTTGCCCACGCCAGTCCGTCCAACCGGCCAGGCCGCCCCCCTGCACTGGGGCGTCAGATCACGCCACTGTCGCCCAGCAGGTTGAGCCGGTTGGCCAGTTCGGAACGGGTCTGGCGGCGCTGCAGCAGCTTGTTCTGGGCGGCCAGGGGCAGGTCGGTGAACTGGATCAGGCCCTTGTCGATCAGGATGTCGATCAAGTCCTCGGTCACCCGTGCCAGGGTGGCGTCGGTGCCGGCCAGGGGGTTGTCAGCGTCCGGGTCCACACTGCGGAGAAAGGCCTGGACGTCGGCGGCGTCGGGGCTGGCCGGCTGCCAGCGCCCGCCGGCCGCTTCCTCGGGGGTCAGGTCCCGCTGGAGCAGGCCGACGATGGCGCCACCGGTGTCGCGCTGTATGTGCATGCCCATCTCCCGTTACCTGACCAGTTGGGGTTGTCGGCCCGACAGGTGCAGCACCAGCTGGACCCGGTCGCGCACGCCCAGTTTCTCGAACACGGCACCGAGGTGGGCCTTGACGGTGCGCTCCGAGATGAACAGGGCGTCGGCCACCTCCCGGTTCGACTTTCCGGCCACCACGGCGCGGGCCACTTCGGCCTCGCGCGAAGACAACGCGGACAGGTCGGGCGCCGGGGCTGGCGCCTCGGGTGCAGCACGGCCCAGCAGGTCACGGGCGGCGGCCACCAGCCGGCCCAACAGCTCGGGCCCCACCCACAGCCCACCCTGCGACACCACCTGGGCGATGTCGGCAAACAGGCTGGAGACGGCGTAGGCGTGGCAGTAGCCCCGCGCGCCCTGGTCGATGGCGCGCAGGCCTTCGACCGACTCGGGCATGCTGGTCACCACCACCACCGGGCTGTGGGGCCGTTCGGCCACCAGGCGCTGCAGCAGCGCCTCCCAGTCGGGCAGCGCGGTGGGCAGCCAGACCATGTCGCCGGCCTTGCAGGCGGGCCACAGCGCGCCACGGTCCAGCCAGCGCCCCTGCGGGAACGCGGCCTGCCACCGGTCGGTGGGCACGGTGGGCGGTCGGGCGTCGGCATCGGCCAGAAACAGGTGGTTGCTCATGCGGTCGTCTCGGTTGGGGGACGTTTTTCAGCGTTCGGACAGGGCGTTGGACTTGGCCCGCAGCACCGGCTTCATCAGGTAGGCCAGCACGGTTTTCTTGCCGGTGAGGATGTCCACCTGGGCCACCATGCCGGGGATGATGGGCAGGTTGGGGCCCAGGCTGGACTTGTCGGTCTGCACCCGCACGATATAGAAGGCGTTGCCCTTCTCGTCGACCACCGAGTCGGCGCCGATGCCGATGACCTTGGCGGTCAGGCCGCCATAGACGGCAAAGTCGTAGGCGGTGAACTTGACCATGGCCTCCTGCTCGGGGCGCAGGAAGGCGATGTCCTTGGGCATGATCATGGCTTCCAGGATCAGCGCGTCGTCCAGCGGCACGATCTCCACCACCTCCTTGCCGGGCTGCACCACGCCACCCACGGTGTTGACCAGCAGGCGCTTGACGGTGCCGCGCACGGGGGACTTGATCTCGGCGTGCTTGACCTTGTCGTCCAGCGCGCGGCTGCCTTCGGACAGGGCCGAGAGCTTGGTCATGGTGTCGGACAGCTCGCCGCTGAACTGGTTGTTCCGGGTCAGCTGCACCTCTTCGATGCGGCGCTGCGACTCGGAGATCGCCGCCTGCACGCGCGAGATCTGCGCCGTGGCCTGGTCGCGGTCGCCGCGCAGGCGGGCCACGTCACGCTCCAGCCGCAGCACCTCCACCTCGGACACGGCGCCGGTGGCCACCATGGGCTTGGTTGCCGTCAGTTCGCGCTGCGTCAGCTCCATGCCACGCTCGGCCTGCTCGCGCCGGGCCTGCACCTCGCGCAGCTCCTGCTGGCGCTGGGCCAGCTGCTGCTGGGCAATGGACAGCTGGGCACTCGATTCGGAGCGGCTGGATTCGTAGAGCGCGCGCTCCTGGGCCACGATGGCCGGGGCGTCCCGCATCAGCTCGGCAGACGGGTTGAACGCGGTGCCCCGCACCAGCGCCTGCAGGCGCGCCGCCTTGGCCTGCAGGGCCAGCTGGGTGGCCCGGCTTTCCAGCGCACTGGAGACAAAACGCGTCGGGTCCACGCGCAGCAGCAGCTGGCCAGCCTCGACGATCTGGCCCTCGCGGACCTTGAGCTCCTCGACCACGCCACCGTCCACGCTCTGGATGATCTGCAGCTGGCTGGTGGGCACCACCTTGGCTTCGCCGCGGGTGACCTCGTCCATTTCGGCAAAGGCCGACCAGATGAGGAGCAGGACGAGCACCACGCCGGCAATGCGCAGCAGCGAGCGGGCCCGCAGCGGCTCCTGCTGCAGCTGGGCCCAGTCGGCGTCGCCGGCCCAGTCCATGGGGCGGCTGTCGTCCTGCTTGGGCGCCATGCGGTCCACCACGCCGCCGAACACCGGGCGGCCCAGCTTGGCACCGGCCGCACCGAACTTGCCGATGCGGTCGAAGGCTTTTTCGTTGAGTTCTGCCATGGCTCAGGCCTTTCCGATGCGGCCCTGCTTGAGGGCGGTGATGACCTGTTCCTTCGGGCCGTCGGCCATGATGCGGCCACCGTCCACGACGATGATGCGGTCCACCAGGTCCAGCAGCGAGGTCCGGTGGCTGACCAGGATCACGGTCTTTCCCTGCGCAAATGTGGCCAGTCGGCGCTTGATGTCCTCCTCGCTGGAGAAGTCCATGGCCGAGGTGGGCTCGTCCAGCAGCAGGATGGGCGGATCGTTGATGACGGCGCGCGCCACGGCCACGCTCTGGCGCTGGCCACCCGACAGCGATTCGCCGCGCTCGCCCACCACCATGTCGAAGCCCTGCGGGTGGGCGTTGACGAACGGCAGCAGGCCGGCGATCTCGGCCGCGCGCACCACGGCGGCGTCGTCGGCCAGGGGCGCGCCCAGCGTCAGGTTCTCGCGCAGGGTGCCGTAGAACAGCATCACGTCCTGCTGCACGTAGCCGACCTGGCGGCGCAGCTCGGCCGGGTCGATCTGGCGCAGGTCAATGCCGTCCACCAGCACCGAACCGCTGGTGGGCCGGTACAGGCCCAGCACCAGCTTTTGCAGCGTGGTCTTGCCCGAACCGATGCGGCCGAGGATGGCGATCTTCTCGCCCGGCTTGATGCGCAGGTTGATGTTGCGCAGCGAGGGCGCCTCCTGGCCCGGGTAGGCGAACGACACGTCGCGAAACTCGATGGCGCCCTTGAGCGCGCCGCGTGCGATGAAGTTGCCGTCGTCCGGCCGCTCCACCTCACGTTTCATCATCTCATTGAGCGAGGTCAGCGCGGTGGAGGCGGTGTGGTACTGCACCAGCAGGCCGGCCACCTGGCCCACCGGCGCCATGGCGCGGGAAGCCAGCATGGTGCAGGCGATCAGCCCCCCCATGGTGAGCTGACGCTCGCTGATCAGGTACACGCCCACGATCACCAGCACCAGGTTGATGGCCTGCTGCACGAACATGGAGCCGTTGGTGGCACTGGTGGACAGCAGCCGCAGCTGCGCGCCCACGCGCGCCAGCAGGGCGGCACTCTGTTCCCACTTGCGCTGCAGCGGGCTTTCGGCGCCCAGCGCCTTCACGGTCTCGAAACCCACCAGGCCTTCAATCAGCGTGGCGTTGCGCTGCGCGCCGGCGCGGTAGGTGGTTTCGGCCAGTTCGTGCATGCGGCCCTGCACCACCAGCGCGTACAGCAGCATGAAAGCGGCGCCCACCACCAGCGGAATCACCATGGGCCAGGCGATCCAGCCAATGACGACGAAGAAGATCAGCGTGAACGGCAGGTCGATGAAAGCCACCACCGTGGCCGAACCGATGAAGTCGCGCACCGATTCGAAGGCGCGCAGGTTGGAGGCGAAGGAGCCGGCGGAAATGGGCCGCTGCTCCATGCGGGTGCCCAGCACCCGCTCCATGATGTAGGCCGACAGCTTGACGTCGGCCCGGCTGCTGGCCAGATCCACGAAGCGGCCGCGCACGGTCTTGAGCACCAGATCGCCCAGCAGCACCAGGCTCAGGCCGATGGCCAGCACCCACAGGGTCTCGAACGCGTGGTTGGGCACCACGCGGTCGTACACGTTCATGGTGAACACCGGCATGGCCAGCGCAAACAGGTTGGTCAGGAAAGCGGCCAGCAGCACGTCGCGGTAGAGCGCGTGGTTTTCCTGGATCACACCCCAGAACCAGTGGCCGTGCCGGCCCTCGCGCACCACCGGCGTGCGGGCGTCGAAGTGCACCTTGGGCCGCGCGTACAGCGCGGTGCCGATGTACTGCTTGTCCAGCTCGGCCACCGGCATGTCCACCGGCGCATCGCCGAGGTCGGGGAAGACCACCTGGGCATGCCCGTCGGCCGACCAGCCCAGCAGCACGCAGGCGCGTTCTTCATGCAGCAGCAGCACCGCCGGCAGCAGGGCCGGCTGCAGCTGCTGCAGCGAACGGGTCACGATGCGGCTGCTCAGGCCCGCACGGGCCGCTGCGCGCTCGAACAGCGACGGGGTCAGGCGGCCACCTTCGAGCGGCAGGCCGGCAACGGCGCCATCGGCCGTCAGGGATTCACCGTGGCTGCGCGCCAGGATGAGCAGACACTGCAGCAGTTCGTCACGCTGTGTGACCGAGGCCTGGGCGGCGGCGGTCGACGTGGACTGCGGGGGATAGGACATCGGTTTCTCCGGCAAACGCCAAGAGGTGCCATGCAGGCGCGGCTTTGGCCGCCCGACTGGCACCAGAAAAATCAGTCTAACAAAGATTTACAGTGAAACCGCAGACACCCACGTGGATTTGTGTGGCATCCGCCACTCTGCGGGAGCGGGTCAGGCGTCGGCCATCAGCGCCTGCGGCTCGTCGCTGTCAAGTACGCGCGCGGTCCAGTCGGCCAGCTTGCGGGTGTCGCAGCGCAGGATCTGCTGCTTGACCGCGAGGATCTGCGCCGGGTGCATGGAAAAGCTGCGCAGGCCCATGCCCAGCAGCAGCCGGGTCATGGCCACGTCGCCCGCCATCTCGCCACAGACGGCCACCGGCTTGCCCTGGGCGCGGCATTCGGCAATGGTGCGCGCCAGCAGCTGCAGCACCGCCGGGTGCAACGGGTCGTAGAGGTGGGCCACGGCCTCGTCCACCCGGTCGATGGCCAGGGTGTACTGGATCAGGTCGTTGGTGCCGATGGAGAGGTAGTCGAAATACTTGAGGAACAACGGCACGGTCAGCGCGGCAGCCGGCACCTCGATCATGGCGCCCAGCTTCACCGGCCCATACACCACACCCTGCGCGTCGAGCTGTTCGCGCGCACGCTGCACCAGCGCCAGCGTCTGGCGGATCTCGCTCACGTGCGCCAGCATGGGAATCAGCAGGTGCACCTGCCCATGCGCCGCCGCCCGCAGGATGGCGCGCAGCTGGCTCAGGAACATGGCCGGCTCGGCCAGGCTCCAGCGGATGGCTCGCAGGCCCAGCGCGGGGTTGAGGTGGTCGTCGGCGCGGGTGGCGCGGTCCAGCGGCTTGTCGGCACCCACATCCACGGTGCGGATGGTGACCGGCAGGCCGTGCATGCCCTCGACCGCCGCGCGGTAGGCCCGGTACTGCTCCTCCTCGTCGGGCAGCTTGCCGTCGCGACCCATGAACAGGAACTCGCTGCGGAACAGGCCCACACCCACCGCACCGGCGGCCAGCGCGCCGGTCGCGTCGGACGGCTGCTCGATGTTGGCCAGCAGCTCGATGCGCTCGCCGTCCAGCGTCACGGCCGGGGTGTTGCGCAGACGGCTCAGGCGCTCGCGCTCCAGCTCGCCCTGGCGCTGCTTGTAGCCGTATTCGGCCAGCACGATGGGTGAGGGGTCCACCACCACAATGCCGGCATCGCCGTCGATGATGACCCAGTCGTCCTGCTGGACCAGCTGGCTGGCGCTGCGCGCGCCCACCACGGCCGGTATGTCCATGCTGCGCGCCACGATGGCGGTGTGGCTGGTCTTGCCACCCACGTCGGTGATGAAGCCGGCAAACACGCTCTGCTTGAACTGCAGCATGTCGGCAGGCGACAGGTCGTGTGCCACCAGCACCAGCGGCACGTCCACCGTGTCGTCCAGCAGCAGGTCCTGCGCGCCCCGGCGGGCGGCCGGCGGCGGCGCAGCCACCGGCGACGCCACCCCGCGCATGTGCCGCAGGATGCGCTCCACCACCTGTTCCAGGTCGGCCTTGCGCTCGCGCAGGTAGGGGTCCTCCATCTCGTCGAACTGGCGGCCGATGATCTCCAGCTGCGTGGTGAGCGCCCACTCGGCGTTGTAGTGGCGCTCGACGATCCAGTGCTTGACCCCGGCGGTGAGCTGCTCGTCCTGCAGCAGCATCAGGTGCACGTCCAGCAACGCGGTCAGCTCGTGGTGGGCGTCCTTGCCACCCAGGTCCTGCAGGCTCTGCTGCACCCGGCCGATTTCCTCCACCACCGCGTTGCGGGCCTGGCGCAGGCGTTCGATCTCAGGCTCGACCTGCTCCGGCTGCACGAAATAGTGCGCCACGTCCACCCGGCTGGAGGCCACCAGCACGGCCCGCCCGATGGCGATGCCGCGCGAGACCGCCTGGCCGTGGACGGAGAAGGTCATGGTTTCGCCGCCCGGCCGCCCGAAGGCGAAACGCAACTCCCTCGGGGGGCAGGGAGCCACACGCAGTGGGCGACCGTGGGGGCCAAACTCACTCGCCCTCTCCGAATTTGTCGTTGATCAGCGCGATGATGGCATTCATCGCGGCTTGCTCCTGTGAGCCGTCGGTCTCGATCTCCACTTCGGCCCCCAGGCCGGCGGCCAGCATCATCACGCCCATGATGCTCTTGGCGTTGACGCGCCGCTCGCCGCGGCTCATCCAGACCTCGCAGGGGAAACTGGCCGCCAGCTTGGTGAGCTTGGCGGAGGCGCGGGCGTGCAGGCCCAGCTTATTGCTGATGGTCGCGGTGGTCTTGATCATGGGTTCTACGGCGGGTCTGGTGGGCCGGCGCTGTCACCGCCACCTGGATCACGCCCTGGGTGGCCCCGACCATGGCCCGCGTCACCAGCGCCTCCAGCGATTCGTGCCGGTAGGAGACGGTGCGCAGCAGCATGGGCAGGTTCACCCCGGTGACCAGGCGGGTGTTGATGCCATCCACCAGCTTGTGGGCCACGTTGCAGGGGGTGGCGCCGAACACGTCGGTCACCACCAGCGCCTGCGGCGTGCCCAGCTGGTTGAGCAGGATGCGTGCCTGCATGAGGGATTCCTCGGGCGGCACGTTGGGCATCACATCCAGCGCGCCCACGGCGGACGCACTGTCGGGGAACACATGCAGCACACAGCTGCGCAGGGCCGAGGCCAGCGGAGCGTGCGCCACGATGAGGATGCCGTTCATGGTGCGGAGTTTATCGGGACGCGGCCACCCGTTGTGGCGGCTGGATCTGACCGCTGGCGCGCACCGCCAGGCAGTAGGCGTAGCTGGCCACGCAGGCCAGCAGGAAAACGCCCATGGCCCCCTGGAACGCCGCCACCGTGGACCAGCCCAGCGCCAGGAAGGCATCGACCAGCAGGCCTATGCCCCACTGAACCACGAACACGCCCGAGAAAATGACCAGGTTGTAGGCCGACAGTGCCCGACCCGCCAGCGCCGGCGGGAAAGCCAGCGCCACCGCCGGCTGCGACAGCGAGACGAAGGTGCTAGTGACGCAGAACAGCGCCCAGCCCAGCCAGCCCACCTGCTCGCCCAGGGCAATGTTGGTGACCAGCACCACCAGGCTCAGCGGCAGGCCCCAGGCGATGAGCTTTTCGGCGCTCAGTCCGCGCCGGACCAGCGCCGGGTTGACCATGCCCCAGGTCCAGAACGCCACCAGCATGGCGCCGTTGATGCAGAACAGGCCAAAGGCCGCCTGGTCGGGCGTGTAACCGGCCACCCGCACCATCCACGGGCCGGCCCAGAGCGTCTGCACCGCCACCATGCCGCCGTAGTTGAAGAAGCCGATGGGCGTCATCTTCTGGAAATAGCGGTGGCGCCAGACCTGCCCGTAGCCGGCCGGCACGGCGGGCGCATCGGCCGCCGGCTCGGGCGTGGACCAGGCCGGCACGCGCCAGGCCAGCACCAGCATGGACAGCAGGATCAGCGCCGCCAGACCCCAGAACAGGCCGCGCCAGCCGGTCAGCGGCATCAGCCACTGCACCGGCAGGGTGGACGCCAGCATGCCCAGCGAGCCGGTCATCAGCATCCAGGAATTGGCCCGCAGCTGCGTGGCCGGCGACAGCCAGCGGCGGTAGCCGGTGAGCGGCGCCATCAGGCAGGCACTCACGCCCATGCCGGTCAGCACGCGCGCGGCCAGCAGGCCGCTAAAGCTGGTGGCCAGCGCGAACGCCACACACCCCGCCACCGCCACCGTCAAGAAGCCCAGGATCACCCGCTTGGGGCCAAAGCGGTCCAGCCAGTTGCCCAGCGGCAGCTGCGTGGCCGAAAAGCCCAGAAAATAGCCGCCCGCCAGCAGGCCCAGGTCGCGCGCGTGCAGCTCGAACTCGGCACTGAGCGTGGGCGACAACGTGGCGGTGATGGCCCGAACCAGCGCCGACAGGAAATAGGCCAGCGCGAACGCCAGGAACACGGCAACCGCCGTTCGGGTGGGCAGGGTGTGGTCGGTCATTGCAAGGAGTCGAGGAACGTGGTCACCGGCTCGTCCGAACGCGGTGCGCCTGCGATCAGGGCCTGGTAGACCCAGTCGCCCTGTACAAAATAGGCGGCCCGCAGCGGCAGCGGCGCGCCCTCGTGGTTGCGGCCCGTACCCTGCCAGCGGTGGCGCAGGCCCGACCGGGCATCAAAAGGGGCCGGCAGCAGCTCGGTTTCGGCGGCCTGCCAGCTCGTCAGGCTGGCGCGGTGCCAGCGCTGCAGCACCACCTCGCGGTCGTCCTCCGGCGCCAGCCGGGCCCAGGCCAGAGCAAAGGTCAGTCCACCGGTCTCGCAGCGCATCAGGTGCAGGTCCACGCCGGCCTCGGTCATGGCCACGCGGCGTTCGCCGCGCTCGGGCTTGCAGGGCATGAGCACGGTGGCCGGGGCGGGGTCGGCCTTGACCTGGCGCCAGTTGAAGGTCGGTGTGCAGGCACCCAGGCCCAGCAGCAACAGGGCAAGGGCAGCACGGCGGAACAGCGGGCGGGCGGGAAAATGCACAGGAATGGGGCAAAAACGACAGCGGTCGATGGTAGCGGCAAACCCGTGCGCGTGCCGCAAGCCGCCCGTTGCGCTAAGCTGCACAGCCCATGAGTACCCCAGCCGCCCCTTTGCTGCCCCAACCCGCGTCCCTGCGCGCTGCTGCGCAGGCGGCCCAGGCGCGGGGCGAGCCCCTGGTTGTCATGACCACGCTGACCGGCTGTCCCTACTGCGAACTGGTACGCAGCCGCTACCTGGGCCCGATGCGGCGCGACGAGAACCTGGCTGCCGTGCAGCTGGACATCATGGACAAGGCCTCGCCGCTGCAGGATTTCAGCGGCACCACCACCACGCCGGCCGAGGTGGTGCGCGGCTGGAACGCCCGCTTCACGCCCACGGTGCTGTTTTTTGATGCCAACGGCCGCGAACTGGCCGAGCGCCTGGTGGGGCTGGCCTCGCCCGATTTCTACGGCAGCTACCTGGACCAGCGGCTGAGCACGGCCCGGCAGCGGCTGAAGTGACGCCGCGCGGCGCGACCTGACCTATTTCAGGGCGCCGAACACCTTCTTCAGGAGGGCGCTGCCCGCGCCCACCGGGTCCTGGCGCAGCTTGCGCTCTTCCTCGCCAATCACAAGGTACAGGCCGTCCAGCGTCTTGGTGGTCACGTAGCGCTGGATGTTGGATTCCTCGGGCTTGAGCAGCCCCATGCCGGACGCCTTGGACGCCACCCGGTTGTACTTGTCGGCGAGGCCCACGCCGTCGGTGGCGCGCTGCACCACCGGCAGGAACAGCTCGCCCAGCGGCGAGCGGGTCTTGTCGGCAAAAAAGGTGGTGACCGAGTTGTCGCCGCCGGTCAGGATGCGGCGGGCGTCGTCCACGCTGAGGTTGCGCACCGCCTTGACCAGCAGGTCCTTGCCCAGCGGCACTGCGGCCTCGGCCGCGCGGTTCATGCTGGTCACCAGCTCGTCCACCCGCTTGCCCTGGCCGGTCAGCTTGAGCAGCTTGGCCCCATCTTCCAGAAAACCCGTCAAAGGAATGCGAACTTTCGGGTTGCCCAGGAATCCATCGGCTTTGCCCAACACGGAGACCGCCACCAGCGCGCCTTTTTCCAGTGCCGCCCGCAGGCCATCGGATGCCTCGCGGTCGGTGATGCCGGCCAGGCTTTGTGCCCCGGCCGGCTGCCAAGCCCACACGGCCGCACCCGCGACCAACCCTTGGTTAAACTGGCGACGCAACATGGCGTGATCTCCCGTCTGTAGTCAGATGCCAAGCATGATACGTTTTTTCTCTTCCCGCCGACGCCGCCTCATGGCGGCCGGCCTGCTCGCCGCCTCGGCCGTCCTGGCCGGATGCGCCGGGGGTGACGCCGCACCCGAGTCCCGCTTCGTCCTGCTGGACGGCCAGACCCTGAACACCGCCGACCTCAAGGGCAAGGTGACCCTGGTGAATTTCTGGGCCACCACCTGCGTGACCTGTGTCAAGGAAATGCCCAGCATCGTGGCCACTTACAACAAGTACAGCGCGCAAGGCCTGGAAACGGTAGCGGTGGCCATGGAATACGACCCGCCGCAGTGGGTGGCCAATTTCGCCCAGACCCGCCAGCTGCCGTTCAAGGTGGCGCTGGACAACACGGGCGAGGTCGCCAAGGCCTGGGGCGACGTGAAACTGACCCCGACGACCTACGTGGTCGACAAACAGGGCCGCATCGTCAAGCGCTACGTGGGTGAGCCCGACTTTGCGGCCCTGCACCAGCTGCTGGAGCAGCTGCTGGCCAAGACCTGACGCCTCAGTTGCGGAAGTTGTCGTGGCAGGCCTTGCAGGAGGCGGCCGTGTTGTTGACCGCCGCCTTCAGCTGCTCGAGGTCGCCGGTTTTGGCCGCCACGTTGAGCTTGGCGGTCTGCGCCATCAGGGTTTCCGAGGCCTGCTTGAACTTGGCGTTGTCCATCCAGATCTCCGGCCGGGCCTTGGTGCCCCCCACCCCATCGGTGTCGGGCGTGAACGCGGCCCAGGGTTTCTTGCTCAGTTCCTCCACGGCGGCGGCGTGTTCCTGAGCCAGTTTGGCATCAAACGGCGCCCGGCCGTTGGCCATGGCCCCCAGGGGACGGAAGTTCTTGTTCATCTCCGACAGCGTGTCCTTGCGGAACTTGACCGCCTCGGCGGGGGAGTTGAACTGCGCGGCGGCCGAAAAAGACAACGTCAGCGCAACACCGGCTGCGGCCAGACTGGCTAAGATTTTCATGGGTTTCCTTTTTCTGTGGGGTGGGGTGTTGTCGGTGGCCCGACCCCGTGCTGATCACGGATCGGGCCTCCAGGTTCCAACCCGCTGCAGTCTACCGAACCGTCTGACATCGACCTGAAAGGCTTTTATGACCAAGTTGCGCGTCTGGGATTTGCCCACCCGCCTGTTCCACTGGACCCTGGCCGTGGTGGTGATCGCCCTGGTGGTCACCGCCAAGGTGGGCGGGGCGTGGATGGACTGGCACCTGGTGCTGGGCCATGTGGCGCTGGCGCTGGTGGTGTTCCGGCTGCTCTGGGGATTTGTCGGTGGGCACTGGTCCCGCTTCACCACCTTCGTGCGCGGCCCCGCAGCGATCTGGCGCTACCTGCGCGGGCAGGAGCGTCCGGGGCCCGGCCACTCTCCGCTGGGCGCCCTGTCGGTGCTGGCCCTGCTGCTGGTGCTGCTGGCACAAGTGACCAGCGGGCTGATGACCGACGACGCGGTATTCCACGCCGGGCCGCTGGTCAGCCACGTGTCCACCGACTGGGTCGACACCGCCTCCAGCTACCACAAGCAGTGGGGCCAGTGGCTGGTGCTGGCCCTGGTGGTGCTGCACCTGCTGGCCATCGTGTTCTACACCCGCATCCGCCGCCAGACGCTGGTGCGGCCCATGCTGACCGGTGATCAGGTGGCGACGGATCCGGCACCGGCCTCGCGCGACGGCTGGGCGCAGCGGGTGCTCGCGCTGGTGCTGCTGGGCGGCTGCGCTGCGCTGGCGGTCTGGGTGTACGGACTGGGGGCGGCGTTCTGAGGCCGCTTGTTATAGTCCGCCCATGCCCGAACCCGACGCGCCGCCCGTGGCGCAGCTCCATCTGGTTGAGGCCGACGCGCCGCTCGACGACGTTCGTGCCCTGTTCCGCGAGTACCAGCAAAGCCTGGGCGTGGATCTGTGTTTCCAGAATTTCGAGCAGGAGCTGGACGAGCTGCCCGGTGAATACGCCTTGCCGCAGGGGGCGTTGCTGCTGGCCAGCATAGACGGCGAGGCCGCCGGCTGCTGCGCCCTGCGGCCCCTGGTCAACACCGACCACGTCAACGCCTGCGAAATGAAGCGCCTGTTCGTCCGCCGGGCGTTCCGGGGCTTCGGCCTCGGGCGCCAGCTGGCCGAGCGCATCATGGACCTGGCACGCCAGGCCGGCTACGACTGCGTGTTGCTGGACACGCTGGACGACATGGAGTCGGCGCGCGCCCTCTACGAAGACCTGGGCTTCGTGGAGATCGCGCCCTACTACCACAACCCCCTGGCGGGGGCGCATTACCTCAAGGCGATGCTTTAGTTTTTGGCCTGAGCCAGCAGGGTGGCGGCGTCGCTCACCTCAAATTTGCCCGGACCTTCGACGTTCAGCGACTGCACCACGCCGTCTTTCACCAGCATGGAGTAGCGGTTGCTGCGCAGGCCCATGCCGCGCGCGGTCAGGTCCAGCGTGAGGCCAGTCGCCTTGGCGAAGTCGGCGCTCCCATCGGCCAGCATGCGGACCTTGCCGTCGGTTTTCTGGTCGCGCGCCCAGGCCCCCATCACGAACGCGTCGTTGACGCTCAGGCACCAGATCTCGTCCACGCCAGCGGCCTTGAACTCGTTGAATTTCTCCACATAACCCGGCACGTGTTTGGCCGAGCAGGTGGGGGTGAAGGCACCCGGCAGCGCAAACAGCGCGATGGTCTTGCCGGCGCTGGCCTTGGCCACGTCGACGGCATTCGGGCCGATGCTGCAGCCGTTGCCTTCGACTTCGCTGTACTCCATCAGGGTGGTCGCGGGAATCTTCTCACCGACTTGGATCATGGGGTCTCCTTGGGTTTGGACAGGGGAATGTAGGGACGAAAAAAAACGACCGACATTGTCGGTCGTTTTCGTGATTCCGGCTGGTGACAACCGGAACAGGCATCACACCAGCGCGGCTTTTTGCACCAGGCGGGTGGCGACCCAGTTCTTGGTCTTGGACAGCGGGCGGCTTTCCGAGATCTCGATCAGATCACCCAGCTTGTACTCACCGTTTTCGTCGTGCGCGTGGTACTTGCTCGACTTGATCACGATCTTGTCGTAGATCGGGTGCTTCACGCGGCGTTCGACCAGCACAGTCACGGTCTTGGCGCGTTTGTCGCTGACCACCTTGCCAATCAAGGTGCGCTTGAGGGAGGTTTTGGCTTCCGTCATGGTCACTCCTTACTTGGCGGCTTGCTTTTCAGCAAGGATGGTTTTCGCACGGGCGATGGCGCGACGCGTGGAACGCAGCGTGCCGGTGTTGCCCAGTTGCTGGGTGGCCTTCTGCATGCGCAGACCGAAATGGGCCTTCTGCAGGCTCTTCACTTCGGCTTCCAGGCCGGCGACGTCCTTCTGGCGGAGTTCAGCAGTTTTCATCTCATGTTCTCCTGAATCACTGACCCAGCAGGCGCGTCACGAACGTGGTGCGCAGGGGAAGTTTGGCGGCGGCCAGAGCAAACGCTTCGCGGGCCAGCGTTTCCGGCACGCCCACGATTTCGTACAGCACCTTGCCGGGCTGGATTTCGGCCACGTAGTACTCCACGCCACCTTTACCGTTACCCATACGGACTTCGGCCGGTTTCTTGGAGATCGGCTTGTCGGGGAACACGCGGATCCAGATGCGGCCGCCACGTTTGACGTGACGGGAAATCGCGCGACGCGCGGCTTCGATCTGGCGGGCCGTCAGACGGCCGCGGTCGGTGGATTTCAGACCGAAGTCGCCGAAGGCCACGGTGGCGCCACTGGTGGCGACGCCGGTGTTGCGGCCTTTCTGCTCCTTACGGTACTTGCGACGAGCGGGTTGCAGCATGTTTATTCTCCTTTGCCGTCCGCAGGTGCCCCTGCGGGTGCGTCTTTGCGAACGCGCTTAACGGCGGGTCGTGCCTCGCCAGCAGTGGCTTCGGCGGGTTTGTCGCTGCCATCGGCAGGGGCGGCATTGCTGCCGGCCGGACGGCGGCCACCACGGGCCGGACGGTCGCTGCCCGGACGGGCACCGTCACGGCGCGGGCCACGCGGGCGGCGCTCTTCTTCGGGACGCGGGGTGCTGTCCAGCGAAGGGGCGTCGTTGCGGCCCAGGGTGTCGCCCTTGTAGACCCACACCTTGACACCGATGATGCCGTAGGTGGTCTTGGCTTCGGACGTGCCGTAGTCGATGTCGGCGCGCAGGGTG
>VFQP010003840.1_pt1 | contig 14709 bp, 16 predicted proteins | sample 3512351 | NCBI WGS metagenome assembly VFQP01 (sample SAMN10412372, study PRJNA504923) | tailings metagenome | isolation source: Relicate 1 Philex TSF1 revegetated site | place: Philippines: Tuba, Benguet | collected 2017-08-29 | reverse complement strand
TGACCGACACGACGGAGGGCGTGGAGCGCTTGAAGATCTCGATGGTGTTGCGCTCCTCGGGCGTCATGGGCGGCCTGCGGTGCCACAAGGGGGGGGGGAGCCGGGCGTGTGGCGTGCGAGGTACGTGTGCGGCGGCCGTCGTTCAGGAAGTGTCAGCGCGCCTCCTGGCATGCAAGCACACTGCGGCCTTTTGCTGCAATGGAGCCAGCACGGCCCCTCAGGTGCGCGGTGCAGCCAGGTCACGCCACATACGCAGGTGCACGCGTGGCCACCTCCCGTCGCCCCCGCTCACTTGGGCTTGGCCAGCGCGTCCTGCGGAGCCAGGCAGCCGCTGAGCACTGTGACCGCCGCGGCGAGAGCGGCCACGGCTTGCTGAGCGCGCGCTGCTTGCCGCTGCTCGCGCTCCTCCGCCTCAGGAGCTGCGCCACCTGGCGCAGCCCTGGCGCGCACGGCGCTGCGTCGCCTCGCTGCCTCTGCGCCGGTGCTGGAGCGCCGCGAATGGTGCCGGCTTTTCGCGCCTGCGCAGGCGCGAAGCGAGCCAGGGTTGTTGAGCGCGCGCGATCTGCCAGCTCCTGGAACGCTCCTCTCTCGCGGAGTCGCGGCCCGCTCGCTCGTAGGTCGCTGGCACGCTGCGCCTGGCGCAATGAGGGCGGTGGAGCAAGTGGGGCGCACCTGGGCACCGCTGCTGAGCAGCTCCTCCACTGCGCCTCCATTGCTGGTGCTGCTGGTGCTGCATTTGCATAGTGAACAGAGGCAGCGGGTCAGGTCTACTAAAGTGCACACGGTCACTGCGCACGCGGTCGGGCGGGCCCGGCGCCATGCATGTCTGATGGCGCGCCGGCCGCTGCTGCAGGTCGGTGCCTGATCCCAACACCAGCTTGTTCTTGCCCTCCCTTTGTGCTGCTGTGGTCCTCCTGCGCAGGAACGAGCGCACGGCACGTTGACGCTCAGTGATGGTCGGGCCCAGTATGTGTGGCTCCCACCCTGGTGCTGCAACAACTCTGTCTCACCTTGCCGTTGGTGGCTGATTGCGCCACCCCTCCTCCTGCGCCGCCGCTCAACTCCACCGTGGCACCCGCGGTGGGCGTCGTTGCGGGCGGCACAGCACCGGCCTTGCCTCCAGGATTTGCTGCGTCGGCGCTGGCCCCTGTGGCTGGTGCGGCCACGGCTCCAGGCGCTGCTGCAGAACCGGTCGCAGAAGCTGGTGGTGCTGCTGCTGCCTTGCCGGCCCGCCACCTCCGCCACCTGTACGCATTTGTGTCGTGAGAGGGCACGCCGGTCGGTGGGCGCTAGCGGTCGGGTTCTGCGCAGGCTTTCAAAGGTGCCTGCCACACTCCTCACCTGTTCCGCCACCAGCGGTACGTGACCCTGCAGGCACGAGCACGCGCCCCGAGCGCACACAGGCTCTCGCGCTGCTGAGCTCCTTCTGCGCCGCGCGGCAACACAGCAGTCCTGCCAACCCCTCACCATTCCTTCTTTATCCACGTCAAGTATCCTGCAGGTGCAATCGTGTCGAGCGAGAGACAATCATGGCGCACCGCACGCAGAGTGCTGGAGCTGCCGCTTTGCCCCCAGTGCGCCCGCATGCTGAGCATGGGCCTGAGCCTGAGCTGCCTGTGCGTGGGACAGGTCTACGTGCCTTGGTGCCTGTGCGCGTGCCCGACCCACGAGCGCCGCCCACCCACGCACCGTAAGAGTGGAGGAACCCCAGGAGCGCCGCCAGCAGCATGTGCGCCGGAATGCACACCGGACCTATGCAAATCTGCGCGACGCAGGCCAGGGCCACACATGGCGCGAGGCGCACGCGATGAGGTGGGGTTCCGCTGGCGCCGCGCTCGTGCCATCCCTGCCATTCCCTGTCGCTGTGCACGCACCACGATCATCTTCTCCTCTCAGCGACTGAGCCACGCTGTGCTCTGGCGTGCGCCCAAGCCCGGCGCGCATGCGCACCGGCGCACAAATTCAAACGGGCAGGGAAGGAGGTTGAGAGCAGCAGTGCCCGGAAGGACTAAGCACAAGAGAGAAATGGCTGACGACGGTGGCGACGACGCCCAGCAGCAGGCGGTGCCGTCGTTGGTGCAGGGGCGCAGCAGGCGCCAGCCCGTGGTGAGCGCCGGGCGAGCTGGAGCCAGGAGCGCGCTCGAGGCGCTCAAGGCGGCGCGCGAGCAGGGCGCCTCGAAGCGCGTCGCCGACTACCAGGTGAAGCAGGAGAAGGCCGTCTACGACGTGCTGGACGAGGCCGAGTATGTCAAGCTCGTCACCAAGCGCCGCGAGGAAGGAGGTGCGTGCCTGCGCGTGCAGAGCCAAACGCCACCTGCATCGTGCTGCTGCAAGGCTCCTTGAGCACCAGGGATCCTTGCTGATCCCCGACAGCCAGCGTGCTGCGCGCGGGCGCGCTGGGCGATCGCGGGCAGAGCAGCACGCCATGCGCACCTTTGCTTGCGCCATGCGCCCACATGCAGGTGACTTTATCGTCGACGACGACGGGCGTGGCTACGCCGACCTGGGCGAGGAGGACCACCACTGGCGGAGCGGCCGTGGCGCGCGCTCGGACGACGAGGACGAGGGCGAGGGCGAGGACAGCGACGGCGAGGAGGGCGGGCGGGGCAACAACAAGAAGCGCAAGGGCGGCAAAGGTGCGCAGTCAGTGGAGTGGGACGCCCTGCGCGTGGCCCCAATGCGCCTCCGCGTGCCGCACGCCGCCGCGACGCCTCCTTCCTCCACGCCACCCATGCATGCAGGCGCCGACGCCGGCAAGGCGCGCAAGAAGGGCGGCAAGGGTGGCGCCGCCGACACGGCCGCCGCCGCCGCCGGGCACGGCAACATCGCCAAGATGTTCAGCAAGGCCGCCGCCCGCGCCGCCCTCTCGGCGCCCCTCAGGTGAGCAACCAAATCAACCCACCCACGCCATGCCTTTCCTCCTTTTCCGCGACAGGACAGCACCGCACCTGCCACTCCACCAAGGATTTGCCATGCAGCACATCCCACCGTGTGGCCCGCAGGCCCACGGCTCAGGCGTCCGCCACCTCCCTAGCCGACAGCGACGCGCTCCTCGCCGACATCCTCGGCGGCATCGGCGGTCCCTCGGGTGGCGCCCCGGCGGCCGCGCCGCACGTCGCCGTCGCCCCGCCGCTCGCGCCGCCGGCGCTGGTCCCGGCGGCGCCGCGGCCGCTCGCGGCGCCGGGAGGGCTTGCTGTGGGCGGGCGGGCGCGCGGGGGCAGGGGCCCGATGGGCAGCGTGGCGGCCGCCGTGCGTCCCGCTGCGAGGTGCGTGGGCCTCTGCAGCAGGGCCTCCCTGTACTGCGGTGGGGCGTGGATCAGTCGCAGCGCTCCACACCGCGTGCGCCTGCAGCACCGCACACGGAGCGTCGGGCGCACCGCATGCGTGCTTGCAGGCTGGCCGCCGCTCCCTTGGCCCGCCCGCTGACCGCCCTCCCGCCGGCCATCAAAAAGGAGCCCCTCCACCAGCACCAGCAGGAGCAGGAGGAGGAGGAGGAGGAGGAGGAGGACGCCGGGTACGTCGTGCAAAACGGCGACGACGAGGACGACGATGGCGGTGCGGCGCCCGCAGCCATGGCGGTGGACGGCGACGAGGAGGAGGAGCGGATCGAGCCACCCGCCAAGGTGGCCAAGCGCGCCGCTGCTCCCTCCGCCGCCGCCGCCGCCGCTGCCCCCGTCAAGAGTGAGCGGCGCTCCCCCGCTCGCAGCACCGTGCCGCCGCCACGCGCCCGCACCGCGTCGACTGAGGAGCGCTGCGGGTGCCGCTCGCAGGGGAGCCCTCCGCCGCCGCCGCGAGCTCTCCTCCCGCGCCCAAGCCCGCCGCCGCCGCTGCCAAGCCCGCCCACCCTCCCGGCGTCGGTGCGCTGGTGCAGGAGCGCAGCCAGGCCGCCGCCACCGGCTGGGCCTCCATGTACGCATCCACCGCCGCCGCACCCGACGACGACGACGACAACGAACCACCCGCCGCCACCGACACCAACGCCCCCGCCGCCGCCGCCGCCGCCGCCACGCCGCCCTCGGCGGCGCCCGCGCCGCCGGCCGACGGCAGCAGCAGCCCTGCCGCCGGCCCCGTCCCGGCAGGCCTGCCCGAGGGCGCCGTGCCCTTTTACTACCTCGACGCGTACGAGAACGCCGACGCCCGCCCCGGCGAGGTCTTCCTCTTCGGCAAGGTGCCGCTGCTGCAGCCGCTGCCCGACGCCGCCGCCTCGTCCGCCGCGCCGCAGCAGCAGCAGCCCGCCAAGTGGGCTTCGGCGTGCGTGGTGGTCAAGGACTTGCAGCGGTCGGTGCTGGTGGCGCCGCGGCCCTCGGTGTTTGAGGACGGCGACGGCAGCATCGCGCTGCTCGAGGCGCAGGCGGCGGCGGCCGCCAAGGAGGCGGCACAGGCGCAGGCCGAGGCGGGGAGGAGGGAGGCCGAGGCGCAGCGCTACGCGGGGCTGCTGTCTGGGGCTGTGGGCGGCGCCGGCGGCGCGGGCGGCGCAGAGCAGAAGGAGCGGCAGGAGGAGGAGTGGCGTGCGCGCGAGGGCGAGGCGCGGGCGGCGGCGGCGGGCGCGGCGGCACGGGCGGGCGAGGCGGCGGCCAAGGCGCAGGCGACACGCGTGTCGCTGCTGCGGCTGCTGCAGGAGCGGTGCGGGGAGCTCAAGGCCGAGCTGCGGCAGCTGCTGGCGCGCGCCGGCGTGCGCAGCTTCCGGCTGGTGCCGGTCAAGCGGTGGTACGCGTTTGAGAACCCGGACGTGCCGCGCGGCGAGCAGTGGTGCATCAAGGTGAGGGAGGGGCTAGAGTGAGCAAGGGCAGCGCTGCTGGTGGGGCACAGTGGCAGAGAGGTATGGCAGCAGAGTCTGACGCGTCCTGAACGGCTCTTTTGGGGCGCAGAGGGCAAAGAGCTGGGCACGTCCACATGCCTCGTGCTACGTCGCCGCGCTTGCGCGCAGATCCGGTACCCGGCGAGCCAGCCCACGCTGTCTCCGCACCTGTCGGGCCGGCACTTCGTGGCGCTGTTTGGCGCCGCCACGCCCTGCATCGAGTCGCTGCTGGTCAAGCGCAAGGTCAAGGGGCCCTGCTGGCTGGTGCTCAGCGCGCCTCAGCTCGTAGAGTACTGCAACCAGGTGCGTGCGTGTGCGGCGGGCCAGTGAACACGCCCTGCAGCGCAGCGAGGCACAGCGCAGCGCAGCGCCCGCACACACGCGCGTGCGTGGCACTTGCCACTGTGTGTGCGCGCGCGTGTGCGCGCGGCCTGTGCGCGTGTGCGCGCGGCCCGGCCAGCGCCATGTCTCGCAGCGCCGCACAGCGCAGCACCCGTGTCTCCGCAGCCGTCGTGCTCCACCCGAGCACGCCAGAGCGGGACTTGTGTGCTCAGCGCCCCATGGCCTGCTGGCCAAGCGTCAAGCAGCGTGCGTGGGGAGCCTGCGACCAACGGACGGTGACCAACGCGGGCATGCGGCGCGCGCCTGTGTGAGTGTGTGTGTGGCGGGGCGCAGGTGAGCTGGTGCAAGGTGGAGATGCACCTGCCCTCGTCCAAGGGCATCCTGGCCGACCCGGGCCACCCCGCCATCGCCAACCGCCCGGCGCCGCCGCTCACGGTGGCCTCGCTCAACCTCAAGACGGTCATCCATGCCGGCACGCAGCAGCACGAGGTGAGGCGGCGCCCCACACCGGGCCGCACCCCGCACACATTCGGACTGTGAGGAGGAGGCGGGCGCTGGTCCTCTCCGCCTGCGGCATGTGACAGCGGCAAGGACTGCGGCACCCCCCAAAAGTGGTGCGGCATGACCTGCTCTTTTGTGTGCGTTTGTGCAGGTGGTGGCGGCGGCCGTGGTGTACCTGCAGGACTTTGTGGACATCGAGGCGCCCATGACGCCAGACCAGTGGAGCAAGCCAAAGGTGCGCGCGGCCGCACCGGCGCTGGTGCCGCCTGCCCGCCCCCTGCGTCGCTGGCGTGCAGCGCCACGACTGGGGCGGTCCGCTGGCGCAGAGGAGCGCACGCAGGCTGCGCGGGAGCGATGAGCAGAGACCGAGGAGGCTCGAAGCGCCTGCCTGCATTGCTCTCCTGCGTGGCTCCTGCTTGGCGTCTGACCCTTACGTTCAGCGCGTGGAGAGAGCGTGTGCGTCGTCGCCGCTGCACGCGCCCGCCTGGCCGCCCGCCCGCAGGTGCTGCGCAACTTTTGCGTGGTGCGGCCGCTGGACGGGCACGCGTGGCCCGTGGGCTTTAAGGAGGCGGCCGAGGCGGAGAACCGCGGCGCGCGGGGCCGCGCCAACGGCGGCAACATGGTCGTGGTGCAGCCCAGCGAGCGGCAGCTGCTGACGGCCCTCCTCGCCCGCCTCCAGGTGAAGACGCGCGGCAAACGCTCCTTTTCCTTCTGCTCTGACGAGCGCTGCATTGCATGCCCGCACGGCTGCGCTCCTCTCCTGCCCAAGGTCGGCGCGCATGCCTTGGCGGGTGGGATCTCGTGGTGGCGTTGGCGCTGAGCGCACTGTGCTGTGCGCCGCCGCTGTTGCTGCTGGCAGGTGCTGGACGCGGACGTGCTGGTGGGGCACAACATCAGCGCCTTTGACCTCAGCGTGCTGCTCACGCGCATGCAGCACCACAAGGTGAGGAGCCTCGCCTGCCCGCCCCCCGCCTTCATCTGCCCGGCAGCGCCGCGGCGGCTCTCGGCGCGCAGACGCACCTCACGGGGGTTTTCGTTCAGGCGTGCTCGTCACTGTGGCGTGCTTGCTGGCCCGACGTGTCGTGTTGGGGGCGTCCATGCTCAGGTGCCGCTGTGGAGCCGCATCGGGCGGCTCAAGCGCAGCGTCTGGCCCAAGCTCACGGGCGGTGGCCACGCGTACGGCGGCGGTGCCAGTGCGGGCGTGCTGTCCGCCGTGGCCGGGCGCGTGCTGTGCGACACCTACCTGTCAGGTGCGTGGCTGGGCACCCGCCCTTGGGCTCGAGATCGCGATGGAAGCGGGCTGCACAGCGTGCTCGAGGGCGAGCCGCCACGAGCGCTAAGGCGGTCGAGCGAGCGGCTCGGATGCGTGTGCCGCGCGATGTGTCGTGATGCGTGTTGTGCAGCGCGCGAGCTGGTGCGGGAGGTGGACTTCACGCTGCGCACGCTGAGCGCCTCGCTGCTGGGCCAGGAGCGCGGGGACCTCACCTCGTCCGACGTGCCAAAGTGCTACCAGAGCACGCAGGTGCGCCTCGCCAACGCCATTCACCTGACGCGGAGCTGTTGACTGGCCCACGCTGACGGGCGCGCCGCCGGCGTGGCCGTTGCTGCGCAGGGCCTGCTGGGCCTGCTGCGCCACGCCGAGGGCGACGCGTGGCTCTCGCTGGGTCTCATGTTCCACCTGTCGGTGCTGCCGCTCACGCGCGCGCTCACGGCGCTCAGCGGCTTCCTCTGGAGCAAGACGCTGCAGGTGCGAGCAAGAAGACGACCCGCAGTGCCCACTTGCGCGTCGAGTCGCGAGCGCATTTCAGCCTCAACCTGGTGTCGCGGGTCGCCGTGACGCTTTGCGCAGGGCGCCCGGGCGCAGCGCATCGAGATGCTGCTGCTGCACGAGTTCCACGCGCGCAAGTACATCATGCCCGACAAGACCTTTGGCGCGCGCGGCGACGCCGGCGCCGGTGGAGGCGCCGGCGCCAAGGGCACCAAGCGCAAGGCGGCGGCGGCGCCCGCGCGGGCCGATGGCCCCGCCGGCGAGGAGGGCGAGGACGGGCCCGACGTCGTGGCGCTGGACGGGGACGGCGACGACGGGCCTGACCACGACGGTGCGCCGACACGTTGACTGGGTTGCTGCTGTCAGTTGAGCGCTCCAGACGGAGGGAGAGAGAGAGAGAGAGAAAGAGAGAACACTCGCGCGTGCCTGCAGGCGGTGGCGGCGGGGGCAAGGCGGGCAAGAAGGGCCCCTCGTCGTCGCGCGCGGGCGGCAAGGGCCCGCAGTACGCCGGCGGCCTGGTGCTCGAGCCCAAGAAGGGCCTCTACGACAAGCTCGTCATCATGCTCGACTTCAACTCGCTGTACCCCTCCATCATCCAGGTGCAGAGACACTCCTTTGCAAGCGAGAGACACTGCTGTATTGCAGCCCGCAGACAATGCGTGATGGGTCCTGGGTGCGAGGGAATGCGTTGCGAGGCCATGTCCGTGGTGGTGGTGGTGGTGGTGGCGCCTGCAGGAGTACAACATTTGCTTCAGCACCGTCTCGCGGCCGCCCGACGGTTCGCTGCCGCCGCTGCCGCCCTCGCCGGCGCCCGGCGCGGGGCTGGCGCCGCTGCCCACCATCCTGCAGGGCCTGGTGCAGAGGCGCCGGCAGGTGCGCACACGCCAGCGTGGCCGCTCTGCCGCCTCGGGATCCCTGCCGCCCGCCCCGGCTCGCCTGCTGTGCCGCAGCCGCACAACAGGATCGCGCGCATGCCGGCCAAGCTCTTCCCTGCCCTCAGGGCGGCGCGGCAGAGGTGCCGCTGACGCGCCGCTGCTGCAACGCTGTGGGTGTGTGGTGGTGTCAGGTCAAGTCGGCCATGTCGTCGGCGCGCGACCCCGTGCTCAAGCAGCAGCTCAACATCAGGCAGCAGGCGCTCAAGCTCACGGCCAACTCCATGTGAGCGGCGCCCTGTTCCCGACGCGAGAATGCGTTCGGGGTCGGCAACGAACTCTAGAAAGGAGCACGGGGCGCCCGTGGCTGTCCGTGAAGCGCAGCAACGAAAGCACGACAGTGTGCGCGGCCCGCGCACAGGCGTGTAAGCGCAATGTGCTGTTTGCATGCTGTGGGCGGCTGGGCTGTGGTGGGTGCGCAGGTACGGGTGCCTGGGCTTCACCAGCAGCCGCTTCTACGCCAAGCCCCTGGCCGAGCTCATCACGGCGCAGGGCCGCAGCATCCTGCAGTCCACCGTGGACCTGGTGCAGGGCTCCCTGGGCGCCGAGGTGAGGAGCAGCAGGAGCAGGAGGAGGATCGTGGGAGAGGGAGGGGGCGCAGGGCCGCAGCATCCTGCAGTGGCGTGAGGAGGCGCCAGCGACGGCGGCAACGCGCCACCCGCGCAGAGTCTGTGCCTGGGACCCTGTGCTCCACGCAGGCCCCGCGCGCGCACTTGTGTGCAAGGGAGTCGTTGCGTGCTGGGTCGCGCGACGTGTGCCCCGCTGCTTGCCCTCCTGCTGCCTTGCGGCCGGAGCAGGTGATTTACGGCGACACGGACTCCATCATGATCAACACGGGCAGCACCGACCTGGCCGTGGCGCGCGAGCTGGGACAGCGCATCAAAAAGGAGGTCAACAAGAAGTGAGCGACCGGCGCCGCGCTGCCTCCGCACGTCCCCCGCGCCCGCCAGCGGCCGCGTGAGCCGCCCGGCCGGCTGCGCGCGGCGGGGAGATCGCCCTCTGCTGCGTCGCCGTGGCGGCGGCGAGCGCAGCGCGTTTGCTCCGGGTGGGCGCGCGATGGACGCATGTGCACGCACACGCACGCTTTATCGTGCCCTCAGGTACAAGCTGCTGGAGATTGAGCTGGACGGCATCTTCAAGTGCATGCTGCTGCTCAAGAAGAAAAAGTACGCGGCCATCAAGCTCGAGCCCGGCGGCCCCAACAACACCCTCGTCGAGGTAAGAGAGCGCCATGCACCTGCCGCCGTGCGCGTGAGCTGCGGCGCCGCCCCTTCCCGGCCCGCGCACCACGCGCGCGCCTCGGCGCACCGCTCCGCCCTCGGGGCCTGACGCACGCACGCGTCGGCTCTCGCGCTTCCCTACCACGGGCAAAGAACGCGTGGACCTGAGCTCCTGCGACGGCGTCGTGCGCCCGCACGCGTCGGCGGTTGTGTCGCGCGCGCGCGCGCAGGTGCAGGAGCAAAAGGGCTTGGACATAGTGCGGCGCGACTGGTGCGCGCTGAGCAAGGACGCCGGGCGCGCCGTGCTGTCGGCGGTGCTCAGCTGCCGGCCCTGCGAGGAGGTGGTGGAGGACATCCACGAGCACCTCAGGTGCGCGCGCGCGGCCTCAAGGCCACTCGGCCGCTCCCACGCTGTTGCCGCCGCGTGGGTGCGGGGACTTCCCTTCCCTCCCTGCCTCCCTCTCTCCCCCGAGAGCAAGAGGCAGAGGCAGAGCGGGGTGTTGGTCAGCAGTCCAGGCTCGCTCTGCGCCGTGTGACCGTGCCAGCCTCCGTCACGGGCGAGGGGCAGAGGAGCGTGCGCGCCAGCACCGCACGGCGTTGCGCCCCAGTCGACGCAACACACGCGCTGCGTGCGCCGTACGCGCGTGGTGCGTGCAGGGGCGTGCGGGAGGTGGTGGCGTCGGGCACGGTGCCGCTGGCCAAGTTCGTCATCACCAAGCAGCTGACCAAGCGCCCAGAGGAGTACGCAGACGCGCGCAGCCAGCCGCACGTGCAGGTGCGAGGCAAGAGGCGCGGGAGGGCGAGCGCCTCAGCGCCTTTTGGCGTGACCCTAACGCAGACAGGGAGGAACAGCACCACACTTCACCCAGGGCCACGCCCACGTCATCGTGCTGTGGCCCACGTGGCAAAGCAGACTCACCAGGCATCGCATTGCGTGGCATGGCGCGTGCACCCCGTGTGGCTGCGTTCAGGTGGCGCTGCGCCGGCGCGCGGCGGGCAAGAGGGACGGCGTGCTGGCCGGCGAGGCCGTGCCCTACGTCATTTGCGTCGAGCGCGGCAAGGACAGCGACGCGGCGGCAGCGACGGGCGGCGCGGCGGCGACGCAGGACGGGAGCCAGGCCGGCGGGGCGCAGGCGGTCGCGGACGCCTCGGGCCCGCCCGGCACGCCGGCGCCGGCCGGCGGGGCCGCCGGCGCCACCACGCCGGCGGCCAGGGGGGGCGTGGTGGCGGCGGCGTCCACTCCGGCCAGCGCTGTGGCGCCGGCATCCCAGGCGCCTGCGGCGAGCGGCGCCATGGGCCTGGCGGAGCGCGCCTACCACCCTGAGGAGCTGACGGAGAGCGGAGGGCGGCTGGTGCTGGACGTGGACTACTACCTGGGCCAGCAGGTGAGAAGCGGAGCAATTCTTCGTCACCGAGGTGCTTGCTGCTTCAGTCGTCCCAGCAAATGGGGTTGCGGAGGCGGCGAACGAGCCCGCGCTGTCTCGCTCGCGGCGCGAGCGAGTCGATCTTGGTGCGTGCGTGCGCGTGCGCTCAGGTGCACCCGGTGGTGTCGCGCCTGGTGAGCGTGCTCGAGGGCACGGACGCGGCGCGCCTGGCCGAGTGCCTGGGGCTGGACCCGTCGCGCTACCGCGGCCAGGGCTCAGGTGCGCGCAGTGACGCGGATCCACACGGCGGCGCTCTTGCCCGCGAACGACGTGTGTCCGAACGGCGGCCGCCGCTCTTCGCACCACTCTGGCGGCGCAGGTGGCTCGGGGCGGTCTGGCGCGGGTGGCGTGGACCTGCAGGACATGTTCGGCGCGGGCCTGCTGGAGGACGACTCGCTGTACCAGGTGCGCGAGGCTCTAGAAGTGCTCTGCTGGCGCTCGCTCGACCGTCTCGGCCGGGGCTTCACCCGCCGTCGCGTCCGCGGCTCGTGTGCCTGCAGGCGTGCGACGCGCTGGTGCTGACGGCGCCGGGCCCCGAGCGCTCGCGCTTCGAGTTCCGCGGCGCGCTGGACGTGGTGCTGGGGCGCGTGAGCGCCGACCAGCTGCTCTGCCCGCCCGACGCGGTCGGCGACCCCGAGCGCACGCTCAGCGCCGCCCAGCTCGCCAACCAGGTGCGCACCACATCCCCTCACCACCTCGCCGCGCAGCAATGAGGCCGTTCAGGCGCACGCACAACACAACGCGACCACAGGTCTCTCTCACGCTGGCAGGCTGGCTGGCGCCATGCGTCACGCTGCACACAGTGATGCGCCCGGGAGCTTGGCTCCAGCCCTGCCGAGGTGCCCAAACAGATGCAAAACCCCAATGCGCGCGCGCACGCTGCGTGCCGCAGGTGCTGCTGTGCGCGCGCGAGCACGTTGCCCGCTACTACGACGGCTGGCTGGACGCCGACGACGAGCTGGCGCAGGCCGCGCACGACGCCGCCAACAACAACGCCAACCACCACGCCGGGGCGCTGGCGGCCGCCGCCGCCGCGTCGACGCCCCTGCCCAGCCGCGCGGCGGCGGCGGGCGGCGCCGGCGCCACGCCCGGCGGCGCCACGCCAGGTGCGCGCCGCACGAACAGAGGACGCGACTCGCGGCTCTCAGTCATCAAGAGGGCGGGCGTGCAGCGGCTGTAAACGGGGGGGTCGTGCCCTGCTGCTGCGCAGGGCAAGCGCCTGTGGCCGGAGGCGCCGCCGGCGTGGGCGGGCACCGGGACGTGGTGCTGCGGCCGTGCGGCGAGCCGGACCGCTGCCCGCACCCCGACGCCACGCAGCGGCAGGCGGGCGTTCTGCTGGCCCGGCGCATGGACGAGCGCCAGCTCTACCTGCAGGTGACGCCCCGCTCTGGCCTGTTTATCCTTGAGCGCCCTCAGCTCCTGCGCCTGGCGTGCGTGCGCATCTCGCACCAACGTGATGATCAGTCCGGTGCCACAGCCGGCCTCTGTATCTCTCGCTGCGTGCGCCTGCCCATCAAACGCCCCGCAGCTGAGCCACTACTGCCGCCTGATCAACCCGGACCTGGCCGTCAAGCGCGGCCTGGCGCGCATCCGGGCGCAGGACCCCAGGTGAGGCCCACCTGGGCAGCGACTCCCCCCCGCGCCCAACAGGGCGGGCCGTGCCTCCGCTGGCGCCCGGCCAAGAGGTCCTACCTCTGCCGATTTCCGCTTGCCGCGTGGCGCGCACACACACAGGGCGGTGGTGACCGAGGCGGAGCTGCAGGCGCGTCTGGCGCCCGTGGCGCCGGCGCTGCACGCCGCGCACCAGGCGCTCGAGCGGCTGCGCGCCCAGTCGGCCTACCACTGGGTGGACCTCACGCACCTGCTGGCGCCGCTGCAGGCGCAGGCGCAGCAGCCCGCTCAGGGCGCCGCCGACGGCGCCAAGCGGCAGGCCGCCGGGCAGCGCGAGCCCAAGGCCGCCGTGCCGCTGGCCTCCTTTGCATGACCTCTTGTGCTCTGTCTGGGCAAGTGCTGCTGCGGTGGACCGGCTGAGGCGCGGCAAAGCTGAGTCGTCCTGCGCGCCAGCCGTCTGCGAGCGACTCGTGCTGGTGGCTCAGCTCTGCTGCCAATCGTCAGTTGCATAGCAGGGACAAAGAGTCAACAGCAGAGAACGACGTCGCGCGTGGTCCCTGGTGCATGGGAGCACGCCGCGGGTGCGTTACCCAAAGGTCAAGCCCGAAAGTCAGTGTGAAGAGGTGTGCGGTGCACATGGGAGAGAGTCTGTCAGCGCGCGGGGAAGGGCTCACTGCGCGCGCGTACGCCAATGAATGACCTCACACCCATATAGGAGAACGATGGGAGGGGAGGGGGCTGTAAACACGCTCAAAAGACAGAAGGCACGCTCTGCACGCTCTGTGGGGTTCGGTCGGGTTCTCGTGCCAACCTGCTCAACGGACCCGCACGCAGGTGGCACAAACGTCTGCGTGTTTGGAGAGGCCAGGGACCCGCCTGGGCCGGGCCTTGGCGAGCCGGGGCATGGAGAGTGTCTGTACGGCCCACGACCGCCTCAGCACTCAGGCGGGGGACAAAACGGCTGCGGAGCCGAGAGGTGCGCACGCCGCCGGCCGCTCAGACCGCCACGCGGAACATGCCGGCGTGCTGCACCGAGGGTGGGCTGCGGGGCGAGCTGAACTGGATGATCTGCGAGCCCACGGCGATGTTCTGCGCAGGCAGGCACACAGCGCGTGCACGCGTGCTGGTGTTGGGATCTGCATTGGTCTGCGGGGCCAGAGACGGATCAGCCGCGCGCGCAAAAGCCGCCTTGCCGTCGGTCGCCCACGCCACGCCCTCCACGCGGTCAGAGTATGCTCCCCGCAAGGCTCACCTCCACGGGGTGGTCCTGGAAGAAGGTGGTGGTGCGCGTCGTGTCCAGGCCCAGCGTGCTCTGCGCAGGGGGAGCGCAGGCAATCGAACGGCACTCCCCAGCAGTTCGGCACGCTTGGATCTCTTCCGTCACAACATTGGTGCTGTGTTGGTGCGTCGTTGGAGGCACCCCGCCTGCTGCACTGTCTCACTTGGAGGATGGGTGTCAGGCGGTCGACCAGCGCCTTGCGCGCGTCCTCCATGATGGAGCGCGTGCTGCTGTGCACCGTGATCTGCGTGGTGTCATGAAGAGGATCCAGAGGGGGCGGTGATGCAGGGCCAGCCGCAGCGGCCGCCGCAACGGCAGCGCTGACGCAGCAAAAAAGATCCGGCCGTCGCCGCCTTTCCCCCCTCACGTAAGCGGCGGGCGTGGTGTAGTCACCGCCAAAGGAGAGGAACTGCGCGTCCTGGATGAGGACGTGGACGTGCTCCTTGGGCGTCTGCAGCGGCGGCGGAACGGCACGGAGGCAGGCGCTGGCGGCGGCGGCGCAACGGCACAGAGGCAGGCGCTGGCAGTGCTTGCTGGCGTCACGCTGACAGGCAAGTACAGCATCCCGCTGCGCGTGTGCCCGTGCCCCTGTGCCGCCGCTGGCCCCCCCAGCGAAAAGGCGTGCCCACCCCCGAGAGCTCTCGCGGCGCGCACCCGCAGAATCTCGCAGAAGCCCTGGGTGACTGCCGCAGCGAGCTCGACCTTGGCCGCGATGGGCACGGTGGCGTTCGTGGTGATGGAGACGACGGGCATTCTTCAGCTGGGGGGAAGGGGGGCGATCCTGTCCTGGTGGCAGTGCCGGCCGGGAGGTCAAGCGGGCAGAGCGCCTGGGCT
>VFQP010003839.1_pt1 | contig 14717 bp, 16 predicted proteins | sample 3512351 | NCBI WGS metagenome assembly VFQP01 (sample SAMN10412372, study PRJNA504923) | tailings metagenome | isolation source: Relicate 1 Philex TSF1 revegetated site | place: Philippines: Tuba, Benguet | collected 2017-08-29 | reverse complement strand
AGTGCCGTGCGCGGCCTTGTCGTGCGCTGCTGCAGCCCTTTGCGTCGCTGCGTGCAGCAGCGCGAGTGCTGCGCGCGTTCTCAGAGTGCTTTGCTAAGCCGTGTGTGCTCCTGGTTGTGCCGTGATGCTTGATGCTGGACCAGGTGCGGTGATGCCACTGCAGCCCAGGGCCGCAGCAAGGAGAGACAGAGCACGGCAGAGGCTTTTCTTCACCACGGCGAAGGTGCACGGCAGGGTGGGGGGCGCGGCGCCGAGTGCACGCGAGCGCAGGAGGTCGAGCACCCGCTTGCCGCGTGCTTGCTTGGCCTCCCGGGCGTGCCGCCACCAATTGATGCTTGGTAGTGGCGGCCCATGCTGCTGGAAGTCCCTGCTGCTTCCGAGCGCCCTGCAACATGGACGGCGGGCGCGCCTTGGTCGGGCGGCGCGCTGTCAATCGCAGCGAGCGCTTGCTGAACACATTTGCTTTGCAGCACTTGGAATCAGCTCTCGCCTTGCTCGACCACCTCGCCCCGGCGCCTTCGAGCTCGCTCGCCCACCGAGCTCGCCCAGGTGGAGCGAGCAGCAACGGAAGGAGCAGGGCCTCAACAGCCCTACGCAGCTTCCTGTCAGCTTTGCAGTGCTGCACGCCATCAGCCTGGGACGCGCGCGCTGCGGCCGGCCACACAGCGGCAGCAAGCATGTCGCTGGAGCGCGAGTATGCCCGGCTGCAGAACCTGGTCGTGGAGCTCAGGGACCAGGCCATCAGCCGAGACCTGGTGATTAGCGAGCAAGCGCATGCTGCTTGCGCCGCATGCCTTTTGGGGATGGGCCCTGCGCACACATTCGCCCGCCGCGCCCGCACGCATGCCAACTGCAGGACCTGGCGGCGGCCCGGCAGGCGCTGCAGACCAGCGAGGCGGACCATGACCTCGTCCAGGCAAAGTACCAGGCACGTGCGCGCACCTCTGCAGCACCGCATCAGAGAGGGGCACCCCGCCTTCTCAGAGCACACTGTGGGGCGCGTCAATCATGGCCGCAGTCCCGGCTGCACAAGCTGGAGCAGCAGCTCACGGCGCTGCAGAAGCAGCTGGACGACGGCGAGCAGTCCCGGCGGCGGCTGCGCGACGAGCACGACGCGGCGGTCGAGGCGCTGCGGCTGCAGTGCCTGGCCTCGCAGGGCACCACCAGGGAGGAGCAGGTGCGCGCCCACGCTGACGCTGGACTGGTCACCTCAGTGTGCGTGCGTTTGCGCGCATTACAGTGTGGGACAGGCAGGCACACGACGCGCGTTCTTTGGCGCATTGAGGGTGCCTTCTGCATGCACGTGCACGCAGGCGCGCGTGCTGGCGCTGCGTGAGCGCGAGGCGCTGCTGGAGAGCCAGGTGCGGGCGCTGGAGGAGGCGCTGGACGTCAAGCAGCGGGAGCTGAGGGCGGCGCTGGCGGGCCTGGCGCAGAGCGGCGAGGAGGCGAGCAGGCAGGAGGACCAAGCAGCGCAGGTGCGCCCCTGGGGTGGGGTGGTACGGGGTGTGGGACGTGGCTGCAGGGCGCCAAGCTGCGCAGATGCGGCACCACACTGCTGGTGTGGGCGACGCCGAGGGCGGCGGCAGAGACGCAGGGGGACGCACCACCTCTTGGCCTGCTTGCCACGACGCCCGCCTGCCACCTGCTCCGTCACAGTGCATCACGGCCCGATGCTTTCTCGCCGGCAGCGCGAGGTTTGGTGTGCGGCGCGTTTGTGCCACTGTCGCCCCCGCCGCTGCTCGCTCCGGCGGTCCGCTCGCAGGCGCTGGCGGCGCGCGACGCGCACATCTCGGACCTGCAGGCGCAGCTGCAGCTGCTTGGCGACGCCGAGGGCCTGCGGCTGGGCGAGCACCAGGCGCACGTGGCGGCGCTCATGGCCAGCTTCAACGAACTGCGCGCCTCGTGCGAGATGCAGGTGCGCGGCGCGCGCTTGGGCGGGCGGTTGGGCGCGCCTGCCGCGGGGGAATGAGCCCTGGGGCCCAGACGGCTGTGGGCCCAGGGGCACGAGCGGACAAGACACAGCTTGGCCTGCTGCCTCCACCGCGCCAGGGCCTGCACCGCAGGCGAACCGCTGCGAGCGGTGCGCAATCCCTGGCAATCCTGCGTTTCTGGCTGCAGGCGGCCGAGATCACGGCGCTGGCGGCCAGCAACCGGCGGCTGGGCGACGACAAGGCGCGGCTCAAGGCCAAGGTGACAAGCGGGAGGGCAGGCCTCTGCGCTGCTCACGCTGCTCACCCACGCGTCGCGGCACACAAGCTGCGCTGCTCGAGCAGGAGGCTTCTCAGTGACAATGGCCGTCAGCAGAGCAGTGTGTCCCGCTGCAGCTTCTGAACAGTGGGATGCGCTGCGTGGGCCGCGTGCTCTGCAGGTCAAGGAGCTGGCGGCCGTGGTGGCGGGCATCCAGGTGCGGCAGCTGCGGCACGACCAGTGGCAGGGATCCAGCTCCCAGGGATCAAGCGAGGAGAAGCATCTGCCGGGAAGCACCCCAGCCCCTGCCGGCCCCCCCGCCTGCTTTACCCACGCGCGCGTGCCCTGGCAGGCGGACCGGGACCGGGCGCAGCAGGGCATGGCCCGGGAGATCGCCGCGCACCACGCCACCCAGGTCCGTGCCTGCCACGTCCCCTCCCGCCTCCCTGTCAGGAGCCCAAGCGCTGGGGGGCCCGCGCAAGGACCACCTGCCGCCTGCCGGACCACGCAGGACTCCTCCTTGACCGGGCGCTCTTTGCTGTCGCGGCGCGCCGCGCGCGCTGTGCAGATGCAGCTGACGCTGGCGCAGCACCGCGTGCGCGAGGCGGCCATCCGGGCCGACCGCCTCCACGAGCTGGACGCCGCGCTCATGGCGCGCCCGGCGCCCGCCGGCGCGGCGGCCGCCGCCGGCGTGTCCGAGGTCAACCAGGCCTCCGCCTCGCAGGCCGCCAGCACGGCGCGAGAGCTGCTGCACCACCTCGAGGTGAGAGGCGGGGCGCGGGAGGGGGCGGGGCGCGCAGGCTCTGGCTCGCACGCGACGCACGCCGTTGCGGCTGTCGTGACAGCGTGGCGACGTTGGCCAACCTGCGACGCAGGAGCGAGCGCGCGAGGAGCCCGGCCCAGCGCCTCGCCACCCGCATCCTGTCCTGGCGACCGCCTTCCCCCGCCACGGCTTCCCCAGCGCCGCCGCCGCCGCCGCCGCCACTGCGACGCTCAGCGCGTCCACCTCCCCGCACTCCACCCGGCACGCCGCCGCGTCGCTGGCGGCGACGGGCAGCACCGTCGGTGAGCGCGGCTTGCTGCAGAGGGGCACGAGAGTGCGGCGTGAGAAGCACTACTGCTGGTAGAGAGCGCTTCTCGTCATGCACGTCGAACACGACGAGAACGGCTGCTGCTCGTGCTGACCGCCCGCCCCGCAGCGTCGTCGCAAGCGGCCCTCCACCGGGCGCAGGCGGCCCTGGACAAGTTCAGGCTGTCCATGGGCGCGCTGGCGGCGGGCCCAGGCGCCGCCAACAAGGCCGCCGGCAAGTCGGCCAGCGCGTCGAGCACGCCCAAGTGAGCGCCTTCAAGTTGTGCACACACTTGCGGTCGTTGCCCTTGTTGTGGCGGGCGCGTTCACCAGGTGTGCGGCTGCTGCGTGCTTTGCAGGAAACCTGGGGAGCTGATCCGCGCCGCTTCCGACCTCACCGCGGCTCTGCAGCCGGCCGCGGCCAGCCGACCGGCGGGGGGCGTGGCCGAGGCGGTGGCGGCGGCGGTGGCGGCGGCGCGCACCGGCGCGGCCGGCCTGCGCCACTGACATTCGTGACTTGCTGCACCCGGGACCTTGCCTGCTGCTTCTTGAAGATCTCATTTTCTCATGCCGCTGACTGAGGGCAACCTTGAACACTCGTGTTGTGCTCTCGTGACGGTCCTTGGGCACACCACCCGCTTGCAGCCGAGCGTGCACCGTCGCACGCGACGAGTCAGCGCAGGCGGTTTCGCACCTTGACCATCCAGTGCGACAGGCGCCACTCGCACATGCCCCACACCAGCGCCAGGCCATGGCTCGCCACGCGCCAGCCCACCTGCCACAGCCGCCACGCCGCCGCCGCCGCCCGTCCGCCGCAGCGCACCGAAGCGCACCGCTCGCCGCCCAGCGCAGGCGGGCCCCACCCGCTGCACGCTTCCCAGGACACGGCGCGCGGGGCCGCGCCCTCCTCGCCTGACGCGCCGCACGTCCAGGGAGGGTGGCTGAGCGACCACGCGATGAGTGTTGGGTCGGCAGCGCGCTCGGCCTGCACGGCGTGCGACGCGCCGTCTCGGGCCGCGTGGCTGGCGCAGGAGATGGGGCAGCTTGACGCCATCGCCAGCCAGACGGCCGCGGCGGCGGCGGCGGCGAGCAGGAGGACGGCGCAGCCCAGCGCGGCGGCGCGCAGCGCGGTGCGGCGCAGGCCCAGGCGCGCGCAGGCGTGCGCGCCGACGCCTATGAGCACCGTGTGCGACAGCAGGTGGAGCAGGACCGAGCCCTGCGGCCAACAGAACGGGGTGGGTGCACGCGTGAGCCAAAACGGCACCACCTGCCGGCCCAAGCGTGGGTGAGCTGGCGCGGAAGCCAAGCACCGCGCACCAGCTGCTGGAGCGCAGGCAGGCGCAGCTGCCGCGCCGCGCCGCCCGCTTCAGGGAGCAGCGGGCCCTGCGCCACGGCCAGCAGCACCACGCCGACCAGCGCCACGCCAGACACCTCCATCAGCACCTGTGTGCAGCGCCAGCGCACCCGGGGCGACCATGCGCCACACAGTCATCCACGCCGCGCGTGGCCCAGGCGCTTCAAGCTTCCCGTGGCGGTGTGCGCGCGCCAAGGAAAGCACGACGCGCGTAGTCAGTGAGAACCACCACCGCATCAGGGCGCTCACCTCGGCCCGCACGTGGCGCAGGTGCAGGTCGGCGGTGGCGCGCCGCGCCAGGCGCCGCCGCTCGCGGGCCAGCGCCTGCTGCTGCCGCACCTCGTGCTGCAGCTCTGGCCGCCCGAGCAGCAGCTCGCCCAACGCCGTGTGCAGCCGCCTGCAGCGTGGCAGGCGCGTGCCGTGGGAGCATGGATGCGTGCGTTGCCCTGGGTGTGTGGCAGCGTGGTGGACGGTGGAGATGGTGTCAAGCTGCTCACCTGCAAGCCGTGCTCGTCACGACCAGCTCCCCCAAGCCCGCCGGCTGCGTGCAGCCGTAGGACGCGCGCCGCGGCACCACGCGGCCCCCAGGCGCTGCTGAGGAAGCAGCAGGCGGCGCCGCTGCGGCTGCGGCTGCTCCAGGCCCGCCCAGCGCCGTGCCAAGGATGCGGGCCAGCACGTGCGTGGGCAGCCGCTCCAGCACGCCCTCCTCCTTCTCGTGCTCCTGCTGCACCGGCTGTTGCGGCGCTGATGCGGAGGCTGGCGCGCGCTGCGCTGCCTTCGGCCCTTCTTGCGCCGCCTCATCCTTGTCCGCCGCGTAGACGCTGTCGACGATGGTGAAGAAGGAGCGACGCTCCTCCGCGCTGAACATCCTGCCTTTGCGCGGCGAATGCGGCAGCAGGCCGACGATCGATGACAGGTCCTGGGCGAGCCCGCACCCGGAGCCCGCCCATGTCGCGCTTGCACGGCGCGAAGCGCACAGCAACGAACGAAAGGAAAGCACAATCCACCGAAGCGGCTGCTCAGCGGCTCCGGCTGCGCTCCCGCCTGTCGTCGCGCCTGTCCCGGTCCGCCGCCGCGCGGTCCCTACGGCGGGCGGGCGCACACCGCAAGCAGCAGCAGCGCTGCTTTGCTGCGCTTGCCCTCCCGCACTCACATTCGTTGCAGCGGTGCAGGTCTGACCTCCTCACCTGTCGCGGTCGTAGCGCTCGCGGCTGCGCGACCGCCCGCCGCCTCGCCTGCGCACCGCACCACAGCACGTGCGAGCAGCACGAGCAACGCACGTTGCGGCGCACCCACTCCTTCGCTCTCCTCCTCCGCACGTAGCAGGCACGCACCGGTCGTCGTAGTCACGCCGGTCCCTGTCCCTGTCTCTCCGTTCACGGTCGTAGTCCCTGTCCCTGTCCCGCCGCTCGCGGTCGTAGTCCCGCCTGACGTCGTCCCGCCTGCTGTCGTCCCGCCGGTCCCGGTCCCTGCGCAGCAAGCACCACACAGCCCGTGCATGCACTGTCGCGCGCCCGCTCCTCAAGACACGCACGCCTTCCGCGCACCGCTCTCCTTTCTCCCCCCCCTTTCTCACCTGTCGCGGTCGTAGCGCTCGCGGCTGCGTGACCGCCCGCCGCCACGCGAGCCGCCCCTGCGGCGCAAAGCCCGCACACACCACGGTGGACACGCAAGAGCGAGCGACCAGCAAGGGCCGAGAGCGTGCAGGGCACCGGCACCCACATGCCAACTGGATGCCACGCACCTGTCGTCGTAGTCGCGCCGTTCCCTGTCTCTGTCCCTCTCACGCTCCCTCTCCCGGTCCCTGTCCCTGTCCGCCGCCCCCCGGTCCCGGTCGCGGTCGCCTCCCCGGCTGGTGCCGGGCTCCTCTGGCGCCGGAGACCTGCGCCACGCCAGCCAGCGCACGCGCGCACCACCAGGCAAAGCAATAATCTCTCCCCAGGCTACTCCAAACAGCCACCCTGGAATTGCACACAACCCACAACTCGTGCCGCTGCTCACCTGCCCGTCGAGGCGCCCGGTGCTGGCGCCGCGCCCTTGCCGCTGCTGCCCGCCGCCGTCGCCACGCGGTCCTCCCTGGCGCCCGCCCGGTTGGGCGCCCGCTGGCCCATGGCCACCGATAGCGACGCCTTGACCGACGCCGGGCGCTTGTTGCCGTCGTCGATGCCGCGCCGGTCGGCGCCGCCGGCGCCGCCGTTGCCCTGCGGCCAGGGAGGCGACGCCGCACGCACCACGCACACGGAGCGCATGTCAAGCGGCGCTGCGTGGCGTCCCCAGGGGGCGGAACCGAACCCTGCGCTTCCCCTGGCAAGATGTCACAGGGACCTGTCACTGCTCACCTTGCCCTTGAAAGGCAGGTTGCGCGCCTTGAGCTCCTCCACCACGGCATCCATCACTGGCTTGGGGATGCGCGGGAAGATGGTCTCGAAGTAGTACTGCGCGTGGCGGACGTGGCACGGTCAGAGGCGCACAGCAAGGGGCGCCACCGCATGATCCAGGTGCGGCGCGGGGCGCTGCGTGGTGGTGCGTGCGTGGTGGGGATGTTGGGGAGCGTGAGGGGAGGGCGTGCTCCCTCCCGCCGCCGCCGCCGCCAGCGGCCGCAGAGCTGCGTCAGGGCGGTGCGGTGCGGTGCGGGTGCACGTCTCTCGCAAAGGGGGGCGCGGGCGCCACACTCACGGAGCACACTCCTCACGCGCCGCTACGGCCCCCCCGGGCGGGAGCGGTAGGGCACAGCGCGCGCGCGGCGGCGGCGGCGGCGGCGGCGGGAGAGGGAGGTATGGGGGGGGGCGCCTCTTCCTGCGCTGGCGGCCCGAGGGACGTCGCTGCTGCTGAGCACAGCGAGGCAGCCACACGCACGGCGCGCAGCACGCAGCAGGGTGGTGGTGGTCGCGGCACGGCAGCGGCGGCGGGCAGGCGTGGGGAGGGACCGAGTGCACAGCAGGGTGCGGCGCACCTGGCCCGTGGCCCTTGGGGGGATGAGAGTGGGGGCGTGCACGTCGTCGTCTCACCTGTTCCAAAAGCAGGTCCCTGGCGTAGTCGCCGATGCTGACCTGTGGGCCGTCGGGGCTCGGCGCAAACATCTGCGGAGCGCGGCGCAGCGCGGCGCAGAGCTGGATGCATGCGGCGGGGCGCTCCCCAGCGCGCGCCGCCGGCGGGCTCTGCTCCCTCCACTCACCCACCTCGCGGTCGTCGACGTACTGGTCGTACCACTTCCAGAGTGACTTGCCGTCGCACACGTAGCGCAGGAAGAGCAGCCCCACCTGCGTTTAGTGGCAGGAGGCCGCATGCGGCGGGCGTGTGCCGCCCCCCCTGCGCCGGCCTGTGCGCGCGTCGCATGCGCTGATGCTGGGCAGCTCCGGCTCTCACCGCTCTGATGTAGGGAGAGTCCTTGTGGTCCAGCAGGTCGCGCACTTGGCGCACCGACAGCTTGAGCGTGAAGAGCCGGTGCAGCAGGCAAAAGGCGGTGGAGGCGCCCCTGGCGTTGCCGCTCATCCACGGCTCGACGTGCTGCACGTTCTCGTAAATCTCGTCGACCACCTCCTCCCACCTGCATGCAGAGCGTGTGTGTGCGCGTGCGGCCTGCCACGGCAAGTCGACATCGCCACTTTGGCACATGCGCTGATGCGAGCGTCCTCCACACAGCTGAGGACGCACGTGTTGAGCTCGACGCAAGTCTTGTTGTAGTACTGGCCCGCGAGGATGTTTTGGCGCAGCACGTTCTCCAGGTTGAAGGTCGTCGAGTTGTTCATCGGGAACGCCATGGTGATGGGGAAGGGCCGCAGCTGCACTCGCCGCGCAGCGCGATCGCCGATTCCTCCTCCTCCTCCTCCTCCTCCTCCTGAGGCACGGCGCCTGCACGGATCCCATGCGCCGGTTTTTGAGGGCCGAGCTCGCAGCTGCTCGTGCTGCTGTAAGTCTCGTCCTCGCACCAGCTCCCTCCTCGTCCGCAGCAGCTCGTGTCGCCCGCGCGCGAGAGCCCCAGCCACAGGGAGCCCCTGCTCTCGAGCGAAGACCCAGTATGGCGGAGACGCAGCTGACGGAGGAGCAGATCGCCGAGTTCAAGGAGGGTGAGCCACCTGTGGATCGGCGCCCCGCGCTTGGGCCCGGGGCCCGTCCGGGCTGGGCGCCTGCGTCGCAGATCCTGGACTCCCAATGTTGTTGTGGGGAAGCCGTGTGGGCGGGGAGCGCCGAGCGAGCGAGCGGCTGCGTGCTGGTGGTGCTCGTGTGCCCGCAGCGTTCGCCCTCTTCGACAAGGATGGAGACGGTGAGAGCGGGTGTGCGGGGTGCCGTGGGGGTTGCTTTCGCGGAGCAGGCCGCTTCGAATCAACGACTGCCCAGGCCACGGTGCCCGGCAGCGGCCCGCGCCCGGCCGTGGTGCCGCAGCGCCAGCGCGCAGCGTCCCTGGATTCTCTGCCGCTCGGCGCTCGTTTGGCGCTCTGACCTGTGGCCCGCGCCCCTCGCTCGGCTGTCCCTGCCCCCCGGCGCAGGCACCATCACGACCAAGGGTGAGCGGCAGCAGCGCACGCGTGCCACCGGGAGCAGCCAATCCTCGCCTCCAATTTGCGACGCGGCGTGGCCCGCTGGGGAGGAGCAGCGGGGTCGTACGCCTCTCGAGAAGCAGCACCACGGCAGGGCGCGCACGCGAGGGAGCGCGCAGCGGTGCAGATCGCGCTCGTCAAGCGGCGCGCGAGCTCTCCAAGGGGCTCATGCGGGCGTCGCCGACCGCGAGGGGCCGCGACAACTCCAAGCGCACCCAGCGTGGGGCCCGGGACCGCAGGGAGCGGCAGCAGCGGTGGCAGCGGGCTCTCTGCTTGCAGCACCAGCTGCGCTTCCCGGGGGGCTCTTGAATGCGGGGGGGGCGACAGGTGGTGTGCGAGCGGGCCACCTGCGGCGCGACCCCGCACCTCGATGTGTGCAAGCGCAGAGCTCGGCACGGTGATGCGCTCGCTGGGCCAGAACCCCACCGAGGGCGAGCTGCAGGACATGATCAACGAGGTGGACGCCGACGGGAACGGCACCATCGACTTCCCTGAATTCCTCACGCTCATGGCGCGCAAGATGAAGGTGCGCGCCTTGGCGGGGGTTGGTAGGAGGAGGGCTGCATGCTGTGCAGCGCAGGCAGGCTCGTGGTGCGTGGGCGCCGCGGCGATGGTGAGCCTGCATGCGCGCCTGCTGCTTCGACAGGACACGGACTGCGACGACGAGCTCAAGGAGGCGTTCAAGGTGTTTGACAAGGACGGCAACGGCTACATCTCAGCGGCAGAGGTGAGGGGAGCAGCTTGGGGTGACGGTGCCGTGCGGTGGAACGCTCAAGCTGCGCCACCGGCGACGCAGGTTTGACGTCGTGGACGCTGCGTGGGCCTCATTGCGATGCGCAGCTCCGGCACGTGATGACCAACCTGGGTGAGAAGCTCACCGAGGAGGAGGTGGAGGAGATGATCCGCGAGGCGGACGTGGACGGCGACGGCCAGGTGAGCGCTTAGGGTCCTGTTAGGGGGCTGCGCCTTGCGGGTCGTGCGGCAAGCGCATCACCACCACGCAGCCAGCGTGGCGTTCACTCTTCCGTGCGTGCGTGTTGGCGGCGCAGGTCAACTACGAGGAGTTCGTCAACATGATGGTGAGTGGGCATCATGCGGATGGCCATGTGGAGCGTTGACCCAATGCTGAAGCGCTTGCCGCAGCAGTCGCGGTCGCTGACGACTGGTCCTGCGCCGTGTCCATGTATGTGCGCAGCTCGACAAGCCCACCTAGACGGAGCGAGCTGTCCCACCTCGTCGGGCCGAGAGGCTCCTCCTCACCTCATTTGGCATGGCGGCCCTGGTGCACTCGCGGTGGAGGGAGAGAGGCGGCGTGCTGCTGCTGCTGCGTTCAAGGCGCGTGTTGCTTCTTGCTGTGGGCGTGGTCATCCGCGGTTCCCCGTTCTCCCCCCTTGTGCGCCAATCCCCCCTAGCACTGTGCAACAGCCACTCGAGACCTCGCACGCGCTGTGACTGGTGGAGGGCAGGGCCAGGCACAACGAGGCACAGCACGCACTTCGCGCTCGACAGCTGGATTTAAACTCGAGTGAAAGAGAACTCGAGAGCGAGGCAACTCCAGAGCGAGGAAGCCGCTCGCGCGATGGACGCGTTCGAGGACGATTTGGCGCAGGATTCTGCGTCGCCGAGCGCTCACCACCAACAGCTGGCGGGAGGCAGGCAGCACGACTCCTCGTTCGCCAGCGCGCAGAATGCAGAAGCGGCGGCGCAGTACGTGCTCAACTGTCTGGCGGGTGAGTGGCGAGTGTTCCTCTTGGGCACGCCACTGTCTAAGGCGCAGCGGTGCAGCGACCGCGCACACCTGGCGTTCACCGTGCACGCACGCACACGCAGGCCTGGGCATGCACACCGCGTCCCTGAACCTCTTCAGCGGCAAGCCCGCCGACGTGGCGGGCGTGGTCAACTGCATCAACGCGCTGCTGCGCGGGCGGCAGCAGGACCGCGAGGCGCGGGAGCAGCTCGAGGACCTCAACCGCAAGCTGCGCATGGACGTGCAGGTGCCATCATAGGCCGCGCCAGCTCAGCTCGTGCTCGAGGCCACCACACACGCGTCCAACTCGCGCGGCGGCCCACGGTCGCTCGTGCGCACAGGTGGCGCACCGCGAGCGCAACCGCCTGGAGGAGAAGCTGCAGGAGCAGCACACCGCCAACGGCAACCTGGAGATCAAGGCGAGCGGGCAGCAGCTTTCTGCCACGCGTGGACCCCGCGCGGCGTGGTGCGCTCGCGGACAAAGTGTGTGCCCCGCCGTGCTGAGAGCGCCCGCGTCGCCGCGCAGGTGCGCCAGGCGCAGCGCGCCAGCAAGGAGGCCAGCAGCGGCGCCGCCAGCCGGCAGGACCAGGACGCCAAGCGCATCCGGCAGCTGTCGCTGGCCGTGACCCAGGCGGAGGCGGCGGTCAAACGCCGCGACCGCGAGGTCGAGCAGCTGAGAGCACGCCTGGCGCAGGCCCTCGCCTCCTCCTCCTCCTCCTCCTCCACTGGCCCCTCCAACAGCGGCACTTGCGGGACACCGGTGGTGGGCGGCGGCGCCGGCGGCGAGGCTGCGGCGGAGCCAGCGCCGCAGCGACAACCGGGCGGTGCGCGGGCTGGGCGGCTGCAGCAGTCGGCGGTGCGGGTGTCGGCTGGGAGCCTGCCGGCGGCGGGCGCCTCCACAGCGCAGCAGCAGCAGCAGCAGCAGCAGCAGCAGCAGCAGCAGCAGCAGCAGTCGAGTGAGGAGCTCGTCCGCGCCAAGGTGAGGGCGGGCAGGCGGGCGCGCGGTGCGTCGCGCAGTGTGGCCGCCTCACCGCTCACCTTGCTCCCTCCCTCCCGCCCCCACCGCAACCACGTGCAAAGCAGAGGCAGGCGGAGGCGAGGTGCGCGTCGCTGGCCGAGCACAACGCCAGGCTGGAGGCGCGCGCCGCCGAGCTGCAGCGGGACCTCACGCGCCTCCTGGCCAGGTGCGGCCTGCTCTTGACCTTGACCTCTGCTCATCGCCCCACGACCGGGGAGCGCGAAGCCAGGTCTGCTCGATGCACAATGGCTCGCGGCCTGCGTGCCACGTGTGCCTGCCCGTGAAGGTGTGAGGGGCTGGGGCTGGGCGTGGCGGGCAGCGAGCTGAGCAGCCTGCAGCAGCACGGCGGCGGCGCGTTGCCCGCGTCGGCCGGCAACCACCTGCAGCAGCACCACCACCTGCTGGCCACCGACCTCAAGGTGAGGGCCGTGAGGGGTGCGCCTGGCCGCCGCACCACCCCGCTTGGCGGGTGCTGTCCCTGCGTCGCAGGTCCACCCCGCCCCTCCCCTGCCAGCACCCCTCGGGCCCTGTGAGGAGGCGCCGCAACACCGCCTCGCGTGCAACGGGTGAAGAGCTGCGTTGCGTCGCGCGGTCCCCACGCCGACGCCTGCCGCTCGTCTCCCACCGCCCCGGCCCCGCCTCGCAGCGCCTCTCACGCACAAACTGGCCTCGCAGCACGCACCCTCTCTCGTCCCGTGCCCTCTCACTCCACCGCAGGTGGTGCAGGACCGCTGCAGCGCGCTGCTCTCCCGCTGGCAGCAGCAGCAGCAGCGTGGGGAGGAGGGCGGCGGCGGCGGCGAGGCGACCAAGGCCCGGCAGGAGCTGGACGCTGCCATGCAGGTCTTGCGCGACCAGGACAAGGTGCGGCACTCCCCGGGGAAGCTTCTTCCCCCCCTGTGCCACATTCCACGTGCGCTTCCACGCGCCGCGCTTGTGGAACGTAAGCGTGGCGTGCCGTGGGGCGGCGTGCCTGCTGGCGTGCAGGCCATCACGCGGGCGCTGGCGGCGCTGCGGCGCGCAGAGGCGCAGCGCGACGCGGCGCAGCAGCGGGCGGCGGCGGCGCAACAGGCGGCGGCGGCGCTTGAGCAGCGGCTGGCGGCGGCGCGGCGCGAGTCGGACGCGCTGGGGGACGAGGTGCGGCACCTGCGGGCGCTGAGCCAGCGCGACCACCTCGTGGAGGAGCGGCGCCTCGTCGCGCCACTGCTGCGCTGCGCACGGGAGGAGCGCTCGCCCTCCTTGGCTGGCGGGGAGGAGCGCGAGGAGGAGGACGAGGATGAGAGGGGCGGAGTGCTGGCGGTTGCGTCGTTCAGCGAGGGCGGGTGGGCGACGCCGCTCAGCCACCACGCTGGGGAGGCGTACGACGGCGGGGACGCTGCGGGGCCGCCGGACGTGCCTCATCACCACCACCAAGGCCCGGGGGCGCAGCACCACCAGCACCACCAGCACCCGGCGGGCGGGGGGCAGCCGCTAGGGTCGGGTGCCCGGCCGCGCAGCGTGTCCACACCCCCTGCGCGGCAGCGGTGGGCGGCGGTGCCGCCCAGGACGGGACCCTCGCCCCGCGACATCCTGCAGATGCAGGCCGCTTCCGCCGCTGCTGCTGCTGATCACCTGTGATGAGCCGTGCAAAACCCTCGCCCGCGGCAGCAGGGAAGAAGCAGCAGCGAAGAGGAGAAGCATCCGCGGGTGAAGACTCAGCGCGATGGCGGCGCTGGTGGCCGCTGCAGTCGCAGCGTTGCTGCTGCTGTTTGTCGGCATCCCGGTCGCGCAAGGCCAGCTTCCCAACTGGAGGCCACCGGCGAACAAGAGCGACTGGAGGGGGCGCACCATCTACCAGGTGGTGTCCCGAACTCGTCATCGGCGTGCTCATCGCGTGCAATCCAGCGCCCGTGGGGTCGAGGGCGACAACGTCCCGCTCTTGCTGCTCTCCGCTCCCTGCTCTCGCACGATCACAGGTGCTCACGGACCGCACGAGGCCTCAGTCAGTGAGGGGCCGCACGCGCTGCCCGAACGGGTTCAATGAGTACTGCGGCGGCACGTGGCGGGTGCGCGTCGGCGGGCGGGGACGCCGTGGCGCTGAGTCTTGCAGTGCTCCAGCGTGGGAGCGCTGGCAGCAGTGCTTGGTGCTAACCTGCAGCTGTCAGCTAAGCGATTGACGGGAGCGATGGAATGCGTCAATCTAGTCGCCGGGCGTCTGCGGCCCAGCAGCACAAGGAGGAGTAGGAGCGCAGCAGCACCACCAGGAGAAGGAGCTGGAGCACAGCGGCTCCAGGGCCCTGCAACGAGGCGCTGCCCCCCCCGCCCCCCCTTCCCTGCGACCGCAGTCGGTGGCGGACACGCTGCCCTACATCAAGGCGCTGGGATTCGACGCCGTCTGGTTCTCGCCCATCATTGCCCAGACCATTGGCCCCACGTGGGAGTACCCCGTTGGCTACCACGGGTGAGGGATGCATTGCTAGAGAGCCCTCGCAGGCGCACTCCGGGTAGGGGGGGATGCGCTGAGGATGCTGGAGCTCTGACCTGCTCTGCCTGCCACCACCACCTCGTGTGCGCAGGTTCTGGTGAGAGCCGCCACGGAGCCCTGTGGGCGGGAAAGCTGCGTTGGCCTTCCATGAGGACCTCTGGCCGGGCCCGCGCTGTGACAGAGGGGGCCCAGCGCGAAGGATGCTTTCCTTTCCCGCCCGCCTGGGCGCGCACCATGACCTGCCTCGTTTCCGCCGCGTTGCACGCTGCCCACGCACGCACGCAGGCCCAAGGACTTCAACGCCACCAACGACGTGTTTGGCACGCCTGAGGACCTGCAGTAC
>VFQP010003838.1_pt1 | contig 14727 bp, 16 predicted proteins | sample 3512351 | NCBI WGS metagenome assembly VFQP01 (sample SAMN10412372, study PRJNA504923) | tailings metagenome | isolation source: Relicate 1 Philex TSF1 revegetated site | place: Philippines: Tuba, Benguet | collected 2017-08-29 | reverse complement strand
GGCGAAGCGCTCGGCGACGGACGTGTTGAGCTTCTTGGCCCTCTGCGCACGTGCACACGTGGGGCACGCGAGCACGATGCGAGCCAGCCGCGCACGGTGCGAGGAAGGTGAGCGTCGCGGCGTCATGCGGCGGGCTAGGGTCGCGTGCCCCGCACACCTGCAGGGTGGTGAAGCCGCTCTGGTACGACGTCTGAACGTCGATGAGGAAGGACGAGCTGCGGCGCAGGGGAGGCCAGAGCACAGAGAGTGAGTGCAGGGAGAGCTGCTTCGCTGCTGACCCTTGCTGCTTCCCACGGGTGCTGGCCCGTCCCGGTGATGCAAGGCGCACACCCACATCTGACGCGTCTGGCAGGTGGGCTCTCGCCCCGCCGAGGTGCCCAACGCAACGCCACCCTGGCCACACTCAGAGCCCTGCATCGACGCGCTCACCTGAGCACAAACATGAAGGGCTCCTTGCTGAGCTGCACCAGGCCGCACTTGATCACGTACTCAGCCAGCTCCACGCCCTCGGGGTCCAGCGCCTGCTGCTGCTGCTTCTCAGCAGCATTCTCCGTCTCAAGAGGAGAGGAGGCGGGCCCGCGCGTCCTGAGCGCCAGGCGCACCAGGATCTCCACCTCGCGGTGGTCGTGGAACTGGAACACCTGCGCACACACGTGTTTTGGGAGCGCGGGGCCAGCAAAGCTATGGCCGGTCGTACGGTGCAGGCACACGTTGCAATGCGCCCAGAATGCCTGGGCAGCACTCAGGATTGCCAGGCAGGCGGAGGCGGTGGCGCCACGGCCGGCATTCTCAAACCAGTGATGGCAGCGTCGCAAACACGACTCACATCCGTGACCTTGCCGTCGTGCTGCTCCAGGGCGCGGCGGAACACCTCGAGGAGCCGGGCGAAGTAACTGAACCGCCAGACCGCCAGCGCCCAGCCCGCCGCCGCCGCGAACGGCATGCCCACCCAAGTGACGATAGAGACGGCGTATCGGTAGTCCCACTCCTGCGCGCGCACCGGGTGCGTGTGTGTGGGATTTTGCATCTGCTTAGACACCTCGTCGGGGCCGGAGCCCAACTACCGGGCGTGTCAGATGTGTGTGTGGACGCGTCATGGAATGGGATGCGGCACAACCGGCTGTCAGCCACGAGCCAAGGGCAGCAGGGTGGGGAATCTCTTTAGGGTCGTGCGTGGGGGATTGCGGCCGGAAACAGCGCACCAGAGCTGCCTCATCTGACGGGGCGGAGTGGCCATGCACGCACGCCGGCTTGCTCCACAGCTGTAGCAGCGCACTGCAGTTGAAAGCTCACCTGCTGCGGGTCGCTGGCGTCCTTGATGCCCGGCTTGAAGGACAGCAGCACAAACGTCATGGCGCAGAAGAGCACCAGGGTGTAGGACGCGGCGCGGATCTTGTTGACCAGGTCGTTGTAGTGCGGCAGCCAGCGCACTTGCAGCCACAGGAGCATGAAGCTGGCGCCCAGCTGCACGACGGACTGCCACTTCCTGTTGACCACGAATGCGGGTCTGCGCGCAAGAGGATCGGGTGGGGGTTGGAGGCGGGCGGGGCGGCGGCGTCATCGCGCCAAGGTCTGCAGAGGTGGTCTGCAGTGCATGCAAGATTTGGTTGGCGTCCCACGTCCTGCCGCACTGCTGATCGTTTCTGCTTGACGCGGGACGCAGTGGCGCCCGTTCCGATTCGGTGCACACGCCCCTCGGACTCACGCGCCGGTCATGACGAACTTGACGAGGAAGGAGTTTGTCTCGACAGACGTGTTGTGCATGGCCAGGAGGTTGGAGTGCGAGGTGAGGTCCAGCTCCATCTCTGCCATGAGCATGCCCCAGGCCAGCACCACAAACACCACCAGGGAAGCGGCGGCCACCGTCACGTGCAGCAGGTGCGGCATGGTCCAGCAGTATACCTCGGAGAACTCCTGCGCGCGGCGATGGCAGGGCGGGGGGCGGGGAAGAGAGCACGGGAGAGGCAAGCCTGAGGCTTTGGCACGCTCTGGTGCTGCACGGCTGTGAGCCGCGGCATGTCTTTCGACTTGAAGACCAGGGACAGGTGCTCCCGCACGGGTGCAAACACCAGCACACCAGCACACGAGCGTGGTGCACAGACGGGCCCTTTCCCCCACGACCCTCAAGCGTCCGCGCACCAGGTGGTATCCGCGGTCCTCGGCGGGCACGGAGAAGTATTGGCAGTCCATGGCCATGAAGAGCAGGCTCATGGTGGCGACGTCCAGCACCTGGAAGAAGACTTGGCCAAACACGCGAAGCACCTGCGCGGCGGCGCAATGTGGCGGGGGCACGTGGTGCGAGTGAGCGAGCGAGCAGCAGCAGGAAAAGTGGGGGAGGAGGTTTCGGAAGCACGTGAACACGCAGCAGGTAGGTGTAGAGTGGAGGACGAACAGCCTGGTACGCGTGCCGCCGCGTGCTGAAGCGCCCGGCACGATTGCGCCACTCTGCGTCAAAGTTTAAACGTCTCACCTGGATGGGCCACACGTGGCTGAAGCGGTTGTCCCGGAACGCCTGGCCCACCCACACGCACAGCCCGCACACAAAAACGAGCAGGATGATCATGATGTAGAGGCACGCCAGGTAAAAGGTGTAGCCGCGCGTGCTCATGAACTGGTTGAGGCCTGCACAAGAAAGCAGAGCGGCGCACGTTTCTACTGTTGTCCCAAACAGTCGAGGCGCAGCCTCACGGCCATTGCTGCCTATCCACGCACCGATGAAGGAGACGATCCTCCAGAGCAGCCCGTCCGAGCGGACCATGTAGCCGTTTTGCGGCGCCACGATGAGCAGCCACAGCTGCAGCACGTCCAGGAAGAGGCGCACGGCCACGAACGCGGGCGAGATGCGCTTCTCCTTGCTGACGGTGTAGAGCACGCCAAACGCCTGCAAAGCACGCACGTGGCGTGGCGTGCGTAGTGATCACGGTGTGCGGCGTTTGACCGGGCCAAACTTGCGTCCTGTGGTGACGGCGACTCACCGCCTGCTGCCACCTGCCCTCCTCCATCGAGTCATCAAGGTCCGCCTCGATGCCGGCAGTGGTGCTGTGGCCAGTGACCTTTGTTGTCGGCGCCGAGTGGTCGGACGGCGCGTGCACGCTGCCCCCCATCCCGCGCGCTCACAGCACTGCAGCTCAGCACAGGATGACTGTGCGGTCACTGGAGCCCTCTTCGGCCTGCTGCTGGAAGGCCAGAGAGTCTTTCCTGCGCGCGGGAGGGAAGACCACGCACGTACCGCAGGACCTCCCGACCGCCAGCGCACATGGGGCGCGCGCCGAGGTAGAAGGCAGCGCGCTCCCGCCCGTCAGCTCTACGTCACGCTCTGCGCTCCTGTGGCTGGAACTTCGACAAGTCCTGCTGCACGAGGACCCGTGGCCCTCCGGACATTCTACGCGTAGAGCCCGGAGCTGGCACGGCGCGACTCGTGATCACAAGTTGCGAAACCAGTGGCGCGACGCGGCCGTCACCTGCTCTCGGGTGGCGAGAAAACCAGATGGCCAGTCACGGGCGCAGCGCACAGCGGGCCGAAGCGTGCCGCAGAGTGCTGCCCTATCCTCTCTCTCAACCTGATCAGTCTCTCACGCTCTTTCTGTGTTTTTCCACGCTCGCGTGCCGCGCCCGATCGAAAAACTGCCGTGCGTACGGCAATGCGTTGGTGCAAGCTTTGCGTAAAGTGGGGAGTGGGGAAAGGAGCGCCCACGGGATCGCCTGGTGATCTCGAGCGCAGCATCAGCCCCAACCGCCCGCCAGATGGCGCTGCCACGCGCGTGCTGCATGACGACGGCGTCCCCTGCAGGGATGCGGGGGTGCGCGCGCTGCTGCATCCGGCACTGCGATGGAGGCTCATGGCGGCAGGTCTACATAAGGCCGTTCGGGACCTCCCCGTCCGCAGTGCAGGCAATTGCGAGGACGGCACGGCACCGCAGCTCGGCGAGAGGAGCACACGCCACAGGAGAGCACCGGCTGCCGCGCCAATGGAGCTGCCCAGCGAACACGGTGGAGGCGCGGAAGGGGAGAGCCGGCAGCAGCACCAGCAGCAACTCAGGCCCCAGAGGTCCATCCACGCAAATGGTCCCTCTGGTCTTCAGCAGCCGGTCCGACCGCAACACGCCCCCGCCCACCAGCGGCCCCAAGCGCCGTCACAAGGGCGGCGCGCAGCCTGCCCACCCAGGCCAAGGTCCACACGCAACTGAAGGCTGCTGAAGGAACGCGGCCCACGGTGCAGCGCAAGGGGGTGCTGCGCCCGACTGGTGGTGGTGCTGCTGCCCAGCGCTGCGGCACCGCCTTGCGCGCCTTGTGCGTCATGGTGTAGCTGCTTGGACCCAGAGTCCACGAGGCCGGCGTTGCCCAAGCCTCCTGCGCGCGTTTGCGTCACGGCGGCACGCCGTCAGGGTTGCCTGCGCTGCCGTCCCCTAGTAGCGCGCCCGCCCCACAGTGGGCGTGCACGTCGACATGTTGGCCTCAGAGATGTTAAGCGAATTGAGGTTCTGACGGAGTATCTGCACCGCGGCGTTTCTCAGGCGTCGCTTGGTAGGGGATGAAAGCTGTCGTCAGCGGCCACGGCGGACGTGCTCTGGGTGCTGCTGTGCCGCAGCAGGAACGCGCTCAGCCACATCGCTCACCGTGCGGCCTGGTGCGCAGAATGCCCGCCGCCGCTGCCGCCGTGACGGAGCGAGCCTTCACGTCAGTCTGCCTTGGCGCAGATGCTAGGTCCGCCCGCGCCCGCCGCCCGGCAGCCACACGGCGCGCCCACCCAGCCCCCCTCCTCCGCTGATGCCGCCGCCGCGCCAGAGGCGGAGCATCCTGGGCCGCGCGTGGCAGGAGGCCGCGCCTGGACCGAGGGAGGCGGGCCAAGGCGCCGCCTGGCGGGAGCGGCAGCGGGCGGAGCCGAAGCGTGGCACGGCAGCAGCCGCGAGCGCCACAGGAGGTGGTGGCGTGGCCGGCGTGGCTGACGAAGCGGCAGGCGGCTGAGGCCATCCTGTGGGTGCCCGAGGGTGCCTGCGCCGAGCCGCCGGAGCCGCCCAAAGCTGGCCTGCTTCAACCTGGTGCTGAGCCGCCTCCCGCACACCAGTCAGCTGAAAGCGTGCCCGCGAAAGCCGCTGGCGCAGGAGCCTGCTGCTCAGATGCGCCGCTGGTGGCGAGCACGCTGCCGCCAGCAAGAGGGCCCTGCGAACGGCGGCGATGGGCGATGCAGCTGGTGCTGCAATGAGCGCGTGCAGGCAGGAGGGCCATCGCGCGTGTTGCTCCTGCGTGGTGGCGGCGCACATCTGCCATCTCGCACGCGCGCCGAGCACGAACCATACACGCACGCCGTGCCCTCGCCTTCTCACCACGATAAGATGCACAACATCGCAGCTGCAGCGTTCAGCCGGCGTCGCCCGCATCGCGCGTCGCCCTGGTGCACACAGTGACGACTGCCACCGCCTCTGGGCAGGCCGAGAGCTGCGCGGACATTGCTTTGCGCACCCACCGCTGCATCGCGCGCTTCCTTGCGCGCGTTCCTCAAGCGTTCACGAACAAAACCACCCCAGCACGCTCAGCAGCCTTCCGAACTTCAAATTTCACCTGTCACCTGTCACCCGATGTCCGGGCGCGGCGCATGCACCAGAACCAGCAACTCATCTCGGATCGACCTTCACCCAGCCGCGCACCACACGGAACCTCGCCGCTGCGTGCGCCGGTCTGCTGGCACGGCCACGCGCGTCGGATCCTCGCCTCAGAGCCGCGTGCCACGTCGCATGCCCGCGCCGCGCTGCCCATGCGCCTCACACGCACCTGGTGCGCCCCTTTCAGCGACCCCCCGGCGCCCGCAGGTGCGTGCTTGACCGGGGCCATCACGTGATGGCGCGCCCCCGCCGCCCGCACGGCAGCGCCGCTCGCGCGGCAGGCACCGCACGCCATCCCTGGTAGCTAGGCACACGCGGCCCTGCCCCCTTGAGGCCCAGCAGGCACCTCCCCGCCGTCGCCTGGCGCGGCGCGCTCGCCGCGTTCCCGCAGCCGCTGCGCCGCGCTGCAGAGGCGCGGCGCACCAGGGCTGGGCGCGCTCGGCAGCCATGACCGCCTGCTGCGGGGGGTGGGGGTGGCTGAGGCTGCGGGGGGTGGGGGCCCGACCCCCGAGGTCGGTTGTCTGCGTCATCGTCGCCGCCAGGTCCAGAAGGCGCCCAGCGGCGCGGCCCGGACCTCTCCGGCGAGCGCCCCTCGTGTGCGGATCTCACGCCACACTCCCGCGCTCGCTGCTGGCGAGCAGGCGCGTCCCTGCAGGGGGGTGCTACAGCTCTGCTGACCGTGGCCGCACGCGCGGGGCGAGCCGCGGCACATGTGCCGGCTCTCGAGCGCAGGCATCAGCCCCAGCCGCCCGCCAGATGGCGGTGCCACGCGCGTGCTGCATGACGACGGCGTCCCCTGCAGGGATGCGGGGGTGCGCGCGCTGCTGCATCCGGCACTGCGATGGAGGCTCATGGCGGCAGGTCTACATAAGGCCGTTCGGGACCTCCCCGTCCGCAGTGCAGGCAATTGCGAGGACGGCACGGCACCGCAGCTCGGCGAGAGGAGCACACGCCACAGGAGAGCACCGGCTGCCGCGCCAATGGAGCTGCCCAGCGAACACGGTGGAGGCGCGGAAGGGGAGAGCCGGCAGCAGCGCGAGCAGCAAGCAGAAGCCCCATCGCCTCAGGCAGACGATGGCGCGAGTCCCTCATCGCCCTCGGAGCAGGGCCCGAGCGCCACCAAGCGTGCGTTGTGCGGCTTCTTGCCGCCTCTGCGTGTGTGTGCCCATCACCCTCCATCTGCGCAACCCGGCCCTGCCACTCCCTGCGCGCAGTGTTCCTGGGCGGCCTCAGCTGGCAGACGACAGAAGGTGATCAGCCCCGCCGCTCAGCGGCTCGGCGCGCCCCTGGCCTCTCTCTGTGCGGGTCGATTGCGGCCCACCTCCTCGCCCAGTAGTCCCACTCGGCTGTACGCTGCCCGACCCAGCGGCACCCCGCCTCTCACTCTGGTTGCGTGCGCGCGCGCGCAGAGAGGCTACGCTCCTACTTCACGCAGTTCGGGCCGCTGGAGGACGCGGTGAGCCACTGGGCAGGGCCGTGAGGCAGCATCGCGCTCCGTGCACGGCCACCCAGATGATCTGACCGCCCATCCGAAGACCGCTGCCAGTGGAACGCGCAGCGACGGCGACGTGCCTGCGGCGACAGCGTGCTCTGCTCGGGCAGAGGGCCGGGCGCAGGCTCACGCTTGGGGGGGCTCTGCTCACTCTCTGGGTGCGCGCACCCAGGTGGTGATGGTGGATCGGCAAACCAGGCTCCCGCGCGGCTTTGGCTTCATCAAGTTCAAGGAGCCGGAGGCCGCCACGCTCGCCATCAAGCACGGGCCGCACTTGATCGACGAGCGCACGGTGCGTGCCGTCGTCGACTCGCGAGGGAGGAGCCGCCCGCGATCCAAAACAGGAAACCATGCACAGCATCTCCTGTGTGCGCAGATCGAGTGCAAGCCGTCCATCCCGCTCGGGCAGCAGCCGCCGGGGGGCGCCGCGCGCGCGCGCAAGGTGTTTGTGGGCGGACTCTCCCCCGCCACCACGGAAGGTGGGCGTACGACGCGCCTGCACGCCCCGCGCCTGCACGCGGCCATTGCGCGCGGAGCAGGCGCACGAGTGACGCCCCCGCGGTGCGCCCCCTTGCCCGCAGACGACTTTCGCGCCTACTTTGCCACATTCGGCGCCGTCGCCGAGGCCCAGATCATGATTGATCCCAACACCAACAGGCCGCGAGGCTTCGGGTGCGCGCAGCGCTGCTGATGCTGCTGTGCGCGCAGCGCGTGGGGCCCGGCGCGCGTCGGGAATCGCCACTGGCTGCTCGCCCGGTGCCCTTTTCCGATGTCGCTGCAGATTTGTCACGTACGAGAGCGAGGAGAGCGTGCAGCGCGTGTTCGCGGCCGGGCCGCTGCACGAGCTCGCGGGCAAGGTGGTGGAGGTCAAGGCCGCCACGCCCAAGGGCTCTGGCCCGCAGCCGCCCTCCCCGGTCGCCGGTGCGCGCCGCTCCCCCGACTCATCCTGACCACACCGCCCTTGTGCTGCACGCACGCGCAACAGCCCACACCGCCGCCGCTTGATCATGGCCACACGCGCAGGCGGAGGCCTGATGGGCTACCGCCCGTCCGCCAGCAGCACCATCTCTTCGTCCAACTCGAGCCAGCACCACTACCCCTACCACCACCACCCGCAGCAGCAGCACCCCCAGCACCCCCAGCAGCAGCAGCGGGGAGGCGCAGGGGGCGGCCTGCGCGGGGCGCCCGACGGCGCCGGCACGCCGGCGCCGCCCGGCGCCGCTGCCGCCGCCGCCGCCGCCGCCGGCACGCCGCAGGCGGGCAAGAGCGGGCGCATGGTGCCTGGGGGCGGCGCCGGCCACGGCCCGGGCGGCGGCTACTACTCGCCAGGCACGCCAGGAGGGTACCCGCACCACCCCATGATGGTGCCGCAGGGTGTCTACATGATGCCCGGACCCTACCCGTACCCTGGTGAGCACGCACGCGCGCCGCCGCACGCGCCCCCCAACCCGCACCACGCGCGCTTGCACTTGTGCACAGCAGCATCCTGGCGGCTAGGGAAGGGAAGGAAGGGGGACGTCTCGTTCGCGAGCAGGGGCCGCGCAGAGACCCGTCTCGCCCTTTACTCCTGCCGCAGCGTACGCCATGCCCCAGAGCCCCTACCACGGCTACGCCACGCCCTACTTCCACCCGGGCGGGCCCAACGCGCCGCCGCCGCACCACCATGCGGGGCACAGCGCCGCCTCGAGCCCCAGCCACGCCGCCTTCCTGCCGCCCACGCACGTGCCGCCGCACGCGCTGCAGCACCACCTCCACGCCGGCGGCCCCTCCGGGCAGGTGCGAGGCGGGAGGGCGCCAGGACGGGGAGGGAGCTGAGGGCCTGCGCGGTACCCAGGCCGCCCGGCAGGCGCTGCGGCCCCGCCGAGGCGCCCAAACAGTGCGCACGCACCCCAAACGCGCAAGCAGGCGGCTCGGCGGCGTGATTGGCCTCTGCCTCCACATCAGCAAGACGCAGTGTGGGCAGGCCGATTGCCAACCCGAGCACCCATGCAGGCCTTGCGAACGAGGCTCATCCCTGTGCTGCTGCTTCTCTGCGTGCGCCCACAGGTCTCCCCTCCTGGGTCGGCCACGGCGGCGGCCGGCGGCGCCCCCGGCGCCACCGGCAGCGCCCAGGGCGGGCCCGGCGGCATGACGCCCCTGGCGGCGGGCTACACGCCGCCGTCGCCCAGCCACGCCGCGCCCATGCCCTTTGGCAGCCCCAACAGCACCTACGCCGCCATGGGCTCGTACCCTGGTGCGTGGTTTGGGCGCATGGTTGGGCGCACACCTGATGGGCTCCAGCCCCGCCAAGGCCGCCAAACAGATGCAACCCCCGCCGCGCGCACACGGCGCCGCTGCTCCACTCTGCGGGAGCCGCTCGCGCGCGCGGCAACGACGTCATGTCTTGTGCGAGCAAACGCCGCGGCTTCTGGACGCGCTGCGAGGAGAGAGGCGAATCCCCCAAGGACGCTTGGCTTGTCCCGACGCGCCTGCAGGCACGCCGCTCCACCTGTACCCGCACCACGGCCACCCCCACCACGTCGCCATGCCGCTGACGGCCGTCCCGGCGCCGGGCAGGCACTCGCGCGCCTCCGACTTCTACAACCGCCCCACGCCGGGCGGCGTGAGCGGCGCCGCGGCGGCGGCGGCGGCGGCCGCGGCGGCGGCGGGCAGCGCGGTGGTTTCATCGTCCTCCTCCTCGTCTCAGCTGGCGTTGCACGCGGCGGGGAGCATCAAGTCCGTGGAGCCGAGCGTCAGCGCCGGCGGCGGCGCGGCGAGCAGCAACGTCAGCAGCGGCGGCGGCGGTGCCGGCGGCGCCGCCAACAGCGGCGCCGGGGCGGGCCGCGGCGCGGCGGCGGCGGCGGCCGCCGCCGCCGCGGCAGCCGCTGCGGCGGCGGCGGCGGGGCGCGGCGGCGCGGTGGGCGGGCGGGGCGTGGTGGCGCGGGCGCCGGCGCAGGCGGTGCCGGCCAGCGGCATCGCATGAGGCAGCGAGGATTCATGCGCCGGCTCTTGACGCACGACCGGTTGCTGTGTGGCGCGCGTGGAGTGGGCTGACTCAGGCGGGGTGGGGCGGCCAACGGCGGGAGGCGCGCCGCTGTGCGGCCCTCGAGTTGGCCGCATGTGGAGGCGGCGGCGGCGGCGCGTGAGGCGACGGGCGGACGGGCGGGGGTGCTGCGTGCCGCCGCTTTCCCTCCGCATCCCCCGCACGCGCGCCCGCGGTGCACGGATTTGGCGTGCCGTGATGGTTTCCACGCCGGTGGGGGGCGCGCAGGCACGCCCCTCTGCCCCCCACTCCGACAGGCTTGTTCGCAACGCGTGCCCGGACGCGATTTGTCACACGGGCGCGCCTCTGTCCTCTGGCGGCTGCGGCGGTGCCTCACTGGACCACTCTTAACCCTGGTGGGTGGGCGCCCGTGGGCAAGCGCATGAGAGCCCGCATCCATGTGGAGCCGGGCGATGGTTGTGGAGGGCCCCACGCGCCTCGCCACCTCAACCGCCCAAACCGACTTACCGTCTCGCCCTGGCGGCGCCCCTACGGAAACGCACCCTGGACACCGTGTGACTGTGGCCGCGCCTCCCCCTGTGTTTCGGGCCACCAAAGCCATCCTAGAAACGCCCCCGACCTGACCCCCGGAGCGCGCGCGGCGCGGCCGCGCCGCGCGCGCTGTGAGCGTTGGTGCCCCGCCGAGCGTTTCGTACGGGCGCCTGGGCCCGCCGCCAGCCCATGCGAGGCGCGAGCGCCCTTTTCCGAGCGCGCCGCGTGGCGTGGGCAGCCTAGGACTCGCGGTGTGCCTGAGGACAGAGCAGGAGACGCAGGGGAGGGTGAGCGGGCCAGCACCTGCTGCCCACGTGAGGAGGGGGGGTGCTTGGCTGTCTCGGTGGTGGCGGCGCGTGGTGTGTGCGCAAATGACGAAGGAGTGTCAGGGAGGGAGCGGTGTGCGTGCGCCTGGTGGGCCACCGCACCAGGCGGCCGTGCATCGTCCGTGCGGGCGTGAGTGTTCCACGCGGCACCACGCGGCGCAAGCGCTCACGCGCCGCCTGCGTCCTCCGGCAAGGATTGACGACACGTTCGTCCGGCGTTGTGTCTCTGGAGTCCTGCGAGCGCGTAGTGTCTGCGCGGCGCCGCGGTGCTGAGGAGGGCCGTCGCTCTTCTGCCCTGCCGCCCCAACTTGAGACCTGACCTGACGCGGGCTGAGATGACTTTCCAGAGCCACCAAGAGGGAGGGGTGCTGGGGGCTGGAGGCTTCTGCTTGCGCTCGCTCCCTGGTGCTGAGGGCGCCAGAGCGCTGCCTTCCCGTGTGTGTGCGTGTGTTTGAGGTGGGCCGGCGCCGCACGCCGCGGCGGCTGCGGCTGCTGGCGAGGCATCCAGCCCGACTGCCCCTTTGGTGTGTGCGCGGACGGCGCGGAGGCTTGCTTCGGCGGGCGAGTGCGCTCGAGGCCGGAGGGCGAGAGTCGCGCCTGCAGAGGCTTCGGCGGTGTGGCGCGTGGCGGCGGCGGGCTCAGGTGCTGAGATAGGCACCTCGCACCGCACTCCCCGTTGCAAGAGGAGGGACACCCGCGCGCACCGTTCGGGCCTGCTTTTGGGGGCGGGGGAGCGGGGATTTGCGGTTTGCTGGCGCCAGGCAGCCTGGCAGAAGCCACGGCGGCGAGTGCTCTCGGGCACACATTCTGTCTTCTGCCCCCTCTTACCCGGTGCACACTACAGGCCTTGGCCTCGCTGCACCCCCTCCTTGGAATGCCCCAGCCCAGGTGGGGGCCGAGAAAAAGAACCAAAAATACAAAAAGCACAAAAACCTCTGCTGTTTGCAACACCTGCACAAGGCCTCACCCACCCCGCCGCAAAAGGGCTGCTGGCGCCCCGCTGTGCACGCCCGTGGGTGGGGGGCGGGGCGGCGGCGCACCACCCCCCAGAAAGAGCCGAGTCGTGCTGTTTGCCCCTGGAGGCGGGCGGAGCGAAGAGGTCACCGGCGTGCGCGCGCTTGCCTCCGTCCGCCTCCCCCCCGGGGGGCGTTTTCCTTCCCGCGAGTGAGGTGGCGGCAGCGTTGCGAGTGTGGTGTGAGTTCAGCTTGGTCTAGGGCAGGAGGACGCGCTAGGATGCGGTTAGGAGTAGCGCTCTCCCTGTCTGTCTCTCCCCTCTCTGTGTCTCCTTGTCTCCCTCTTGTTTCCAAGGCCTCAAACCTGCACGCACCCCCTCTGGCGACGCTCGTGCACGCAAGCACACGACACACACCCCACAGAGCCCTTCATCTCCCGCCCAGGTAGCTGTTAGGCCACACGCTGCAGCTGCTCCGTAGGTGCTTTCGGTGCTGTGTGTGCTAGGCATCTCCAAGCAGGCGCGGCGGGCGCGCCCTTCTTGTCTCCCCATTCCCACGACGCGGCGCGACGAGGACTGTTTCCGGCGAGCCTTTGACGCGCCCCGCGTCTCAAAGGCGTGGGGTGGTGGTCGGGTGCGGTCGTGAGGAGCACGGCACGTCCGCGCGAGCGAGAGAGAGAGAGGGCCTCGAGTGCGTGTGGCGGTGAGGCCCGGGGCGCGTGCTTTGCGTGTGCTGGGCTGCGGCAAGCAACGGCCTGCCCCACGCCCCCAAGCATGCGCGCCCCCGCGCCGGACGTCTCCCCCTCTTCCCGCACGAAACCTTGGCACCACGCTTCGGCGGCGCGTCGTCTGTTCCTCGTCGTCCCACGCGCCGCGCGCTCGGCGGGCGGGGGCGCGGCGCTTTGCCTTTGCGCGCCCCGGCGGCGCCCCCGCCCCCGCCCGCGCAATCGTTTTCTGCGGGCGGCGGTGCCCGTCGTGCTGGAGGCGCGGCCGGCTTTCGTTACGAATGACTTTGGGATGGGGCCGGCGGCGGGGCGGGCGCGCTGCCTAGCTGCCTCAGGCCACCTTCATGGCTGTGGGGCCGGCACTGCTGGGTGCGCGGCGGCGGCGCGGAACGAAGGGCGAACCTGGCGCAATGCCTGCGCCACCAGCCAGCAAGCTCAGCGTGATGGGGCACAGGACGCTTGCTCTCCCGATGTCCGCCGCCCGCCCGCTCCTCGCCGCCTTTTCCTCTCCCTGCTCGCTCGCATGCGGTTCTCCTGCTCTCGCCCGCTCGCTTCCGTGCCGCAGCCCCGCCGCCCTGCCTCTGCTGGCCCCGCTCTGCTTCCATCGCAGTTGTCGTGGGCGGGGGCAGGGTGATGCACCTCCTTAGCGTAGCTCGCGGGGCGGGAGGCTGTAGCAGCATCCACCTCGCTAGGTGGGCGGCAGGGGGCGGCCGCGGCGTGGGGGCAGACTGCGGCCCCCCCAGCGGCGCACTACCCGGGCAATCGCAGCGGCGCTTTCCCCCTTTCATACGACCTCGACACTGGATGGGCGTGTGTTGACGGGAAGTGTGCGCGCGACGCCTGGGCGAATTGACGCCTGGGCGAATTGTGGCGGCCGCTGTGGCGTGTGTGTGTGTGCTGCGCACCGCTTTCGTTTCCTTTCCTTTCCTTAACCTCCCTCCCTTTCCGAGGGCCAGCGTGACAAAACTTGTAGGACCCACTAGGGGGAACCAAGCCAAACAGGTACTGTCAGGCTCTTCGACCTTTCCCGCCAAAGGGCGTGTGGGTAGAGGCTCGCTGGGGGTGGAGGCGGCACGCGGGCCCCGCACGTCCCGGCAGCGGCGGGCGGCGGCTGCACCCGCGTGGACATGACTCGACACGGATGATGGCAGACGGATGTTGTGTGGTGGTGGTGGTACGCAGACAGTGGGGCGCCTGGGGCTGGCCCGGCGGCCTCCACGGGACAGCAGACTTGTTGAATGGCGACGACGTGACGTGTTGGTGTGCGTGTGGTTGGTGGTGCTTTCCTGCCGGGCTCCTCCTGGGGCCCTCGTTCGGCGCCGCGCGCCCTCTGTGGTCGCAGCCGGGCCGGCCGTTATTCGGGACTCGGGGTGGGGGGCGGGATGAACGGGATGTGTGGAGTGTGGCATTGTGGGCGTCTGGACCGCCTGCGTGCCCTCGCTCGCGGTGGTGCGGTAGGGTAGACGGCGGCAGGGCGTGGCGGCATGGTACGCTAGGGTAGAGTCTCGTGTGTGGTGGTCGTTGCGATTCGATTCGGCTCCCCAGGGCCTGGTGGCCGGCGGCCACATTACGGAGGCGTTGCCACGATGGCTCGCCACGGGGTTTGGTTCGCCGGGCTCCGGCGCCCCGCTCACGCACTGCAGCTGGGGCCTTTGCTTTGGGGCCCGCTCCAGTGCCAGCATCGGCGGCGGCGGCGGCACCCGGGCCCGCCGCCCGCCGCCTCTGCCACCTGCGCGAGCTGGCCCGCTGGCCCGCCGGCTTTGGGTTCTCCCTCTTTCCCAGGGCGGCGGAGGGGAAATGGGGCGACGTGGCAAACTGCAACGACCTGTCATCTCTTTGCCCGGGGGGAGCTTGCACTCGCGCAGCAGCAGCGGCAGCTCGACAGAGGGCTTGGCGCAAGCAGCAGCGAGCCCCAGGAAGGGAGAAACAAGGGAAGCGGCGAGGAGAGAGGCGGCGAGGGCAAAGGCAAGAGCGGCGCCAAGCGATGGGCGTTGAGCGACGGCGGACAGGAGTGGGGGAGAGGGTGGGGGTCAGAGCGTGAGCGGCGACGCAAGCTTGCGGCAGCCACGTCTCCCAGGGGAGGAGGGAATGAAGGAGAGGGTGCGTGTCATAGAGTCA
>VFQP010003836.1_pt1 | contig 14737 bp, 11 predicted proteins | sample 3512351 | NCBI WGS metagenome assembly VFQP01 (sample SAMN10412372, study PRJNA504923) | tailings metagenome | isolation source: Relicate 1 Philex TSF1 revegetated site | place: Philippines: Tuba, Benguet | collected 2017-08-29 | reverse complement strand
CAGCCCGTGCCAGCGACGTGTGCAACGACGCATCAGAGTCAGGCGCGCGAGGCGCACAGGCGCTTGGAGCGGCGCGGGCCCTCCTCCTCCTCCGGGATGGCCTGGTTGCCAGCGCGCCCCAGGTCCAGCAGCACCGGGTCCAGCCGCCTGCGCATGCGCTTGGGGCCGCCGCTGGCGGCGGCGCTGGCGGGCGCCGGCACGGCCTCCTCCTCCTCCGCCTCCTCCTCACCCGCGCCTGCGGCCGCCAGGAGGTGCTGCAGCACCTGCTGCCTGAACTCTGCGGGCGGCAGCAGGCGGTCCACCTCGCACGTGGCGCCACCGCCCAGGTACACGGTCAGCGGCTGCGGCCGGCGCCCCAGCGTGAACATTGCCCACGAAGGGGCGGCTGGGGACTGGAAGACCGCTGGGGCCTTGGGCTCAGGCGCCGCCGCAGGCACGGGCTGACTGGCAGGCGCTGTCGCAGGCGGTGCGGCAGGCGCAGGCTCGGGCACCGGGTTGAAGCCGCCGTCGCGGCCCCTGCGTCACATCACAGCACGTCATGGCCTGAGCTGTGGCCCTCTCGCACAAACGTGCAGGCCGGCGTCACCCTTCCGTCCCCTTTGCCACGCACGAGGTCTCGTGCATCATGCCGCCGCGCAGGCGCAGCACCAGGTGCAGGGTCGCCTCCTGTTCGACACCGTAGTCGGCCAGCGTGCGCCAGTCCTCCAGCTGCTTTCCGGCAAAGATGAGGCGCTGCTGGTCCACGGGGTAGGCTGCACTTGCACGAGAGCACACCGCCACGTCGTGAGCACTGCTCACCATCGCATTGTGGCGCCGGGCGCGTGCACGCTCACCTTCCTTCTTCTCGACCTTCTTCTTGATCTCCTCAATGGTGTCCATCTTGCGCGCCTCCACGGCGATGACCGTGCCGTTCAGCGCCCGGACGGTGATGGGGAAGCTGACGTTGGGCGTGTCGTGCACGTGCACCAGGGTGGGCGGCAGGCCGTTGGCCACCTCCAGGCCCTGGAGCAGGGCCATCTCCAGCACCCCGACGTCCCTGCAGTGGCACGGTGGCCCCAAAGGAACGCGGTCAGCGCAGCGCGCGCCCAGCGTGCGATGAGACGCGGCTGCCAGAGAGCTCAGGACCTGCTGACAAGTGCATCCGATGCCCAACTGCGTCCGATGCGATGCTTGCCTGATGTCTCCTGGTGCGCTCCGCGAAGAGAGCAGGCCCAGGTCGACCTCGCCTCGGGATGTGCGCTGCTGGAAGGCGAAGACGCCGCTGCCGAGGTAGCGGGTGATGACGTCGTCCTTGGAGAGCAGCTTCGGCCTCGCGGCGCAGGTGAAGACCTCCGTCTGCGCGCCGTGGAGCGCGCTGGAAGTCTGGGCAGCGAGCTCGGCCAGCAGCTCCCGCAAGGACAGCAGCTGCTCCCCGGGCGACACGCTGATGGTGATGACGCGCTTGTTGATGCCCGCTGCGCCGGTGCCCTCTGGGTAGGTGCACACCTCCAGGCGCAGGTCGCGCGTCTGGCCGCCCACCGCCGCCAGGACGTGGGCAGGCTGGGCCACCGCAGTCTCAGGCATCGTGAGTGCTGCCTGTGCGCCTGTGTGTGTGCGCGCGGGAGGTGTGGGGTCCCGCGAGGCCGCCCAACCCTATGTTTGCCCGGCGACGCCATGAGGACGGGTGGGGCCACGCACGCGGCACGCCGCTGCAGGGGAGGAAGAAAGGGAAGGAGCTGCTTCCCAGGCTCCTCTGTCGCTAGGTGCTGCCGGGCGCAAGGCTGTCACGGCTCGGTGTGCGAAGATGGGGAGCGGCCCAGCGGCTCCACCACGAGGTCCTCACCTGCCATCACCTTTGCAGGCACACGCGCGCGAGCTAGCACGATGCAGTCCAGCGGCAGCGGCACGCCTGATCCACACGAGGACGCACAGCCATTGCGCGGGTCCCGTCAGCCTGTGCCAAACCGCCCTCCCTTTGCCTGCCTGTGCACACAACCGCCGGAGCAACTCGTCACGAGTCTCTTGCAGGGCGGGGGGGAGATGCATTGCCACGCCCCAGCGCACGAGCAACAGGTGCATGCTGGCTGGGACTCCACATGCAGACAGCACGGCCACTTTCACAGCACCGCATGATGGCCTCCTCTCAACCTGCGCTGCCCCCCACCACGCCGTCGGCACGAGCACCGCACACCCGCGCCCGCGCGCAACCCTCCTGAAACAAGCTTCGTCGTTCTTCATCCCTTACCCGCGCGGCAGGCGCTCCTCTCGAGACGGCTGCACCTGTACAAAAAACTGGCCTTGAGCGCGGCAGAGGCCTGACACAAAGACTCACACTGGGGCGTCACGCCACGCCCACTCTGCCGGGCTTCGTGGCCACGGGCCAACCTCAACCGACGGACGCCCCGCACAGGCTGCAGACTGCGGGTAGAAGAAGACCTCTGCCTGCCTGCCCCAGTGAAAAGACGAAACCGCACACGCCCGCAAAGCCTTCTCCACACCCAGAACGACACCCACACACTCTCGGCCCGCCGGGCGCCCAGGTAGTGAAAGCCCGGCGACGTCCTCCTCTGGCTTCTCAACTAGCCCCTGCGCCGCTCAAGGACGGCAGCTGCCCAGAAAGCGCTGGCCAAGGCGCCTCAAGCGGTGGTGGGCGCCGCCTCGACCGGCGTGAGCTGCTTGGTCAGCAGCTGCGGCTGGCCCGAGCCCGGCAGCTGCCGGATGACGCCCACGCTCAGCGGGCGGCCCACGCTGCGGCCAAACGCCTCCACCATCTCCGACAGGCTCGCGCACGGGTGCCCTGCGCGACGCGATTGACGCCGCCGCCGCCGCAGCGCGCGTCAGCCACCTCGCTCTCGACGGCGTGGCCCAGGCAGGTGGCTGGCCGCTCGCAGAGCGTGTGAGGAGGAGGGAAATGCGTTGGGCTCACCGTCGAGCGCGATGATGATGTCCTCTGCCTGCAGACCGGCCACCTGCGCCGGGGAGCCTTCCTTGACGGCCTGCGGCACGCGGTCGCAGTCATTTTGCTTCCGTTCGCTTCTGTTCGTGCAAAGCAACGTCGAGCGAGCTGGTCGTTGTGTTGGGCCACGGGCCGGCGCAACGCGCGGCAGCGCCCGCGCCGCGAGCCTGAGTCCTCACCTGGATGACGACGGCGGCCTTGGCGGCGCGCAGCTGCGGCACCTGCTCCTGCAGCTGCTTGAGCGCGCCTGCAGCGCACGCGCGCGCGCCAACACGCACGCGCGCGCGCGCCAGTCCACCTCGTCGAGGGAACAACTGTCAGGTCGGCCCGCTGCTGCTCGCCGCCGTCGCGTGCGGCAGCAGCCGGCGGGCAGGCAGGCAGGCGTGTGGCGTGCGGCGCGTGGCGTTGCGCTGCGGTGGTGCTCACCGTTGCTGACCTCGACCAGCGTGACGCCCACGTACGGCCGGATCACGCGCCCGTGCTCGTGCAGCTGCCGCACAATCTCGCACACCTGCGGCCCCACAAAACAGCAACAATCGAGGAAACAATCTCGCACGCACGCACGCACGCGGGCACTCCCCACCAAGTCGCTCCAGCGCTTTGCGTCTGCAGGCTAGGCGCGGCGTCCACCCCGTGCGTGCGCACCGTGTCCATGGGGATGGCGAACGAGACGCCGTCGGCCGCCACCGCCTTGAACACGCTCATGCCCACCACCTGGCCGTCCAGGTTGACCAAGGGCCCGCCAGAGTTGCCCTGCAGGGGCTTCCCGGCGCGCACGCGCACAACCACACGTCACGCCGCGCAGCCCCTCGCGGCCCTCCCATGCGCTCCTCCTCCCACGCGGCGCTGGAGTGGTCACATGGTCCACGGTGGCGTAAGAACACCGGCCAGGGGCACAGGCCGCACTTCCAGCAGGGGTGTGGCAGGAGGGATGGGCAGCCAGGCGCCGCGCGCCCTTGGTTGATGGCAGCCGACCCGAGCTGAAGGCCTGCAATCCACGACCACTACCGCCACCACCACCACCACCACCACCACCACCACCACCACCACCACCACCAGCGCACCTGGTTGATGGCGGCGTCCGTCTGGATGTAGGCGGTGCGCGCGCCCTCCAGCCCCAGCTCGTGCCCCCGCCGCTCCACGCAGCTCACAATGCCCGCCGTCACCTGCGCACGCACACACCATCAATTATCCCATCCCGTCACACGCCACCCCGCCGCACCACATCACACTCGTTGCCCCCTGTTCCCCTCCCACGCGGCCCACTCGGCGCGCTCACCGACTGCTTGAGCATGAGCGGCGTGCCCAGCGCCACCACCCACTCGCCCGCGCGCAGCCGGCTGGAGCGCCCCACGCTGACGGCGGGCAGCCGCTCGCCCGGCGCCAGCTCCTCGGCGCGCAGCACCGCCACGTCCGACTCGCGGTCCAGCGCCACCACCCGCCCGCGCAGCACGCGCCCGTCCGACAAGGTCATGCTGACCGTCTGCGGCGCCTTGCCGCCGGCGCCGCCGCCGGTGGCGGCGTGCGAGGCGTGCTGCAGGTGCGCCTCGGAGGGAGGGGGGCTGGCGGCGGCGGCGCCCGGCGAGCCGCCATGCAGGGCTTGAGCGGGGACGGCGGAGGCCACCACGTGCGCGTTGGTGAGGACGTAGCCGTCGGGGTGGTAGATGAAGCCAGAGCCCGACGACGACCTGCGAGGGCGGGAAGGGGGCCGGGGGACGCACGGTCAAGAAGAGCACCGCCCCAGCCAGACGATATCTGCCTTGCCTGGCAACACGCGCGGCGAGGGCAGAAACGAAGCGCGCACCGGTATCGCGCGGCGTGCGAGATTGGCGCCGCCGACGAGCTGAGCAGGTCCGTGCCCTCGGGCGCCACCACAATGTGCACCACGGCAGGGCTGGCCGCCGCCGTCGCCGCGCTGATGCTCCCGCGCGTCAGCGGCTCTGACCAAGACGACGACCCTGCGCCCGCGCCCACGTTGTTGCTGTTGGTGGAGCCAAAGGGCGAGGTGCCGGTGGCGGCGGCCAGGGCCGCCGCCAGCACGCTGCCCGCGCCGCTGACCGCCGCCGCCGGCGACGCGACGCCGCTTCCGCTGCCGCTGCCCGCCAGCGCGGCGGCAATGCCGGCGGAGGGCTCGGGCACGGGCGGCGGGCGGTCGGCGGCGCCGAGCGCGTGGCCCGGGCGCGGGAGCTGCGCGGCGTGCGCCGCAGCGTCCGGCAGGGCGTGGGCGCCGCCGGCGGGCGGCAGGGCGTCGGGGGAGGAGACGCCCCGGTGGCGCAGCGGCGAGGGCGCGCGGTGCGGCGCGTTGCTAGCGCTGCTGCTGCTGGCCCCGCCCGTGTCCCACGCGCGCGCCCAGGGCCAGCTCACGCGCTCCAAACGCAGCTCGTCAGTGGTGGTGGTGGCGCCAGGCGGGCATGTGGCGTGGGGCGGGTGGCTGGTGGGCGGAGGGGGCCAGGCGGCGCTGCGGCCGCTGGTGCTGCAGGCGGGGTCGCCTCGCCCGGACTCCTGCTGTGGGTGGGCGGGGAGCGTGGGCGGGCCCTGGGAGGAGGGGCCACCGTCCCAGGCGGGGTGGAGGGGCCAGGCAGAGTTGGGCGCCTGGCTGGGGAGGGCGGGCTGCAGCGCTGAGCTGGCAAAGGTGGGCGCTTGCTGGTGCTGCTGCAATGCGCCGCTGGATGCCGCCAGAGTGCCTGGCCCCTGCGCGCCGCTGCTGTGGTCGCCAACGGGGACCAAGCCACGGCCGGGCGGCGGCTCAAAGAAGCGCACCGCGCCCGGCGGCAGCTGCAGCGGCCGGTTGTCCGCTTGCACGCTCTGCTGCCTGCAGGACAGTTGCGGTCAGCAAAAGAGTGGAGAGGGGCGCATTCTAAGAGAGAGGTGCACAGGCACAGGTGGAGCACCGCCGCGCCGCCGCGCCGCTGCGGTCGCCAAGCTCACCAGACGGCGAGCCCCAGCGCCCCGAAGCACGAGCCCGCCAGGAAGGGCAGCAGCGAGTGCGCCGACGGCCCGGTGCTTGGCGCGGGCCGCATCCCCTGCAGGCGACACCGTCGGGCGCACCGTCATCGGCGGCGAAGGGGACATGTGTGCGCGGCCCCCCAGGCCCCCAAGGCCCCCAAGGAGCTGCCCACCACGCGGCCCGCTGCGCACGAAAGCCTCACCATGACGCCCGCTGCAGGCGTGACAATGAGGTGGTGGTGGTGGTGGTGCAGGTGCAGGGTCGGCGAAGAACTCGCGGCGGGAGGGAGCGTCAGGCGCGTGGGCAGAGCCCGCTGATGCTGCGCGGGCATTGCGCTGCTGCTTGTGGACGCCGCGCCTGTGCTGGCGCGAAGCGCTTCGCGCTGCCCGCCGAGCATGGGCTCGGCTGCGCTGCTGCTGCACGCGGCCGCCGCGCCACTGTCGCTGCCGCGAGCTCCCAGGCCCAGGTGTCGCGGCAGCGCTGCCGCCACGCCCAGGAGCGGCGCGCGCGACGGCGCCATGGCGCTAGAAAGGGAAAAGGTCTGCTCAACTACACGACAGGGAAGCGGACGCTGCTGCTGCTGCTGCTGCTGCTGCTGATGATGATGATGATGGCGGCGATGGCGCGTGTGCTCATCGCCTTACGCCCATCGCGCGTCTGGCAGAGCGCGGGGCACGGTCGGTGTCGACCCCAAGCCGAACGCTCACGGTGCGCACAGCGGCGATGGGCACGCAATGAGCATGAGCAAAGCATGCACGCAATAGGATGGCATGCCATGCCACTGGAGGCAGATGTGTGGGGCGATGCGGCGCCCCCAGTCCCCGTGCGCGCCGTGCACGCTGCATGCCAGGGACAGCACCACGGATGCCACGAGGATGCAAGAGGCAGGGCCACCTCTTCTGCTGCTCTCCTCCTCTCGTCCTCCTGTGCCCTAACCCTGGTACGGCACTCAGAGGACCCGGCAGGACCCGGGGAGGAGGAGCATCCAGCGGGAGCGGAGTCCAGTGGGCAAGATGATTTCTTCGACGGATGACCCGCCGGTGAGAGGAGCAGCGCGCGTGGAGGTCACATCCTGCGATCGGGGGGGAGGACAAGGGGGGGGAGCGAGCCAGGCAGCGGGCGAGCGGAAGAGCCAAGGGAGCGTTGCCATTCAGAGAGAGCACGTGTTGCGGCAGCCTCAGAGCTGCTGCAGCGCTCGCGCTCGTACCCGCCGAGTCGCGCGGGAGGACGAGCAGGTGCCGCTCGCACCTCGGCGACCGCGCGCAGAACCACATCGAGAACCTCACGGACACGGAGGGCCTGGCGTGGGGCCTGTACTACCACCTGTGGAAGAAGACGCACAAGGGCGAGGCGTGCCCGAACATCAACATCCCGCACACGGTGAGGGGCAGCAGCGTCAACAGCGCGCCAATGAGTCAGCGGCTGACGCGTGCTGCTTGGGGGCGTGTGGGTGTGATGGGCTGGCAGGGGTGGGACGCAGGCGCATCGTCGGCGAACGCGCAGCTGCGCCTCCTCAGGCTGCGCTCTGGTCCCCGGAACACGTGGGACGCAGGTCGTGTACCAGGACTCTGCGCCCATCGCCTGGTACTTCACCTCATCAAAGGATGGCAAGGTGCGCGTGCGCGATGGCACGCATCTCGAGATGGCAGACCTGCCACCACACCTGACGCACGCCTGCACACGCCCACGGTGCTGCAGATCTACCGCAAGAAGCGGAGCAACGTGACTGGCGCAGCCGTCTGCGAGGCCTTCCAGCACAAGGTCTGTTGTGCAGGGGGCGGCGGCGGCGGCGGCAGCAGGAGCGAGTGGGATGGGCCAGCATGAGCAGCACAGAGCCTCACTTCAACGGGAGGGGTGCTGTGGTGGATGTCTTTGACGCGCGCAGCACCCCGAGGTGGACGCCTGCGCGTGGTTCAGCGGGACCATGACGTTCCTGTCGGCCAGCCCCAAAAAGGTAAGGGCGGCACACATCCGTCTGTGGGGGCGCGTGCACCTGTGGGAGCCAGGTCGCCCAGCCCGACGCTCACTCGGGCCGCCGCGTCGGCGCATGCGTGCCTGCCCCTGCAGAAGCGCGCGGGCAGCAGCGCCAACCCCGGCGAGACGCTGTACGAGCTGGAGCCCGAGGAGGAGACCAAGGAGCCAGCACGTGAGCACGCAGGGCTTGGGCTCCTTGGAGAGAGTCCTGTGGGCAGCAGCTCCAGCACGCACGCACGGGTGGGCAGCGCCGGACTGGCGCCGTCGCGACCAGGTGCCCCAGGTGGCTGCTTGCGGTTTGGTGGCGCCCGCAGGGTTTGACTGGTGGAGCCGGGAGCGGCTGCAGCGGCTGGTGGCGCCCGGGCAGTACACGGCCATCACCGAGTCCATCTACGACGGCGTGCTGCAAAAGTTCGTCATGCCGCGCGAGGCGTACGACCACGTCATCAGGCGAGTCCGCGCAGCAACCAGGGCGCACCAGGACGCAGCTGCATTGCGACCCAGCGACGCAGCAGCTGCGGGGGCGGCAGGAGGGGCGGATGAGCTCAGCTGCTGTCCCGGCGGCTTGTAGCAAACACCTGCATACATTACCCAGCACGTGCGCCTGGCTCCTTGTCAAGTACACACGACCCTGCGGCCCTCCACAGTATGTATGTATGCCTCGCCTGCCCGCAGGGCCATCTGGAGCCCGACGGCGTGCGTGTGCGAGCGGCGCTGCTCCAACTTCCCGCTGAGCGACGAGCGGCAGGCGCTGGGCGACCGCATGGCGTCCTTTGACTCGAACGCCTTTTGGCTGTCCACGCACCAGCCGCTGCCGGCCAGCAGCGTGCTGGTGCAGCGGCTCACCACGGCGTGCGAGTCCATCGTGCGGCACCTGGCCGAGACGAGCGGAGGGCGCATCTCGGTGGCGCGCATGCAGCTCTACTTCAAGATTGACACGCACAACCGCATCTGGCTCACGCTGTGCAACAGCCTGAGGCTGGACCGCACCGTCGTGTCGGTGACCCGGTCGCTGGGCGCCGCGCGCGCCTACTCCATCAAGGTGTGTCCGCGCTGGGTGTACGTGTGCGTTGGGATTTGGCGGGTGTTTGGACGCGTGGGCGGGACTGGAGCGCCCCCCTGTCGATGAGCAACGCAGTGGCACGCGAGCCTTGCGCATGCGTGGGAAGCTGGGGTGGCGCCGGTGGGACCTCCGGGCCGTGTCCCTGCCCTCTGGGCGCGCAAAGGGCGGCAGCAGTTGAAGATGGCGCATGACGTGACTGGTGGTGGTGCGTTGCTGCATGACGCCGCAGGACGCCAAGCGGCACGACGAGGACACGCGCATCCCGGACGACCCCGCAGACTTCATGTGCGTGGTGACGGGCGAGACGTGCCCCGGCTCGGAGCGCTGCGACGTGAGCTACAAGATCCTCATCGCCGACTGGTTCAAGCAGGTACGTCGGGCGACGCACGCACTTGCAACCACGTCTGCTGCTCCGCCCCGCCCCGGGGTCACACGCCCTCCGCTCAAGAGCATGTTGTTTCTCAACGCTGCTGTCAACCCCCCTTTCATCCCTCGTGCAGGTGTCGGATTTGGCCGAGGAGAGCGACCGCATGCAGGCGCTCGACAACATCCCGCCCGCCATCCGGAGAGCCAACCCCAACATCACGCGCGAGTACTACCTCCGCATGAGGGCGCAGGTGAGCCCCTCATCTTGCCGGCGCTTCCTCACGTCCCCTTCCCTGCCGCCGCCACGCCCAGCAAGCAAAATCCACCGCATTCCACCCTCAACTGCACACGCAGCCGGCCTTCCTGCTCAAGACGGCGCCCGTGTGCCGCTCCGCCGCCGGCGCGCTCACCACGGCGGCGCTGGCCGACCTCAGCCGCACCATCGCGCGGCCCCGCTCGGCCCTCGCCGAGTCGGCCGTCGTGCGCCAGCTGGCGCTCTCCTCCACGCAGGCCGGCGGCGGCGCCGCCGACGACCCCGCCGCCGCCGCCGCCGCCGCCCAGAAGCTCCGCTCGCTCGCCGCCTCGGGCGCGCTGCCGGCGGGCAACGGCGGCGCGCTCAGCGGCGGCGGGCTCAAGCTGGTGGCGGCCAAGGGCCCGCCGCCGCCGCCGCCCTCGGACCCCAACATCCTGTACGAGCCAGGCGCGCAGATCCCCGCCGCGCTCATCCCCAAGTCAGTGCTGGCGTCGGCGCTCTCCGACCCACTTCACGCCGCAACCGGCGGCGGAGGCAGCAGCGGAGCGCAGCAGCAGGCGGCGCGCGGGCGCGGGCACCACAACACGTCGTCGTGGGCGTTCCAGCAGCAGCTGCAGCAGCACGCGGCGGCGGCGCTGTCGGGGAGGCTGGCGCCGCCCGGCGCCACGCTGGTGCCCGTGGTGCGGCTCGGAGGGGGCGGCGGCGCCGCCTCGCCCACGCAGCACGCGCCGTCGCCGGGCGGCAAGACGAGTGGCCCGTCGCAGCCGCCGCTGTCGTCGTCGCAGCGGCAGCGCTCGCCGCAGCCGCACCCGCGCGCCTCTGCCGCGTCGTCGTCGCCCAAGCGAACCACGCTGCCGCACGTGTCGGGCGCGCGGAGAGGCGGCCCGCCTCCCGCGCCAGCCACCGCACAAGGCGAGGACGGGGCCGTGCTGATGGCGTCGCCCACGCGGCAAGCCATCCCCAGCCACGCCAGCAAAGCCGGCGCGCAGCCCAAGGCTGCGCCCAAGCTGAAGGTTCCGGCCCCCAGCAAGCCCGCCGCCGCCGCGTCCCCGGCGGTGGCCGGCGAGGCGTACGTGGGGCCCGACGCGGCCAACAAGCACCTCGGCGGCGGCAAGCAGCGCCCCACGTCGGCGACGCGCGGCGCCTCGCCGGCGCCGCCCGCCGGCGCCAAGCCGGGCTCGGGCAGCAGCAGCGCGGCGGCGGTGGCGGCGCTGGCGGCGGCCGGCGGCGGCGGCGTCAGCGGCAACGGCGCCGACTCGCCGAGCGCCGCCATGCGGGCCTCGCACATGAGCAGCGAGGACCTCAAGACCCTCAAGGAGCTGTCGGACGCCTACGCCAGCGCCGAGGCCAAGACCAAGCAGCTGCTGGCCGAGGCGCAGGACATTTTGAAGGACACGGGGGGCAGCCTGGTGCCCGAGCAGCAGCAGGCAGAGGCGCAGCAGCGGCCGGCGTCGGGCGGCAGCGCGAGCGGGCTTCCGCCGCTGGCACCTGCGCCGCCCGTCGCCAAGTCAAGCAGCATGCAGCGGGGCAGCCGGCCGGCGTCGGCGCGGCCGGGCAGCCGGGCGGGGTCGGCGCGCACGTCGGCGGCGCAGGGCGGCGCGGGGGTGGCGGCGGCGCTGCAGCCCAAGGAGGGTGGCGTGGGCGTGGCGGCGGCCGGCGGGGGCGACGCGGCGGCTGCAGCGGGCCTGACGGCGGACGAGGCGGCGCTGCTGTCCGACGCGCTCAAGCAGTCGCACGAGGGGCTGCCAGCGGCGTGAGTGGTTCTGCGTTGCGCACCCCAAGCGTGGTGCTCGGCGGGCGGCGGTTGTTTGCTGTTGCCGCTGCCGCCGCTGCTTGTTCTCTTTATTCCTGCAAGGGGTTCGCTCCTCAAAGCCCGTGGTCCTCATGCGTCGCCGGGCAGAGATAGGGTTGGGCGGCCTCGCGAGACCCGGCGCCACACCTCCTGCCCGCACACACAGACTGCACAGGACGCAGTAAGGGCACTCACGATGCCTGAGACTGCGGTGGCCAAGGCCGTGCCTGCCCACGTCCTGGCGGCGCTGGGCGGCAAGACGCGCGACCTGCGCCTGGAGGTGTGCAGCTACCCAGAGGGCACCGGCGCTGCAGGACCAATCAAGAGGTGCATCGTCACGCTCAGCGTGTCGCCCGGGGAGCAGCTGCTGTCCTTGCGGGAGCTGCTGGCCATGCGCGCTGCCGAGACCGGCAGCCCGCTCCACGGCCTGCCCACGAACGGCTTTACGTGCCACGCGCGGCCGAAGCTGCTCTCCGCGGACGACGCGGTGACCAACCGCGACGGCGATGTGTTCGCGTTCCTGCAGCGCACAGCCCGAGGCGGGGTCGACCTGGGCCTGCTCTCCAAGTGGGGCGCGCGGGGCAGCGCCAGGCAAGAGTCGATGCAGTTGTGCATCGGATGCACGTGTCAGCAGGTCCTGGGCTCTCTGCCCGCCTCACCTCATCACATCCACGCTGGGCGCACGCTGTGCTTTGGGGGGCCACCATCGATGATTGCTGCAGGAACAGCGTGCTGGAGGTGGCCCTGCTGCAGGAGGTCCAGCTGGGCAACGGCTGGCAGCCGACCATCCTGCGTGTCCACAGCGTGCCCGACGCGACCATGCAGATCTTCTTCAAGACGCTGACAAACGCGACCGTCACGCTGCAGGTGCACCGAATCGACACCATCCAGCACGTCAAGGAGCTGATCGAGGAGTGCGAAGGTGAGGGACTGCTCATGCCTTGAGTCTGGCGTCGGCGCCGTGGGTCGCCAAGGCTCACGGCATCGTATCGCGGTGCGTGTGCAGGCATCCCGCCAGACCAACAGCGGCTCATCTTTGCCGGCAAGCAGCTGGAGGACGGCCGCACGCTGGCCGACTACAACATCCAGAGGGAGGCCACGCTGCACCTGGTGATTCGCCTGCCCGGCGGCATGCTGCACGAGACCTCGTGAGTGGCGAGGGGAAGCAGGCTCGCACTCCTGCTCGGGGGTCACGTGGCAAGCCACGTGACGCCACAGCGCCCCTGGTGCGACGCAGGGGCCGCGACGGCGGCTTTGGTCCGCTGCCTGACCCCGAGACCGCGGCCACCACACCGCCCGTGGAGGCGCCCGAGTCCACGCCAGCAGCAGCACCTGATGCGGAGCCGCTCGGTGCCGCACCGCCCACGGAGGCGCCCGAGCCGGCTCCCGCCTCCCCGCCCGCCCCTCCACCGCAGCCCACCCCAGCGCGCAAGCCCGAGCACGTGACCGTGTATCTGGGCGGTCGCGCCACGTGCAGGGTGGACCGCCTGCTGCCGCCCGCAGAGTTCAGGAGCCAGGTGCTGCAGCACCTCCTGGCGCACCTGGGCAAGGAGGCGGGCGCTGGCGGCACCGCGGTGGTGGCGGCGGAGCAGCCTGCGCCCGAGGTGGCGCCCGAGGTGGCGGCGCCCGCGCCCCAGCTGGTGGAGGTGGTGCTGGGGGACGGCACCCGGTGCCAGGTGGACGCGTCGCTGCCGGGGGAGCAGTTCAAGCAGCAGGTGATGCAGCGCCTCCTGGCTGCCGGTGGCGCGGTGGGTGCGGGCGCCCTGGTGGCAGCGCCGGCGGCGGCGGCCGCCGACGTCAAGCAGGAGGAGGGCGGCCCCGCGCCCGCCAGCGCCCCCGCGGCTCGCAGCAGCGGCGGCCCCAAGCGCAGGCGGCTGGACCCGGTGCTGCTGGACCTGGGGCGTGCCGGCAACCAGGAGGCGGCGGAGGAGGAGGGCCCGCGCCGCTCCAAGCGCCTGCGCGCCTCGCACGTCTGATTCCTGGAGCGCCTTCGTTGGTGTTGGCACGCGCCGTCGTGGTTGATCATTGGCTCATCTCGTGTGCGGCACGTGCTTGCTTTGCCGCCTTTGCATGCTCCTCTCCGCTGCCCTCGCGACGGTGCTGGCTCCCGGCTCGCAGGCTCTGAGCTCTTGAGCTTGCAACTCCGCCGCAGGGAACCGGCCTCAACCTGGCGCACGCTGCACCCAGCACGCCATGTGGGGGCCCTTGCCTCATTGCCTCCGGAGCCTGACCGTGCCAGGGTGAACAGTCCCACGCTTGTCCACGCCTCGCCACCCACGCCGCGTCAGCAGCAGCAGCATCTCATCCACGGCGCGGCCACGGCCAAAACACAAGCGAGCAATCAGGGCGGACGAGCACTGGGAGGGCAGGGCAGGGCGGGCAACGCCTTCTGCGTGCCCCGTTGCTGTCGGCCGGCAGGCTGCTCAAGCTGCTCACGCTGGACGATGTGTTCTGCCTTTGGATGCGAACCCCACGCAGAGCCTTGCGCGTGCGCTGCGCCCCGCCGGGCTTGCGCGTTTGAAAAAGCTTCAAAAACTCAAACGTCGGCGCACCGGCGTCCGCAGCACTCGACCTCCTCACACAAACACTCCACGCACATTCACGCGGAGGCCCACTCGACGAGCGTGACGAGCAGGTGGCCGGCGGCGGCCAGCCGCGTGCGCAGCCTCGCCCGGTCGGCGCCCGCCAGCCCCCACACGGCCACCTTGACGGGCCACACCGCCGCCGCGCACATTGCCACCAGCCTCTCGTCCAGCGCCCCCGACCGGTCCAGCACGCGCCACCGCAGCCGCACCTCGCCCACCGTCAGCGGCAGCCCCGGCAGCAGCCCGGCCCACGCCGCTGGCTGCTCCGCCCCGCACTCCCACAGCTCCAAGGTGGCGACGTCGCCCGGGAGCTGCCGGCCCAGCGCGCGCAGCGCGTCGGGCGCCGCGTCGCGCGCCAAGCCGTGCACCGCCACGCGGCCCCGAGCAGCGGCGCCTCGCGCGTCGAGCAGCGGCCTCAGCGTGCCCAGCAGCGCGGTGGCGGGGCGCCCCTCCATGCGCAGCTCGGTGCGCCCCTCGGGCCCCGCCCAGCGGCCCACGGCGCCCGCCACGCGCTCCACCGCCCAGGCGTGGGCGCTGGGCACCACGCCGCCAAACTGGCAGTGCGCCAGCTGCTCCAGCGGCAGCAGCGCAAACGCGTCCACGTCGAGCGCGGCCACGCGGAGCTGCGCGCCGGGCCGCCAGGCGCGCTTGAGGTGGCTCTGCTGAAGGCTCAGCGCGCCGACCGCCAGCCGCTGCAGGCGCGGCAGGCCCAGCAGCGCCGCCAGCGCCGCGTCGTCCACCACCACACCCGCCGCGCCGGCGCCAGGGGCGCCTGACGACGAGGTGGCCTCCAGGTGCTGCAGGTTGGGGAACTGCGCCGCC
>VFQP010003835.1_pt1 | contig 14745 bp, 9 predicted proteins | sample 3512351 | NCBI WGS metagenome assembly VFQP01 (sample SAMN10412372, study PRJNA504923) | tailings metagenome | isolation source: Relicate 1 Philex TSF1 revegetated site | place: Philippines: Tuba, Benguet | collected 2017-08-29 | reverse complement strand
CTCACCCGCCGCCTGCCCGGCATCCCCACGGACGGCGCCAGCGTGGTCACGGTCGACCCACCGGCCACGCAGCGCAACGCGCCGTGAGTGCCCTCAAGAAGCCTGCAGAAAGTGAGTCCGTGCCGTCCGCCCCGTCCGCGCTACACCCACATCCCGCCTGTGCGAGCCGCCCGCAGGGACTTGCCACCATGGCTGGTCGCCGACGAGCGCCTGCCCGGTCGCGCGCCACCGCCTGCTCCTCCTCGCCTGCCTCTGCCCCCTGCGGCGGGCGAGAGCCGCCGGGAGCGCGAGCTGCGCGAGCGCGCCGCCTACCTGTCCGGTTTCTGGTACGCCGCCGCCCTGTCCAGCGACGTGGCGGCGGACAAGCCCCACGAGGCACGCCTGCTGGGCCGCACCGTGGTCCTGTGGCGGGACGAGCAGGGACTGGTGCGCTGCATGGAGAACGCGTGCCCGCACCGCGGCGCGTCGCTGGGCCAGGGCACGCTCACACGCCACGCCGCCAGCGGCCACACCTGCGTCGTGTGCCCCTACCACGGCTTCACGTTCGACGGCCACGGTGAGGGAGCTGGGCCTCTCGAGGACTTGCTGCCAGCGCGCGCCGCACAGCCATCACGCACGTGCCCGCCTCCCCTTCCACGGCGCTGGCGGCGCAGGCAGGCTTCAGGACGCCCCCAGCAGCGTTCCGTCAAAAACGCTGCCGCGCCGCCCGCTCCTCAACACCTACCCCGTGGAGGAAAAGGGCGGCTTTGTGTGGCTCTTCTTCGGGCCCAGGTGCGGCGCGCACGCTCTCCTGAGAGGGTCGCCAGCTGCTCGCAGGTGAGGTGAACGGCTCGTGCGGCGCACCTGACCCACCACACACCCTGGCCGCCACGCAGGACGCTGCCGGCGGACGAGCGCCCGCCCATCCCCTTCATCCCCGAGCTGGCTTCGCCCTCGTGGCGCGCCGTCTACGCCGAGATGGAGTTTGACTGCGGCCACGGCGACCTGTTCGAGAACTCCTTGGATCCCGCGCACATCCACTACGTGCACGCGTTCGGCAACCCTTCCCAGCCGGGCCTGCTGGACCTGGACGTGCAGCCACAGGGCGCCTTTGCGCTGCGCGGCACGCTCAAGATCCACAACCGCCCGCCGTCGCTGTGGGAGTGGGCGCGCACCGCGCACGTGCCCGTCGAGGTGCAGGCCTTCCTGCCCTCCACCTCGGCCATGCGCATCGAGCTGGCGCACGGCATGCAGATGATCACGTTTGTGAGCACCGTGCCGGTGGACGCCCGCCGCTCGGTCAACCGCTTCTGCCTCGTGCGCAACTTTGCGCTCACGCCGATGGCCGACGGCTTTGTGCGGCAGCAGATGATGCAGATCCTGGGCGAGGACAAGGTGCGTGTACGTGGGCCGGCTGGCCGGGTGTGGGTGAGCAAGCACCATTGCGCTGTCCTCGCACGTGAGCACCGTGCTGGCCTGGTCGTTGTGTGCCGCAGGGCGTGGTGGAGGGCCTGGACGCCGGCGCCGTGCCGCAGGAGTTCAGCTTCCGGCAGGACGAGCTGCAGCTGCGCTTCCGCCAGATGCGCAGCGAGTGGATCGCCATGGGCCGCGGCGTGGACCCGGCAGCCACGGTCGGGCCGCACGGCTCGCTGTGGCGCTGAGCACTTCTCTGGGGGCGTTGCTGGCGCTGAGTCGCTGCTGTACATGAGAAGATCTGTATTGCGTTTGTACAGGAGGCTGTGCCCTCGCGCGCTGTGCGTGCTGGGCGCGATGTTGCACATATCTCGAGAGCGCCAGCGGCGATTGATTCATTTCGTCTCGGGGCTGACGGAGAGAGGCTGTACTTAAGGAGGCCGGGAGATTAATGCCTTGCAGCGCTGCGTGCGCGTGGCCACATTGATGAAACTGCACACGTGCACGCCGCTGCTGCCCCCTCGCGTCGCCCACGTCCCCAGCCGCGCCTGTCATCAATGAACAGCAGAGTCCTCTTGAGAAGAATCAAGCACCGGCGCCGCAGCACACCCCAAAAAACGTCAGGAGACTCCGAGTCCTCTTCCAAATGGGAAGGAAGGCGGGCGAGGCAGGCACGCTGGGTTGTAGGTCAACGCTCGCCTCATCTCGTGCTGACTCGTGCTTGCCGTCAACACACTGGTGAGGCGCGCCGCCCAACGACCCAGGGCGCTAGCAGGCAGAAGCGGGTGCCCCTCGCAGAATCCCACGCGCGCAAACAGCCGGCACGCTGCAGCCCCCTCCGAGCTCAGCGCTTGCGCGGCGACACGACCGCCCCGGCCGCCGCGTGCTGCCGCGTCACGCGCGTGCCCGCCGCGCCGCGCGCAATGGCCTGCTCCAGCATCAGGCCGTGCCCGCTCTCCAGCAGCCCGTTGATGTCCCGCAGGCCCCTGCCGCCGCCCCTTGGCGCCTGCCGCGGCGTCGCAGGCTTGCTCCCCCCCGCGCCCTCGGCGGGCGCGTCCGCCGGCTGGGCGCCCGCGCCTGCGCCCTGGCCCTCGGCCTCTGCGGCAGCGGCGCCGGCAGGCGCCCCGTCGCCGTGCTGCTGCTGCTGCGGCGGCGGCTCGTGCGGCGCGTCGGGGAGAGGTGCGGAGGGCGGCGGAGAGGGCGACGGCGACGGAGTGTAGTCCACGAGTAGTCCGCTCGAGGGTGCGTCTCGTGGGGAAGGCTCCTCCTCCGCCGCCGCCGCCACTGCCGCCGCGTCCGTGCCGTGGCCCTCTTCCTCCGGCTGCTGCTGCTGGTGCTGCTGCTGCTCCCGCACGCCAGGGTGGCGCTCCTCCTCCTCACGCGGCTCCCCGTCGCCCGCCGCTGCCAGGCCCTCCACGCCCCTCTCCGGCACGGCGCCCTGCGCCCCTCCACCCTCCCGCTCCTCCTCCTCTTGCTCCTCCCCGTCGTCCTGCTGCTCCACGGCCGCCACCCCGCCCTCGATGATGCCCTCCATCTCGCCAGCCTCCTCGCCGCCGCCGTGCGCGCCTGCCGCCGCCGCCGCCGCCGTCGCACCGCCCTCATCCTCGTCCGCAGCTGCGTCAGCCGCCTGGGGCCCCACCTCCACGCCCTCCATCCCCCCCCCCCCCCCACCCAGCTGCTCCTGCTCCTCCCCCTCCCCCTCCTCCTCCTGCTCCTCCTCCTCCTCCTCGCCACTGCCCGCCGCCTCCTCGCCCCCCGCCGCCGCCGCCCGCAGCGCCGCAAAGTGCGCGCGCGCCGCCGCCACCGCCCGCCCCGGCCCCTCCTGCCAGCGCTCCCGCACCAGCAGCGACACCTTGATGGCGCGCACCACAGACAGGCCCAGCTCACGCAGCCGCGTGTACACCGCCCGCCCCTCGTCGCTCGACGGGTGGAACTTGCGCCGCCACTCCTTGCCGTAGCGCGCCTCATCGTCGCTGCCCTCGTCGCCAAACACCCCCGCCACTGCCGGCGCCGACGGCTCCGAGCGGCGCCCGCCGCGGACCGCCTGCTGCGGGACGCCAGCGCCCTCTGCCCGCGCCGGCTTTGCCTTCTTCGCCGCCGGCCGCAGCTGCGGCAGCTCCGCCTGCTCCTCCTCCTCCTCCTCCTCCTCCTCGTCCTCCGTCGCCGCCGCCGCGCGGCGCCGCGGGTACCGCTCGCGGCCCGCCCGCGTGGCCACCGGCCGCCCGGCAGCGCCAGAGGAGGAGCGCCGGCGCGTGCCCTTGGCGGGGGCCGAGCGCGCGCCCGCTGGCAGCGCACGCCCTCGCCTCGCCGCCACTGCTGTCGTCGCCGCCCGCGGCGCGCTGCGCGACCCCGGCCTGAAGTCGACGTCGCCGCCGTCGGAAGAGGCCCTGCCGCTCCCGCTGCCCTCCTCCTCGTCCTCCTCCTCCTCCTCCACCTCAAAGTCCGCGTCGTCCGTGTCGTCGTCTTCGTCGTCGTCGTCTGAGGCGTCGGAACGCCGGCCGCCGCGCCGCTTTGGCGGGCGCGCCGGCGCGGACGCAGCGGCGGTGGCGGCGTGGCCGCGCCGCGGGCCGGCGCGCCCCCCGCCTTGCCCGCCCGGAGAGGACACACGCTCTGGCTGTGAGGGCGCCGTGCGCGCGGGCGGGGGCGGGGAGATGGGCAGCGAGGACTGCCGCCTTGCCGCCGCCGCCTCGCCGGCCCCGGCCGCCAGCGCCGCCGCCGGCTGCGGCGACTTGGCCAGGAGCTGCGACAGCGGCACGTCGTCGTCGTCGTCGTCGCTCTCCTCCTCCTGCTGCTGCTGCTGCTCCTCCCTGGCCGCCTCCGCGGCGGCCTTGCCGGCACCAGGCCGCCGCAGCGGAGGCGCTGCCTTGGTGCCGCTGGCCCTCGCGCGCTTCTTGCCCTTGGGCGCTGCGGCGGCGGCGGCAGCGGCGGGCGCCGGCGCGGCCGCAGGCTGCTGCTGCTGCTGCGCGGCCCGCGGCGAGAAGGCGGTGGCAGAGACGGGCGGCACCAGCGCTGTCACCGCCGCCGCCGCCCCCGCAGCTGCCGCTTTGCCGCCGACGTCTGCGATGGGCGTGAGGGCCGGCAGCGCCGCAGGCGTCGCCGCCGCCGCCGCCGCGCCGCCCTGCAGCGGCGGCAGCGCGGGCTGCTGCTGCTTGCCCTGCTGCCACGCGCCCTGCACGTGCTGCGCGCCGGGCGACCGCAGCGCGCCCGGCGGCGGCAGCAGCGCCCCCGCCGCCACGCCGCTCTCCACCACCCGCGCCAGCGCCGCCGGGTCCAGCGGACGCATCGGCAGCAGCGCCAGGCCACCCAGCTCCTCCGGCCCACCCGCCGCTCCCGCCGCCTCCACGCCCGCCACCCCCGCCCCCGCCCCCGCCCGCTCCCGCTGCCGCTTGCTCGCGCGCGTCGCCTCCACGCCCGCCGCCGCCCCACCCCCCGCCGCCGCCGCGCCCCCCACCGCCCCACCCGCCTTGGCGGTCGTCGTCGGCGCCGTTGCCTTGTTCGCCGCCTCCACGTCCTTCACCCTCGGCAGCTGCCCCAGCTTCTCAAACCCGTGCGCCTGGTCCAGCCGCCGCGCCGCCGTCAGCCACGCCTTGCCCACCCGCATCTCCATGGCGCGCACGGCGAAGGCGTGCACCGAGTCCGGCGGCACGCCCCAGTTGAGCGCGATGGCCAGCGAGGCGCCCGCCGAGGTGGTGTGGTGCCACGAGTGGCCGGGCAGCGTCACCACGGTGGCGCCCGCCTGCTGCACGATGCTGACCGAGGGGTGCCGCTCCTGGCTGAAGGTGGGGAAGTACTGCTTGACCAGCAGGTGGTCGGCGCGCGAGGCGGCGACGCGGAAGGCCTGCGGGCCGCGCTGCTGGTGCTGCGCGCGGTCAAAGGCGTTGTTGCTGAAGGTCTCGCCGTCCAGCAGCACCTCCCACACCTGTTCAAACGCGGGGAGGGGCAGGGCGGTGCAGGTAGGCGCGTGACGGTGGTGGCGGGGGTGGCGGGTGCGGGAGGGTGGTGGCGACGGTGAGGCGGACGCTCCGTGCGAGAGGACGCGCGGGAGGGCTTGCTGGAGAGAGGCGCGGCGACAGAGAGAGCGGGTCGTTGCTTGCGGCCACTGCAGCGTTCCCCGTCCCTCTTTTACCTGCGGCTCTCTCACCTTTGGCGCGCCGGCCATGATGATGTTGGCCGTCGCCCTGCCCTCCCACTCAGTACAAGGCACTCGAGTGGCTCTCACCTTTGGCGCGCCGGCCATGAGGATGTTGGCCGACCCCAGCAGCACGTCCTCCACGTGCTGCGGCGTGCACGTCAGCGGCCCGCTCACAATCAGGTTCTCCGAGTTGACGCCCAGGCACACGGGCATGCGCCCGCCGCGCCCCCGGTTGAGCATCTCGGCGAAGGGGCACAGCAGCATTGGCGCCAGCGCGCGCGCCGGCAGCCGCGCCACCTCCTCGCGGCGGAACGGCCCCGTGAAGAAGCTGATCTGGTCCTGCTCGTCCTCCAGCAACGGCGGAAGCGCCGGCGGAGGGATCAGCAGCAGCGGAGGCGTCGGCGACGCCCGCCCCGCCGCCGCCGCGCCTCCTCCTCCTCCTCCTCCGCTGCCGCCGCCCATCCCCCCGATCCGCAGCAGCCCGCCGCCCGCCGCGGTCAGCGCCGCCACCAGCGCCGCCGCGTCGAGTCCCGGCACCGCGCCGGCGCCCAGCGCCTGCAGCAGCGCCGGCGTCGCCGCGCCGCCGTTGTTGTTGCTGCCCGCGCCGCCCTTGCCCTTGCCGCCGCCCTTGCCGCGCCCGTTACCGGCGCCGCGCACCGGCGGCGGCGGCGGCTCCTCCACCCGCACCGTCCTGAGCGAGACGCCGGGGCAAAAGGTGGCGCCGTCGCCCAGCGCCGCCTGGAGCACCTCGCGCGACACCGAGCCCCGCTCCAGCTTGTCCGTGTCGGAGCTGTAGAGCACCGGCAGCACCGCCGGCTGCGAGGCGCCGCCAGGCAGCGCAGCCGCCGCCTTGTGCGCGCCGCCGCCGCCGCCGCCGCCGCCGCCGGCGCGGGGCGCCTTGGTGGCGGTGGCAGTGGTTGCGCGGGGCGGCGGGGAGGTGGGGCGGGGCAGGTGCAGGCCCTCGCGACCGCACATGCAGCTGCGCAGCGCCGTGGCCAGCGCGGCCAGCTGCAGGTCCCGGGGCATGGCGGCCAGGTCCGCGTCCAGCCGGCACTCCGCCTCCTCCTCCGCCTCTGCTGCTGGTGCGGCGGCGGCGGCGGGAGCGGGCTCGGCGGGGGCGCCGCCGTCGACGTCCATGGGCGCGTCGGCGTCGGGCTGCGGCGCGGCGGCGCCGGGGCCGCCGGCCGCGCCCTCGTCGCCGGCGCCGCGCGGCGGGGCTGGCTGGCCGTTTGCGCTGTTGGCAGCGTCGTGGGCGTTGGCGGTGGGGATGTGCGCGAGGACTTGGTCGAGCAGGTGGTTGAAGGCGCGCGTGCCGTGCGCCTCTAGGGCGCGGAGCAGCGGGTCTAGCTTGGCGGGCACGGCGCCGGGCTTCCAGGGGTTGACGGGGTCGCCCAGGAACTGCGTGGCACGCGGTGCGAGGGAGCGTGCAGCCCGGCGCAAATCAGACGTGGAGAGGGCGCGGCGTGCCACGCTGGTGGCGCCGTGCAGACGCTTTGCGCGGGCGCTGTGGGGCCAGCAGGGTGCGGGGCGTCCAGTCAGAGGGCGGCAGAGGAGGGAGGGAGGGAGGGCGAGAAGGAAGGTGGGGGGCCGCACCTGCTTGCGCACGTTGACGGTGATGTCTGCCGCGCGCGAGAGCAGCTTGGACTCGGTGCTGTCCATGCCCCCCAGCACGCTCGACACCTGCACATCCACGCACACACAGCACGGCGGAGCAACACGCACTCAGGGCCTGCCGGCGCGGGCGGGCAGCGCGGCTGCAGCCTCCGGGGCCTTGGGGCGAACAGGATGCAGGGCCTGAGGAGCTGCCGTTGCGCTGGCGGGCGTGCCACCTCCCCCGCCCGCCCGCCCGTCCCTCCGTCCAACCCGCGCGCCGCCAGAGACGATGCGGCGGGGGACGAGATGGCGCTCACGTTGCTCCCCTCGGCGTGGTTGACCACGATGTAGGCCAGGCAGTGCTGCTCGGCCACGGGGCGCGCCGCCTCCATGCCGCGCCACAGCTCTCCCACGGTGAAGAAGAGCCCCTCGAGCACCACAAAGCGCGAGTCGCGCACGTGGCGCAGCGCGCGCACGTAGGCGCGGCGCAGGGAGGGGTGCGCGCCCAGCCGCCGGAACAGCGCCGCCATGTCGCCCACCTGCAGCGCCCACGCAGCAGAGACGCGACACCTCGACCTTGGCGACTGCCGGGGACAAACTGCTGCCGCTTGGTGGTGGCAACTTGGCCAAGCGCAAGGCCTGCCGCGACACGTCGCTGCGCTCAGGGTTGTGATTGATGCGCCGCCGCAGCAGCAACGGTGCGTGCGGGAGGGGGACGATGACTCACCATGCCTTGCAGGTCGGGGGGCAGAGGGTCCGCCGCGGCGCCGTCCTGCTGCTGCTGCTGCTGCTCAGCCGCTGCGGCGCCGGCGGCGTCGGGCGCCGGCGGCAGGCCGTGCGGGTGCGTGTGCTCGCGCAGCAGCCCCTCGCCCGCCTCGGAGCGGCAGTGGTACAGAAGCAGGTTGTCGCCGCGCGCGTGCACGCGGAAGGCGCCCTCGGCGGCCAGCTGCTGCAGCCGGCGCGTCCACGGCAGGCTGCCGGGGCGCAGCGCCGCGGGGCCCGGCGGCGGGAGCGGCGGCGCGGCGCCCTGGGCGGCCTGGGCGTCAATCTCGTCGAGCGGGAGGCGCTTTGGCTTGCCCAGCAGGCGCAGCGCGTCGTCCAGGCGGGCGCTGGCGGCGGCGGCGTCGTAGGGAGGTGGGGGCGGAAGCGGGGTGGGCCCGCGGAGGGGCGGGGGGGCCGCTTGTGGCGGCGGCGGCACCAGCGGGTGCGGCGAGAGGAGGAGGTGCGGTGCCGCCAGGTGCGGCGCAGCGGAGGGTAGGTGCGTGGGAGGTGGTGCTGGCGCGAGGAGGGGCGCTGCTGTCGGATGGGTGATGGCCATGGTGGCAGGGGCCGGTGGTGGGGCGGCGTGCTCGGCGGGAGGCGCCGCTGCGTCTTGGCCGCGCAAGGTGGGCGGCGGCGGCGGCGGGGGCGGCGCGCCGAGGGGCGCAGCGGGTGCGGGCACTTGGGCACCTGGGGCGTGCTCTGCCGCCAGGACCGCCTGCTGGCCCTCGCCAGGCGGCGTGGGGGTGGCACGCTGCTCCTCCTCAGGCGCGCCGTCCACGTCCATGTTCTCGCCCTGGGCTGTTGCTGCCGCTGGTGCTGCTGGTGGCGGTGGCGGCAGTGTGTGCTCAACGGCGGCGGCTAAGGCGGGAGCTGGCGAGGCGTGTGCCTCCTGGGCCAAGGCCACCAGGCCAGCGTCCAGCGGCACGGGGGCGGGGGCGGGCGCAGCGGCGTCGTGTGCCACCCCCGGCGTTTCGCTGCGGGCGGGGGCAGGCGCGGCGGCGGCGCCCTGGGCTGCGCCGCCGTGGGATGCGCCTGTGGCGGCGAGGAGGTCAGGCGACGCGCGGAGCTCGCCGTGCTCCTTGGTGGTGGCGGGCTCGGGGGGCATCGCAGGGTGGTCGCCGGGGTCGGGCGGCGAGGCGGCGCGCTGCGCGCGCTGCGTGTAGGCGTAGCCAGCGTGCGTCACGGCCAGGGCTGCCTCGCCGTTGCCGTTGCCCGCTGCGCCTGCGTGATGCCAGTGCTGCAGCTCGTGGAGCTGCGTCTCCAGGGCGGGAGGTCCGCCGATCGACGGTGTGGCGCGCGCCCAGCTCGTGTGCGCTCCCGGGCCCGCGCTTGTGGTGATGGTCGGCAGCATGGCAAAGCGCCCGACGCTCGTCGCTCGTCAGATGGCCCGCTCGCTCGTCTCGGCAACTCCCTGCGCCCGCTTGAACGACTGGGCAAGGGGCCAGTGGGAGCGTGCCGACGGCGCCACGACACCGCGATGCGGCCTCCTCACTGCATGCGCGCTGTCGGTGCTGCGCATTGGCGCTTGGCCAAGGTGGCGCGCACCTTCACCAAAGGTGCGTGGGTGGAGCGCCGGGGAGCCAGAGCGTCACAGGAGCTCCTGCAGACGCTGTCAGGCCGCCATTGCCGCTGCTGCCCATCGCTTGACTTGGCAGCTGGCTCCTGGACAGGCCGGCTCTGCTGTGCCACCGCGGCATGGACGCGAATGCATGAACGCGGCAACGGCCCGACAGAGGACAAGGGGGGGCACAGGAGAAGGGGAAGGACTGCAGCTGGTGAGCTGGTGGTGCCCCTCGTCTCGCAAGGGCCCTCCCTTGGCGCAGGGGTGTCCGAGCGAGCCGATCGTCTGGCATCTGGCTGCATCTGCCCAACGCAAAGGTGCAGGTGGACTAGGGCCTGTGCAGGCGGCTGGGCGCTTTGGGCATTCCCCCCTGGGAGGTTGCCCAGGATGGAGCAGGATGGAGGATGGCGATAGGGGGCCGCCAAGCTGGCGCGCACCTGCTACGCCCGGGGTGTGCGCGTTCAGCGGCACACGCGAGGGACAGCATCTCAGCTGCCCCTGGGAGGCTTGAGTGGTGTGAAGCGCCGCTCAAGGGAGGAGGCAGAGAGGTGCCTCTGCGCTGGGCGGGCGGGCGCCTGGACACCAATCACGTGATGGCCCCTGCAGGTCCTGGAGCCTCAGATGCACGCATGAGCACGCAGGTCCTGGCGCTCCAGCTCCAGCGCTCGCTCCCGCTCCCGCAGAGTGCATGTGTCAGGGTCAAAGCGGTCAAAGCGGCAGCAGCACTGCGCGCGATCGCGAGACGAGCGTGCAGCACGCCTGCCACAGCGCGTCGTGCTACCTGCCTGCAGCGGAGGAACCCCCCTCCGCGCGCGCACCCGCCGGACCCCCAGCTGTTGTGTGCGACGAAAGTCCCCCCCGCCAGCGCGCGCTCAGCAGCGGCGATTGCAGCAGCGTGAGCGGCGGCATCAGTGAGCGCCGATGACGACTCCTATGAGCGGAGGAGGCCTGCAGGGCCTCGCTCCTGGCCAAGCGTCCGCCAAGAAGCCTACTACGCCTCCAGCAGTGGCAGCAGCAGGACAGGGCGGGCCGCAGAGGAGCGCGATGCCGCGTGCAGCCGGCACCCCAGGCCTGGCGCGCCAAGCGGGGCACACTCCGGGTACGTGCGCCATCGAGGGGGCTCGATGGACGGTGGGGACGAAAAAGGCGCCCGGCCACTTGCGGCTGCTGGAGAGCGCGAGCCACATCAGCGCCGTGCGCTCGAAGCGGCGCCCTGGGGGCGCCGCGTGTGGCCGCCTGGCGACGTGCGCGAAGAGCTTTTCTCGCCTGTGTGTGCCTTGTGATGGCTGGCAGGACTGATGAGGAGCTTGACCTCTCGGCCCCCCACGGTGGCGCCGGCGCGCGTGCCCCAGACCAGCAGCGGCGTGCTCGCGGCCGCGACCGCGGTGGCTGAGCCTCCCACGGCGACGACGAGCGCAGCCAAGCAGGTGCGCGAGAGCTAGCGGCTCAACGCTTGCGGCCAGCCTGGCCGTCCCGGCGTGGGGGCCAAATCTGCAGCCCGCTCGCTCGGCGCGCTCGCAGGCCGAGCCCACCGTGCACGTCCGCCTGAGCATGCCCATGAGGGTGTCGTTTGGGGAGGTGATGAAGGTGAGGGGCGCGCGGGGCGCCATCCGGTGATGCAGCTGGCGCCAGTGGGCGGGCGCGCGCCATTGTGCGACCTGATGCCCAGCAGGAAATCACGCCAGCAATGGCTCGGACAAAGTGCGACTGTTGCCAGAGGAAGCAGAGCGGTGGGCGTGGAGGGGGACCTCGTACGGGAGGGGCGCACTCACGCGGCTGTAGCGCGCCAAAAAGTGGAGGGAAAAGCAGCATCACGCCACACTTGGGGAGCCTGCATGCTGCCATGGAGCGTGTGGGCCTTGTGACGCATGGCACGGCGCCGTTCGCAACGCTGGGCGCCCGCGCGGTTTCGTCGCCGCGCTGCACCCCCGGGCGCAGATTGTGGGCAGCTCTGCCGAGCTGGGCGCGTGGAACCCCGAGGCGGCGCCCGCCATGCAGTGGACCGAGGGCGACGTGTGGGTGGGCGACATGCTGCTGCCGCCCGGCACCTACGAGTTCAAGGTGCGCACTGCTGCCTGCCTCAGCGCGCCGCACAGCTGCTACGTGCTGCGGATGGCCAAGAGCTCGAGGCCAGTGGCCAGCGGAGCGCGGCAATCATGGCCGGCACACACACACACACACACACACACACACACACACACACACGGCACGCACACACGCACACGCAGGCCGTGGTGTACAACGCCACCAGCAAGAAGGCCAACTGGGAGACGCAGCAGGGCAACCGCTGCATCGAGGTGCGTCCCCCGCCTACCTCCGTGCCTCTTGCTCCGCATGCCTCAAGGGACATGGTGTGTGGGCGCGCGCTCACACCTGCTGCGCACGCGTCACGCGCACGCGCAGGTGCCCGACACGTACGGCGAGCTGCTGGTGCCCTGCACCTGGGGCAGCGCCGAGGTCATTTCGAGCTTCATCCCCTCGGACGAGCCGCCCGCGCTGCTCAAGGAGAGGCGCGCCGAGGAGCTGGCTAAGGTGCAGCCACCCGTGGCCTCGGCCGGCCCCGCCAACGGCAACGGCAACGGAAACGGAAACGGAAACGGCAACGGTGCCGCAGCTGCCGCCGCCACCAACGGCGCCACGCCGGCGCTGGCGCGCCGCGCCACCCCGGCGCTGGCGCGCTCCTCGTCGACGGTGGCGGCCGCCATCGCCGCCGCCGCCGCCCGCGCCGCCGGCATGCCGCCGCCCGCCGGCACGCCCGCCGCGCAGCGCGCCGCCACGCCCAGGCCCGCCAAGCCCGCCGCCGCTGCCGCCGCCGCCGCCGCCCCGGCGCCCGCGGCGCCGGCGCCGGCTCCCGTCGCCGCGCTGGGCGCACTGCGCAAGTCGACGGCGCCCGTGCTGCCGCGCCGCGCCGCCTCGCCCGGCCCCACCCCCAGCAGCACCTCTGCCGCCGCGCGCGCCGCGATGACCGCGGGCGCCGGCGCCGCCAAGGCGCCCTCCAAGGCCGCCGAGGGCGCCGCCTGGCTGGCCGACATGGCCTCGTATGAGTCGACGGTGCTGCAGCTGGTGGCCACCAACGGCAGCCTGCCGCTCGACCGCCTGCACAAGATCCTGCGCGTCAACATGTCCAACTCCAACACCAAGTGAGCAGCACTCCCAACGCAGCCACACCAGCGGCGGTGGCAGCAGCTTTGCGCCGTCATACGCTGAGAGCTCGGGACCACTCACGACGTTTGCTCACCCACTGGCGCGGTTGCGGGCGCAGGTTTGACAAGACGCAGGAGCAGCTGGCCATCTACATGTCGCAGCTGGTGGCGCAGGGCAAGGTGCTCATGGACCCGCTCACGGGCGTGTACAAGAACCCGCGCCCCGCCACGCCTCAGCCGGGAGGGCTGCGCCCCGTGGCCGCCACGCCCGCGGCCGCCGCGCCGGCGCCCACGCCGGCCCCAGCGCCCGCCGCGGCGGCGCCCAAGCCCGCCGCTCCCGCCCCAGCGGCCGCCGCCGCGGCCCCCAAGCCCGCCGCGCCCGCGCCGGCCGCCGCCAAGCCCGCCGCGCCGGCCCCCGCCGCCGCGCAGCAGCTGCAGCCGCAGCGGGCCGCCGCGCCGCAGCCGCAGCGCGCCGCCACGCCGGCGCCGGCGCCCGCGCCCGCCCCGCAGCAGGGCCAGCAGCCGCAGGGCGGCCCCGCGCCCACCGCCTTCAGCGTCGGCTACGTGCCGCAGGTCAGCCTGCCGGCAGGCGTGGCCAAGACGCCGCGGGCGGTGGCCGAGGCGCGCGTCAAGGCCGAGGCCGAGGCCCGGTGGCGCGCGCAGATCGCCGAGCGCGCCGCCAAGGAGGCGGCGGCGCGCCAGGCCGAGGGTGAGCGCCCTTTTCTTCCTCGCGTTCGCACCATGTGCCGCCGCTGGAGGGAGGCGCATCTGTCCTTGCCCTTGAGCAGCTCATTCACGCGTGTGTGCTGCCTCCCCCTTGTGTGGATGCAGAGGACCGCAAGCTCAAGGCGGCCAAGGATGCTGCCGAGAAGCTGGCCCAGGAGCAGCTCGAGCGCGAGCGCCAGGTGCGGCGCCCCCTCCCTCCCTCCCCACCCGCCCTCCCTCTCTGACAGGCCTGGCGCCCCGCGCATCATCTTCAGCAGCAGCAGAGCTCCACGTCCGGCTCCTCTCACGGGGATGGTGTGTGCGTGCATGTGTGCGTGTGCGCCCCGCAGAGCCTCAAGGCCGAGCAGGAGGCGCGCGCGCGCGCTGCCAAGGAGGCCGAGGAGCGCAAGCGCGCCGAGGAGGAGGCCAAGGACCCCACGCTGCGTGCCAAGCGCGAGGCCGCCGAGGCCGAGGCCAAGAAGAAGGAGGAGGAGGCGGCCGTCGCGCGCAAGAAGCAGGAGGAGGAGGAGGCGGCCAAGAAAAAGGCCGAGGAGGCGGCGCGCGCCAAGGCGCAGGAGGACGCCGTCGCCAGGCAGCGCCGCATCGAGGAGCTCGAGGCGCAGGCGCGCGCCGCGCGCGACGCCGAGAAGAAGGCCAAGGAGGACGAGATCAAGGTGAGAGCGCGTGCTCTCGCCTTCCCTTGACCGGGCTCCGCGCCTGGGTCCTGGCTGCGTCACTAAGCGCCGAGAGTGAGGCGCACACTGAGCTGCTGTGCGTGTGGGTGTGCGTGTGCATGTGTGCGTTTGCAGCGCAAGCAGGACGAGGAGCGCCTGCAGAAGCTGCGGCGCGAGCAGGAGGCCGAGCGCGCCCGCCTGCTGGCCGAGCTCAACGCGCTCAAGGCCAAAAAGGTGCGCCCGCCCGCCTGCCCACCCGCCTCGTATGCAGCATCCAGCCCGCCACAACTCGCAACCCGCCGAGCGCCGGCGACGCAGGAGGGCCGGTGAGGTGACGTGGTTGGTTTTGCATGCGTGCATGTGCGAGCAGGAGGCCAAGGCGCGGGCGCTGCGCGCGCGCGGGCGCTCGCCCGAGCGCAGCCCCAGCCCGGCAGCGCGCGCCGCCACGCCCAGCCCGCCGCGCAGCGCTGAGGAGCTGGCCGTGCTGGCCAAGACGCGCCAGGAGGTGGCCAAGACGCTGCCTGCCCAGCAGCAGCAGCAGCAGTCGCAGCCGCAGCAGCCGCAGCAGCAGGACGGTGAGACGGAGGCCAGGGCCAAGGCGGAGCAGGAGACGGCGGCGGCGGCCAAGCAGAAGAAGGAGGAGGAGCAGCAGGCGGCTGTGGCGGCCGCGGCTGAGCTCAAGAAGAGGCAGCAGGAGGAGCAGCAGGCCGCGGTGGCCGCGGCGGCTGAGGCCAAGAAGCAGGAGGAGCAGCAGGCCGCGGCGGCGGCGGCTCAGGCCAAGAA
>VFQP010003834.1_pt1 | contig 14747 bp, 12 predicted proteins | sample 3512351 | NCBI WGS metagenome assembly VFQP01 (sample SAMN10412372, study PRJNA504923) | tailings metagenome | isolation source: Relicate 1 Philex TSF1 revegetated site | place: Philippines: Tuba, Benguet | collected 2017-08-29 | reverse complement strand
ACACGCTCGGCTATCATTTCTGCCCCAATCTCGTCTGGCGCACCTCGACCGCGCGACCCGCGCGCGGTGGTGCCGGCGTGACCGCCTTCAACTACGACGATGCGCGCCACGCCCCCGTCACCCATGGCCGCGAGATCGGTGCGGCGGAGATGTGGGAGAATTTCGAATATTTCATCACCCGCGTTCTGCCGGTCGCCGAGGAAGCCGGCGTGCGCATGTCGCTGCATGCCGACGATCCGCCCGTCCCCACGCTGGGCGGTGTGGCGCGCATCATGAATAGCCTCGACGGTTTCCGGCGTGCCATGAAGATCGGCAACAGCCCCAATCACGGCCTCACCTTCTGCGTGGGCACTTGGGGCCAGATGGGCGGCGAGACCGTCTACGAAGCGCTCGACGAATTCAGCCGTCAGAAACGCGCGTTCTATTTGCACATGCGGAACATCAAGGGCTCGGTGCCCGATTTCTCCGAATGCTTCATCGACGAAGGCGATCTCGACGTCGTGCGCATTCTGCGCATTCTGAAGACCAACGGCTTCGACGGATTCCTGATCGACGATCACGTCCCCCAAATGACGGCCGACACGCCCTGGGGCCATCGCGGCCGCGCCTTCTCGACCGGCTATCTGCGGGGTTTGTGCCGGGGCATCGAGGAAGCAAATCGCGCAAAAGCGAGCTAAAGTGCCGATCGGCGCATCGTCGAAACGGCGGGCGTTACGGCGCCCGCCGTTTCCGCAATCGCGGCCAGTATCCCGATTTCGAATATTCAGGAGGTCCAGATGGTGGGCGCGACGGAGATTGCACCCCGCGACCCCTACTATGTCAACGTACGCCGACATCGCGTGAATTTAATCGGTTAGAGATGGGGCTTCCCGCAGATCGAACATCGACCTGCGGGAAACGTCTGACTGATATCTATCTCAACGCGCGAGCCAGCCGCCATCGACCGGAAGAACCGTGCCGTTTACATAGTCGGCGGCGGACGACGCTAGGAACACGGCAGCCCCGCCGATATCGGACGCAGCACCCCAGCGCCCTGCTGGAATGCGTCCCAAGATCGCCATGTTGCGTTCCGGATCGGCGCGCAACGCGCTCGTGTTGTCGGTGACGATATAGCCGGGGGCGATCGCGTTGACGTTGATGCCCTTCCCGGCCCACTCGCACGCCAATAGACGCGTGAGGCCCGCGAGCCCGCTTTTCGACGCGGTATAGGCCGCGATGCGGATGCCGCCCTGGAACGACAGCAGCGAGGCGATGTTGACGATCTTGCCGCGCCCGGCCGGGATCATCTTGCGCGCCGCCGCCTGCGACAGGAAGAACGCAGCCTTGAGATTGACGTCGACGACCGCGTCCCAATCGGCTTCCGTGTAGTCGACCGCGTCGGCGCGACGGATGATGCCCGCGTTGTTGACCAGAATATCGAGCGCGCCGTTCGGGCCGCACGCGGTCTCGACGATTTCGGCATGACGCCCGATATCGGCGATATCCGCCAGAATCGAGCGGTGCGCGAACCCCGAGGCCGCGAACATCTTCTCGGTCTGCGATACGCCGGTGCGTCCCACCAGCGTGACGAACGCGCCGGCTTGCGCCAGCGCCAACGCGATCGCCTGACCGATGCCGGCGCCCGCACCGGTCACGACAGCGTAGCGGCCGCGAAGATCGAAAGCCCCGCGCGATTCGATTGAGACGGCAGCTTCGGACATGACTTCCCCCTTTGTTACGCGCGACACCCCGGCGCACCGCGATCCGGGTTTCGACAACCCGCTTGCGCGGCATCATAGCCCATGCTACAAAAAATGTTAGCGCTATCAAAAATAACAACGCGGTCCCCGAGGATGAAACCCCACCAGCCCAAGATCGTTTCCGTCGAAGCCATTCCCCTGCGCATTCCGTTCGGGAAGAAATTCACGATGGCCGCCCCGCACGAGGCGACACGCGAAGGCGTGGACGTCGTGGTCGTGCGCATCGCCGCCGAAGACGGCAGCGTGGGGATCGGCGAGACGCAAGCCTGGCGTCGCCAAGGCAGCGGCGAGACGCATACCAGCCTGGTTCACGCGATCCGCGATCAGTTCGCGCCCCATATCAAGGGCCGTTTTGTCGGCGAGATCGCGCCGATCATGGCCAAACTCGACGCGAAGCTCGCCGGCAGTCTTTACGCCCAAGCCGCGATCGGCGATGCGCTCTACGACCTACAGGCCCGCACGCTGGGCGTGCCGCTCTACGACCTGCTCGGCGGGCAGGTCCGTTCGAAGATCCAGGTGGGCCTCGCCATCGGCATCGCCGGCTCACCCGACGCGATGGTGGCGGCCGCGCAACGGACCTACGATGCCGGTTATCGCCACATCCGCGTGAAGATCGGTATTGATCCTGCGGACGACGTCAAAACCATCGCCGCGATCCGCGCCCATTTCGGCGATCGCGTCGTGCTGCGTGCCGACGCCAATGGCGGCATGAACCGGACCGACGCGCTACGCCTGCTGGCCCGTCTCGAACCCTACGATCTCGACATCGTCGAACAGCCGATCGCCGGTTGGGATCTGGAAGGCATGGCCTTCCTCGCGCGCTCGGTACGTATCCCCCTCTCGGCCGACGAATCGCTGACCACCGCCTATTCGATGGCGGAGATCGCGCGCCTGGGTGCCGCCAGCGTCGTGCAGACGAAATCCGCCAAGAATGGCGGCATCCACGGCATCCGCAAGATCTGGACCGTCGCCGAGGCGCACGGGATCGGCATCTTCCCGGGTAACCATCCGTCGACCGGCATCAACGTCGCGGCCGTGGCGCATCTCGCCGCCGCATGGCCGGGCAAGCTGCTGGTCGGCGACTTCCAAACCGGGGCGGCCGACATGATCGCCGACGACATCCTCGTGAAACCGGTGCCGGTGATCGATGGCCATGTCGTCGTACCGGAAGGCCCAGGTCTGGGCATCGCGCTCGACGAAGACAAAATTGCCAAATACCGCGTCGACCGCACGTAACACGTGAAGGGAATAAGCCGATGGCTATGACGATCGTCGAGAAGGTCCTGAGCCGGGCCGCGGGCCTGAAATCTGTCCGACCTGGCCAATATGTGGATTGCAAACTCGACCGCGTGATCGCGCACGAGGAATTCTACCGCATCCACACGGCCGCCGAAGCCGCGGGCCTGCAAGGCGGCCTGCCGCGCATCTGGGACCGCGAGCGCCTGCATGTAATCCTCGAGCACTTCCAACCGGTCATCAACCAGATCCAAGCACTGCGCCAACGCAAGATCCGCGAAGTGGCCGAACGCTACAAGCTGACCCATTTCGACGACGCGTTGGCCGGCGTCGTCCATCGCATCGCGATCGAAGATTACGTCCTGCCGGGCGAATTGGCGCTCGGCTCGGACTCGCATTCCTGCGCTTGGGGTGCGCTCAATTGCTGCGGCACGGGCATGGGCGAACACGAGCTCGCCTACGGCATCGTGTTCGGCGAGTTGTGGTTCAAAGTGCCCGAGACGATCCGCGTCGATCTGCACGGCACGATGCCCACCCATTTGTCCGGCAAGGATGTCGCGCTGTGGCTCGCCGGCAAATACGGCACGGCTTTCGGGCTCTACAAAGCGATCGAGTTCCGCGGCGAAGGAGCGTCGCGCATGCCGATCGATACGCGCATCACCATCGCCTCGCACACCGTCGAGCTCGGCGGCAAATTCGGCCTGTTCGAATTCGACGACAAGACCGCCGAGTTTCTCGCCGCGCGTAAGCGCATGCGCCATCAGCTCGAGTGGGCCAAACCTGTCTCCGCCGACCGCGACGCCGAATATTGCCAGCAGGTCGATATCGATCTCGACACACTGGAGCCGCAAGTCGCCAAGCCGCATACGTTCGAGAACGTCGTGCCGGTCGGCAAAGTCGCGGGCACCAAGATCGATCAGGCAATGGTCGGCGCATGCTCCAACGGCCATGTCGAAGATCTGGAAGCCGTCGCACGCGTGGTGAAGGGCAAGAAGATCCATCCCAAGACCCGCTTCGTCGTCCAACCGTCCTCGTGGGGCGTCTATCGCGAAAGCATGCGCCGCGGTCTCGTCGATACGATGCTCGACGCGGGCGTCATGGTCGTGTCGCCCGGCTGCCATCTGTGCCTGGGCATGCAGGGCGCATTGGGCGATGGCGACGTCTGCCTCACCTCGACCACGCGCAATCACAAGGGCCGCATGGGCAGCGCCGCGGCCGACATCTATCTCGCGAGCCCCGTAACCGTCGCCGCATCGGCGCTGGCCGGCCGTATCGTCGATCCCCGGGAGGTCACCGTCGCATGAGCGCCGATATCATTCGCGGCCGGACCTGGGTGTTCGGCGACAACATCGATACCGACATCATCGCGCCCGGCGAGACGATCTCGTTCGGCTTGGGCGACGCGAACGAGGAGGAAGACGTCAAGCGCAACGCCTTCCGCGCCGTGCGCACGCGGTTCTACGAACAGGTGAAGCCGGGCGACATCCTGATCGCGGGGAAAAACTTCGGCCTCGGCTCGCATCGCGAACCGGCCAACCGCGCGCTGGTGACGCTGGGCTTCCAAGTCGTGCTGGCCGAATCGATTGCGCGGCTGTTCTTCCGCAACGCGGTCGCGATCGGCTTCCACGTCTTCCAGGTGCCCGGCATCTCGAAATTCGTGGCCGAAGGCGAAACGCTGGAGATCGATCTGGCCGCTTCGGTCGTGCGCAACGTCGCGCGCGGCACGGAATTGCCCATCGAACCCTATAGCCCGCTGATCCGCCGCATCATCGACGGCGGCGGTATCGTCGAATTGCTCAAGCACCGCCTCGCGACGGAAGGGTGACCTCGCCATGATTTCGAAGGAAATCCTCGATCTGCTCGATCGCACGACCACGTCGGCCGTCTGCGACGTGCTGATGAAGCGGGGCCTGCGGAATTTCATGCGTCAGCGCATCCGCCCGCTGGGCGACAAGCGCGTCGCCGGTTATGCGTTGACGATCGAGCGCAAGCCGATCGCCCTCGCCGATCCCGCCAACCCGCGCCCCAGCGCCGATTTCATGCGCGCGATCGAGGAAGCGCCGGCCGGCACGGTACTTGTTTTCAACGGCTATCCCGATCACGAAGCCGCCTTGTGGGGCGGCCTTCTCGCCGCCGCGATCCTGCGCAACGGCCTGGGCGGCGTCGTCGCCGACGGACCGGTACGCGATCCCGGCGAGATCGTCGAGTTGGGCTGCCCGTGTTTCTGCACCGGCTCGGTGTCGGCGGGGCAAGCCGGTATTCTGACCCTGGGCGACATCGGCGCGCCGCTGGAATGCGGCGGTGTCGTCGTGCGCACAGGTGATTTCGTCTATGGCGACGTCAGCGGCGTGGTCGTGATTCCCGCCGGAATGGAAGTGGAAGTGCTGCGCGCAGGCGTCGACGCCGAAGCGCGCGACCAAGCCGCGATGAAGATGATCCGCGACGGCAAGAACCTGACCGAGACGATGAAGGCGTTGGGCCGCGCTTGACGCGCGGCCCAACGCCGATCTCACGACAAACCGTAGAAACGCTTCGCCGTACCGGCGAACATCGCGGCCTTTTCGGTCGAACTGTACCCAGCCGAGATCCGCTTGAATGCGTTCCACATCGGCACGTAGCCGCACATCCCCTTATCGACAGGGAAGTTGCTTTCGAACATCGCCCGCTCGGGACCGAAGGCCTCGATGCAGAAGCCGATCTCGTCCCGCCACGCGGCGGCGAGCGTCTCGCTATCGGGGGCCACGGCCACGTCGCGGAAGGTGGCGCCGCAAACGGGTCGCGCCAAACCGCCCAGCTTCACATGAACGTTCGGCCGGCGCGCGAGTTCGCGGATGCTGGATCGCCACAGCGTCATCGTCGCCTTGGGGTCGGCCGCGTGCCGGCCAACACCGATGCGCCCCCCGCAGTGATCGATAACGATCTTCGCATCGGGGAATGCATCGGCAAGATCGGCGAGTTCCGGGATTTGCGGATGGTAGATCCACGCGTCGTAGACAAGGCCTTTGCGCGCCAGCACGCGGAAGCCCTCGCGGAACGCCGGATCCGCCATCAGCTTGGGCGGCGGATTGGTCGACATGGTCGACAGGATCGAATCGTCCTGCGCGGCACTCTGCCGGATGCCCTTGAAACGCCCCTTACCCGCCGCCAGATGCGCGTCGAGGACGGCTTCGACCGCATCACCCAAGCGCAGATCGGCGTAACCGACGATCCCCTGGCAAACATGCAAGCCCTTGGCGGCGGCATCCTCGGCCAGCGCCACGATCCGCTCCGTCTCGCCCACCGGCTTCAACTCGGCAGGGCCCTCGGCACGATAGGAAAAGGCGCATTGCAGGAACACGCTGCCGGTCACGCGATGGCCCGCGTTCACGTCGGCGCCGAATTCCTCCAGCAGATAACGTTCGCCCGGCCGGTCCCAGATATGATGATGCGCGTCGACGATTTCCAATTCCGGTTCCAATGCCGCTTCCCGGCGCGTGGCGAGCCAGGCGGCGTCGGGCTTGATATGCGGATAGGCTTTCGCGTCGCTCACTTGTTTTCCCCTCGCAAAGCCGCGGCGCGTTTCTCAGCCGCCGACATCAGGATCGGGAAATCCGATCCGACCATTACGAATTTGGCGCCTTGCGCGATGCGCTTGCGCATCGTCGCCTCGTCGGGCGCGCCGGATACGCCGCAGCGCTTGCCGTGGCGCTGGCATGCCGCGACGGTCGCGTGGAACGCGACTTCCGCGCGCGGATCGTCGTATCCGCCGGGAACGCCAAGATCGGCACAAAGATCGTTGGTGCCGACGAGCAATATGTCGATGCCCGGCACGGCGGCGATCGCGTCGACGTTCTCGACCGCCAGCCGCGTTTCCACCATCACGACGACCAGCGTTTCGGCATCGAGGGCGGCGAGCGATTTCGGAATGGCGCTGGGCTTGAACCCGAGCTGCGCGCCGCTGCCGCCGATCGATCGCGTGCCCGAAGGCGGATAGCGCAGACGCCGCGCCAGTTCCCGCGCCTCTTCGGCCGTATCGACATGCGGCATGATCACGCCTTGCGCGCCGTTGTCGAGTGCGCGCGTCGCCAACGCGACGTCGCCTTGGGGAACGCGCACGATCGGCGCGATCCCGGCATCCAGCGCCGCGACGGATATCTGCATCACCGCGTCGAGCGGGATCGAACCGTGTTCGAAATCGAGAAACAACCAGTCGTAGCCGCAGCCGCGCATCGCCTTGGCGATCTCGACCGTGCGGGCAAGGCGCACGCCGATCCCCAAGGCCACGCCGCCTGCGTCCATGCGCAAACGCGCCGGATTACCGATGACCGTCATTGTCGCGTTTCTCCCCTCGCCGATTCCGGCGGATTTAACGTTGACAGTCTACGCCACGCGCGTAAGATGACCTCAATATGTTAGCGCCCAACATTCCGGGATACAATCGCTAACCAAGCGGCGGACCAAACCGCGATCTTAAGGGGAGAACCGATGCCGGAACGATGCTCGATACTTCTGGCCAGCCCGGCATAGCGCGATGCTCGCCCACCTGCTGCGGCGCCTCGTTCTCGCCTGCGCGACCTGCGCCGTCATTTCGATTCTCGCCTACATCATCATCCGGCTGCCGCCCGGCGACTTCGTCGACGTCTACATCGCCGATCTCGCGGCCAGCGGCAGCGCAATCTCGCTTGAGCAAGCCGACGCGATGCGCCGCGCCTACGGGCTCGACCGGCCGGTCTACGTCCAATACTGGCTGTGGATGGAGCGCGTGCTGTCCGGCGATTTAGGTATCTCGATGACTTGGCGCATGCCGGTCGCGACGGTGATCGGCGATCGGCTGTGGCTGACAATGGCGGTCTCGCTCTCGGCGCTGTTCTTGACCTGGATCGTGGCGCTGCCGATCGGCATCTATTCGGCCGTCCGCCAATACTCCGCTGCCGATTACGTATTCACGATGTTGGGATTCATCGGGCTGGCGATCCCCAACTTCCTGCTGGCGCTGATCTTGATGTATGCGGGCTTCCGCTATTTCGGGCTCGGGATCGGCGGTCTGTTCTCGCCCGAGTTCATCGATGCGCCATGGAGCTGGGCGCGCGCGGCCGATTTCGCGATGCATCTGCCGCTGCCCGCGGTCGTGCTTGCGGCCGCCGGCACGGCCCAGTTGATCCGTATCGTGCGCGCCAATCTGCTCGACGAGTTGCGCAAGCCTTATGTCGTCACCGCGCGCGCCAAGGGTATCGGCGAAGCGCGCGTCGTCCTCAAATACCCGGTTCGCGCGGCCCTCAATCCCTTCGCGAGCTCGATCGCCTATGTCTTCCCGACCATCGTTTCGGGCAGCATCATCGTATCGCTGGTGCTGGGCCTGCCCACGGTCGGGCCGCTGTTGCTGCAAGCGCTGGTGGCGCAGGACATGTTCCTGGCCGGCGCCATCGTGCTGCTGCTCGGCTTCATGACCGTGGTCGGCACGTTCGTTTCCGATCTGATGCTGATGTGGATCGAGCCGCGCCTGCGGCTGACGGGGCATCTATGACCGACATTGCCCAGATCCCGGGTGCTGCATCGCGCGCCGCCGAGGAAACGGAACGTTTTGCGCAAGCGACGCAGCTCCAACTCACTTGGTGGCGCTTCCGCCGCCACAAGCTGGCGCTCATCAGCCTCGCGATCATCGTGCTGTTCTACTTGATCGTGGTGTTCGCGGATTTCCTCGCGGTCAACGATCCGCACGCGACCGATGCGCGGCGCAGCTACATGCCACCGCAAGGCATCCACCTTTTCGACGAGGGCAAGTTTGCGCCGCATGTCTACGCGATCGTGGGGGCTCGCGATCCGCGCACGTTCAAGCTGGTCTACAAACCCGACCCCACCCGCAAAATCCCGGTAGAGTTCTTCGCGCGCGGCTACGGCTATCATCTGTTCGGTCTGATCGAGACCAATCTCCACATCATGAGTATCAGCGGCGGCTCGCCGACCGACGGGATATTCCTGCTCGGCACCGATCAGCTCGGCCGCGATCTCTATTCGCGCTTGATCGTGGCGACGCGTGTGTCGCTGTCAATCGGTTTGGCGGGCGTGTTCTTGAGTCTGGCGCTGGGCGTCACGCTGGGCGGCATATCGGGTCTTTACGGCGGCTGGGTCGATGTCGCGATCCAGCGCGTGATCGAGGTGCTGCGCTCGATGCCGACCGTGCCGCTCTGGATGGCGCTGGCGGCGTCGCTGCCCACGAACTGGAGTGTCATCCAGGTATATCTCGCCATCACCGTGATCATCTCGCTGATCGGCTGGACCGAGCTTGCCCGCGTGGCGCGCGGCCGGTTTTTGGCGCTACGCGAGGAGGATTTCGTGATCGCGGCGGAGCTCGCCGGGGCCAGTCGCGGGCGGATCATCTTCCGCCACATGCTGCCGTCCTTTGCCAGTCACTTGATCGCGGCAACCTCGCTCGCCTTCCCCGCGATGATCGTTAGCGAAACCTCGCTCAGCTTCCTCGGCCTCGGCTTGCGCCCACCGGCAATCAGTTGGGGCACGCTGCTGCAGGAAGCGCAGAGCGTTCAGGTGCTGGCCGGCGCGCCGTGGCTGCTGTTCGCCGCCGTGCCGGTGATTCTCGCCATTCTGGCGTTCAACTTCCTCGGCGACGGTTTGCGCGACGCGGCGGATCCCTATGGTTGACGAAATCGCCCCCGTCGCCCTGTCGATCCGCAATCTCGCCGTCCACTTCGTCAGCGAGCAGGGCACCGTGCGTGCACTCGAAGGTGTCGATTTCGATTTGCGCGCCGGTCGCACGATGGGCTTGGTCGGCGAAAGCGGCTGCGGCAAAAGCGTTACCGCGCGCGCCGTATTGCAACTTGTCGATCGGCCGGGCCGCATCGTTTCGGGCAGCATCCATCTGGGCGACGACGCGGTCGATATCCTGAGCCTTCCAGCGGAAAGCCCGGCGATGCGCGCGATCCGCGGGCGGCGCATCGGCCTGATCTTTCAGGAACCGATGGCGGCCCTCAGCATGCATTACACGGTCGGCAACCAGATCATCGAAGCGATCCGGCAGTGCCGCGGGCTCGACAAGAAGGCCGCGCGCGAAGCCGCGATCGGGCTGCTGGCCGATGTCGGCATTCCGCGCCCGGAGATGCGCATCGATTCATATCCGTTCCAATTGAGCGGTGGCTTGCGCCAGCGCGTGGGTATCGCGCTGGCCCTCGCGGGCGAGCCTGAAATCCTGATCGCCGACGAGCCGACCACGGCGCTCGACGTCACCACGCAAGCGCAGATCCTGTCGCTGCTGCACCGGCTGCAAACGCAACGCAAAATGTCGATGATCCTGATCACCCACGATATGGGCGTGATCGCGGAAATGGCGGACGACGTCGCGGTCATGTATGCGGGCCGCGTCGTCGAATACGCGACGGTCGAAAAACTATTCGCCGCCCCGCGCCATCCCTATACCCGCGCCTTGCTGCGCTCGGTACCCAGCGTGCTTGCGCAATCGCGCGAGCGTCTGGCGACGATACGCGGCGCCGTTCCCCCGCCGGGCACGCGCTTGCCCGGGTGCCCGTTCGAACCGCGCTGTGCCGAGGCGATCGCCGATCGTTGTGCCAAAGGCGTTCCGCCGCCCGTTCCAGCCGGTACTGCTGGGGCGAGCTGCTTCCGCGAGGAGGAGGCGGCCGAATGAGCGACAACCAGACCATTCTCGAAGTCGTCAAGCTGCGGAAATTCTTTCCGATCGTCGCCGGGTTGCTGCGCCGGCAAGTCGCCGAAGTGCGCGCGGTCGACGACGTCAGCTTCGCCGTGAAGCGCGGAACCACGACCGCGTTGGTCGGCGAAAGCGGTTGCGGAAAGACCACGCTCTCGCGCTGCATTCTGCGCGCCCTCGACCCGACCTCGGGCGAGGTGCGCATCTCGGTCGACGGTAGCGCCCCTATCGACATCGCCAACGTGCCGCGCCCGTCGCTGCGCCCGCTACGCCGGCACATCCAGATGATCTTTCAGGATCCTTATGCGTCGCTCAATCCGCGCATGATGGTCGGCGACATCATCGCCGAACCGATGCTGCTGAACGGCGTTTCCGCAGAGACGCGCAAGGCGCGCGTGCAGGAACTTCTGGAGATCGTCGGCCTGCCTTCCGTCGCGCGCACCCGCTTCCCGCACGCCTTCAGCGGCGGACAACGCCAGCGCATCGGCATCGCCCGCGCCCTCGCCCTCAACCCGTCGCTGATCGTCGCTGACGAGCCCGTATCGGCTCTCGACGTTTCGGTTCAGGCGCAGATCGTCAATCTGCTGCTCGACCTTCAAGATCGCTTCGGCTTGTCGATGCTGTTCGTCGCCCACGATCTCAGCGTCGTGCGTCATGTCAGCGACCGGGTCGCCGTGATGTATGCGGGCCGCATCGTCGAAACTGCGACGACGGCCGAGCTGTTCCGATCGCCCAAGCATCCCTACACCGAAGCGCTGCTGTCCGCAGTGCCCAAGCTCGACCCATCGCGGCGCGGCACGGTCCGCGCCCCCGTGGGCGAGGTGGCCGACGTGACCAATCTGCCGCCCGGCTGCGCCTATAGCCCGCGCTGCCGCTACGTAACCGAACGGTGCCGCGTGGAGCGGCCCGAACTCGTTCCGCAGGCGAACGGCACGCGCGCGAGTGCGTGCCATCGCGCGACGGAACTCGAACTTTCCGGCGTGACGTGACGAAAACGAGCGGCGGTGAAGCCGTCGCCGGCAAACGAATAATAGGGAGGAAAACATGGCAATCGCGAAGCTAGGTCTCAGACTCGGTGCTGCGGGATTCGTTTTCGCCTTCGGCTTGGCCATCGCGGCCGGCACGGCGAAAGCGCAGGTTTCGCCCGGCGTCGCTCAAGCCGAAAAGTCCGGCCTGATCGGCAAGCTCGAAACGACCGATATCGTCACCGATCCCGCGCGCATTCCCAAGACGTTCAAGGAAGCGCCGATGCTGAACGAACTGGTCAAGGCCGGCCGTCTACCGGCGGTCGATCAGCGCGTACCGTCCGAACCGCTGGTGATCCAACCGCTGCGTAGCGTTGGAAAATACGGCGGCACATGGCGGCGCGGCTTCATCGGCCCGCAGGACGTGGAAAACGGCAACCGCATCCGCGCTGCCGACAAGCCGCTATTCTTCGACATCACCGCGACGCAGGTCGTTCCCAACGCCATCCGCCATTGGGAAGTCAGCCCCGACGGCAAGCGCACGACCCTGCATTTGCGCAAGGGAATGAAATGGTCGGACGGCGCGCCGTTCACCACCGACGACTTCATGTTCTGGTTCGAGGAAATTTATCAGAACAAGGATCTCGTCCCGGCGCCCGCACCCGAAATGGCGATCAACGGCAAACCCGGTCGCGCCGTGAAAATCGACGCGACGACCATCGCCTATGAATTCGACGAGCCCTACTTCCTGTTCCCGCAATTGCTGGCCGGCGACACGTTCATCGGCGGCGGGCCGTCGCGCCATCAGTCGCAAGGGCGTGCCTTCGGCCTCTACGCGCCCAAGCACTATCTGCAAAAGCACCTGCCGACGGCGACACCCGTCGATCAGCTGAACACCGCCGCCAAAGCGGCGGGTTTCGAAAGCTGGGTCCAGCATTTCCGCCAACGCATCGACTGGTCCTACAACGTCGAAATGCCGACGATCGGGGCCTATCGCGCGATAACGCCGATCACCTCCCAGGTGTGGACGCTGGAGCGCAACCCGTACTTCTATGCGGTCGATACCGAAGGCAATCAGTTGCCCTATATCGACCGCGTCCAGATGACCCTCGCCGAGAACACCGAGGTCATCAATCTGCGCGCGATCGCGGGCGAGTACGATTATCAGGAACGCCACATCGATCTCGCCAAGCTGCCGGTGTTCGTCGAGAACGCGCCGCGCGGCAAATACAAGGTCCATCTCGACCTCGGGTACAACGGCAGCGATTCGATGCTGCTGTGGGCGCTGTCGTATCGCGAAGACGCCGAGATGGCGAAGTGGATTTCCAATCCCGATTTCCGCCGCGCGCTTGGGCTCGGCATCGATCGGGAGCAGATCAACGAAGCCTTCTTCCTGGGTCTCGGCACGCCGGGCTCGGCCGCACCGGCCGACAACTCACCGCACAGCCCCGGGCCTGAGTGGCGCAATCGCTGGTCGACCCACGATCCGGCCAAAGCAAACCAGATGCTCGATGCGATCGGCCTGACCCGCAAGGATGCGAGCGGGATGCGCCTGCGCACCGACAACGGCCAGCCGCTGCGTGTGCAGATCGACGTGGCGCAAGGCTTGAGCGCCAGCTGGGTCCAGCAAGCGGAGATGATCGCCCAGCATTGGCGGCGGATCGGCATCGGCGCCGACGTCAAGCTCTACGAGCGCACGCTGTCGGTTTTGCGTGCGCGCAACGAGCAGGTGCAGGTCGCGATGTCGAGCAACACCGGCACCGAGAACGTGTTCGTCTATCCGGTCGGCGCATTGCCGGTCCGGGCGGACACGGCGTGGATGGGAGCGGGTTATTCGCTCTGGTATCAGTCCGGCGGCAAGCAGGGCGTCAAGCCGACCGAGCCCGAACTGCTGCGTGCGCTTGAGCTGCTATCCGGCGGCTCGACGCAAACCGACGCCCAACGCGCCGAATCAGCGAAGGAGATATGGCGCCTGATCGTCGACCAGCAATGGGGTATCGGCCTGGTTGGTCAGTCGCCCTCGTATATGGGCATCCGCGTGGTCAACGATCGTCTGGAGAACGTGCCCGCGCGCACCTGCACGTCGCAGCAATGCCGCACGCCGGGCGGTGCCCGGATGGAACAATGGTACTTCCGCTGATCGACAACGGCGAACGGACGGGCGGCGGCGACGCCGCCCGTTCGAGCGTCGGCACCTCAAGTGGTTTCGCGCACGATCAATCGAAAGCCAAGATCGAGCCGTCGCCGCGCAGCACCCGTTCCGGTCAAGCGCGTGTTGAGCATCTTCCCCGCCTCCACGCCCATTTCGTAACGCGGCACATGGATCGTCGTCAGCGCCGGATAGGATTGCGCCGCGAATTCCTGGTCGTCGAACCCGATGACTGCGATGTCCTTGGGAATTTTTATGCCATGGCGCAGTCCGTGGAACACCGCGCCCATCGCCCAGGTGTCGCTCGCGAAAAAGATCGCGTCGAGCCGCTTTTCGCGCGTGCGCAGCATGTCGAGCGCCTGGGCGCCCTTCTCGAATCCAAGCTCGGTCTCGATTTCCAATTCGGGGCGCAACGGCAACCCGGCGGCGGCCAACGCCTCGCGATAGCCGTGCCAGCGCTCGTCCGCGCGGTCGTTCTGCGCGCGCGGCTGGGAGACGAACCCGATCGTCCGTCGTCCGCGCGCCAGCAAATGCTCGGTCGCCGCCCTGCCCGCGTCGCGGTTGGAATAGCCGACGACCATATCGATGGGACGATTGACCAGCGAACCGATCTCTACCGTCGGAACGCCCGCGCGGGACAGCGCCAAGCGCGCCTCGGGCGAATGGCGCGTGCCGTGGATGACGAAGCCCGCCGGACGATAGCCCAGCAAAGTCCGAATGACGCGCGTCTCGCCGTCCGTTCCGGCATGGCTGCCGGTGGCGATCAACTCGAATTCCTGGCCGAGCGCATCGGACAGACCCTGCATGGCCAGTGCGAAAGCCGGATTGCGCAGATCGGGCAACACGACCGCGACCAAGCGCGTCTGTCCGCTGGCAAGCTGGCCCGCCGCCGCATGGCGCACATAGCCAAGCTCGGCGATCGCCGCGTCGATCCGCGCGCGGGTCTTCGCCGTCACGATATCCGGGCTGTGGATCGCGCGCGAAACGGTCATCAGCGAAACGCC
>VFQP010005974.1_pt1 | contig 14754 bp, 18 predicted proteins | sample 3512351 | NCBI WGS metagenome assembly VFQP01 (sample SAMN10412372, study PRJNA504923) | tailings metagenome | isolation source: Relicate 1 Philex TSF1 revegetated site | place: Philippines: Tuba, Benguet | collected 2017-08-29 | reverse complement strand
GCACCTCGAGGGCGGCCGCGAGGAACTGCTGCTGGTGCTCCAGGGGCGCCGTGGCCAGCGGCGGCACGTGCACAAAGAGCACGCACACGCGTTGCCTCAACCCGTGCTCCTCCACCAGGCGGCTGCTGCGGAGGTAGATCCACTGCGGCCACCGCATCATCGCATCATAAGCGTAAGCAACTCCTTTGAGAGCGGAAGGCTCATCGCGCGCCAATTGGGGGGCAGCTGCTGCCCCCAGCTCACACTCACGTTGCACAGGAAGCGCCCTGGGTCGGTGGAGACCTCGACCTGGAACCCCTGGGGCGTGTCCTCACGCAGCGCGCGAGCCGCGGCGTCCAGGTCCAGCAGCGGCTGCGCTGGCTCCAGGCACTGGCCATAAGTCAGGTCGCCTGCACGAATGCACGCGGGGTGGGCCACGTGTTGCTCCTGGTTGCTGGCGCGCGTGCCCCAGCGAGTGCACACGTGATCCCGCCCACGCTTGGGGGCCCTCCTCCGCACCGTCGATGGCCTGGCCAGCGGGCTGATCTCCCCGCACGTCGGGCATGCGGAAGGAGGCGTCGTTGTAGCAGCAGCGCTCCAGGCGGAAGCGCTCGGTCCGCGCCACGCCCAGGTGCACCACCAGCAAGGGGGCTGTGCGGTGCTGCTCGCTGAGCACGAGCGGCGCCAGCGCGGTGTGCACAAAGGCGTCCACGTCCTGTGACGCCACCGGCAGCACGCTGCTGTGCACCACCTGGTAGCTGCGCTGCTGTTGCTGCTGGTCCAGCGCCTCTGCTGCGCCGCGCGCCAGCAGCTCCGTGGGGTTCTCCTCCACCTCGCCGAAGGGGCCAAAGCCGGTGAGCACGACGGGGATGGGCATGGGGTCAAGTGAGGCTGCAGCCTTGCAGCGCCTGCTGCTGCTGCTGCTGCTGCTGCTGTTGCTGCTGCTGCTTGCTTGTCCTCCCAAACGAGGGCTTGAACTTTTCTCTCGCCAGCGCTCCGAGCTCCTTAGGATGGCGATGTCGTCGCGCTCTCTCGCGAGCATGCAGCAGGGCGCTGCTCCTCCCCCTCCTCCTCGCAGGCTGCGGTGCTGGCAGAGCGCCGGCACACCCCGCAGCACAGCTCTGGCCAGAGCAGCACCACAGTCGGGGCTGCCTCAGGACTGGACGCAGGTGGCTGGCTGGGCGAGGGACAAGTTCAAGGAGGCGGTGCAGCACCGGGCGGACGAGCAGGTGCCGCTGGCGCAGGCCTGCATGCTCATCGCGCTGGAGGAGGAGGCCGCTGTGGAGGTGCACCCGGAGCTGAGGGAACTGCTCATGGCGCAGACCGACTTGAGGCGCGTGCTGCGTCGGCGGCATGCTTTGGAGCAGGAACGCGCCGCGCAGCGTGCACCCTGGCAGCCGCCACTGAACTGCACCTGCCCGCAGAGTGCGCACCACGGCGAGCAGCTCCACGTGGACGCTGTCCCGGCTGGACGCGCTGGCGCAGCAAGTGCGCGACCACCTGGACCGACAGGGCGGGGCCCAGGTGGCTGAGCTGCCGCGGCGCGACCAGCAGCAGCCTCAAGAGCAGGCGCAACAGCAGGAGCCTGGGCAGCGGCAGCAGGCACACGTGCAGGACCCGCAGCAGCAACAGCAGCAGCAGCAGCAGCCAGCGCACACGGCCGCAGCGCGGCGGCCGCACCCTCTACGAGCCGTGCTGGCCGCCATCAACACGGTGCTCTTCACCTTCCACGGCTACAAGGCCAGCAACCGATACGGGGAGCCCAGGTGGGTGGCCGCCCCTTTTCCGCTTACCTTGGCGCGAGCGCCGTGCCCCAGCTCCACCACCCAGCGCACTCAACGCAGCGCTTGCGTGCCCTGCGCGGCACCGCAGGGACTCGCACCTTTCGTCGGTGCTGGAGCGGGGGCTGGGCTGCTCCACCGCGCTCTCCGTCCTCTACATGCAGGTCAGCGAGCAAGTTGAGCAGGCGCGCGCACACGTGGTGGTGGTGCGGTCGTCGTGCGCACGACCTACGGCCAGCAGCGCCGCGGAGCGGACTGTCAACCAGCTCGCCTGTGGCGCCCAACCACAAGCCCACGAGGTGGCGTGCGGCACTTGCGCACTGCTGTCAGGTGGCGGAGCGGCTGGGCGTGCGCCTGGCGGCCATCCAGCTGGAGGAGGGGCGGTACGTGCTGCTGACGCCGGCGACGCCTTGTGGCGGGGAAGCCGCGGCTGACCATGACCAGCCGCCGGGGCAGCTGCTGCTGATTGACGCGTACGGCGGGGGCGAGCTGCTGGATGCTGACGAGGTGCGTGCCGCCCAATGTGTGCGGGTGCGAGGGGCAGAGTGTGTCAGGAGCGCCCTCCCATCGACCTTGATTGGTGGAACACAATGCTTGCGTGTCCGGGCCTCCGCTCCCTCGCCAGCAGTCGTGAGTCGCGCCCGCACGCTCCAACGCGCAGGTGTGCGAGCTCTTTGGCGTCACGCGCGATGACCTCGGGCCCCGGGGCTGGTCCACGCGCAAGCAGCTGCTGGCCGGGCTGCTGGGGCAGCTGCGCGACGCCTACTTCCACCGGGCGGTGGGCTGCTCGCCCTCGCCCGCGCTGGCCGTGCCGCTCACGCTGGAGACGGCGCTGGACCCGGGGAGGGTGGCGGGCGGCACGCACCTGCACGCCATGGACCGGGCGCTGGCGGCGGCGGAGAAGATCACCTGGTGCACGCCGCACGACAGGTGACTCTCTTCGCCGAGTGACTCTCTTGTGCCTGCGTCGTCAGCGGCGGCGCGGCGGGGCGGCGACTGAGTGCAGGAGCGGTGGTGGTGCGCGTGCGCGGTGCGTGAGCGCAGGAGGGCGCAGCTGCACTTTGCGCTGCTGCTGTACCACAGCCGGCGGTGGGACGACGCGTGGATCGAGCTGGGGCTCTTCCTCGAGCGCCACCACGCGTCGCATGCACCCGGCGGCGGGCCTGAGGGGGCGCCGGGGGGGCGGGAGGAGGTGGAGGCCAGGGAGGTGGAGCAGGCGCGCATGGTGCTGGAAAAGGTGCGGCTGCAGCTGGGCGTGCCGGCCGTGGCGGCAGGCGACGCGTGACCTTGGAGAGAGAGAAGGAACAGGAAGGGGTTCGTGGGTGATCGAAGACATAGGGCGTCGCGCTTGGCTTTCTGCTCCTCTGGCGTGCCAGGGCCAATGCCAGTGGCCAAGCCTTTGGCCTTTTCCACTCATTCCTGCTTCTCCGCTGCATCCATTCACTCTTTGCCGTGGGGCGAGATTTCCACGCGTGCAACGTCAATCAAGGGAGAGAGCGCACCACGACGAAGCAAGATGAGCAGCCCCAAAAGCGCAAGAAGAGCAGCGGTGCCGCAGCAACGGAGCCAAGAATATGATGAATGTGTCGCGTATGTGCACGTCTGTACAGAGCCGTGTCTCAGGCCACGAAAGAGGGTCACAAGGAGAGGGTGGACTCCTCCTGAGGAGGCTCAGAGCGACTCGGTCCACATGAGCGTGGGCGCGTACCACTGGCACCCCCTGGTCAGCCAGCAGTTCCAGTCCAGCTGGTAGTACGAGATTGAGGCGGCGCTGCCCTGAAGCGTGACGATGGCAAACGCGTGCTGGAGGTAGTAGCCGAACGAGGCCATCGCCGACTGCGGGGAGCCCGCCACGGGCTGCGGCAGGCCGTTGACGCCCGGGGGCAGGGACAGCTCCGTGTTGAACGCGTACGGCTGCGGTGCGCAAGGGCAGGGGCAAGCCAAGGGCGTCGCTCGTGGTCCGCGGGGCGTGTGGTTTGAGGCTCAGCACGCGCAGCATGGCGGGCCCTGCACCGCCCCAAGCACGACCAGCGAGAGCCTCACCTGCTCGGCCTGCAGCATGGGGACGGCCGAGTTGCCCAGCATGCGCCCGCGCTGCAGCCCGGCGTAGGGCTGGAACGCCTCAAACGTGTGCTCGTGGCCCCAGAACCACACGTCCACGCTGGCCAGCACGTGCTGCAGCTGGGCGCGCAGCTTGACGTTGACGGCGGGGGACGTGCCGTTGATGTCGCCCACCGTCTCGGCGGCGGTGAAGAACTGGTGGTGCGAGGCCATGATGATGCGCTTGCCCGCCGCCTTGGCGCGCGTCACCTTGTCCAGCGCCCACTCGAGCTGGTTGGCGTCCAGATACGGCATGTCCGTGTCTGCGGCAGGCGGTGTGAGGAACGCGAGGCGGAAGCGATGAGCGTGAGCTGTTTGGGGCAGAGCGGCGTTTTGAATTTTCGACCTGGATCCGAACAGGCAGAAACAGGTGCCGCTTTCACGGGCCACTTACTGACTGCCAGCGGGTTGGTGTCGGTGGCGCCCGTGTCCAGGCCGATGAAGACCCAGTTGGCGCCCTCGAGCGCCCAGAAGGAGCCCTGCTGCTGCGTGACGCCCTCGGCCCTCAGCTGGTCGACAGTGTTGAAGAATCCCTGGCCTCCGAGCGTTGAATAGTAGTCATGATTGCCAGGGATCGTGTAGTATTGCGTTCCGCTGGGCAGGAACTGGCGCACGGGCCTGCGGGTGGGGGCGCATGGGAGGGGCCCCGGGTCATTTTGGCGCCAAACGCAGGCCATAGGGCCAGCGCGATGAGCAGAAGCAGCGTTTGAGCAGGTGCGGGACAGCAGCATCACTCACGCGTACTGGTTGGCGTTCTGCTCGTCCAGGGAGCCCGCGTAGTACGTGTCCCCAAGGTGCATGACGATGTCGGGGCTGAAGCCCGCCACCATCTGCTGCAGCATGTTGACGGCCTGAGGCATGCCGGTGCCCCAGTCGCCCATGATGGCGATCTTGATGACGTCGCTGCTGCCAGACGCGCTGACCAGCGGGTAGACGTACGACGTGACCACGTTGGGCGCCGGGCGGGAGACGATCTGAAACCGGACTCCACCAGAAAGTTTGCCTTGGTACCGCCGCCAAGGTCCTCGATGCCGCGCAGCCCCCAACGCGATGCCGCCTGCTGGCCCTCGCGCATCCGAACCACGCTTTGCGAGCCTTTCGCGTATTCGATCGACGCATCGGCCACGCCAAACAATTGCACCGTCATTGCCGTCGCACTGCCGCATACCAACGCCAGTCCCATACCGAAGGCGATTCCGAATATCCGTCTGCTACCTGTCTGCTCACTCACGCTGCTGTCTCCCGTTCTTTTCTTCGTAGTGGTTCTTATGGATTCGCTATTGGGGTGTCACGCCGGCGACCTTGACCACGTCGCCCCAGGCGGCCAGGTCGGCGCGTACCAGTTGTCCCAACTCATCGGGTGTGGAAGGCTTGCCCGGTTTCAGGTACATCGACGCAAAGCGCTGCTGTTCCTCGCGCGACTGCAGGATGCGATTCACCTCGGCATTGAGCCGCGCCACGATCGGCGCGGGCAGACCCTTGGGGCCGAACAACGCCAGCCAGCTGGCCTGCTCGAACGGCACGCCCTGCTCGCCCATGGTCGGCACCTCGGGCGCCGGCAGCAGGCGTTCCGGGCCCGACACCGCAATGCCGCGGATGCGGCCCGACTTCAGATGGGGAATCGCCGATAGCGAATCGGTAAATGCAATCGACACGTGCCCGGCGGCCAGGTCGTTGGTGCACTGCACGGCCGTCTTGTACGGCACGTGCCGCACGCGGATGCCGGTTTTTGCCTTGAGGTATTCCATCGCCAGATGCCCGCCCGACCCTATGCCCCAGGAGCAGTAGGCCAGCTCAGTGGGGCTTGCCTTGACATAGGCAATCAGCTCCTTGAGGTTGTGCACCGGCACCGTGGACGTCACCGCCAGCATGTTGCCGCCCGGTGCGCTGGGGCGCGCGATTGGCGTGAAATCCTTGACGGGGTCGTAAGGCAGGCTGACCGTGGTCCACGGATTCACGGTCAGCGTGGCCGAGTAGGTGAACAGCAACGTATAGCCATCGGGTTCGGCGCGGGCCACCATCTCGCTGGCAATGATGCCGTTGGCCCCCGGACGGTTATCCACCACCACCGGCTTCTTGAGCGCGGCCGACAGCCGTTCCGCCACCAGGCGGGCGGTCTGGTCAGTCACGCTGCCTGCGCCGGAAGGCACGAGCACGCGGATCGGACGATTGGGATACGGCGCTGACTCGGCATGGGCCACACTTATGCCGGTCAACGTGGCCAGCGTCGCGGCAATGGCCGTCATGGCCACGCGGACGCCAGGGTTCTGGCTGTACATGTTGCTGTCTCCGTCACGGCGCATTGGCCGCTATGCCGGTGCGTTGCCGGCGTGTTATGAACAGGCGCGTTGCGCCTGAGGTGTGATGCGGCTCAGGCGGGCACCTGTTCCGCGGATCCGATTGCCGACAGACGTGCCAGATGCCAGTCGGCATCGCCAAACAGGTTGGCATGTGCCGCAAGGCGCTTGTAGCAATGCCCAACTTCCACTTCGTCTGTCATGCCGATGGCCCCGTGCAGCTGCACGGCGTCCTCGCCGAGTGTCCGTCCGGCCGCCGATACGAATGCCTTGGCGATTGAAACGGTCCGCATGCGAGTGATCTCGTCAGCGTCCAGCGACGCCGCGGCAGCTTCGGTGATGGCTCGTGCCTGTTCGATGCTGACGTAAAGATCCACCAGCCGATGGCGCACCACCTGGTTTGCGCTGAGCACTCGCCCGAACTGGCGGCGCGTCACCACGTACTCGCGTGTCAGCTCGAACGCGCGCGCCATGGCACCCACGGCATCCGCGCACGCCATCACCGTGGCGCGGTCGATGGCGCCCTGTACCAGCGGCCATGCATCGTCCACGGCACCGATCCGCGCATCGTCGGCAACCGACACGCGCCGCAATGCCACCGTGGCCGTCTGACGGCCGTCGTAGGTGGGCAGCGCGTGGATGCCTATGCCGCGCGTGCTGGCCGGCATCGCGAACAAGGTCAGGCCGTGCCGGTCGCGCCGCTCGCCGTCGGTGCGCGCCAGCACGAGCAGCACATCGGCACTGCCGCCGCCGAGCACCAGCGTCTTGGCGCCTTCGATCTGCCACGTACCGTCCTGCCGCTTGCGCGCCTGGGTCACGATATCGAACGCATCGTGGCGCCCCTGCAACTCGTAGGCGGCCAGCGCGGCCAGTGCGCGACCCTCGGCAATATCCTGTGCCGCCGCAACATGCGCGGCATTGTCCGACTCGCCCAGCAATGGCGCGCATAACGCGGTATTGGCAAGCCACGGCTCGACCGGCAACGCGCGACCGAGCGCTTCCGCCAATGCCATCTGGTCCATGGCATTGCCCACGCCCGCGCAGGCTGCCGGCAAACCCAGCGACAACCAGCCCATCTCGGCAAACTGCCGCCAGGTTCCGCGCGAAAAGCCTTCCGGCTCGGCCATGGCCGCCTTGCGCTGAGCAAATCCGTAATCGCGTTCTACAAAGCGCCGGACGCTGTCCAGCAACATGCGACGCGCGTCGATATCATCGTCTTCCACCATTGGTGTGTGCTCCGTCATCATCGGGTTTCAGAGCCCGAGCACTTGCTTGGCCAGCAGTTCGTGCTGGATCTCGCTGGTGCCCCCGGCAATCGTGTAGCCGCGCGTCACGAAGCGCCGGGCCGACGCCGCTGCCGCGTAGGGCGAACGGGCGGGCTCGGCATCACTCACTTCGAAATGGGCAATCCGGTCGTAGGCCAATGTGTCAGGCCCCAGCGCGTCGACGGCAAGGTTCTCGATGTCCTGGATCAGCCGGCTGCCGAGCAGCTTCAGCATTCCGGTCTCCGGCCCCAGCGCGCCGCCCTGGCGTTCGAGCCGCCGGAAGCGCAGTACGGTCGCGGCCAGTGTTTCGAGCCGAACCTCCAACTCATGGAGTCGTCGCGCAAACCACGGGCGATGGATCAGCACCTCCCCGGCTTCCTCGACTTCGTTGCCGATGGCGCGCACCTTGGCCAGACGCCTGCGGTTCTCCGCCACGCGCGACAGGTTCAGCCGTTCATGTTCCAGCAGCGACTTGGCAATGGTCCAACCGGCGTTCTCCGCGCCGACGCGCATCTCCACCGGCACTTCCACGTCGTCGAGAAAGACCTGGTTGAACAGATGCCAGCCGTGAATACCGATCAGCGGACGCACGCTGACACCCGGGCTGCGCATATCGATCAACAGGAAGCTGATGCCTTCCTGGGCGCGGGCTTCGGTATCGGTGCGCACGAGGCAGAAGATCCAGTCGGCATACTGCGCATACGAGGTCCAGATCTTGCTGCCATTGACGACGTAGTACTCCGAGCCGTCCGGACGCGTCTTGCGCACCGCGCGCGTGGTCAGGGAGGCCAGGTCCGAACCTGCATTTGGCTCTGAATAGCCCTGGCACCACCAGTGCTCCTGGCTCAGGATGCGCGGCAGAAAATACTGTTGCTGGGCTGGCGTGCCGTGATGGATCAGGATCGGACCAATCATCTCGATGGAGATACCGCCGGTCTCCGGCGCGTGAGCCAGTACCAGTTCTTCCTGCAAGATTGCCCGGCGCGCCGCGGGCCAGTCCTGCCCCTGCCACGCGCGCGGCCAATGCGGTGCCAGCCAGCCGCGTTCGGCCAGCCGGCGCTGCCAGTCGATCATCTCTTCCTTGCCGAGTTCAAGGCCAAGCCTGACTTTCTGGCGCACTTCGGGTGGCAGGGCTTCGGCGACAAACGCGCGTACGTCGCGACGCAAGGTGTCGCACGCTTCCAGATCGAACTCATTCATGTCGCACTTTCGCTGGGTTGGTGTCGCTGCAGGCCGCGAACCATTGGCCCACGGCCATGCGCGCGCTGGCGGCGCGCAAGGTGCCCTTGATGGCCTGGACCGCGTCCATGGGAAAGCCGGCAACTGTGGTTGCCATGGTGCGTGCGCGCGCCAGGACTTCTTCATCGGCAACCATCTCGGTGACTATGCCAAGCCGCAGCAGCTCGGTTGCTGGCACACGTTCGCCCAGCAGGCAGAGCCGCGCGGCAACCGCCTCGCCGTGGCGCAGCGCGAGCCAGGCAATATTGCGCGGCGCATTCATGCCGATTCGGATCTCGGCGATCTGCATGAACGCCCCCTCTCCGCACACCAGCAGATCACCGGCAAGTGCCAGCGCCGCACCACCGTTGACCGCATGGCGTTCAAGCGCCACGATCCACACCTTGCGGCTCGCAATCAGCGCGGCATGCACACGATCCCAGCGCTCCGCGAAGCCCACGAGGCCATCGCGATGATTGCGCAGCGCCTGAAGGTCGAGCCCGGAGCAGAAGGCCCCGCCGGCGCCGCGCAACACGATCGCGCGTATCGCATGGTCCTGTTCCAGCGCTTGTGCCGCATCGGCCAGTGCCTCGGCCGTAGGCATGTCGATCGCATTGCGCGTCTCGGGCCGATTCAACGTGATTTCCGCCCAGCCATCGTGGCGCGACACCAGGACTGAAGATTGGGCGCTCATGCGTCAACCCCTTCGCCAGGCAGCACGGCAAGTCCGATGGCACCCTGCCGCACCATTGCGTCGATGGCATCGTCGGCATAGCCGAGTTCGCGCAGGACTTCAGCCGTGTGCTGGCCAAGCCGCGGTACGGCAGGCATCGATGAACGGACCGCCGCGCCCATCCGGAACGGCAAGCCCGGTAGCGAGATCTGTCCGCCCATGCCGTCGGCCACGCTCATCAGCAGATCGTTGGCCTGTACATCGGCGCTGGCCTCGACCTGGCGATAGTCGCGCACCACACCCACGACTACCTGATGTTTTTCGAGCAACGCGCGAGCGTCCTCGCCGGCGTATCCGCGCAAGGCGTCCTGGAGGATTTCCAGCATGGCAGGCCGGTTTTGTACGCGCAGCACGTTGCTTGCAAAACGCGGATCGTTGGCCAATGCAGGTTGTCCGATCGCGCCGCACAGCCGCGCCCAGTGCTCGTCAAGATAGGCCGACAACACGAGATGGCCATCGGCCACGGCAATGACATCGGCGGCCGGCGCCGCTTTCGGCTGGCTGTTGCCGCTGCGCACCGGCAATGCGCCCGAGCACTGGTACTCCGCCCAGAGCTGGGCCTGGAGATGCACGCCGACCGTCAGCAGCGAGGTCTCGATGGTGTCGCCGAGGCCGGTACGGAAACGTCGAAACAATGCTGCCATGATCGCGTTTGACGTCGCCAGCGCTGTAGCGGCATCGATCAGTGCGAACCCGGCCTTCAGTGGCTGGCCACCGGCTTCGCCCGTCACCGACATCATGCCGCTTTCAGCCTGCGCGGCGATATCAAGGCCCGGGCGCAGCCGCGACGGACCGCGCGTGCCGAAGCCGGTCACGCTGGCATGCACCAGCGCCGGCTTGGCCGCACGCAACGTGGCGGCATCCAGTCCGATGGACTCCATCGACCCGGGCCGCGCGTTGTGCAGCACCACGTCGCACGACAGCGCCAGTTCGCGGGCAGCCTGTGCACCGGCGGGCTGCCGCAGATCGAGCGCGATGGCACGCTTGCAGCGGTTGTAGGCCAGAAACATCGGGCTTTGCATGCTGGTGCCGTCAAAGCGCCGCGCGCTGTCGCCGCGCAGCGGTTCGACCTTGATGACGTCGGCGCCAAGGTCCGCCAGCAGCATTGCGGCGCCCGGTGCCGCGATGAACTGGCCGAATTCCGCCACGCGAATTCCTGCAAGTGGCAGGTCGTTCTGGGTTTCCATCGTCGTTTCCGTTTTCATGCCATGCCGGCATCGATGAAAAGGATCATGCGGCACGCGCGTTCAACCCGGCAGTTCCCCAGATCGCTGAGGTGTGAACCAGTGGTTAGCACCACGGGTTATCCCGTAGCAGCGCGGTTGGCGCTATGCTGGCGCACAGGGCGTCAACATGAACGCCCGCACGAGGAGACCATCCATGCGACTGAGCCAGGTTCAGGATTTCATCGCCGTGGCCGAACACGGCAGCATCCGGGCCGGTGCCAAGGCGCGCGACGTATCGGCGCCCGCCATCACCAAGAGCATCCGCCTGCTTGAGGAAGAGCTCCATGTGCCGCTTCTGACGCGCACCACGCGCGGCATCGTGCTCTCGCGTTATGGCGAGGCGTTCCTGCGCCGTGCCCAACTGATTGCCAGCGAGGCACGCAAGGCCGCCGATGAAATGGCCCAGATGCTCGGCACCCGCAATGGCGTAGTACGCATAGGCGCCACGGGCGGTCCCGCACATCTGCTGCTGCCGGCGGTGCTCAAGCGCTTTCGGTCGCAGCATCCCGACGTGCAGGTTTGCATCGAAAGCGGCGTCTATCCGGCACACCTGTCTGACCTGCGTGCCGGAGTCATGGACATGGCCGTAAGCCCGATTCCGGATGAGGGCATCGAGCGCGAATTCATCTGCGAGCCGCTGTACAACAACGATTCCGTGGTGGTGGCGCACCGCGACCATCCGCTGCGCAATGCGCGTGCCTTGCGTGAGCTGGTGGGCTCGGACTGGGTGCTGACTGGCCAGCGCATGCATGGACCAGGCGCGGCCATCATGGACGCCTTTCGTGCGCGCGACCTGCCGCTGCCACGCGTGGCGGTGCGGTGCGACACCATCGGCATGATCCAGACGCTGCTGGAAGACCGCTCGCTGCTCTGCCTGCTACCGCGCCAACTGGTGCCCGGCCGGCTGGCCAGCGCAAACCTGGTGGCGTTGCCAATCGAGGATCCATTGCCCAGCCACGCAGTAAGCCTGATCTACCGCGCCGATTCCCCGATGACGCCGGTGGCCGAACAGTTCGCAAAGCTGTTGCGACGCGAGGTGCACTACCTCAGCAAAATGCCCGACGGCCCGCTGTGCCGGCAGATGCCGCGCACCTCGGAATTGTCGGTCTAGCGTATTGCAGTCGCGGCGGGAATACCCGGTTCGGCACGGGTGCTAACCAGCGGTTCACACCTGAGAATTGGTGAACGCCGCCAACCCGCGCCACCACTGCCCGGAACGACTGCGCCCCAGCCTGGGCCGGGATTTTCCCCACTGACCATAACGCACGGTATGAGCGTGAATACCCCCTCGCCATGTTCGACATTTCGGAGGGATATTCATGAACGCAATCGAGGATCGCCCCGCCGCGCTGATTACCGGCAAGGGCATCGACATCATTGGAGATGGCGTCTGGCTGTTGCACGGCCAGGGCCAGAGCTTCGTGGCCGATGTTGGTGGCGGCTTGCTGGTGATCGACAGCGGACCCGGAGGCGGCGTGACCGCCGGCATGCTCGAAGTCCTGCGCACGCAGACCAACCTGCCCGTTCTGGCCATCTGCTATAGCCACGGACACCTCGGCTACAACGCTGGCGTAAAGCAGTGGCTCGATCACGCTGCGCAGCGTAACGAACCAGCGCCGCGCATACTGGCTCATGCCAACGTACTGGTCCGCCAGAGCCGCTACCGCGAAACACAACGCATGCAGGAGCGCATGGCGGAGATCCAGTTCCGCCACGGCAGCGGCGCCCTGGCCGGCAAGCTGCGGCAAAGCACGCCCGCCGAAACCTTTACCGATGGCATCACCATCGGTCATGGCGCGCGGCGCGCCGAGATCCTGTGGGCGCCCTCCGAAACCGATGACGCCGTGGCCGTGTGGCTGCCGGAAAGCCGGCTGCTGTATGGCGGCCCGGCCGTGATCGATTCCATCCCGAATATCGGCACGCCGTTCCGCACCATGCGTGACACGGTACGCTGGGCCGAAACGCTCGAACGCATGGCCAGCCTGCGGCCACAAACCGTGGTTCGGGAGTTCGGCGCCACGTTGCACGGTGAGGACAACTGCCAGCACGTACTGTTGCGCACGGCGGCGGCCTTGCGCTGGATGCGGGAGGAAGTGGTGCGGCTCATGAACGCCGGATGCAACGAGCGCGAAATGCTGGCCGCGCTGCATCCGCCGGCCGAACTGTTCGAGCAACCGTGGATGCAGCCGACCTACGGCGACCCGAGCTATATCGCGCGCGATATCTACCGGTCCGAGAACGGCGGGTGGGACCGCAATGCCACGACACTGCACCCGGCCGCACCGGAGGCCGCGGCCAGCCAGATCGCGGCGGCCATTGCCGACCATGGCGCCGTAGTACGGCACGCCCGCGCGCTGGCGGAACGCGGAGAGATCCAGCTGGCGCTCCATGTTATCGACCTGCTGGCACAGGCACCCGGCGAATCCGAACATGTTCAGGAAGCGCGCCGGCTCAAGGCCGAATGGCTGCGTGCGCGCGCCAGGCAGGTACGCAGCTATGTATCGCGCAGCCTCTACGTGGCGGCGGCCATGGTTCTGGAAAGCGGGTCCGACGACAACTTCGGCATCCACTAGGGAGACCGCCATGACGCACCTTCACCCGCTGCTCTCCGAAGACGCTCCACGCCGCAACCGCCGCGAGGTACTGCGCCTGCTCGCCATGCTGGGGCTTGGCACCGCGCTGCGCCCGGCCGCCGCAGCCACCAAATGGCCTTCCCGCCCGATCCGGCTCGTGGTACCTGCCTCGGCCGGCAGCGGCCCGGACCTGATTGCGCGCCCATTGGCCGATGTGATTGGCAAACGGCTGGGCCAGTCGATCGTGATCGACAACAAGGCCGGCGCCACGGGCATCATCGGCAACGACATCGTGGCCAAGGCGGCGCCAGACGGACAGACGTTGCTGTTCACGTACGCGGCCACCGTGGTCATCAACCAGACCTTGCAGCCGAAGATGCCGTACGACGGTCTGCGTGACCTTGTACCGATCGCACAAGTCGGTGCGGGCGGCAATTTCCTTGCGGTGGTGCCGGACTTTCCCGCGCACAACCTCAAGGAGTTTGTGGCGCATGTACGCGCGAAGCCCGATGCCTACGACTACGCGTCGTGGGGTATCGGCTCCGGTGGCCACCTGACGATGGAAGCGCTGAAGATGCAGACCGGCATCCGCATGCGGCATGTGCCGTACAAGACCGTGCCGCAGATCCTGAACGACATGCAGGGTGGCATCGTCAAGGTGGGCTGGGTCGATACCTCGTCATCGCTACCGCTGATCCGCGCGGGCAAGCTGCGCGCGCTGGCGATCAGCGGCACGCGACGCGGATCGGCAACCCCTGACATCCTCACGATGACCGAACAGGGCTATCCGTTCGACACCAACAGCTGGTACGGGCTGTTCGCCCCGGCAGGCACGCCCAACGATATCGTCCAGCGTCTCAATGCGGAAGTGAACCGCGTACTGGTCAGCGCCGACATGCGCGAACGGTTCCTGCAGATGAACATGGCCGACTGGCCCATCAAGACGCCCGAGCAGTTCGCGCAGACCGTGCGCGACGATGTGGCGACGTGGGGCAACGTGATTCGCACCAACCACATCACTGTGGAATAACGACACGTCGGGGCAACCCGTGGAAATGACCCACGGTGCCCCTGCATTGCCCGTTGCCGCTACTTCGCGGCGTTCGGCGCCGTGCCCGGCGCTGCCGCCTCTGCCTGCTCGGCACCGTAGGTCTTTACCAGATAGTCGACGATTGCCGGCATGTCCTCATCCTTGAGCGGCGCACCGAACGGCTTCTTCATCTTCTTGACCGTCGCCTCCCAATAGGCACGGGACGACGACGACGGTTGCGTGGCCACATACTGCGCGGAATGGCATGTCATGCAATTCTGCAGGGCAAGGTTGTATCCGGGGAGGCTACTCGCCTTGTAACTGGCAGTCTCTTGGGGCAGCTTGATCTCAAGCGCCATCGCACCGCTTGCCGCGAACATTGCGGCAAGCGCGGCAAGCGGGACGATGGCGGTTCTGGAACGAAGGCTTTTCATGGTCCGCTCCCCCTCACTTGACCACAACGCGCGTGGACTCCACGACATTGCGCATATAGCCGGCGGGATTCCAGTTCGCGGTCATGGGCTGGGTCTCTCCCGACTTGCTCTTGGCACG
>VFQP010003833.1_pt1 | contig 14754 bp, 15 predicted proteins | sample 3512351 | NCBI WGS metagenome assembly VFQP01 (sample SAMN10412372, study PRJNA504923) | tailings metagenome | isolation source: Relicate 1 Philex TSF1 revegetated site | place: Philippines: Tuba, Benguet | collected 2017-08-29 | reverse complement strand
TGAAACGCCGCGCAGGCTAGGCGGTCTCGATCTGCGAGAAGCGCAGGTTGGCGGTCGCGAACCGCCCCAGCTCCGCCGTGCCCAATGCCAGCGCGGGCGTGAGAACGCCGGCTCGCTCGGGCGCCTTCGCTTCCGGATCCGCCAGGATCAGCGCCGCCTCGCCGATCATGTTTGCCGTGGCGCGGTAACCGGGATGGCCGTCTGCCTCCAGCCGCATGGTAACCGCGCCGCTGGGGCCGCTGGCGCGGCCGGTGATGCTCCAATGCCACTTGTCGAGGTTCTCGATGCTGGGACCGGCGCCAGGTTTCGGAAAGAACTGGTCGGCCACGGATTTCATCACCCGCCGGGGGAATTTCAGCGAGGTGCTGGACAGCCAGCCCATCACCGAGGCGTTGGCCGACATCAGGTAGGCGGCCGGCGCGGCGAACGCCCCGGCTCGGCCGCCCATGCTCATGCGCTCGCGGTAACGGATCGTGGCCGACACCGGCACCTGTTCGCGCCGCAGCAGCGCGAAGGTGCGGTTGACCACGGCCGGATGCAGATAGGGGCCGGGGAAGATCGGCATGGACCAGGGCTCGAGGTCGTCGGCGCGGGGCGACATGTCATAGGGCATGGCGCGCCTGATCTCGTCGCGGTCGGGATCGCCGTCCGGGTTCAGCGCCGTCGGATCCTCGGCCAGGCCTGAGAAATCGTTTTCCAGCATGACGCGCATGGTCTCGGCGGTGCCACCGGAGATCATCTCGCTCAGTCCCGTGACATCGGGCGGCGGCTGCATGGCGCCCGCCAGCAAGTCGATGCGCGCCGGGCTTGTCCCGTGCCGCGCCATGTAGCCTTCCAGCAGCGCCAGGGCCATCAGGTCGAAGGGCAGCGCCTCGTAGCCCGCGACCGGGGCGATGCGCGCGCCGCTTGCCAAGGCCGCCTCGTGGAACCGGTCGATGATGCCGCGCACAAACACAAGCTCGCCGGTGAGGTCGAGATAGTGGGTCCCCGCCGCGGCGCAGGCGCCGACCAGGGTTTCGGCCCGGCCGTAATAGGGGCCAGCCAGATTGGCGATGGCCGCGCCGCGAGACGCCAGTTCGGCAGCGCCGGCCGGATCGGTGCAGTCGGCCTCGATGAAGCCCGAGGCGCCGTGCGCCTCGGCCAGCGGCGCCAGCACAGCGCCGCTGCGTCCGGCCACTGCCCAGCGCTTGCCGAGCATGCGGGCGCGGCCCTCGAGATATTCGCAGACGCGCCGGCCCGTATAGCCGCCGGCGCCGACGACGATGACGTCGAATTCCCGCATGGCATCCTTCTCTGCTTCCGGACCGCAGCATAGCACAGCGTTGTCACGGCGGTGCAGCCATGGCAGCCTCGGCTCATGAGTGCCGTGGAATTGATCGGACTGGCGGCCACGCTGAGCCTGCTGGCGGGATGGCGGCTTTATTTCTGTGTATTCGCGACCGGTCTCGCCATGCAGCTCGGCTGGCTCGACCTGCCCGAACACCTGAGGGCGCTAGCGGTGATGGCCAATCCCTGGGTGATCGGCGTATCCGCGATCGGTCTCGTCGCCGAGTTCCTGGCGGACAAGCTGGCCTGGGTGGATACGGCCTGGGACGCAGTGCACAGTTTCGTGCGTCCCGTCGGCGGCGCCCTGCTCGCACTCGCTGTGGTCGATCCAGGCGATCCGGCGTGGCAAGTCGTCGCGCTGCTGCTGGGCGGCGGCGCGGCGTTCTTTGCCCACGGCGCAAAAGCTGGCGCCCGCGCCGTGGTCAACACCAGCCCGGAGCCGTTCAGCAACGTAGCGGTTTCGACCCTCGAGGACTTTGTGAGCTTCGGGCTGCTGGGGCTCGCCTTCGCGTACCCTGTCGCCGGGGTCGTCATTGCCCTGCTGCTGCTTGCGCTGGTGGTCGCCCTGCTGGTGCTGCTGCGCCGGCTGATCATGCGCCTGGCCCGCAGGCGGCCATCGGCGGGTTGACTTGCCGGCCCCACGTTTCATGTTCCGATGGGGGCAGATGGAGAAGAATCCGTGAGCGTGCAACTGAACCACACCATCATCTGGTGCAGCGACAAGCATCGTTCGGCAGGCTTCATGGCCGACATCCTGGCCTTGTCGGCGCCCCGGCCGCTCTATCATTTCCTGATCATCGATACCGCCAATGGCGTGTCGCTCGACTTCGCCGAGACGGAGGGCCCCGTCGCCCGGCAACATTATGCCTTTCTGGTCAGCGAAGCGGAGTTCGACGGCATCTATGGCCGTATCCGCGAGAGGGGGCTGGACCATTGGGCCGATCCAGCGCGCACCCAGGCCGGCCAGATCAACCGTAATGACGGCGGCCGCGGCGTCTATTTTCTCGATCCCGACGGCCACCAGCTCGAGGCGCTGACGCGGCCCTACGGCAGCGGCGGCTGATCCACCCGAAAGTCAGCGATTGCGCGGCGAAGCCACTTCGCCAACAATTCCCCTAGGGCACACAAGGGGATGAACGAACGACATGCGCATGATCAGCGTAATGACAGCCTGCTTCAACGAGGAGGAAAACGTCGAGGAGGTCTATCGCCGCGTCCGCGCACAGTTCGAGAAGCTCGGACACTACCGCTACGAGCACCTATTCATCGACAACGCATCGACCGACACCACCGTCGCCATTCTCAAGCGCATCGCTGCCGCCGACCCCAACGTCAAGATCATCGTCAATGCACGCAATTTTGGGCATATCCGCTCACCGATGCACGGGTTGCTCGAGACCAGCGGGGACGCGGTGATCTCCATCGTCGCCGATCTTCAGGATCCGCCGGAAATGATCCCTCAGCTGATCGAGAAATGGGAGGAAGGCTTTCACGTCGTCCTGTGCATCAAGGCCAGCAGCGAGGAAACTGCGGCGATGTTCTGGCTGCGCAAGACCTATTACGCCCTGGTCGAGCGGCTGTCGTCGACGCCGACGATCCAGAACTTCACCGGCTTCGGCCTCTATTCCCGCCAGGTGATCGACGAGGTGAAAAGGTACGACGATCCCAATCCCTATTTCCGGGGCATGATCGCCGAGATCGGCCTGCCGCGCTTCGAGATCCCCTACGACCAGCCGACCCGAAAGCGTGGCATCACCAAGAATAATTTCTACACGCTCTACGACCTGGCGATGCTGGGCATCACCAACCTGTCGAAGGTACCGCTGCGGCTGGTGACGGGCATGGGCTTCCTGACGGCGGCCGGGTCGATCGTCGTCGGCCTGGCCTACTTCTTCTATAAGCTGGTGTTCTGGAACGATTTCGAACTGGGCCTCGCCCCGTTGGTGATCGGCATGTTCTTCCTCGGCGCGGTGCAACTGATTGCCCTCGGCATCATCGGCGAGTATGTCGGGGCGATGCATACGGCGGTGCAGAAGCGGCCGTTGGTGACCGAGCTGGAGCGGGTCAATTTCGACAAGGAGCCGGTAGCGGTTTCCGATGTCAGCGTTCCGGCCTGACGATCCGGTAGAGCGCTGAGTCCTCGCCCTGCCATACCGGTAGCAGCCAAGGTTCCCGAGGGCGCGCCGCGGAAGGCACGCCGAGCAACCAGACATGGTCGAACCAGTCGCGCGGCAACGCCGCGAGGCGGTCGGCGAGCAGCGGCTCCGGGCGGTCGCAGCCGGGGAGGCGAATCCGCGTCGAATCCTGGTAGGCGAAATCACGGGGAACGTCCGGTCCCACCCGCACCAGCTGTGCCCCCGGCATCAGGAACTGGTCATTGACGAACGAGTCCCGCCTGACGATGGCGATGCTGGCGATGGTGTTCCGAGGCGGCGCCCAGCCTCGTGGGCAGCCGAGGTCGATCAGCGCCGCGACCCGCGATCCCTGGGGCAATGCGTCCAGCGCGGCGAGGGCTTTCTCCTGCGCCGCCGCATCATGGGCATAGCCGGCTGTGGTGACGGCGAGCCGGGCGGCGAGGAACACCAGCGCGGCCAACGCTACGGCGTTCATGACGCGCGGGTTCGCGCCGGTACGCGGCCCGAGGGCCAGCAGCGCCAGCGCCAGCAGGAAGGGCGCCAGCCGCATGTCGGCGTAGATCAGCCCGAATATCTCGGCCGGAACGAGGAGATAGACCAGCCCGAGAGCCGCCGCCGCTGCCGCGAGCCGCCGTTCCGGGCGAAACCAGGTGAGTGCGCCGCCGATCACGACGGCAAGCAGGAACAGTGCGCCATCGCCATCCCAGGCCACGTGACGGTCGCGAAGCGCGCTCTCGATGCCGCCCCATTTGGCGCGAAGGTCGAACATCGTCGATACCGCGCCGCCGCTCTCGCCGCTTCGCCACAGCAGGACGAATAACACGGGCAGGGCCAGCGGCAGGCAGTCGCGGATGCTCCACAAGGCGATGCGCAAGCCACGATCCTCCCGGCCATGGCGAACGAGCGCCTCGGTCAGGCAGAGCAGTCCGAGGAAGACCCAGCCGACCACATGGGCAAAATAGACGACGACGCCTGCGCCGAGGAGCAGCGCCGTCCGCGCCCGCCAGCGTCCGAGGCGCGCCAGCCGCAGCGCGAGTGCAAAGGCGATCAGCGCCAGCGCCATGGCCAGTGCATAGTTCACGAACCCGAACTGGAACGGATAACCATAGGCCAGTGGCAGGGCGAAGGCGGCCGTCGGCGGTATCCGGCCGTGCGCCTCGGCGGCGATCAGCAGCATGCCGGTTGCGGTCAGCACCGGAACCAGCAGCACAACGAGCTTCGTCGCCGCCTCGATGCCCATTGCGGGGCCGAGCAGCATTACCAACCCGTCGACACCCAGATTTCCGACAGGAAGCCAATGGATGGAAAAGGTCTCGGCGAGGACCGACGCGTCGGCGGTTGCAGCCTGGATTCGGTACCGTCCCATATGGGCCGGCAGGTCGCTCAGTGGCGGCACGTCCGGCCATAGCAGCGGGGCCGCCATCAACACCGCGAGGGCTGCCGCATACCATGGGCTCGCCCACCAGGGACGGGCGTCTGACGTCATCGCGGTCCCTCCCTCCAGCGGGGCTCTGCTCTGGTGCGAGCGTAGAGCAAAATCGAACTCAGCGCCTCACGGGAGCGATTATCTTTCGAATTTTATAGAATTGCCGTGTATCTTGGACCTGACGGTGAGGGAGCGCCTGTCGTATGTCCTCGTATCGAGGTTGTCGGAGTGGGAGAAGTGCAGGTGCGGACCCAGCTGTTCGGGCGCGTCATGGAGGATCAGGACCAGGAGTTCATCCGGGTGCTGGAAGATCTGATCGACGTGCTGTTGACCCAGGGCGTCATCACCCTCGACATGCTGCCCCACCGCGCGGCCGAGAAGATCCGGCAGCGCCGCAGCGTGCGCGAACTGATGGACGTCCGCAACTGAAGGAACAGGCGGACCGCCGAAGCAGTCCGCCTGCGATCATCCATCCTCGGCGATATCAGCCTTTGGCCGACAGCGCGTCGACCTCGGCGATCTCGTCCGGCGAGAGCTTCCAGGTGACGGCCTTGGCGTTGCGCTCGACCTGCTCGGGCTTGGTGGCGCCCGCGATCACGCTGGCGACGCCGGGCTTGCCCAGCAGCCACGCGAAAGCCAGGTCCAGCAGCTCCTTGCCGCGGCTTTCCGCGAACGGCACCAGCTTCTCGACGATGTCCCAGTTGGCGTCGGTCGCATAGGCGTTGCCCAGGCCGGCCAGGCGGCCGAAGCGGGTGTCCTGGCCGCTGGCCTCGCCGCGCTTGTACTTGCCGGTCAGGAAGCCCGAAGCGAGCGGGAAATAGGGCACCAGGCCCATGCCCGCCGCCTGCAGCGCCGGCGACAGCTCCTTCTCGACGTCGCGGGCGACCAGGCTGTACTGGTTCTGCGAGGCGATGTAGCCGTTGAGGTTGTGATACTTGGCGATCCAGTGCGCCTCGGTCACCTTCCAGGGCGACAGGTTGCTGCAGGCCGCATAGCGGATCTTGCCCTGCTTGATCAGCTCGTCGAGGGCGCGCAGCGTCTCCTCGCTCGGGGTGATGCCGTCGGGGATGTGCAGGTAATAGAGGTCGATCCAGTCGGTGTTCAGGCGCTTGAGGCTGGCCTCGACCGCCTGCATGACATAGCGGCGCGAACCGCCGGCCAGGCCGTCGGCCGGGTTCATGGTCTTCAGGCCGAACTTGGTGCCGATCACCACGTCCTTGCGGCGCGTGCCCAGCAGCTGGCCCAGATAGGCCTCGGAATTGTTCTCCTGGGTGCCGTCGCCATAGATGTCGGCGGTATCCAGATGCGTGACGCCGAGGTCGAGCGCCTTGTGCAGCACGGCCTTCGAGGCGGGCACGTCGATCTGCCAGCCGAAATTGTTGCAGCCGAGGCCGAGCGTGGAAACCCTCAGGCCAGAATTACCAAGCAGACGTTCTTCCATGGGTTTCCCTCCGTTCCTTCATGGGTGCCGAATCCGGCGGCCCATCAGTGCCCGGAAGGCGCGGCGTTGTCACCCGCAAAAATGGCGGATCAGGGCCGGCCGATGACCAGCGATGTGTTGATGCCGCCGAAGGCGAAGTTGTTCGACATCACGAACGCCGCGTCGATGGCGCGGAAATCACCGGTGATGTAGTCGAGCGAACCGCAGGCCGGATCCGGGTTGGTCAGGTTGGCGGTCGGGGCGAAGCGCCCCTCATGCATCATTTCGATGGCGAGCCAGGCTTCGATGGCGCCGCACGCGCCGAGCGTGTGCCCGAAATAGCTTTTCAGCGAATGCATCGGGATGCCTGCGCCGATGATGGACTGAGTGGCCTGCGTTTCGGCCACGTCGCCCTGCTTCGTCGCCGTGCCATGGCCGCTGACCATGGCGATCTCGGACGCCGGCAGCTTCGCGTCGTCGAGGGCGAGCTGCATGGCGATGCCCATGGTCTCGCTCACCGGATCGGTGACGTGGACACCGTCCATGTTGGTGCCGAAGCCGGCGATCTCGGCGAAGATCGTCGCGCCGCGAGCTATGGCGTGTCCACGCTCTTCCAGCACCAGGGTCGCCGCGCCCTCGCCGATGACCAGGCCGTCCCGTGCCGCGTCATAGGGGCGCGGCGTCGTGCCGGGCTCGCCGTTTCGGGTGCTGGTGGCGAACAGGGTGTCGAACACGGCGACCATGGTCGGACACAGTTCCTCGGCGCCGCCGGCCACCATGGCGTCGGCATAGCCGTTGCGGATCGCCTCATAGGCATAGCCGATCGCCTGCGAGCCCGAGGTGCAGGCCGAGGAGGTCGGGATCACCCGGCCTGATAAGCCGAAGAAGATGGCGATGTTCACCGCCGCCGTGTGGCTCATCATGCGGATGTAGCTGGTGGCGCTGAGGTCGGTGACCTTGCCGGTCTCCATGAAGTGGACGAAGCCGCGCGTCGGGTCGGTCGAGCCGTAGGACGAGCCGAACGCCACGCCGACGCGGCCGCCCTTGAGCATGGGATCGTCCATGAGGCCCGCCTGCTTCAGCGCCTGCTCCGTGGTGTTCACCGCCATGGCGGCGACCCGGCCCATCGCCCGCATCTTCTTGCGCGGATAGATGTTGTCGTGGCTGAACCAGTCGGCTGGGGCGGCGAGGCGGGTATTGAGATCCTCCAGCCGGTCCCAGTTGGGCATCCGGCGGACACCGGTTCGGCGGGCCTCCATGGCGGCGCGGATCTGCGGCCAGTCGCCGCCGAGCGGGGTGATCCCCGCCATGCCCGTCACCACCACGCGCCGCATCAGTACAATCCGCCGTTCACCGAAATCACCTGCCGGGTAATGTACGCGGACTGTGGCGAGAAAAGAAAGCCGACCAGCGCGGCGACTTCCTCCGGCCGGCCCATGCGGCGGAGCGGGATCATGTCCAGCGCTTCCTCGGGCACATGCTCGGTCATGGCGGTGTCGACCAGGCCGGGCGCGACGCAGTTGACGGTGATGTTCCGCTTGGCCAGCTCCAGCGCCAGCGCCTTGGTGGCGCCGATGATGCCGGCCTTGGCGGCGCTGTAGTTCACCTGACCCCGATTGCCCATCAGCCCGGAGACCGACGACAGGGTGACGATGCGCCCGCCGTCGCGCCGGCGGATCATCGGCATGATCAACGGCTGGCTGACGTTGAAGAAACCGTCGAGATTGGTGCGGAGGACGTCGTCCCAATGTTCGGGGCGCAGGGCCGGGAACGCGGCGTCTCGGGTGATGCCGGCATTCAGCACCAGGCCCCAGTAGCCGCCATGTTCCGCCATGTCGGCTTCCAGCGTGGCGGTTGTTTCCGTCCGGTCGGAAATGTCGAAGCGCAGCGCGCGCGCCTCGCCGCCGCCGTCGACGATGGCGGCGCAGGTTTCATCCGCGCCGGTCCGATCGCTGTTGTAGTGAACCGTGACCGCGAAGCCGTCGCGGCCAAGCTGGAGCGCGATGGCGCGGCCGATACCCTTGCTTGCGCCGGTCACCAGCACCGGCCTTGGCGTGGAACGCTCACTCACCGGGAAACTCCAGATTGTTACCCTCGGAGCGATATACCGTGAGGCTGGCGGTCGCAACCACCTCGCCGCCGATGGCGATCGTGCAATCGAAGGAGGCGACCGGCGGCTGGATCACGACCCTGCGTGCTGTGACGATCAGGGTTTCGCCGTCGGCGAACCGGTCGCGGTCGCACCGGTAATGCCGCGTACCGAGCAGGAAACCGATCACCGGAGTGCCGCCTTCGCCGGTCCGCGCGGTGCCGTCATAGGCGGCGACTGTCTGCGCCATGTATTCGAGGCCTACATAGGCGGGTACACCCGATGCCGGCAGATAGAAGGTCGAGCGCGGTGTGACGGTGACCCGTGCGGTGCACTGGTCGACGGTATGGTCGAGAACCTCGTCCAGCAGGCTCATGCGCCCCCGGTGCGGCACATATCGATCGACCTCGGACGCCATCTTTATTCGCGTGTCAGGATGATGGCCGCGTTGTTGCCGCCGAACGCATAGGAGCAGCGCAGCATGGTCCTGCCGTCGATCGGCATGTCGCCGCCCATGGCGAGATTGACAGCGGGCAGCGCGGGATCGGCGGCGCCATCCCAGACATGGGGCAATACGCGGCGGTGGCCCAGGGCGATGGCCAGGAAAGCAGCCTCGTTCGACCCCGCAGCGCCCAGCATGTGGCCGGTCATGCCCTTGGTCGAACTGCAGGGTGTCTCGGGGCCGAAGATATCGTGCACGACGGCGGCTTCCACGGAGTCGTTCAGGGCTGTGCCCGTCCCGTGCAGATTGATGTAGGCGATGTCGCCCGGGGCGAACGCGCCCCTTCCTAAGGCATCGGAAACCGCCAGTCGAGCCCCGAGACCTTCCGGATGCGGCGCGCTGAAATGATGGGCGTCGGAGCTTTCACCCCAGCCGCTGACCCGGATGTCGCCCTCGTCGCGTGACAGCAGAAACAGGGCTCCGCCCTCGCCGATGGTAATGCCGTCCCGGTTGGCGCTGAACGGATTGCAGCCGCTCGACGACAACGAGTGGAGGCTGTCGAAGCCGCGCACCGTGAGGTCGCACAACGTATCGACACCGCCACAGACCACGGCGTCGCACAGCCCGGCCCGCAGCAGCCGGACGGCGCTGATGATGGCGCGCACGCCCGAGGTGCAGGCGGTGGAGATGGCGTAGCACGGACCGAGCGCACCGATCGCCTTGGCGGCGAAGGCGGCCGTGTCACCCAGCTCCTGGCGGGAATAGCGGTAGCCCGCCGGCCATTCCTCGGCGCCGGCCCGGAGCCGAAGCGCATGCTCGGTCTCCGAGATTCCCGAGGTGCTGGTTCCGATGACGACGCCGATCCGGTGCGGTCCCCATTTGGCGATTGCCGCCTCGATACGCGGCATCAGGGGCTTCAGGCAGTGCCGCACCAGGCGATTGTTGCGGCTTTCCCATTGGGAAAGATCGCCGTGCAGAGGCTCGGGTTCCTGGGCCAGCATGGCGACGGGCACGTCACGCTCGCCGAGCCGCCACGCCGAATTGATGCCGCGGCGTCCCGCCAGCAGGCCTGCCGCGACGCGGTCGCGGTCGCCCCCGAGGGAATTGGCGACATCCCAGGCGTTGATGTAGACGGCTGGACCGCCCGTCATGGGTTCACCCTGCGGCTGTTGATCCCCAGTTGATAGCCAAATGCCAGATTGTGCAACGTCGCCGGGCCGGACCATGGATCATCCCCGGGCCGCGTGATTCGGACCACCACCGTCCCATCCGGTTTCTCGATCGTCCGCGCCGTGCCGGCGTCCACCACCTCTGCCCCTGCAAGTGCTGCGTTCAGTGCCTCGGCCGGGGCATAAAGGCTCATGATGTCGGCGAGAAGATGATCGGGCGTCAGCGAGGGCGGCAAGGAGGGGGCCTGTGTGCCGGTGATCCGTCCGTCCTTCCAGATGATGCTGACCAGCGGCGGTCCCGACGGCATGGCGACGACGATGGTCAGCGCGTCGGCCGTGGTCTGGATGGTGGCCTGGAACGTCAGGGACCGGTCCTTGTAGTTCGAGCGGACGAGCTGGGCGACATCGAGGTTCGGCTCCAGCCGTGGCAGGCGCGAGAGCGTCATGCTCACGCCGGGCGCGATGTCGGTCCGGTTCGCGGCCGTCGCGCCGACTTCCACCGGGCGGCCTCCGCAACCCGCGAGAAGCAAGACACCCAGAACGCAAAACCTCAGGCCGCGCATAGCGTGTTCAGCAGGTTGAGGTATCGGCCGGGATCGCGAACGAACGGGTTCTCGTCGTCCCAGGCATAACCGGCGAGGACGGCGTTGATCGCTTTCGTTACCTCGCCTGCATTGCGCGGCTGGTTGAAGATGATCCGCTGCAGAGAGCCGTCATACCAGGCTGCCACATAGGTGCGAAACGTATCGATCCCCTTGACCAGCGGACGGCTGAACTCGGCATCCCAGTCGACCGGCTGGCCATCGAGCTGGCGGTGGACCGCCTTGGTGGCCAGCGAGGCCGATTTCATGGCGATGGTGACGCCCGAGGAGAAGATCGGGTCGAGGAATTCGCCGGCATTGCCGAGCAGGGCGTAGCCGGGCCCATGAAGATGCCTCACCTTGCACGCATAGCCGGCGATCTCGCCGGTGTCGCGGATCTGCTCGCCGGTCGACAGCAGCCGGCCCATCAGGCCCGATTCGCGGAGTACGAGCCGCTGGTAGCGCTCGTCGCGGGTGTCGCCGGCAGCATTGATGTCCTCGATCGGGCCGACGACGCCCGCCGACGTCATGCCCTTGGCGAGCGGGATCATCCAGTACCAGATGGAGTGGTTCTCTGGATGAACGCTGATCAGGATCTTGTCACGGTCGTACTCATGGGCCGAGATGTTGTCCCTGAAGTGGGCGAACAGGGCCATGCGCGGCGGAAACGCCGTCGGCATCTCCAGGTCCAGCAGCCGCGCGAGCACCCGGCCGAAGCCGCTTGCATCGAGCACCATGCGCGCGGTCATGATGCGCTCGGCGCCGTTTTCGTCCTTTACCGTCAGCGACGGCCGTACCGTATCGGGGGTAAAGCTGGTCACCGTGTGGCGGAACAGCACATTGGCGCCGTGTCGCGCGGCGCCCTTAGCCAGCAACTCGTCGAACTGGTCGCGGCGGACCTGATAGGTGGTGCCCCAGCCGGCTGACATCTTCTGGCGGAAATCATAGGCGGTCTCTTGCTCGCCCCGGCGGAACACCGCGCCGTTCTTGAACTGGAAGCCGTGCTGGATCACGTCCTGCAACAGGTTCGCTTCTTCGAGGAACTCCATCATCTGCGGCAGCAGGCTCTCGCCGATGGAGAAGCGCGGAAAGGTGGCGCTCTCCAGCACCGTGACGCTGCGGCCCATGCGCCGCAGCATGCTTGCCGCGACGGATCCGGCGGGACCCGCGCCGATGATGATGACGTCGCTATCCATGAACGGCTTCCCCGATGTGCGGTGGCGATGAATGACGTGGCTGCGCCAGCGGCGACAGCAGAAGGTTGAGTACGATCCCGAGCGAGACGGTCAAGCCGAACGCATGCACCGGATAGACCTCGCTGAACCCGAGCAGCGCCGTCGACAGGATAGTGGTGGCCGCGGCCATCAGCACACCGACCCGCGTCCAGCGGCCCGCCTCGCCTTCCGGGTGCTCCCACTGGAACACGGCGAAGTCGATGCCGACCCCCAGAACCAGGAACAGCGCCATGGCCGAAAAGAACGAGTAGGGCACGCCTGCCAGCACAAGCAGCGCCGGGGTCAGCGCGAGGGCGAGAATGGCGGGGACGAGGATACGCAGCGCGGCAGCCCGGCGATAGGCGGCGAGGACGATCAGGCCTGCGACGATGGTCGAGCCCAGCAGCCCCCAGGTAGCGCTCTCGCGGAAGCCCGCGAGTACCGCCGAGTACTCGGCCGCCGGATCCACGTAGCGCCATTCGGGACCATCCGGTACCGGCGGCCTGTCGAGCACCGGAACGATGGCCCAGTGGACATCACCGCTCGATCCGCGCAGCGCGGCGATCATGTCCGGCAATGCCGCCTTCGGCGCCGGCGTGTCGTAAATGCCGCTCGCGCCGATCCCGAGCGATGCGGCCAGCGGCGCAAGATGGGGAACGATCAGTTCTCCCTCGATCAAGGCCCGGTTGGCGGCGCGGGCCGACGGCGACGGGTCGAACCAGGTGGCCGCCGTGACCGGCTTCGACCCAGTGTCCCGCATCCGGCCGAGCAGCGCTTCCTCCTGCGCTTCCACGTCCTCGGGCGTCGCGCCGCGCACCAGCATGAAACGCACCGGCGTCGTGAAACCGGTGGCGGCGGTCACGGCATCCGCCTCGGCGCGCAAGGTTGCCGATGCCGACTGAAACTTGCTGACATCGTCGAGGGTGCGCCAGTCGAGCGCCGCGCCCGCGAAAACCGCGGCGACGGCCAGCGCGCCGGCGATGGCGATACGCTTGCTGGGAGGGTGCGCCAGCAAGCGGTTCGCCGCCCGGTCGAGCAGAGGGAGGCCAATTCCGCGGCGGCGGGCGCCATTGTCCAGCAGGGGAAGGATGGTGAGAGCGACGAGCCCCGACGCCGCCAGTCCGACAGCGCCGAACAGGGCGATCTGGCGGAAGACGGTGACCGGGAACAGGGCGAGCGCCGCGAAAGCGCCCACCGCGGTGAGCAACGAGACAATGGTCCCCCGCGAGACCTCCTCCCGGCGCGCGCGGGTCGAATTCTCCCGGCCGCCGACGCCCGTCATGAGGTAGTGGATCGTGTAGTCGTCGGCGATGCCGGTCAGCGCCGCGCCGAATACGGTGGCGATCACGTGGATGCTGCCAAACACCGCGATCACCGTGGCCATGCCGGCGACGACGCCGCTGAGGATCACCAGCAGGCCCAGCCCGACGGACCGGAACGTGCCGAAGACGCTGAAGAACAATACGAAGACGGCGACGGCGGTGGCTGACGAGATCAGCGAGATTTCCTGCCGCGCGTTGCGTCCACCTTCGTCGGCGTGGAACACCGCGCCCGCGCGATCGAGGCGGACACCCTTTGCCGACCAGGTATCGCGCCATTCGTCGATCTGGGTCGCGAGCACATCCTGGACGTCGAGCCGGTAGGCCGATTGGCTGAGGCTGCCGGCGATCAGGCGGCCATCGCCCGAGGGCATCAGCCGCATATTGTAAGGCGCGATGCAGGTCAGCAGCTTCGGCGTCAGCAGCAGCGGATCGGCGCCCAGCAACTGGCTGCTGGCAGGAGACATCGGCGTGTACCATTGACGCAGCGCCGCACCCGCGACCTCGCCGCCGCGGTGCTGTTCCAGCTTCGCGCGGTCGTCAGGGCAGAGCAGCGCCGTGCGGTTGGCGAACAGCCAGTTCCACACCTGCCGAGCGTCCTCGCTTGCTGGCCGGAATACGCCCGAGTCGCGCAGCCGCTTCTCCAGGTCGCTGGTGGCCGCATCCCTCGCGCCGGCGTCGCCGCCGGAAACCAGCAGTACCAGGCGGCTCGATGCCGCGGCGCTGGCGTTGGTGACCGCGTCGGACAGGCTGCTGTCCTCGGCATGGGCGGGAAGGAGCGCCAGGATGTCACTGTCGACCGGCAGGCCCCGCGAGAAGCTGAGCGCGACGAAGATGACCGCGACCGCCAGCAGACCCGCGACGACGGCGGCCGCGGCGCGCATCATTGGGGAGCGCCCGCCACGCCGAGGAACCGGATGGTCTCCCGGTCGCCATTGGCGCGGGCGATGTCGACCCTCGTCACGCCCTCGCAGCCGGTGACCTCCACCTTGCCGAGCAGCGCCGCGAACGATCCCGCCTTGGGGTCGAGTATGACTCGCCAGGTGCCGCCGGGCAGGCTTGCCTGGCTGACGGTGAAGAAGCTCGACAGCTCGCTCCAGCGGGCGCGCACCAGCGCCGAGGTGACTCGGACGACGACGGCGGAGACGTCGCCGGCCATATTCATGGGCTCGTCGGGCCCATCCTCGATGGACTGTGTCATGCCCGTGCCGGACATGGTCATGCGGACCCTGAACGGGTTCGTCGTGCTCCACACGATCTTGTCGCCCTCGATCGCCAGCGTCCCTTCGGAAACCAGCGGCCGGGGCATGGCCGCGAATTTGCGCTCCTGCACGAAGCGCTGGTGGACGTTGGACGGCTTCAGCTGGCCGGGCGGTGGGCACGGCGCTGCCGCCGAGCCGGACGCGGCCAGCAGACCCACCGCGATCACAGATAGGGCGCCAGCTTTTCCAGCAGCGCGGGTGGGCTTCGCCATTGCATTTCCTCGGTTGCGATATCGACGGCCACCTGCACGGTGTGGCCGGTGGTGACCTTCTTGCCGCTCTCGGTGTCGCGGATCAGGTAGGTGATCTTCAGCCGGTTCTCCCATTCGACGATGCCGCAGGAGATCTCGGCCTTCGCGCCCAGCTTCAGC
>VFQP010003832.1_pt1 | contig 14760 bp, 17 predicted proteins | sample 3512351 | NCBI WGS metagenome assembly VFQP01 (sample SAMN10412372, study PRJNA504923) | tailings metagenome | isolation source: Relicate 1 Philex TSF1 revegetated site | place: Philippines: Tuba, Benguet | collected 2017-08-29 | reverse complement strand
GCACCCACCCCACCGCCGCCGCCGCCGCCGCCGCCGCTGCTTCCCGCACCCCCTCCCTGCCGCTGCACGCCCGCCGACGGCCCTGCCGCAGCAGCGCCCCCGCCCTGCGGCCCGCCCTCCTCCCCCGCCCCGCCTCGCTCCGCCGCCTCTGCGTCCGCGTACGTCAGCGACGGCCCCCCTAGCTCCTCCTCCTCCTCCAGTTCCCCCTCCACCCGCCCCCCCCGCGCCCCCCCCCCCGCCCCCCCCCCCGCCGCCGCCCCGCCGCCCCCGCCCGCTCCCGCCCCCCCGCCGCCGCCGCCCAGCGCAAGGGGCCCGCGATGCTGCTGCTGCGAGCAGGGGCACCAGAGGTCGTCGGCCGCACGCCGCTGCGCCGCCGCCGCCGCCGCCTGCGCCGGCGTGAGGTCGCGCCACGCCACGCCCGACGCGCCTGCGGGTGCATGTGTGCGCACCGCGGCGTGGATCCATGCCTGGCTCCGTCTGAGTGTCTGATTTCTCAAAGGTAAGGGAACGGGATAGGCAAAAAGCAAGCAACGCTTACCAGAGCCGAGCTTCTTGGGTCCCTGGGGCATGAGCCGTGCCTTCTTGGCCCGCGCCTCTGCGGCCTGCGGGCAGTGTGTAGGCGGGTGGGTGGGTGCCTGGTGCAGTGACCACGACTCGGCGCACAGAGGGGAGCGCACGCGGCGCGGCATGCGGGGAGAGCGGGTGCTGGGCCGGGCGGGGGCCCTCGCCGCAGCCGCAGTGCTGCACGGCGGCGGCGGCGCGTGCGGCGAGCGCGCACCGCGCTGGGCGGCCGTGCCGGGGGGCGGGGCGGGGCGGGCAGGGGCTGGCGGGCGCGAGCGCAGCGGTCGGCGCGCCCCTACTCACGGCGGCGGCGAGGGACTTGAGCTTGTGCTCGGGCGGGTTGTGTGTGGGGATGAAGCCGTGCGAGCCCAGCCGCCCCTCAGACTTGCCGTCGAACCCCACGCCCGACCCAGAGATGCCCTGCGATGGCAGCGGTGGCAGAGCAGCGGGGCGGCGGCGGGGCCGTGGCGGCATGCGTCGTCGAGTGCGGGCAGGCGCCGGCACCCGCGGTGAAGGCCACAGAGGCACCACGCAATCGCGTGGAGGGCAGGGAGCGCCTGGTGCCGCAGCAGCGCTTTGCCCTGCGTGGCTGCGGGCCTGGTGGGCAGGCGCCGCCGCGCCACGGGCGAAAGAGCGGGCCGGTGCCTGCAAGGTTGCCTGAGCAGGACGCGCGGGCGCACACCTTGGCAATGAGGTCGTCGCACTCGTCGGTGATCTCGTCCAGGAGCTTGTAAAAGACGCTGCGGCGGCAGCAGCACGCGGGGGCACGTGGGTGCGTCGCGGGCGGGGCGCGCTGAGCAACGGCGGCCGCTGGGTGCAAACGGGTAGGCCGTGGGAGAGAGGCGGGAGCGGGTCGGACGGACCTGTCGTGCGGCCCGCGCACGTTGTGCACGAGCTCATGGAGCATGGTGCCCAGCACAGACTCCTCGGGCAGCAGGCTGAGCTTGTCGCCGGCGCGCCGCACGCGCACCCGGATCTCGCGCGTGCGCCCTGTACGGCGTGCAAGGAGGCAGGCGGGAGGGAGAGGGGGGGGGGTCGGCACGTGTGCGTGGCTCGCGTGCCTTGGCCCGGTGGTTGGGCGAGCCGCTCCGGCCCCACCGAGGTGTCCGAGCAGCAAGACATCTGTGCCTGGCGGCGAGCACGGCGTGGCGTGTCCCAGCCTGCCGCAGGTGGCGGGCGGGCCCCACCGCAGAGGAGGGGAACGAGAGGACGCACCTCCGCCGCCGCCGATGTTGAGGCCCAGTAGGCGCGGGTTGGGCGGGTAGAACTCGGAGACGAGCGGCACGATCCAGGAGCGCCGCTTCATGATGGGCTGCACCTGCGGGAGGCACGACGGGAGGCAGGGAGGCATGACGTGAAGGCTCCCCCAGGCCAGGACTGCCAGCGTTGAGCGATGGGAGCCGTGCACCGCGACGGCCCCCCTGAGGCTGCTGGTCCTGTGGCTGGCTCAGGCTGAGGCCCGGGCGCGCGCGTCCCGAGGCGTGCGCCCCTCCCAGCAGGCCCATCTGCAGCACGGGCCCCGCACCTGCTTGGTGATGCGCGCCAGCATCTCCTTGACCTCAGCGTCCTTTTCCCACCCCAACGTGACGACTTCGTGCACCTTGGGCTCGCTCTGCCGCTCCGCCCAGTTCACGAGCACCATCTCCTCACGAGAACGCGCCACGCGATGTGTGGCCACGTACACGTTGCGCGTGAAGCTTGCGTTCTCGAGGCCGCTGCTCCCTGCTGAGCGTGCGGTGCGGTTCGAGCGCTCAAACTGACAGACGCCGCAGTTCCTGAGTCTGTCGTGAGCAACAGAGTGATGAATGCTTGCAGAGGGGAAGAGCGAGAGAGAGAGCGCAGATCCAGCAAGATTGAGCGAGAGAGAACACAGGGCGGACACAGACGTCTTCAGCCGTGCAGCAGCGCGACGCAGGCAGCGTGATCAGGAGTGCCCATCACCATCACCATGAACCGAATCCATACAACAACAGCGTTGCTCTTCTCTCCCTCTCTTGTGTCGTCGTGCGCAGGTTGGTGAACACGGCACACCCGAGCCTTCGAGCAGACGGAGCGTTTGGCCTGGCGTTTGGCCTGAACGCAGCGCCATCCTCCCCACACACCATCAGCTGCAGCACGCGCGCGCCGCAGCCCACCCACCCAGAACCAATTCCTACATTATAAGACTTGTCTGTCGGCGTCGTTGCCGGTGAGCACCTCCCGTCAGAGCCAACGACTCGCCGCCCTCAAGCCACCCGTACACCAGAGCGCTATAGAAAATGCTAAAGAAGTAGAAGACAACGCCCCAGGCCGTCAGGGCGTCGCTGGGGCGCTTCCTCTCTACACATACACGCCTCCCCACGCCTCCCATAAGGAGGATGCGCGGAGGAATGCCCCCCAGGTCGTTCTCCCCTCATCGCCGCCGCCGCCGCCAGGTCACTACGAGGGTCACTTCTTGATCATGAACTGCGCCTGGATCTCCGGCTTGAGCACGCCAATGTAGGGCAGCGCGCGGTAGATCTGCGCCGTGTCCATCCCGTTGCCCACAATCCACTTGTTGGGGCACTGCGCGCGCGCGCAAGCAGCAGCACGTTTGGCACACGGGTGGAGCGCCGCACTCTCGATGACCCCGTCGTCGGCCCCTTCGTCAGCTGTGAGCTGAGCGGGGCTCGCTGAGGGCGGCTGCAGCGGCTGCAGGCGTGCGCCCTCCCCTGGGCGCGCCGCTCACTGGGAAGCCAATGTAGTCGGGCACGTAGTCGACCTTGCGCCTCTCCGTCTTGTCCAGCAGCACCAGCGACCTGAGGAAGGAGGGGTGAGGCGGGCGCGGGTGGACTCCACGCGCGTGCGTTGCTCCTTTGCTCCTGCTGCGGAGGGTGCTGTGACACGGGACCTGGCCCACCGGTACCACGATGGGCCACCGGCACCGACCAAGGGCCACCGGCACAGACAGGCGCTCACTTGATGCTGGCGGCGCCCGCTTCCCGCACGTGCCGGGCCACCTCGAACAGCGTGAGCCCAGAGTCGCACTGTGCGGCAGGCAGCAAGGTGGAGCAAGGCAAAGCGGTGCTGGGCCCGCTCCGCAACGCGTTGTCTGGGCACTCAGCACGGCGTGCGCGCGCGGGTGCAACGCGTTCACCACACTCACCAGGTCGTCGACCAGCAGCACGTGGCGGCCCTTGACGGCCTCCCGGTCGAACTGCACCTTGACCGTGCCCGACGTCTCGAGCCCAGCGCCGTACGAGCTCGCTGCCACAAACTCCACCACCAGCCCGCGGGGGCTGGGGTCGAGGTAGCGGACCAGGTCGGCGGCCACGATGAAGCCGCCCTTGAGGATCTGCGCACGCACGCGCAGGGGGCGGGGGGCGGGGCGAGCGCATCTGGCGGCCGGTGCGCACACGCTGCAGAATTGCCCCTTGATGGAGCACCACATTCACGACAGAGTGCACTGCGCTGTGCCCTTGCTCTCTACGAGTGTCGAGGGCGCTGTGGGGTGGCAGGCCGAGAGCCAGCGAAGGCTCGCCGCTCGTTTACGCCTCCCTGCCTGGAGCGCTCGAGACGTCCGTCACCACGACTGGCACCGCGCTAGAGCTCTGCCGCTGATGCCGCAGTGCCTCCTGGTGTGTGTTCGCGCGGGGTTCGCGCGGGGGAGGTGGAGGTTCTCTCCTGAGCTTTGAGCGTCGCTTTCGCGCCGCCCCCGCCCAGAGCAGCGCTCATCGAGCGCACGCACCGGCATCACCATCGGGTGCTTGTCGAGGTACTCCTCGCCGATGCGCCTGCGGAGCAAGGGCGCGGCAAGATGCGGCACAGTTGAGCAAGCGCCACAATCTCGCTCGTCCTGCGGCGACGAACGCAGGAACAGAAGGCGCGCACCTGCCGAGCTCGCGCATCTTGTCGTGAATCTGCCGCTCGCTGAAGAGCACCTCACTGATGTCGTGGTGCAGCGAGTCGACGTGCGCCGGCGCCTCGCCAGCCTCCTGCGCCTGCTTGTGAACCTGCTGCTGCTGAGCAGGCGCGTCTGCCATGAGCGTGGTGTCTGCTGCGGCAACCATTGGTGTGTGTGCTGTGTGCCCTGTGCTCTGCTTCTGCTCTGTGAGGCCCTGGCGCGGCAGGTCTTTTGACCGCGTGCACTTTTGCGCGTCATGTACCTCGGCCAGAGATCGCGCATGAGCGCTGCTCCAGGCGGGAGGGGGCCCACTCGCCAGCGATCCATTGCACCTCCTGAGTCTTCAACGCAACACAAGCGCACGCTCTCGCCTGGCTTCGCTTCCGCTCCGCGCTCTCCACCCCCACAGCACGCCAAGCGCCAAGCACGCATCACTGCTTGCTCCCGTGCTGGGCGAGCGCCTCCGCCAGGCTGGCCTCAAACACCTCCAGCGCCTGCGCCACCTCGCCCTCGGTCACCGTCAGCGCCGGCAGGAACCGGATGGACTCGCGTGCGCCCGCCGCCATGAACAGCACCTGCCGCTTGGACGCCGCCTTGGTCACGCTCTGCACGCGCGCATGCCACGCGCAACGCCACCGCCAAGCAAGGTCTGAAATTCCCTTGCCCACCGGATACCCCAAAGCTGCCCGCCCAACGTTCTTCCTCAGGGCTCACCGCGGCAAAGCCCGCGGGCGCTGTGCGGCTGCTCCCGTCCAGCGCGCCGAACTCCAGGCCCACCATGAGCCCGCGCCCGCGCACGTCGATGATGCACGGGTGCCGCTGCGCCATGTCCACCAGCCCTGCGCGCCGACCACGGCACACGTGCACGCGCCGGTGCGTTGCAGTAGGGACGCTTGCCCCAAACCAAACGCTGAAGCACAGGCACAAACGCACGCACCCTTCATGAGCTGCACGCCCCGCTGCCCTGTCAAGTCCCCATCCCCCAGACGCCACACAGGCAGGCGCCCACGCACCCTTCATGAGCTGCACGCCCCGCTGCCGCACGTTCTCCAGCACGCCCTCCTTGTCAATCACGTCAATGGTGGCCACGGCGGCGGCGCACGCCACGGCGTTGCCCCCGTACGTCCCGCCCTGCGCCCACGCCAGCGCACGCCGCAGCCACGCCCCACGCCTCCGCATCGTGCCCTTTTGAGTTGCCGCGTGCACACAGCACCCAGGACAACGCGCCACACGCGTCCGGCCGTGCACCTCAGCCGTACGCATGGCACAGGCCCTGCCTCCCACTCCTCAGCTCTGCGCTGCTGCCACGGCCAGCCGAGAACCTGACTTGCGGAAGCAAGCACGGTCGCGTTCTCCTCTCTCCCGCCCTCGCTCACCAGCGTGCCAGGCGGGCAGTTGTCAAAGAGCTCGTCGCGCCCGGCCAGGCCGGCCAGCGGGTACCCGCTGGCAATGCCCTGCGGAAACGCAGCGCCCGGCCCGCACACCATCATCTCCTTGCCAGAGATGGCTCCACCAGGCGTAAAGCTCAAGACACCACCACACTTGCTGGTCGAAAACGCTTGGCGACGAAAGGCAATTGCGCCACGTGTGCGGCGTGTCCAGGGCTGCTGCTGCACGGGCGAAGCGCCCTCAGAACTCTGCTGGCGCGCCTCTCCCGCCGCCGCGCTGTGCGCGCGCCCCCCACTCGCCTTTGCAAAGATGAGCAGGTCTGGCTTCATGGCGCCGCCGTCAAACTGCTCGTGGCCCCACCACGTGCCTGTCCGCCCCGCGCCCGACTGAACCTGTGTGTGCGTGCGCGCATCAGCCACGCGCAGCCACGCATTCACGAGCCGCTCAGCAAAGTGAGTTGCGCCCAGCGGGACGACCATGACGCCCTGCGCCGCCACGACGCACGCTGCGACGCCCCACGCGCATGCATGGCATGCCTCTCAGCCGGTGCAGAGGCCGAGGGGCCTGGGCGCCCACCATCGCGCCGTGTTGGAGCGGCAGTTGCTCCGGCCGCGCGGCGCCGTCAAAGCACGCGCGCGCGCACACGCGCAGGCGCCGCGCGGCGCACCTCGTCCGCAATGAGCAGGATGCCGTGCTGGTCGGCAAACTTGCGCAGGTCGGCCATGAAGCCGGGCGGCGGCGTCAAAAAGCCGCCCTCGCCCAGCACGGGCTCCAGGATGATGGCCGCCGTCTCCGAGGGCGCCGTCTGCATCTTCATCATCCACTTTAGCGCCTGCGACGTGTGGCAGCGGGCGCAAGGTTGGGGCTAGGCGACGGCGCGCGGGGGCGCCGCGGCTGTTCGTGGCGGGCCTGGTGCGTTGGGGGAACAGCACGAGGGGAGAGAGGCTGGGGCGTGGGGCGTGCCCTTTCTCACCTCCTGGGAGCTGTTGCAGCAGGTGCGGTTGCTGGGCGAGTCGAAGGGCGGGCAGTAGGGCGCCAGGTGGTAGCCCTGGTGCCCCTGCGCCGCCTGGACCTGCGTTTGCGCGGGGGGCCGAGGGCAAGCGCTGCAAACGGTGGAGAGGGAGTGGGGCGGCAGAACGGCGTCACAGGTGTCTCTCCTCTGCTCTCCTCTGCAGGGCCGGCCCCAGGGACTGTGAACGAGCCAGTGTGGCGCGCGCACTGCTCGCGCAGTCCCGTGTGGACGGGTGGGTGCAAGGGTCAGCGAGCAGGGGGGCGCCAGCGGCGGGGGAAGCTTACCTTGCAGTGCAGGCAGTAGGGGTAGGGCGCGATGAAGACGCCAGGCATGAGCGGCGCAAAGCCCTGGCGGTACACCGTCTTGCTCGTCGTCAGCGACATGCTGCCAATGGTGCGCCCGTGGAACCCGCCCTGCGCGCGCAACAAGAAACGCGCGCGCGACTCGCCCCTTTTGTGCAACGGCGCGCAGCAGAGCGCAGCACAGTGCTGCGGCACCACGCTGCCTGCCAGCACGCGTGCCAGAGGCGTGCCGGCGAGCGTCAGAGCGCACGCAGTGGAGCGCCCCTCTGGGCAGCAGTAGCAGAGTCCAATGTGCTGTGCACGGCGAGGACGGCGACGTCACGGGAGCAACAGGCGCGCTGCTCACTCACGTCGAACGCGATGATGTTGGGCCGGCCCGTCGCCGCGCGCGCCACCTTGATGGCGTTGTCCACGGCCTCCGCGCCGCTGCGGCCGCCACGCGCAGCACGGACAGGCTTGATCGCCTCGCTTCCCGCCCTGTCCTGGCCCCTGATCCAAGGGTGGAGTGCCCCCGAACCGCCTCTGGCTGTGCCGCAGGTGCCGCGGGTGCCCGCTGCGCTGCCCCTGCAGCCTTGCGCCCACTCAGTCGGCCCCTGCGGCCCTCCGCGCAAAACCCCCGCGGCAGCATCGCGCCTCCGTCCTCCCCCGTACGCCCCTTGACTGGCAGCGCACCTGTTGCAGAAGAAGAAGCGGGAGAGGTGGGACGGGAGGATGCTGAGCAGGCGGTCCACCAGCTCCACCTGGCAAGGTGCACGCACCGCAGCGCCACACACCAGCCAGGGCAACACCGGCGCTAGCATGACATGGTGATGGTGATGCTGCCGCAAGGCCTGATGCAGAGCCACCCGAGGAAAGAGACGATGCGGCTCCGTGCGCTCACCCCCTTTTCGTGCGCGCCGATGACGTTCTGCTGCGCGTGCACCACGTTGGCCGCCTGCTCCTGCACCGCCTTGACCACGGTGGGGTGGCAGTGCCCCGTGCTGGTGACACCGATGCCTGCACGCCGTCCGAGCAAGCCGCCCCCACCCCACACCACATCAGCAGCAGCCGCAGCCGTGGCACCGCTGCGGCCGTATTGCTGAGACGCTGCTGAGACCACCGTTGAGCGGAGCTCCCCAGCTCGAGCGCACCGCTGGTGAAGTCGAGGTACCGCGCGCCGTCGCTCGTGGTGAGCCACGAGCCCAGCCCCGACTTGATGACAATGTCCTGCGCAGCGCAGCAGGACGGGAAGCTACCCTGTGTGGAGCTGCCGCCGTCGCTGCCAGCATTGCGGCTGTTGCGCCTCCACTCTTGCGCTGGCGCAGCCCGCCGCGCCCCCCGCCACGCACGACCCTGATTCGCGCGCGCGCGGGGTGAGCTCTCGTCGTCGCGAGCTGCTTGCTGTGAGGTGGATTCCCCCGTGCGCGCGGCGACGCACGTTGAAGTGCGTGACGCCCTTGGGCGTGTGCTGGTAGAAGCCTTTGAGCGCGCCCTGCACCGCGCCTGAAGCCAGCAGCGCGGACAAGCTGGAGGGCGGCGCCATCGTCCTCGTGACAGCACACTGCGGGTGAGCGCTCTCCTCTCTCTCCTTGCTGGCGCAATCGCACAGTAGTCATCATGACGGGGTTGGATGTGCCTCCGGCCCAAGCAGTTCATGATCAGTGTGGCGCGCCAGGGTGCGCGGCGGCGAGGTGCGCGGCGTCGGCGTCCACCGCCTTGCCCACGGGCCGCACCCGCGGGCTGCTCGCCGCCCCGCCCGCCCACGCCATGGCGCTGCTGGCGCCTCGGTGCGGCTGGCCGCTCCCGCTGCTCGCCGGCACCGCCGCCGCCGCCGCCGCCGCCACCGCCTCCTCCGCCTCGCCGCCCAGCACCGCGGGCCTTGGCACGCCGCCGTCCCGCCTGCCCTCCTTGCCCTCGGCGCCGCCCCCGCCGCGCCCCCCCTCGCGCCCGCGCGCGCCGCCCCAGGCGCCCCAGAGCACCAAGGAGTGCAGCAGCAGGAAGCACGAGAGCGCCAGGCGGGAGAGCGCCGACCGGAGCCACGCCAGCGGCGAGTGCACCACGTCGCCGATCCAGTCGGCCGGGTGCAGCAGCCTACGCAGGCGCACACGGTAACGCAGCACACGCCTGGTCTTGCTCCATCTCTCTGTCCTGCTCAGCGACAAACAGGGCCCCCGGGCCTGTGTTCCACTGTGCGGCCGGCGCGTATTGCTTTCGTTGGTGGGCAAGGATCAGGAGCAGCACGGGCCGCAGGCAACTTGAACGGCGCGCACCTGAAGAGCATGCGCACGAGGTAGCGGCTGGTGCGGCCCGCCGGGAAGAGCCGGTCCAGCGCCGCCAGCGCCGCCGCGCGCACGGCGGGCGGCGCGTAGTGCGGCCCGCCCGGCGACGACAGCGCGTACAGCGTGCTCTGCGGCGCACACGCGCACGCACGCACGCACACGCAGACGTTTGCCATCGGTCACACGCCTGGGGTCCGCACGACGCGGCTCAGCGGTGGGTCGCGTGCGTTTGCGCTGCGAGACATTTTACGCCCGGTAGCTGGGCATCAGCCCTGTCCACATCCACAAGCGAGCAGCCGGCGCGGCCCCGGAGCAGCAGTGCGCCGTGGGGCTACACGGAGGCGGCGCCCGGCGCCCGGGCGTGAGGCGCGCACCTGCAGCCGCAGCCGCGTGTCTAGCCGCACGACGCCCCACTGCTGCAGCACGGGCTGGCCGGCCAGCCGCTGCAGCGCGCCCAGGTAGTGCACCAGCCCCGCCTCCGACCTGCATGGGGGCACGCCACACCAAAACCACACACATGGCGTGCGCGCGTGAGCACGCGGCTGCTCGCCACACGCCCGCAGCAACTCGCAGTCCGCACGGACGCGGAGGTTGCTTCGCTGCTTGCACAACGCGCCCGTTGTGGTGTGTGGTTCAGGGCCGAGGAGCACAAACGCGCGCTGTCGCACCTGATGCGCATGAGCGTGTCCACCACCTCGGACAGCACAAAGTCCACGCCGGCCCAGGGCGGCGACGCCAGCGGCGGCCGCCGAGCCGCTGCAGCGGGGGCAGCGGCCGCGCCGGACGACGAAGCGGGGCGCCCGCCGCCTGCTGCCGCCGCGGCGCCGCCGGCGGCGGCGCCGCCGGCGCTGCGCGCCTGGAGCTGCTGCTGGGAGGGCGAGGTCGAGGTCAGCGGCGTGGGCAGCGACGGCGCCGGCGGGGCGGTGGGCGAGGGGAAGTGGCACAGCAGGTCCTGCGGCAACGGGGCAACGTGAGTGGCGGCCAGGCAGCTTGCGTTCGAGGCCGCGCCAGCCTTGCCCCTCCTCTGCGTTCCCTCCCACGACGCATCGGGACTGGTTGCATCCGGCGAGCGCACGCCACAGGCGTATGGCCACCCACGCCGCCGCTGCGACCTGGACCACTCATCCATGAAGCGCCGCACCTGGAGTTCGTCGCTGTGTGAGTAGTACACGAGGTAGGACGCCACGGACGCCAGGATGCCAGTGCGCGCCACCACTGACAGCGACGCCAGGCCCGTGGCGGGCCCTCCCGCAGCCGCGCCCGTGGGTGACGCCAAGCCCGCGGCACCCTGCGCCGCCTTGCCGCCGCCCTGCGGCCAGGACTCTGCCGCGGCGGCGGGCGCGGGGGGGGAGGCGTGAGGGTCGCCCGCGGCGGCGGCGGCGGCGGCGGAGGGCAGGGCGGGGCCGGAGGCGCTGAGGTTGCCGGCGCTGGGGAGGGGGGAGGGCGCGCCGGGGGGGCGGGGCGGCGCTTCCGGCGCCCCCAGGATGACCTGCGGAGCGGTGCGGCACGCGTTCCGGGACGTGGCGCCGCCCGCACTGCAGCAGCAGGAGCAGCGCCTCCACCCCAAGTGCGTCCCAGAAGCCACCGAGAAGCCGGGGACCGCACCTCGTAGCACAGTGTCCGCCAGAGCGGCTCAAAGGCCCGCGCGCCGCCGTGCACGTCACCCAGGAAGAGCTGCGCCGACCCTGCGGCGCCGCGCAGCCACACGCAGCCACACACCACCTCCGCCGCATCACCACACCGTCACCCGACCGCTCGGCCGCGGCGGCTGCGCCCCCACCCGCCGCCTGCCACTCCCAGTCCCATGGCTGCTGACCGCGCCGCCGCTGCTGCTCTTCTCTCATGGCGCAGCGCCCGGCGACGGCAGCGCCAGCGCGAGCGCTGCCGTCCCGTGCTGCGGGTTGCCCTCTGGGCGCAGGGTGGAGCTGCAGTGCTGCCGCCGGGTCACCCGCGCTCACCGAGGGCCAGCACGTTGGCGAGCCGCGTGCACTGCTCCTCAGGCAAGCCCCGCCCAGGCGCCCTGCACAGGCGTGCAGCAGCGCGCCAGGCACACGCACGCAGAGCGCGAGTGGGTCATACAGCCCGCCGTGCCCGCCCCCTGGCGCTGCGTCTGTGCAACGCCCGGCAGCGCCCTCCCACCCACGCCAAATGCGCGGCAGCGGCGCGACGCACTTGCGCAGCAGCAGCCAGCGGTGCAGCAGCAGCGCCATGAGCGGCGCGGCGTATCCCTGGCCGTAAAGCCCCTGCAAGCCACAGGCAGCAAGTGCACGCACCCATGCTCCGGCCCGCCACGCACACCACCCTGCTTGGCTTCAGACGCGTGCTGCAGGGCCCCCCCCCCGGGATCGTCTCAGGCGGGTGACGAAGGCTCGCCTGTAAGAGGTGCAGCACGGCGACGGCGCTGTCGGCGCCGCGCGGCGTGGCATAGTGCTGCGCCAGCACCACGTAGAAGGGCACGCGCGCCGGCATGCCCAGCTGCGCCTGCGCAGGAGCAAGGGGGGCGTTTCCGCAGGGCAGGCGCTCGCGCTGGTGCCATGGGGTGCCTGCTTGTTGCCGAGGCGGCGCTGTTTCGCCGCGCTGCCGCACCTGCGCCGTTTCGTCCAGGAGGCCCGTCACGTCGCAAAAGACCTCCTCGCAGATGATGTCCCTGTCGTCCTTGGTGTCGGCCTCGCCCGCCAGCCGCAGCTTGCGGACCACCTCGGAGCTGAGCGCCTCGAGCAGCGTCGTCCATGGAGCCAGGTGCGCCACTGTCATTGTGCCACCCGCCCCTGGAGAGAGGAGGTCAGGCCGCCGCTGATCCGCTGCTGTTGTGTGAAGCGGCTGCTAGTGCGCGCCGTGTCTGCTGCTGGAAGCGCGTGGGCATTGCGGATCTTTCTCGGGCGCCGGATGGTCCTCCTCCTCTCGCGCTCCAACGCCCACAAGGTGCGGCGCCAGGCGGAGAGCAGGTGCTGCCGACGCGTCGGTGCTGCTGCTGCTGCAGCTGTCGCTAAGAGACACCGGTGTGCTGTTGGCGCGGTGCTGCGGGCCGGCGAAAAGAGCTTCCCAAAGCGAGTCCCCGTCAGCCCGCTGATTGCTGGGGCTGTCCGCCTCAAGCCAAAGCCTTGAGAGCAGGCTTGATGACGGCTTGCGTGTAGACGCCCAGCGCGAGCGCCAAGGCCAGCGCGATGAGCCCCAGGATGTGGAAGTGGTCGGCAACCGGGTTGGGGTCCACCGCCATCATCGTGGTGTGCTGCTTGGCTACGAGGTGCTGCTGCTGCTGGCTGCTGCTGAGCTGCACGCGGCACGACGCGCATGCCCTCATCGAGGACACGCCGTGGAACACTCTGCTCGTGGGGGCAAGTTGCAGCTCACCTGCAAGAGCCCTGCACCTGCATGGTCCTGTCCCTGGCGTAAATGGGGCCGACCCTACCTCCCTGCAGATCTTGAGGTGCACCCCCGGCCTCCCTCGGGCACAGATGGAGGAGTTTGGCCTGGGGCTGGAGGGCGCCGATGGCGCAGCGCTGCAGCAGCAGAGCGGGATTGAGGGAGGAGCGGCCGAGCAGTGGCAGGAGGAGCCAGCGGCCGAAGCAGCGCAGCAGCAGCACGACGAGGATCCGGTGGAGGCGCTGCGCCAGCAGAAGCGCCAGTACGTGGACTGGTTCACGCAGTTCATCGCCTCGCAGGCGGGCGTCGCGCTGCCCCCCGCGGACACGGACACGCAGCCGCAGCAGGAACAAGATGTGCAGCAGCAGAGGGAGACGCTGCTGCTCGAGCTGCAGCCCTACGCGCCGCTGCCCGTGCCCGAGCTGGTCAACAGCCTCTACAAGGCCACCGCGGCGCACTCCCACCTCTCGGCGCTCAAGTACTGGGCCGAGATGGTCCGCGAGCTGGAGCGCGCCCAGCGCGACGTGCGCGACGCCGGGCCATCCCTCTCGCCCACGCTCGACGCAGAGGCCTACACAGCGGCCATGCACCGCAGCATCCAAGCTCTGGGCGCCGCCTACTACGCCGCAGACGTGGCCAAGTACTACGGCCCTGCGTCCGCCGCCGCCGCCGCCGCCCCATCGCCCGCCCCGGCGCCAGCGCTCTCGCAGGCCAGCGCAGCCATCGACGCCCGCATGCAGCAGTGCAGGTGCGCGCGCCCCGCACGGGCGCACAGGCTGGAGGGTGGCCTCCGCACGGGTGGGTTGCCCGCGCCGCTGTTCACACTCCTTGTCATGGGCGGGGCACCTGCGTGACACAACTGCACAGGTACGAGCTCTACTCACGCCTCACCCAGGACACCAGCACCCTCCTCGAGGCCTGCGGCTGGCCGCCGCCGCTCACAGGCGGCAACAACGCCAAGCCCCCCGCCGGCGCGCCGCCAGAGGCAGCATCCAACGGGCCACCCAACGGCGGCGACGCAGACGCCGGCGGCTCGGCGCTTCAGGGCGACGGCCACGCCGCCGCGCCGCCGGGCGGCAAGGGCGCCGCCGCCGCGCCGCATGGGCCGGCGTTAGGGTTCACGGGGTTCACGCAGGACCCGGCGCGGCTGTCGCAGCTGCTGGCGGTGCTCACGTGCCTCACGTCGCTGCAGCAGGCCGTCGACCGGCAGGGCTTTGCGGAGGCAGAGGCGGCGGCGGCGGCGGCGGCGGCGGGGGAGCAGGGCGCGGGTCACGCCAACGGGCACACGCCGGGGCAGGGCGCGCCGCCGCCGGGCCACGCCTCCGCCGCGATCAAGGTGAGAATGTGTGGGGGGTTGGTTCGCGCGCAAATTTGGTTCGCGCTGGGCGGCGCTGGAACCGAGAGAGCGAGGCAGCACTGCGGACACTGCATGGAGGGTGGCAGCGGCGCCGGCATGGATTGCGCCGAGAGAGCACGCGTGCGTGCCTCGTCGCGTGCGCGTGCGCAGGAGGCTCCTCTGCTGTGGGCGGCGACGTGCCTGGCGGGCCCGCTGCAGGCCAAGCTGCAGCTGCACTTCCAGCCGCACACGCAGGCGGGGCGGCTGGACCAGCCCGCCTGGCTCTTCAAGCTCGTCACCAAGCTAGTGAAGGTAGGTGGGCATGGTTTCCTTTCTCATTTGTTGTCCACCCGGTGCCAGCGACAGGGGCTTGCCCAGTGATTGATGTGCGTATGCGTGAGGGAGTAAAGCGGAACGGGCTCAGCTGAGCGGCGTTGCCACGGCCACTGCTCACTGCCGGGCGGCGAGCCGGCGGCAGCATGGGGCGGGTTTGCTTGTGGAGGAGGTTCACCAGGCACGGGGCGCGTGCGCGTGCGCGTGCGTGTGTGCTGTGTGTGCTGCAGGAGCACGTGGGGCACGTGGCGGCGCTGCAGCCGGCGCTGGAGGCGTGCGGGCTGGGCGGGCGCTGCCACATGGCGCTCGAATGGCCCCGCGCCATGCGGGAAGCGACAAAGGTG